>Ga0181526_10000799_pt1 | contig 31982 bp, 50 predicted proteins | sample PEATcosm2014_Bin_35_FD_119750 | JGI IMG/M metagenome (GOLD analysis project Ga0181526, IMG submission 119750) | Peatland microbial communities from MTU Mesocosm Facility, Houghton, MI, USA - PEATcosm2014_Bin06_30_metaG | ecosystem: Environmental > Terrestrial > Soil > Wetlands > Peat | place...
ACCGGTAGATAACACACCCGTCCCATCTGCGCCAGCAGCGGTAGCCACACAGCCGCCCGCGCAGACGGCAACCAATAACATGCGGTTTATTCTACCGCCGTTCAACGCTGATCCTGATTCGGTTCGCCAGTTCGAGAGTGGCAGTCCCAAGATTCGAATCTGGCCGCGTCCGCAGCAGAGGCAAGGTGCGAGCAGCACGGTTACCTCGACTATCTCTACCGCGTCTAGTTCTAGCTCTACCACAACGGTATCTCTTGCGCCGAAGACGGCAGTGTTCACCACAGGCTCATTGCCCGCAGGCCACATTTACCAAACGTCCCTGCAACTTTCGCAGTCGTTCCAATTGATCACGATGACCGTGAACAGTGGATGCGAGGTTCGCATTTACGGAACGCAGCAAGCGCAGTTGTTCGACGCACCTAGAGCGACAGGCAATCCCGTGCCGCCCGAGATTTCACAGAACATCATTTCTTGCGTGACCTTCTCTACATCCCCCTTCGTTTGGGGCTGGCAGAATCGAATGGGCGCGAATCAAGATTTGCCACAGTCACCGACGATTTACATTTCGGTATTTAACACCGTACCGACCAGTGCCGCACCTGTGACGGTGACTCTCACATATCTGCCATTGGAGACCTAATGCCGAATCAAGAGACTTACCCCGCAAGTCTGTTTCCTCTCCGTGGGGACATATCTGCCGAGTCGGGGGACGTGAGTGTAGAAGTTGTAGGCATACAGACCGTCCCTCTCGGCCCTTTAACTGACGGTGGTGTTCCAACATACCACGCAGCGGAAAACAAGATCAATTGGGAGCCAGCGGCCAACTCTCCCGTACAGATCAACGGAGTGGACGCGGGCGACTATCTCATCTCCGTTAACACAGCCCTCACGATCAATTATGGCTCGGACGATTTTCTAGGTGTGCGAATCAATGGCACACGGGATGGCGGATAAATGGCATCGAACTTCAACAACACAACCCCAGCGGCCCCAGCGGGAAGCACGAACGTGGCTTGGCTGACTGACGGCAGCGGAAACAATTCGGCTAGCGTGCCAACATCCGCAATTGAGTTAGTCGTCGATAATCTGGACCTCACAGCCCAAGACGCAAACATTTCAGCGACAACTCTGTTCACGCCCGCAGCAAGCGGGATGTACAGCATCTCGATTTACATCATCGTCACAACCGCAGATGGGGCGTCTTCGACATTGCCCAGCGTCACTATCGGTTGGACGGACGCGGATAACACGACTGCCCAAACGCAGTTGGTTACGGCAACTAGCGCGGGCAATTCGCTGACCACATTCAAGAACGGCACATGCGTCATCAATGCGGCTACAGGAGTCGCGGTGACTTACGCGACGGCCAGTTACGCATCAGGAACACCGACGGCGATGAAATACTCGCTGCACATTCGGATCGAATCTCTGTAGGAGGGATATGAATAGCAGACCCTTGACGGTCGCTGATCTCCCCATGCTACAGCGTGCGCTGGATCAGGACCAGTTCGAACACTTAGAAACAAAGAATTTCACCATGGACTCGGCGTACTCAATCGTATATGAGGACGAGCAGGGGCCAATCGGCATTCTGCGGTACACGAAGGAATCTTATTGTCGTCTTCGACTCGTGACCGTATGGTGCAACAATCAGGACAGAAAGAGAAACGCAGCCTCGGTCATTCAGGCCATCGCGGACACCGTTCGCAAATGTAAGACGAACGGCTACAAAGAAATAGTGTTTTGCACCCAATCACCGTCGCTCGCCAGATTCTGCATGGACAGGCTAGGCTTCGTGGCAGAAAAGGATGAATATGTTCTCCATGTTTAAGACGCAGGAATTCGGTTACTCGCCACGATACATTTGCTTCTGCGGAACTCACGGCGCGGAAGACGCCGCAGCCGCCCAGCAATCAGCATTCACGAATCAAATGTTGTCGCAGGCGACATCAGTATTCGGTGCAGACAATTCCGTGTGGCACGCCATGAATAACGCGTACAGCCAGTTGCTCGCAGCAGGCCCAAGCCAATTCGGATTCAGCGCAGCGCAGACAGCCGCGTTGAACGCTTCCGCGATCACACAGGGCGCGAACCAATCACGCGACATTCTCGCATCCATCGGCGGCAAGCAGGCGGGTGCAGGCGGCGGCAACGCTCCTAACTCCTCCGGTATCGGCGTCAACCAAAAGGCAGGCATCGAAGAAGCTATCGCGGGTCAGACCGCAGGCGAACTCAACAAGATTCAACTCGCAGGTTGGCAGACAGGACGAGAGAACTGGACAGCCGCAGGCGAGGGTCTCAGTAAGTCAACAAGCCCATTCAGCAACCTTTCGGGTGTGGATTCGGCGGCACAAGCTGGACTCAAAGCGAACATGGCGAATGCTCAGGCAGCAGACGCCGCAAGTAACTGGTGGGTCAAAGACGCTAACGCAGTCGCCGGTGCAGGACTTAGCCTCGCTTCTGGCGGGTTAGCATCGGGACTTGGTAATATGTCCGCAGATTCTAGTTTCTTAGAGAATGTCGGAAACGTAGTAAACGGAATGGGCGGTAACACAACGCCGGGACCGGGAGCACCACCCGCTTCAACACCACCGGACCTTAGCAGTTTCGTACCCGGCGGATCGAACGGATAAAGGAGAATCATGGCAGACCCACAGGCACCACTTCAATCAGCGGAAAACGGTCCTTCCACAACTCCTGATGTCACGGGTTCGACGATGGATGCGACGGGAAATGTTTCTAACATTCCCAACCCAATTCCAGCGTCTAGCCCCGCGTCTATTGGCGGGACAGCCGCAGTACCACCTGTCCCAAACCAGCCGACTGCTCCAAATCCTGTTACACGTGCAGCGTTGGCAAACGGTCAGACTGCACCTATTCCCGCGCCACCATCGCAGGGGCCGAAGACTCCGCAGGACTTGCACACGAAAATCTTTTCAGGAGTGCTCGGTATGCTTGCGGGCGGCGGCAAACGTCCTGTCATGGATGCGAACGGCCAGCCACAAGTCGATGCCAATGGCAACCCTGTCATGCGACAGGCGGGAACGAAACAATTGGGCGCTAGCATTCTCGCGGGCGCACTCTCCGCATTAGTTGCAGGCATGGCTACTCCCCGTCAGTTTACGCAAGTTGGCGAAGGTCGAACCATTGAAGATTATTCGGGTGCAACCGCAGCGGGCGCACAAGCGGCCCAAGCACAGACTCAAAAAGGCACACAGGCAGCGGCTCAAGCCCAGATAGATTCGAACCAAGCACGGCAGTATACAACGACAGAGCACAATCTGAGGATGCATGCTGCGATGCTCGGCAATCTGAAGTTGCAGGGCGATGTGCTGAATGAGGGCGTCCAGCAAGATCAACCTCTCATCGAAGCCATGAAATTGAATCCGACGATTACCGGACCTGATGGCAAGCCCATGTCCGCGATCAAGGGCGAGCACATTTCGGAGACGGCACTACAGAAAATGATGGCGGACGGTGGGGCTCACGTTACCCGTGACTCTGTGCTTCGTGATGGCGTGCAGAACGTCTATGACGACAAAGGCCAGCAAGTTTTCAACAATGATGGCACACCGCGCCAAGAGTACACGTACACTGTGTACGATCACAACGCGCAAATTGCACTGACGGATGACCTAAAGAGGGGCAACCCCGCGCTACAATATGTTGCGGCGGGAACGTCTGTTCCGATGGCTGTCCTAGGTAAGTACAATCTTCAGCGAACACAGACCGTGAACGCGCAAGGTTTCGTGAATCAGTGGGCGCAGCAAGTCGCAGAACACAACGGCGACGAGAAAGCTAATCCGATTGACGTGAAAGCCGCAGTTGCGAAAGACCCATACCTACAGAAATTGATCCCGCAGTTGGGACGCTATGCTGGTATGGAGCCTGATCAGGCAATGGCCCAGATGGATAAGGATGGGGTTGATCCCACCCTCATCGGAAAGTTTGGAGCACTGCTTGGTGGAATCGACCGCAATCGATGGTCACTCGACCGCGCAGACAAAGTTCTCGCGGAGAAGTCTGCGGCAGAAGAGAAGAAGAAGAAGGAAGAGGCGGACGAAAAACGGCTTACGCCTGAAGGTCAGCAGGACTTGATCCATAAGAAACTTGAGAACGATGCGCTGCGTCAAGCGGCTGCACTGGCTCAAGCATCCCAAACGGGAATCGAAATTCCTAAGAACTACGTTGCTAATCCGAACGCGGTATCCATGGAATCCGACGCATTGAGTCATGAACTGTCAACCAAAGGTGTGAAAGTTCCCTCGAACTTCACTGCTCTGTACGCAATCGCTCACAACCAAGCAGACCTCGCAACACTGCCGAACAACCCACGTCCGAAATCGGGCGTCATGCCGCGAGATCAGGGTCTTACGTTCATCCGTGCATTCATCAATCCGCAATATCAGGAAGGTGATTTCAAGGCGAACGCGAACCTGCAACGCGAATTGGAAAGCACTCGACAGGGCACCGCAGGCGGCTCGTTACTCGCCGCTGGCACTGCATCAAATCACTTGGCTCTGCTCGCAGAACAAGCGGACAAACTCGGCAATATGGACGAACCCGCCATCAACTCAGTTGCAAACGCTCTGGGTATTGCTGTTGGTAAGTCTCCTGCCGTCACGTTCCGTGCCATCGCGCAGCAAGTCAACAGCGAAGTAGCGAAAGTCGTGGCAGGCGGGCAACCGCACGAAGCAGAGTTGAAGCAGTTCGAAGAGAACCTCAACAATGCTCAATCTCCTGAACAGATCAGAAACGTCATCAAGTCTTACATCGGTTTGATGAATGGTCGTATCGGTGAGATCGATGATCGCAGCATGCAGTACATGGGACGCCACGTCAAGGGCATTTCTCCGACGACAGTGGATGTCTTCAACAAGAATGGATTCACTGTCCCCGGTCAGCCGAAAGGCGCGACGGGAACATTCCAATCCAAGGGTAAGACATACTGGACCGACGGTAAGACAAACCTAGGTGAGATGCACCAGTAGCGAAAGGGAACCATTATGGCAGAGCAATTACCACCTGTTGACATGAGCAGTTTCAAGCCTCTAGGTTCCGCAACTACACCTACAGCGACAGCCCCGAATCAATCGGGGTTGCCAGCATTCGACCCAGCAACTTTTCACCCCTTAGGCCAAACATCGGAACAATCGCAGGTAGCGGCTACTGTCGCACGAACACCTCAAACAGGTCAATCTAATATAGGTGCAGCGGTCGGCACCGAACCTATAAAAACCTCGGACATTCCTTTGCCTTCGAAAGATACGACCGGCGGATACCGTGATTTAAAAGCCCTTCCGATGGATTGGAGTGGTTTGAAAGGTCTGGGCAAAGATTTGTTGGCTGCGGGCAAAGGTGCCGTTACAGGTGCTGTGGATTTGGCAAAGCCTGCCCAAGATGATACGGAAAAAGCCATCGAAGGGATTGGCGGCCCCGCTGCATTGCCTATCTATCGTACGCTACTTGGGATAGGGCATACTGCAAAGGAAGCTACCCAGATTATCAGTGCGGTAAAAGACATCAATTCTTCTGCCGACCCTCTCGGTACATATGCGAAGGTTTTGCAAAAGACTAGTTCTCAGGGTGCCGCACAAGCGACACTCGCACTTGCCACAGAAGGTGCTCTTAAAGCAGCCCCTAAAGTAGCAAATGCTGCGAGTGATCTTTATAAAGGTGCAGCCAGCAAGATCAATTCGAAGTATCTCCAAGAGCCTTTGCAGACGGCCATTAGGGATGTACTCGACGCTGCGACAAAGACAGAGCCAGCCCCGGAACCGAATTACGTCTATCGTTCTCGGGACGTAGGCGAGCAAGGAATTCCTCAATCGAGAAATGCACATCCTCAAGCGACGGATGATGTCACGCAAGCCAAAAACTATGCGGATGAAAACCGTCCTTCATGGAGAGGCAAAGTGACGGGAAATCAGCAGGAGTTAGTTCGTACTGATTTGAATAAGCTCAAGCCAGAGGATTATACTACTGCTAAACATCCCGCAGGCCAGAATTGGACGAGATTCAATCGCCCCTTGGCCGAAGGGGAAGTCACGAAGGTTACGCCCGAATTGGAAGCACAAGAAGCAGCAGATAAGGCACAAGCAGCCGCTAACCCTGCGCCGAAACCATCTGCGTCTATCCGCGATGCCGCAGAAGAAGCAGCCAATAAAGTTCATGCACAAGCCAAAGCAGACTACAAACTACTTGACGAAGCATCGAATGGTCGGATTCAAAGATTCCAAGATCGTCTGGAAGCGAATCGTAGAAAGTTGCTGAATCTCACAGACAGCGAAGAAGATCGTGCGACTGAATCCTCTATTCTGAAAAACCAGAAAGAGACTGAGGATTCCATGGCCGATACCTTCGAGGAGATGAAGAAGAAAGGCGTCAATCCCGATCTTATCGACAGGGCGGATGCGAACTTCAAGAAGTCACAAGCTCTATACGAACTGGATAACACTATCAAGAAATCGGTGGTGCCAGAAAGTGGACGCCCCGGAGTGACACATCCTGATCTGTACGCGGAGAATCCAGAAGCCATCAATCCGAAAATTCTGCATCGACGCATCAATTCAATGTATGACTCGGGCCGCTTGCAAGACGCATTAGGCGAAGAACAAGCCGACGAAATGTTCCGGCACACGTCTGAGCATTCCGTAGCTTATGATCGCATCATGCGTAACCGCAAACGCGCTCTGGTTGGCGGGGCTATCGGCGCAAGTGCTTTAGGTGGTGGGGGTTATATCGCCCACAAATTCGGTAGTCAATTACTCGAAAAATAAATCGCCAAAGATGTGAAAAGGGCTTGACAAACGTCGGCCCTTTCTGCTATCTTTAAGGTAGACGAGGAGACCCATGCTCAAAATCGAGGATATTCAACAGACGAAATTGGTAGAAATCGGGTGGTCTTTTGGGCAAAGCTATGGGGGCGGGCACCTCGCGGGCCAGATGATCATGCATGTCATCGCCAACCGCAAGCGTTGCGGCTGGGGTGATTGGCTGGACGTAATCGCTAAGGTTCCGCACTTCATGGCGGAAGCAAATCTTCCAACGTTAGAATTTCCTGATCGGTGGAATGGATCGTTCGTGAAGCTGTTGCATGTCGTGGATGGGGTGTTTGACGGCTCGGTTCCTGACATTTCCAAGGGTGCGCTCTATTGGGCGGACCTGACGCGGATCGAACGTCCTTGGTTCAAAACCAAGATCATTGACCCGATCAAAGAAGACGGCCCCTTGGCGGGCCAACGTCAACATCCGGCAGTCGCAAATTTAAACAGCCTCACTTTTTTTCGATGACATACATTTTAGGCCAGAAACAACGCCCTCTTATGAGGCAATACGACTTTTGGGGAACTCTGACGCATAAGGAGTGCGGTCATTGTCGGGATGTACTGCCTGTTGATTTATTTTCGAAATCTATTGCCAGTCCTGATCTTTTGAATAATCGGTGTACGCCGTGCGCCGTCAAATGTAACCGCGAGAAAGGTAGAACGACCAAGAGAGCCAACAACTTAAAGCATATGTATGACATGACGACACAAGAATGGGAATCCCTATTTGAGTCCCAAGGTCGATGTTGTGCCATATGTGGTGCCACAGAGCCGGGCACGAAACACGGCTGGCAGACGGACCACGATCACATTACAAACTGCGTCAGAGGCATTCTCTGTCTGGGTTGCAACTGTGCTCTGGGAAATATAAAAGACGACCCCGAGAGAGCGGAGAAGTTGGCCGTGTATCTGCGGGGCTGAGAGGAGAGAAAGTGGCAAAGAAAATTACTGTAGACGTACAGGCGTTATACGCCATCATCGAAGCACAATCCGAAACCATCAAGTTGCTGAATGAGACCATCGCAAACCTTCGCAACAGTTCTGGCGCGGTGCCAGTTGCATACCCAACCCCATACATTCCGTACCAGCCGCTTCCGTACCAGCCGTGCACTCCATGCGATTGGCCTCCCACTACGAGCACGGTGAGCTGCGTGACAGGCGGCGTGGCAGGCGTGGCAGGCGTGGCTGGTGATACTCAGGTGTACATATGAAAGAGAGAATCCTTAAGTACATTCTTTCGATCATCTCGGAAGCCGACGGCACCGGCAGCGCAACCCGTGTTCTAGCGGGCATCAGCGTGCTTTCCACAATATGTTTGGTGACCTACGTCACCGTCATCAATAAGCATCTTCCCGATCTCAGCGGGGCGTCTCTGTTCTTGTCCGCAGGTTTTTCTGGCTACGCGGTCAACAAGGTCTCGGAGTGCTTCAAAAGGGATGACAAAAGTAATTCTTGACAAAGTTACGTTACCTTGGTAATATAGATTCAGTGAGGAGCATGCAGGGCGTAATTGAAAGGAAACAATGAGCGTTTCGAAAGACACCCTACTGGCGGACTTGACCGAAGTCGCAGAGAAGAACGGCGGACAAGTCACCCGCAACTTTTACCGTGAGAACGGGAATTACACAGAAGCATCGTGGGGCAAGCACTTCCCCACCTTCCAAGATTTTGTCGCTGCGGCGGATTTGAACAAGCAGGACATCACCAGCGAGATCGATGGCAACGTGTGGAATCTTTTCATTCCCGCGTGTAACGCGTGCACACCCGAAGCACTCGTCAAGGAACTGAAGATCGATACCCAGATATGGGAGATTGACAGATTCCGTGCGAAAGACGTGAAGGACGGCAAGTATCAAATCAGCGCCTTCTTCCGCAAACGCAAGCATGTGCTGGAAATTCTGGACGAGATCGCGGACCTGAAAGACCTCGCAGCAAAAGGACTCAAGCGCAAGATTCTCAAGATTGAACGGCCAGAAGGCGTCTCGGGCAATTTGCTCGAAATCAATATCTCTGACCATCACTTCGGGAAACTTGCTTGGCCCCCCGAGACGGGTCATGAACCCTATGACGTAAAGATTGCTCAAGCGATGTTTTTGCGAGCACTCAATACTCTTATTGACCGTTCCAAGAATTACAAGTTTGAACGTATCCTGTTTATTGTCGGTAACGACTTGTTGAACAGCGACAACGCGGAGAACACGACTACGAAGGGGACGGTTGTTACAACCGATATACGCTACCACAAGACTTTTCGTACGGTGCGGTATACCATTATAGAGGCCGTTGAGAAGTTGAAATTGATTGCCCCGGTGACCGTTATGATTGTCAGTGGTAATCACGACCAACTCGCTGCATGGCATATGGGCGATTCTTTAGAGTCTTGGTATCGTAGCGACCCCAATGTGACCGTGAACAATGACCCCAATTATCGAAAGTATTTTGAATTTGGGAAAGTGTTGTTGGGTTTTACCCACGGAGACAAGGGGTCGAATTATCCGATGCTGATGGCAACGGAATGCTCCGAAGCATGGTCGCGTACCAAATTTAGGGAGATTCATACCGGCCATCGTCATTGTGATAAAGTGACGGAAGACCATGGCGTAAAGGTGAGAATATTGCCCGCGTTATGCCCTCCCGACGACTGGCACCAAGAAAATGGCTATGTTGAGAACCAACGACAGGCGGAAGCGTTCATCTGGAATAAGGAACAGGGATTGATAGGAACCGTCATCTACAATGATGCGGCTTTTGATACCCTGAAGACGAAGCGTGAGCTATTCTAATGTTGCCTTGGGTTTATTCAAGGATGATGTTTCGGCATTAATGAAAGCGGTTGACTATATACTCAAATGGGGGATTTGACCTATGGCTTGCGAAGACGGCAATTGCAATTGCAAGGAAATCAAGACTGATGGCTCAGGTGGCGTAGGAGACCTCGCCCGCCTGACCATCAATCGCACGGATGACGTGGCGGGAGAAGTCGAAGAAATTTTCGTCGCTCCTTACAACCTCATCAACTATCCGGTGTTACAGATGTATCTGACCCTGAAGCAGATTAACGCTTACACGGTTCGTCGTCTGCCCAAACAAACGGAGGGTGCATGAAAATTTATCTCGCAGCCCGGTTTGACCGGAAAGACGAGATGAAGAAATTGTCCCTGATTATTCTTTCGCTAGGAATCGGGGTCACGTCTCGTTGGCTAGATGAAGAACCGTCGCCATCAAGTGAGGGTGCGAAAGAGCGGTTCCTCATGGATACGGCCCAAATGGACGCTGATGATGTTTTTGCGGCGGATATTTTGGTTCGGTTCTCCGACGATTTGTCTACTCCAACTATACCTAGCGGATGGTGTACTGCATCGCGGATGGAAGAGACGGGTATGGCCCATGCGTGGGGTAAACGTATAGTCATCGTTGGGGGGAAACAGAGTCTGTTCGACCGATTTTCTAACCGTATACATGTACAAGATGTTACAGAATTGCTTGACCAATTGCAATTTATGAAGCACCAGCAGGAGGGGTAGTGAAAGACTTGAAAGACAGTGGTGACCGCCAAGCATTCACGACCGGGGCTGTGAATCTATTACCTACAGACCCAACGGAACGTAAACAGATTCCGCTAGCAAGCGGAGTTCTTGATTATTTTACTAGTGCCTTGATTGAAGTTGGGAAGGTTTCCTTTAAAGGCAATGAACAGCATAATCCCGGACAACCACTACATTGGGCACGGGGAAAATCCATGGACCATTCCGATACGATGTTGCGACATTTTACGGAGCGTGGGACGATTGATACTGATGGTGTGCGCCACTCTGCGAAAATGTGTTGGCGGGCATTAGCGATTCTTCAAGAAGAGATGGAAGCGGCGGGGTCTCCAATAGCACGAGGAGCAACATTCTCTGAGGTTAAAACTTCGGTATCTGCGTTGGCGATGGCGATAGATGCTGAGGGTGGGATAGGAATTGTAAAACGGGAATCGAATCGACGAGAATCCTATACTCTTAGAGTATCTGTGTATAATACCAAACGAATATTTCTAGAGACAATTCAGAAAGAATTTGGTGGCAACATATTGACTAGGGATCGAAAGAATCCTCTGCACGCCATTTCATATTCATTGGTCTGGTCGCATAAAAAAGCGGCGGATGTACTACGTGCGATTTCGGCTTTCCTAGTAATTAAAAAAGAACAAGCGCGAATTGCCTTAGAGTTTTCAGCTTTGGCCACGGATAATAATCCCGGACGACGGGGTACGTCAATCAACACTTTAAAGAAATTTCGGGAATTAAAATCCGCCATTAACGCCCTCAATTTGAAAGGAAGACCTGTTTCGGCCTAACGGTCGAACATAAGCGTCCGACCCGGCCAACGTTAATTCGTAATCCGGTGGTCTGATGACTCGCTTGAGCAAGCGGACAAGTCGGAACTCCGCTGGCAACTTAGGAGAGACCATGACAACTCTGACAACGTATTTAGTCGCGGCTCTGTTTACGTTGTCCGTTGCGCTGGGGTTTGTTACCAGTCGCATCAACCGCGAAGACGAAAATAGACGTATCGAAGAGAAAATTCGGAGGGGAGAAAGCGGGCGCGATGCCTGATATCGTACTTAGTGGCGCGAGGCAACTGAAGTCTAAGCCGCGTCCTGTGACAGAAAGCGAAGCGGGCGATGTTCGACCCCTAGCCCCATTGACAGGCGGGGCAAAGACGAGCGGCGGACGTAACAGCGAGATGGGTCCAGAAGCCGCTCCACGAGAGAAAGCAACAGCAGACCCGTTTACGATGCACGGCATCAGCACGGGCGGACAGATTCGACCACCGATGGGGCATCTGGTTTCCAAGAACCATCCAGCGATCAGTGAGAACTAGGAGAGTATGGAATATACGGCGTACGAACAACTGCGGTACTGGTTACCGCTCCTCTCCGCATTCGGCCTGATCATCGGCGCATATCGCAGCGGCAAGAAAAATATCGCGGATTTTTGCGACAAGCTGCTCTCGAACCATTTGACTCACATCGAACAAGCGACGGCCAGCACAGAGGTTGAGACCAAGAAGACGAACAGCCTCCTCGAAGGTCAGGCGGGCAAGTTGGACATGGTGCAGAACACCCTGCACCAACATCACGAAAGACAATTGGAAGTTTGGCGAGGCGTAACTGAAACCCTAGTAGTTCTGAAGGAACGGACTCGGGCTTGTACGCGTAGAAAAACGACGCCTAAGAAAAGAGCACGCAATGGCTAACGGATGCGGTAAAGCAAATCGGTCCACGCTACGTGGAGTGACTACTGCGGAACATGACACCATCGTCTCCCGCACTCGTGGAGTCAAGATGGAAATCGGTGTAGGGCCGCATGGCGGAAACCTAGTATCGGACAACCCGTTCGCATCACTAGCACAGGAGGGCTTCCTACATGCCCACCCAGAAAAACTCGGCAAGAAAGGTCTAGCCGAATGGGACGCGGCAACAAAAGGGAAGAAACTCCCGAAAAGAGTTAAGGGAGGGAAGTAATGAGCACACCAACGGATGTGAACGTACCCGGTATGCGCCAAGTGTATGGGCATGTGCTGCGTGCCGATGACCCTCTCTTAGGCGATAACCCAAAGGTTGCCGCTCTGCTCGCTTCGAAATTTTTTACTGGAGAAAAACCAGAATCGAAGATGATAGATCAAGATAAGTTATCCTTCCTAATGGCTATATTCAAAATGGTCATAGAGGCACTGTTTAAGGCTCCGAAAGAAGATTAATATGCCACAAAACGATACCCCATTTCTAGGCCAACCTTGCGGCGATCCCGTTGGCGGATTAGTCCCAACACCGGGAACTCATGGTACTTTTCGGCTGCTCGAATTGGATGCGGACGGGAATCTTCTTGTAAATGTGGCTGCGGGATCGATAACCATTCCACCGACGACAGGAACACAGACTGTGGTTGTCGCCGGTACTTCCACCGTTACTGTTGTAGGCGGGATGGGCACGTCTACGGTTGTTGTAGCGGGAGGGACTGTTGATGTAACCGGGAGCGTAAATATTTCCGGTACGAGCACCGTTGCGGTGGTCGGCACAAGCACAGTTGAAGTAGCCGGGATTGTTGGCACGTCTACTGTAACCGTCGCGGGAGTCACAGAAGTATCCCCTACGGCGGCACCAAACACACGAGTCAATCCATTTTTCAATGCAGTTACTGATGGCACGAATGTCATGGGGACTATGGTTGCGTTCGGATCAAATCCGGGCAGCGCCCTCGCTCTCAACGTAAACGCGGCAGTTCAGCAAGGAACAGTTGCTCTTGCGGGTACGTCTACCGTTGAAGTTGCTGGAATTGTTGGTACATCTACTGTAACAGTTGCTGGTACGGTAAATGTTGCATCCACGGGAACGCAGACTGTTACGGTCGTTGGCACATCCACTGTCGCAGTGTCTGCTATCGCAGGGACGCCTACTGTTGAAGTCGCAGGCATTCTCGGAACATCAACCGTCACTATGGCGGGAACCGTTACTGTTTCAGCCAGCGGAACACAAACCGTCACTGTCGCAGGCAGCGTGTCAATCGCGGAGACTCCGACTGTTGTAGTGAGCGGGACGAGCACCGTCGCTGTAGTCGGAACAAGCACCGTCGAAATCGCGGGGATCGCGGGCACGCCAACCGTAGAAGTCGCAGGGATTTTAGGTACATCTACTGTCACCGTTGCGGGAACTGTTACAGCAGCCTGCACCGGCACTCAGACGGTTACTGTCGCGGGCAGCATCGCAGCAGCAGTGACTGGAACACAGACAGTTACTGTTGTCGGGACAAGCACTGTTGAAGTCGCGGGAATCATCGGCACAAGCACGGTCACGGTCGCGGGAACCGCTACGGTAGAAATTGCGGGAAGTCTGTCAAACTTTACAACGCCCCTTGGCACCATACCCCTACAGACGGGATTAGTAGGTGGAGTATGGAATGGGTTACTACCACAACCATCTGGAAGTTCGGAAGCGATTACACTACAGATGGACAGTTATGGCAATGCCCAAGTAGGTATCCAAAATGGTGTGGTGGGAAACAGCCCTTCTTTCACTTCTGCTGTTTCGTTTGCACAGACTACGGGGGTGTTGACCTATAATTTTGTTTTTAATGAAATCCCAATTCAGGGTCAAGCCGTAGTTTTAGGGGTAGTATTCTCCGCAGGTGCGGGCGCGGTGTCGTGCAAAGATAGTAATGGGACTCCACTAACTGCACACCCAAACAATAACCTTTTGTCCAGCAACACCTATCTATTCTATGGATACCCGTCCGCAGGGGCGACAGCCACGTTCACTTTTACATGGACATCTAGCGCGGAGGCTACTTTCTCTGGTGCTATTTATGGCGGGGTGTCGGGGTTTGGGAATTATGCTGATCAATCAACAACCAGCACCATTCCGAACGTCGCTGTACAGCAGAGAGTTGGAAGTTCTGTTGTTGGTTTTTTCTCTGCTGAGGCAAATACCACTGCTACACAGAGAACGTCTGGGGGATTCCTAAGAACCTCCATCGCAAATGCAACGGCAACTCAGACGGTAGCATTAGTCGATATCACGGCTAACATAACCGCAGTTAACACCGCCGATTTCACTCTAGGCACATCGGCACAATGGTGGGGGCTGGGCATAGAACTCTTACCAGCTACTGTTGTACCGCTGGGTGGGATGGTAAATACTGGAATATCAAATCCAACATTAATGCCGGGACAACCGTGCCCGATGCAGTTAAACTCATACGGTCAGCTATTAGTAGCTGTGGAAAATGATGTAGTTGTGGCTGGCACAGTAGTCATTTCGGAAATCGTTGGCACGTCAACTGTCGAGGTTGCTGGCATTGCAGGCACGAGCACCGTCACTGTCGCAGGCGCGGTTACCGTATCTGTAACAGGAACATCTACAGTTGAAGTCGCGGGAATTATTGGCACATCCACTGTAGCAGTTGCTGGCACTGTAACTGCGGCCTGCACGGGAACGCAGACTGTTGTTGTTGTGGGAACGTCCACCGTTGAAGTCGCGGGAATCGTGGGTACATCTACAGTTGAAGTGGCGGGGATCGTCGGTACGTCCACTGTAGCAGTTGCAGGTACTTCAACTATCTCTGTAACCGGGCAAATCGGGGGATCGGTTGCCGCAGGCACAGCAGCGAGTAGTTCGATACTCGTGGGAGAAGTCTATAACACCGCAGCACCCTCATTGACGAATAGTCAACAGGCGGCGTTGCAAGGTGATTCGTCAGCAAACGTTCGAGTCAACCCTTTTGGAAACGTTGGCTCATTCAAAAATCCCAGCGTGACAACTACGATAACGGCAAGCGCAACCTTGCAAGTCGCAGCAGCCACAAAATGGAATCTGAAAACGGTACGCTTTACTGCGATCCCATCCAATACTGTGACCAAGCAAGCGGTCGTATGGATCACTGACCAAGCGGGCAACGTGATGTGGGAACAAGCCAGCCCCGTGTTTACTCCAACGAATACGGTGATGTATGAGTGCCTACTTTACCAAGGTGCGACAGGCCCGGTAAACTACGCATTTAACAGTTCTTCATACACCGTGGAAGTAGTCGGCTTCGTGTCTTCAGCAAGGGGATCAGCGACTCAGGTTATCACATTACAGATACCTGAGATGTATCTTGGACCGTCGTTTCAGATCAACGCGATGTTGAACGGGGCCGCAGCAACGGCAACGTATTCATTGAGTGCGAACGTTTTACAACTCTCAGACTAATCGGAGGAAACATGATTCAGTACACGCCTAAAAAGTATGTCGATATGCCGAATTTGGCAGAACAGCCTTTTGTATCCGCTTGGAAAGGTCATGAGCGAATTCTTCATGACCTAATCGAGCGGTTCAATATCCCTTGTCGCACCGCGCTGGAGTTTGGAGTACAGTGGGGTTATTCGACATCCGCTTTGGCAAATGTGTTTGAGAAAGTTATAGGCGTGGACACCTTCCAAGGCGACAAACATGCGGGCGTACACGGTCTTTGTTTTTCAGATACGTCTCGGCGCTTACGCCCGTGGTCTAATATCCAGTTGATCCAGCAGACTTATCAGGACCGGATTTTATTGGATAGTGAACAGTATGATTTGATTCACATAGACATTGTTCACACGTACGAAGATACCTTCGCTCTTGGATTGTGGGCGGCGGCTCATGCGAGGATAGTTATCTTTCATGACACGGAGAGTTATCCCGAAGTCAAACGAGCAGTCGCGGACATCGCCAAACAAACGGGCCGGGAATTTTACAACTATGAGCCCCATTATGGTCTGGGCATTCTTGCCCCCCCCCGGAGTGAAGTCACAAGGGATACGAGGGTATTGATTGGCTACATCACCGCCCATCATGCATCTCGCATTCCTCATGTACAGTCTCAGCGTGCGAGAATGGCGAATAGCCCTTTGGATTATAAATTCATCTACGGCGCAGCGGAAAGCCAAGCGGTCAAAGTAGAACCCCGATCTCCGTTGTCGGATGAACTTTTCTTTCCGGTCGATGACACGAAACCATTCATGGTTTTGAAAGACAAAGCACTATTTCAGTGGGCGCTCGATCATGGATACGAGTACGTGTTTCGCGCGTGTGATGACAGTGTAGTCTATCCAGAGCGGATCATCTGGCATTTCGATTACCTTAAACAGCATGACTACGCCGGAACGATGTGTGGCTACGGTAAAATCGCAGGTACGAAGCCCGGTGAGGGAATCTTCGTCCTTCGATACCTCGACTACATGCACGGCGGTGTCGGCATCTGGCTAAGTCGTAAGGCAATGGAGATGTTAATAGCCGATGACTGGAAAGGCCCGTACAGTTCTCCATACTCTAATCAGATAGAGTTGACGCCGGGAAGTTTTTTCAAAGGATCGTGGGGACACGCGTATTGGGATGACCATTGGATAGGGGAAGTTTTGAAGGGTAATTTGAATTACAACGATCCCCGCCGGAACAACATCTATTACAATTATCTGGTGAACGTGTACGACAACCCCGAACTGTTTGCTTCGAACAACCCGTTTGACCCGAACAAAGTCATAGCAACCCACTCGCTTGAACAGATGGGGACAAGCGATGTCAAACCGGGTCCGTTTTCGACGCTATATAGTTCGATGGCTGCTCTGCCGATAGATTGGCAGAAGACTGATTCGAAATTTCATGCAGTAGCACCATAGGAGGATTATGAGTACACCTGAATCACCGGCACCCGCGCAACCGATCATACCGACACCGACCGCAGGCTGGGCATGGCTCAAGGCGCACGAACGGCTTGTCATGCTGGCCCTTGTTCTTGCTTTCGGCTGTCATTTCACCGAGAAGTATTTCGACTATTCGGCGATCAAGGCTCACGAGCAGTTGACGGCGGCGAATAATGCCTTGGCGCAGGCGACACAGAACTACGCTCAGGCGCAGGCTACGGCGGCTCAGGCGATGCAGAGACAGCAGGACAGCATCGATGCTCTGGTAAACCAGACGAACGCACTGGCGGCTGCGGCAACGCAACGGCAGGCTACCCTAAAGACTCAGGTAGCGACTGACGATACAGCGGCATTGCCCGCACTCGTGGATCGTTGGGCGACACTCGTTCCCGGCGCACAATTTACCGCGCCCGTGGGCGACAACATCACCGTGTCGAGTGCGACCGCGCACAAGACGGTGGACGTTCTCGAAACTGTACCTGTACAAGCCGCGCAGATCGCGGATGACAAAACCCAGATCGCATCATTGGATAACGTCATCTCGGCTTACGCGACAACAGAGAATGACCAGACGAGGGCACTTACTGCGCTACAGCTAAAGTTCGATGACGCGGGCAAGCAGTGTCAGGCGGACATCAAGACTGTGAAAGACGACGCACGTAAGAGCAAAGTCAAGTGGTTCAAGATCGGATTCGTTTCGGGATTTTTCGGCGGGCTGTTTGCTGGAAGTCACGGACTGTGAGGGAACATGGACAGAATAATCGTTGAAGTGCTTGGCGGTTTGGCCGTGTCAGGCGGGGTCATTGTTGTATTCCTCGCCATGATCCAAATTGTCACGAAGTAGTCATGTGGGCCTGTAGCTCAGATGGGAGAGCGGTGCGTTTGCAGCGCATAGGTCACAGGTTCGATCCCTGTTAGGTCCACCAATCTCTGTCGGATTCCTCGTGAGTCCGAGATGAATCCGACCCGGCCCCGCAGCGGCCCGTGAGGGACTGCGGAAAAATTTTCGGCAGCGTAGCTCAGTTGGATAGAGCGGGCGGCTCATAACCGTCATGTCGGTGGTTCGAACCCATCCACTGCCACCATTCGAAAGGGAATATGTCAACTACGGAAAATCTTTACGCGGCAGTTGCGGCTCACGTCGCTGACTCGAACACACAGATCAACGCGCTTCAGGCGAAGATCGATCAGTTGAAGGCTTTCGCCGCAGCACCCGTCGCAGCACCCGCGCCTGAGACAGTGGCATTGCAGACGCTCGTGAAAGCAGAACCTATCGCGGCTAAGGTGGTTTATGTTCCGACGCCGAAAGTTACTCGCCCACTAACGGCGATCCCAAAGAAGAAATAAGTTTTTGGCATGTCGTATAAAGGCAGTACACCAGACTGTTAATCTGGAAGGTGTAGGTTCGAATCCTACCGTGTCAGCCATCTAGGTGTAGCTCAGTTTGGCTAGAGCATTCCGTTTGGGGCGGAAGGGTCGCAGGTTCGAATCCTGCTACCTAGACCATTTTGAAGTACAAGGAGGATGTATGAGTGCAGAGAGTGAACAGCAATCGAAGTACAAACCGCTTACGCGTGATCAGAAGTACGACATTCGAGAAGCGCAGTTCCAGTTGACCAACACGGAGAAGATAGCGCAGCAAGCAATCCAACAAGCCACACAGAATCTCCGCGATGTCATTGAGCGAGTCGGTATCGCAAACGGACTCACCAAAGATGACAAGGTAATATTTCAGTTAGACACACTGGAGTTTACCGACCCGAAATAGAAAGGTCGTATGACAGCATCCAAGACTGCCAGTTGCTTCCAACTCGGCGTGCGATTTCCCGACGGAACTTTACAGACTACCGCAGCGACAGGAGGGACACCGGGCGGATCGAACGGAAACGTCCAAGGAAATGACCTAGGGGCGTTCGCGGGTTTACCCGGCAGCGCCATCGACTTCACAAACGGCCTGCTGTCGCTCGCCCCGACAGGCACGGGGATTGCGCTCAGCATCACGGGTGACGCTCACAGCAGTGACGTTCTTGACATCTACCAAACGGGCAACACTTACCCGAATTGGGGAATGCAGGTTTCACCCGCCATCGACGCTCAATCTCTCCAGATATTTCTGCAAGATGCTAGCGGGGATACCCTCCAGTTAAGCGCCCAACAGATTACTCAATCCGGTGTTACTTACAGTTACGACTGGCAGGGAACCACGGGTATCCTTTACGTTGACGGCATCAGCACTTACCACTCGGTCGGGACGGGAGTGGCGTTTACCGCCATCGGTGACGCACACAGCAGCGACATCGCTGCTTTTTACGTGAACGGTCCTACTCTGGCTATTGCGATAGATTACTCGGGAAACCTGAGTCTGCCCATCGCAGGCATCAAAGATTCCACGGGGTCTCTCGGCAGTAACGGCCAAGTTCTATCCAGTACGAGTACAGCGACGAAATGGGTAAGCGCCAGTTCAGGTACGGTCACATCCGTCGCGCTATCCGCACCCTCGGCGGTTCTAACTGTTGGTGGATCGCCTATTACGACTTCCGGCACTCTTGCGATCACCTTTGCAACCCAAACCGCGAACTACGTTTGGGCAGGACCAACATCTGGCATAGCAGCGATACCGACGTTCCGTGCATTAGTTGCAGCGGACATCCCCTCGCTGCCATATGGTACAGGTACAGTTACCCGTTTCAGTGCAGGGACGCTGTCTCCGCTGTTCACGACTTCGGTTGCGACGGCGACGACTACTCCCGCGTTGTCATTCTCTCTTTCCAACGCAGGCGGGGGAACTGTTTTCGGAAACGCAACAGGGTCCGCAGCGGCACCCGGCTTTACCGCATCACCTGTTCTTGGTGTGAACGCAGCGACCGCAGGCACGCTCGGGCTGGCGACATCAGTCGCATTAGGCGCAACCATCACTCTCCAGAATCTCGGAGCGTTGACTGCGTATGATTGGAACTATCCGCTCACAGTCGGTGCAGCGGGTTCTGTACTGACATCACAAGCGGGCGGCTCGTCGGCTATGACATGGACGACTCAGGCGGCACTCGCCGTCTCGTGGTCATCACTAGTCGCAGCGACAGGGAATCTCACACTCAATAACGTCGCGTACACGACAACTTTCCAGCAGCAGACAGCAACGACTGTCGCAGGCACGATCTGGCAATGGGCGAACACGACAACGGCGACGGGCTCGACACAGTTGAACAGCCCGCAGATTCAACTCGCAGCGAACTATTACACGGGTTCCGCATCAGCCGCAGATACTTGGACGATTGGAACCGCAGTCACGGCTGGCACGAACGGCGCGAGCCAACTGAACATCACGCACGCGGGTTCTACAGGAGCGACGGCAGTCAGCATTCCCGGCGGGACTTTAGGTAATCAAGCGACGGGCTTAGTTCTTAGTTCAGGGTACTCGATCAGCGCAATCTCTTCGCTCATGTCGTTTAATGGGCCGAGTTCAGGCTGTAACTTCTTATTCTACCAGAACGGTGTTGAAAGATTTTCGGTAGCGTGCGCCTCGGGTCAGAACTCTCTTACTACTCCGACTTCGGGCGATTGGCTACAGATTTATGGTCAAGTCGTTGCTTCTGTCGCAGGAAACGGATTCTCAATTCGCCTGTCGAACTATGTCAACTTCACGGGTGCCACAGCTAACGGACTTCAGGGAATCGCGTTAGTCTCGGGGACTTTCGCACCCACGTCTGAGAACACGTCATTCCAAGGATTGAGCATTACCCCGACCATCAACGACACGTCTCCGGGCTTGGCTATCAGTAGTGCAGTCATCAGCAGTGCGACATCGGCGGCGGTCACTATTCCTACAACACAGGGATATGTGATAGGCGCGAACGTCACGATTTCAGGCGTCACGACAACTGGATTCACAGGACTCAACGGTACGTGGGTTGTGGCATCCGCTACTTCCACCGTACTGACGATGACGACTTCTGGGTTGACTGCGAAAGCCCAAGCGACATGCAACGGCACAGTTGGCTTCGGTGTCTGGGCTCCGACGATGGCTCGATATCAAGCGTTGAACATCGCGGTCACTGAAACTGCGCTGGCGAACGCCACAGGAAACAATCGCCTCATCGATTGCTACGCGGGATCGGCGGCGACCACACCTATCTTCGGCGTAGACAACCAAGGCGCGATGTATCTCGCAGCCGCAGCAGCCGCCCCAACGTCCGCAGGCACGGCGGGCACCGCTGGAGAGATTCTGTATTACAGCGGGTTCCTCTATCTTTGCACGGTCACAGGTGTAGCAGGATCAGCGACGTGGACGAAGATATCGTCTACCGCAGTATAGGAGATTATGTCTATCACACTTACGACGCCCGTAGCCTTTACGATTGCGGGCGTCACCGAAAATGACACCATCGGGGCGCTAATCACCTTGACACAGGATTTTCAAGCGATGACGCAGACTGCCGTCTATAAGATCGGTACTGCGTTAGTCGGAAGCCCTCTCGCTCTCAACATAGGTGGGATCGCCCAGACCAACGGTTATGTGCTCACGGTCATCTTCAACATGAACACCGGCGTTTGGTCATACACGTACAACAACCAATCAGGCGGCGGGACTCTCGCGGGCGCATCACTGACTTCGCTACAGACTCAGTTCATCGCAACCCGTAATCAGGCAGAAGCATTCGTCTCAGTCTCGGGCGGGCTCATGCCCGGAACACAAGTCAATTGGACGGTGCTCTAATGTGGACATTCAATAGTAGCAACGGAGAACTGTTCGATTCGACTGGCGCACTAATCGAGACAGGGTACGCGGGCGGCAACTGCGGGAAGAACCCAGAAGGACGCAACAATCAAGCGTATCAGTACACTTCGAATATCGGCCCGCTGCCCGTCGGCCTTTACACGTTCGGTGATCCCGTTGAAGGGACGCATCTCGGACCTTTCGCCATTCCGCTCACCCCTGACACAAGTAACGACATGCGCGGGCGTGGAGACTTTTATTGCCACGGGGATACGACACCGTCGGGCAACGCGTCTGAAGGTTGCATCATCATGAGTCACAGTACGCGTACAAGAATCGTGAACAGCGGCGACAATCGCCTGCAAGTCGTCTAAAGATAGGAGATTAAACATGTCTTGCGGTCTAGTACGTTCGGGTGACTTCCGACACGGGAATCCCGTGCCTGCAAGCAACCCAAGTTTCGATAGCAACCCAATTCCCCAGACAGACCATAGTTGGATAAGTAACCCGATCCCGCCGGGTAGTCCAACGTTCAATAGTAATCCCGTGACTTGGAAGCCCAGTCCCGCGCATTTCGGAAACCCCGTTACACTTCCATAACACAACGCCCCTCTAGCCTAAAAACTAGAGGGGCTTATTTTATTTTCGGAAGAGAAACAGGAAGATCATGATCCCTTGCAGGATGAGCGCGAGTATCTGTCCGATGGTGCGGACGACTGCGAGCCTTCGGACATTCCAATACATGCGTGCTCCTATCTGACGAAGTCTGGGTTCAGTCCTTGCCGCCAATTGAACAGGGGCTTGGGTGACTTCAATTCTTGCTCGGCTAGTTTGAGAGCCTGCTTTGCCCGTTGCTGTCGAACGTAAAGGGTGCATTCGGCCAGCGTCCCGATGAACACGGTGCCCACTCTCCGTTGTGTGACGGAGTAGCGTTCGCAATGTCCCGCAACTTTTAACGGGCCGATTGAGTACTCGACTTCCATGGACAGCCCTTCTTTCACCGGCGGATTCTGTTGCTGCTTGATGTATTCTTCGATAAACGGCATAATGCCTCCTATTGAATGTAAGCCAGAGTTGAAAGGGCTTTATCTCGTGCGATTTTTGCGGCTTGTGCTGTCTGATAGTTTTGTCCAATCCATTTTTGCTTTCCCGTGACAGGGTTATAGTAGGCTCCCCATTTTCCTGTCTTTTTCGTAAAGCATATCCCAGCACCTTGTTGTCCACGCTGCGACCGGTCTATTCCATGACCTTGGGTGGAACGCCATTCTAGTTTGATGGCTCGATTATCTGATTTCTCTCCTGTATGATTAACGTGCGGGAGATTCAATGGGTTTGGAATGAACGCCCGTGCTACAAGTTTGTGTATCTTTAAACTTCGACGTTTGCCATTCTTGATTAAGCAAACGAACGGATACCCGCCCGTCGTATTGTTTACGGGTTTGAGAATTATACCCGTAAATAAACGATTCTTTATGATTCGACTAATACTGCGAATGCGACCTAAGTCGCTGACTTCGTAATAGCCTTCGAATCCCGTGATTGGCTTCCACTGTTCCATTTCAAAAGTGTACGCGTACTCCGCAGTGATGTCAACAAATCTTTAGTAACCTAGGTCAGTGAAGATCAGATTCGGACCCCTCGTTGTTCGGACGTTGTCCGGCGCGATATCCCCTAGGACGACGCCACAAAACTTATATATCATTTCAGCTACTAGCTCATTGGTCGCGCCCATTATCCCTTTAGGCTTAGGATAGTATCGCGTGACAACCACCCCATCCCGTCCGTTGAAGTAGTAGATGGGTGGAAGATGTTTCCGCATCAGGGGGAATTTCATCAGTGCGCGAATCTTCTTGACCTCCATGCGTGTGTGATTCACACCGTCCCAAGTTGTCCACTTAGAGCCCTCACCCGGCTCACCCTCTGCCTTGTACTGGAATGGGAACTTGATGAGCAGGTCCGTTCCGTAAATACGATGTGCGGTTCGAAACGCACCCTGACCGACTTTGCGACACGACATGCCCAACGCGGCCCGCGCTTCGTCAATCGTCTTTGGCTGAGAACGGCGAATGATTCCCAGAGCCTTGCGGGTTCGATAGGCACGTTTCTTCTCGATCTCGGTCATTTACGCCCCTTGTAGATTCTCGTCGTCTTCCAGCGGTCGAGCCAGAGGGAGTGTCTTAGTCTCCCCGGTAATCAGTTTGCCCAGACGTTCGCGGCGGACGCCTTCGAGCACGCCACGCTCCGGTACGCACTTGTCCAGCAGGTTATTCAAATCCCACTTGCTCTGCTCCATCTGTGCAAGCTGTTGCTGATAGATCGCCAGAAACTTCAAGCACATTTCCAGATTCTTCTTGCGGGCCGCGTCATTGTCGTTCGGGTATTTCTTCAGTGTCGTGGTGACCACGTCCAGCCCTTCGGCTAGGTGATCCTGAAAGTCTGCGAGATGTTGGAACCTCGTGCCTACGTCCGTCAGTAGAAACTTGTTTCTCGGGATGTCGTAATTAGGTCCGTCGATCATGTGACCTCCACGTGCTTTGATCTTGTCCGCCTCTGTCGGTGCGGTTGTTCCGGGGATCGTGCCGCTCTGTTCTTCCAAGTCCCACGCCTCAGTCTCAGAGACTTCGACGTACTTACGCTTCAGCGGATCGTACCACCAGTGAGATATGCTCATGATAGCTTGCCTGCTATCCAGATCATTACGCATATCGCAGCGGCAGTGATCAGGAACAGGCCGATGACTGTCAGCCCAGCGAACATGAATTCGAGGATGGCGTTGTCCGGCGTCATTGGCCCACCGTGAAGACGGAGACTAGATCATGACATCCGATACCGTCATGTCTGCCGGACGCCTGTGTATAGTACGTCACGACTACAGGGCCGGTCTTGCCGTCGAACTGACCAGTGACATCGCCGCAGAAGAGAACGGTTTGGTCATAGAGTGCCACGGTCGCATACGGCTTGAAGCGAATGTTGGTGTACCTGTCGTCAAGAATCTGGCCGTCTATGGGTAGGTCGAAGAGATAGGTCACGGGGCTCTGATACGTCTCGGAAACCCCTACGCTGTTCGGGCGATTGCCCGCCGTAGGAATGCCGAAGGCTCGGGCCACAGCTAACGCGAATATCACCGCCGTGCCAATGACCAACCACGCTGCCACTTTTTTATTTATCATTTGCGCCTCCTACAGGAGATTCCTGTGTGTAAGGGATAATCGTGTCGTTTGTCACTAACCCCTCCGGTGTCACGACTTCATAGACGTTGCCAGCTTCGATTTCGAACTCTCGCCCGCAGTCGCACTTGGCTGTCAGTAGAATGTGCCAATGGGCGTACACGTACGGGGAGAACCTGAAGTCCTTCCCGCATGTACAGACAAACCCACTCGGCAATGTGCCGGACGATCTCATCGGGCCACAGCAACCACAGCGAACACGGCGAACAATATCCACCCCACAAATACAAGTACAAGGGCCGTGAATATGCAGCACGCTTCGTCCATGTGTCCTCCAAATTCTCGGGCGGATTGCCGCCGCCCTCGGTGCGGGCCTAGGCTGCGTTGTGATGCCAGCCTTTATCCCGCCGCTCAGTAAACTCTACCGCGATTGGCCCGCCGTAGGAATGCCGAAGGCTCTGCCTACGGCCAGAGCAAAGGCGAGTGCCGCCAAAAGGATTACCCACGCGGATATCTCACGTAGCATCAGAACCTCCAGATATGTTTTCCTTGCATTTTGTCCTTCCTACCTTACAGTTTTTCCTACACGTTGGGCAACGCCATGAGCCAAGACCCTGCGTCTCCGCAGTCTTCTTGTCTACCTTCACGCAAGGTGTCTTCGTCGCCTGCGCTCCGCAGCACCCAGACACGTATATGAACTTCGGCTCACCCTTTAACGTCGGGGGTGCTTTCTTCGTCTGCTTCTTCATTGGATTCCTCCATCTTAGATCGTATACTTTTTAGGTAGAGAATAAAATTTTCTAACTCTTGGTCATTTAAGTGTTTCAAGAGTCCCTCAGCTCGATTACAATACGAATGGATGAACCCTCGAAATCTTCCTGTTTTATGATCGTGATCGAGGGCTGCATTATTACAAAAAACCCGTGTACACGCTTTGCATTTATTGTTTTGTTCTATCCACGACTGTACCGCATCTTCTGGGCTTATGTCAACTGGTAAATGATGTCTAAGGGCCGCATCATATTTGCTCTGGCGTATCAAGCATCTCATACGACCCAATAATCCGCTCGGTCCTAACCCTCTATTACACCGATGATGTGCTTTCGTTTGGCACGGTTTACATATCCAATGCCCGCCTCGAATATTCTTATTCTTTGTTCTTTTCGCCCAAATCACTTTCGAGGTCGATATCCCCACATTAGGGAGTATACATTCATGACCACATAGAAAACGAAACGGGGCATTTGGTTCCTGCTTACAACGCCCCCTCATTTGCTCTCCTGAAATTTTTTAATCTCGGCTACAATTTCAGAGTATCGCGCAGATAAATCCTCCCGACGATATTTTTCTCCCTTAAAAACCAGCCACGCGGAGCCAGTGATTACGCCCAATTTCTCGGCGTAGCGGATCGCATCGTCTACTTTATCAAATCCGGATTCGTATAGCAAATCGATGATGCTCTCACGGAACGGCATTGCAACTTTGTTCTTTTTTGCGGATACATTTACTCGATGACCGATGATAGTCTCACCATCTTTCAGAACTCCCCCTTTTGATCCAGCTACACGGCGGACTTCTAGCCGTACACTGGCATAGAACTTCAAGGCTCTGCCACCAGTCGTCGTCTCAGGATTACCGAACACCATTCCTATTTTGTCCCGTACTTGATTAACGAAGACAATAACAGTCCCGGCTTTGGAAGTCTTCCCACATAGCTTCCGCATAGCTTGACTGAGGAGACGCGCCATCAGCCCCATATGCGAATCCCCCATATCCCCATCAATTTCGGCTCGGGGTGTGAGTGCAGCCACCGAATCCACGACGATAAGGTCAACGCCTGCGTCTACTAATCCTTCGACAATTTCTAGGGCTTCTTCACCACAGTTCGGCTGGCTAATTATTAGCTCGGTCATATCGACGCCCAGAGTATTAGCGAAACTTGGGGATAGGGCGTGCTCAGCGTCTACCAATGCAACTACCCCGCCCGCCTTTTGGCACTCGCCAGCAAGATGGAGACAGATCGCAGTCTTTCCCGCGGATTCGGGGCCGTAAACTTCAATAATCCGGCCACGGGGGAATCCCCCGCAACCTAACACTTCGTTATCCAGCGAGATTAGACCCGTCGAAATTGAAGGGACCGGCTGGTTCACTCGATTCCCTTGTCTTTGAAAGGTCATCGACCCCTCGTTCTCCTTGTCCATCGCTTTGCCCAAGGCCTCCACCGCTTTGAATTTCTCTTGCTTGTTCATCGCTCTCCCTTTTCAGTCTTGCTAGCGTGCTCATATACGCGCAAAACATTTTTCGGTAGGTACGCCCTCTCATTTTATCGAGGAATGGTGCACCCTGTTCTTGCATCGCCTTGTCCGTCACTTGTACCAATTCTCCGTGGCTGGAGAAAAAACAAAACCAACAACTTTGGCAATTGCGAAAAGTGGGTTCATTTATCTGATCGAGTAAATGATTGCAAGGACGGACACGATGGTGACGAATTGTGAAATATTGTCCACGAAGTTTGCGAAACTGTGCCTCCGTCAATTGCTTTTGCGGTTGCGTGGTGAGATGCTCCGTAAGATTCTCGATACTATCTTCGGACATAGTTGTCTCCAACTTTCTCGCGCATCTCCCAATATGCAATCTCTTCTGCGGAAATAACAGGGGCAGTTAATCCAAATTTTTGCCCTAGAATATTCTTTTGTTTGAAGGTGATGCTCTCGTCGTCACCTATTTCGAGTTTAATGGCGCTTCGTACTGCTTGCTCTACGCTTTGATTGGTCATCGCTGACCTCTTTCTTGGTGCTGGATTTAATTGCATTTTTGAACTTGTAAACTTGTTCGACCATGTGGTCAAGATGGTACGCGATGATTTCGTCGTCCATGTCTACCACATGACAATACGTCATTACTCGGTGGATGATGTGCCAGCACTCGTGGGCAACGGTGCTTTCGGGTGCGTCCATCGGTAGAAAGATATACGACCGCCCCGCGCCTTTGACGTGATAGCAGAACGCATCGGCCTCTTCACCGGGGCCGGAACCCAACCGCCCCTCGGCGGATTTGAGCAAGTCGTTCGTCAAGACTACACGAACCTGATAGTTTGCCATGACCTCGAAGGTCACCCAAGTAGCGTAGTCATTGTACTCAGACAGCTTCGGTGTTCTCATACGTTCCCCCTAGGTTGCCGGATGCAGTGAAAGTAACCGCCCTTGCCGTGCAGCGGGTAAATACCGTGCTTGATGAACAGTGCGCCCATCCCTTGTTCGAGACCGTGCCTGCCGTCGCCCAGAATCTTTTGGGCGTGCATCTCCATGTCAATCACGTCCTCGCTGTCGTATACGACGTACGCGAGGTAGAAATTCTTCCACGCATCTGGCCCTTTGAGACAGCGGCCAAAAATATTTTCACAATCACAACGAAAGTCTGTTAGACTTGGCCGGACAGGGTTGGATACGCCCTTACCGCCATCCCCAATGACTATCGCACCCATGCCGCCAGTGTCGTGTGCCTGTCGATAAGATTCTAAAACATCGTCAAATGCTTTTTTTCGTTCGGCGTGTTGGGGCTTTGACTTTCGGCTTTTCATCGTAACAACCTTTCGCCTTCATGATAGGAACCCACTTCTCGAAGTAAGCCAGCATAGACTTGATGAACTTAATCGGGTCTACCTTTACCTTGTTGATGCTCTGCCGCTCTACGATGCCGACGACGAATTTGTTGCACGGGTAGCAAAGGAGGCCCCGGTTGCATTTTCCACAGAATTCCTTAAGCCGCCTCGGACAACAGTCGTGAAGGTGGTCTTGGAACGCCGTGTAGTGATTGAAGTCCCGTCCGCAGATAGCACACGAATTGTTCTGTTCCTTTCGGGTAACATTCTGTTCCTCCAATGTCATTTTGTAAATCTGTTGCAGGCGTTTGTCTTTCGCTTTCTCGGCGGATGTCAATTGATGCTCTTTGCCCTCAGTGCCCCGTTCTCCGCGTCAATCACGTCGTACGCTTTCTCGTTGAGAATGGCGATGGTCGCCAACTCGTGCGGGCGGCGTTCGATGATGTATCTCTCCGCACGCCAGATGAATCCCGCGATGACTTCGGCAGTCGTTTCTTCGAACCAGTTTTCAGGTCTCATCGGTGGTCCCCACTTCCTCTTTCCGTGCCGCGTTCCCTGCGGCTCGTTAGCTTCTCCACGTTCGCCTTGACAATTTCCGTCGGTGTGTAGCCGAAATATTGACCAATACGAGTCGTGTAATAGTACACATCGCCTAATTCTTTAAGCAACTCAGGCGAGCGTGCAGGCGTCTTATCCCTGATTTCTTTCTTGATTAGTTCCTGAACGCGGCCCGCCGCGATGATAGCTTTCTCAAGCACTTCGGCCATTTCGCCACCGATGCCTAGCCCCATGATTGCGATGTCTCGTTCGCCCAATTCTCGTGAGTCCCCACTAAACCACATGGATTCCACAAATTTTCCGTATTCTTCGAAATTCATTTCTTCCCTCCGATTCGTTTGTTAATCCAAAAACTCGCTTGGCCTTGTGTGAAATCCTCGGGCCACGCTCGTGCTTTCCCGTACAGGCGCGAGAGTAGATTCATCTGCCCCTTCGTCGCGGGCTTGGTCATCCAACTCGCTTTGCGATTGACTAATACGACTGACGCGGGGGCGCGTTCTCTGATTTGCTGGTCGGCGCACGCGAAGGCTTCTTCGACGCTGCCGCGCTCGCCGTGGAATACCCTACAGTTAATGTACCCGTCTATGTCCCATTTGTCAAGCAGATTTTGATGTATACGTACAAGTCCGGGCTTGTTGCCAGTGCTGTCGTTCTTCTGCAAAGGCACGCGCATGACATAGCCGCCGTCAATGGCCTTCGACCAAATGAAGTCGCTATTCGCCTCGACCTCTGCCGGGAATCGAATCTCGAACAGATTGACCTCAGCGATGAACTGCTTTAGGTTGTCGATAGTTTTCAATTTCCCAAAATCAATACTAGGGTTTTCTTCCTGAGCCGCTTCCATCAACTTAACAGATTCCCACAACCCATGGCCGCGCATATCTATTCCGCCCGGAAGACCCATAAGCAATGGTAACGTACACAGAGAATTGCCTGCGGAGCAATCTACTATATCTAAAATGATACAGTCCGCCTTGCCGGGTGCGAGCCGTGTTCCACGCCCGCACATCTGGGTGAACAGAACCGAACTCCGGGTAGGCCGTGCAATAATTACACACCCGATGCGCGGGATGTCCACGCCCTCGGTGAGCACGTTGCAGTTGACCAGCACCGTGATGCCGCCCTCCCGAAAAGCCTGTAATTTGGCCGTTCGGTCGGGATCATCGCCCCAAACAGCCGCCGCAAACACGCCCGCCGCGTTAAATGCCTCAGAAAGCGCCTTGGCGTGAGCTATACCAGCGACGAAGGCCACGGTTGACCGTGAGTCCCCTTTTTCCTGCCAAGCCCCTATAATCGCCTTATTTCGCTCTGGCGTGTTGATTGCGGCTTCCAGTTCGACCTTGTTGAAATCGCCGCCCGCCGTCGATACGTCGGCCAGAGAGGTGCCGGTGGACACCTTATAGCCCCGGACCTCGACCAGATATCCGTCTTCGATGGCTTGGCGCAGGCTGTACACATACGTCATTTTCTTGTAAATCTCGCCTAGTGCTTTCCCATCGGTGCGGCTCGGGGTAGCGGTCACACCCAGCAACAGCTTCGAAGTATCAACGTCTCGAATCTGGAGTGCGTCCAGCACGTTCAAATAGCTTTGGGCGGGAGTGTGTTGTGCCTCGTCCACAATGATCTTGTCAATATTCTCGGCTTTGAATTTATCCAGTCTGCTCGTATTCAATCGGCCAAGGGTTGCTACAGACGCGACGATGACATCCGCCTGCGATGGATCAGACTTGTGCTCGGCCATTTCTTTGTCGATACGGAGCGTTGGGTTGACGGCCTGCATCGTGGCGATGGATTGGTCGATCAATTCTTCAGTATGTGCTAGGATCAGCATCTTGCCCGGAAGACGAGACTTCAACTTCTCGTAGAGATTTGAGAAGACGACAGTCTTACCACATCCGGTCGCCATGGACAGAATCTGGTGCCGCCAGTTTTGATCGTACGCGGCACAGATTGCATTGATGGCGGATTCTTGATAGGGTCTTAACTGCATAAATATTGCTCCAAGTTATCCGCGATTCTGCGTAGGAACTCTGGGTCTTCTCGGGCGATGATAGTGTTGCAAATGTGGTGGGCTAAACCCCGCACGCATTCACCACAACACTTCGAACCCGGACAGCACTGATGGTCGTGGTCAACTGAGGGACGACGTTTCTCTGGGTTGAAAGGTTCGCCACACAGCCAACAACCCGCCGCATATAATTCTCGATACGCTTCAGGTGAAAGTTTGTATTGAGCCTGAATATGTTTCAGGTGCACTATCTCCGCGTTGGCTCGATGCCAGAGATGATTGCTTACTATCGCCTTATCCACGTGGGCGCGATTATATCTCTCGCTGTTCAACCGACGCCGCTCCCGATTCTCTTTCAGATAATCAGCAGCATAGCATTCTTCACATTTACCTTTTGCGAAGTATTTTCTGTCGGGATGGCAATCAGACATTCTATTCACGATGTATCCCGATGTCGGACAACCGCTCACAGTCAAAAATCCAAAACAGACGACCCTCGGGCTTCTTCGTCACCCATGGCACGGCTTCGCCCGTCCGCAGAATTTCGTAGTGGATGTCGATACTCTTTACGTACACGAAGACTCGCGGCGAATAGGAATCCGGATGCGCTTCATAGCCGCCTTTCGCTGCGACGACTACGTTCTCTGTCACTTGCGCGGTGATGTCAATGTTTGGCTCAATCAAAGGCTCGCTCATATCTTCTCCCAATGCCCTAGTCCTGCTTTTATCGCAGCGGTCACGCCGACAGGCGATTCAGGCAATACATCCCACACCCAAATCTGCTTTTTGCGGCCAACTCGCTTGCCCGCCGCGAAGTCTTTCGCCGCGACGAAATTCTTGTTGTGATTCGTTTTCTTTCCTCTACGCTCGGCCATTAGTTTCCTCCGTTAGAACTTGAAATGCCCTG
>Ga0181526_10000801_pt1 | contig 31792 bp, 28 predicted proteins | sample PEATcosm2014_Bin_35_FD_119750 | JGI IMG/M metagenome (GOLD analysis project Ga0181526, IMG submission 119750) | Peatland microbial communities from MTU Mesocosm Facility, Houghton, MI, USA - PEATcosm2014_Bin06_30_metaG | ecosystem: Environmental > Terrestrial > Soil > Wetlands > Peat | place...
CGCAAAGAGACCATCGACAGTTTGCGCGACACGCGCTCGATCGTTTCATCGCTAATGTATGCGCTGATGGGGCCCGCCGTAGTATTCATGGTCTCCATGGCGGTGCGCGTGGATGGCGTTTTGATCGGAATGATGTCGGTCTTCACCCTGGTGGCCGCGTTCGCGGGAGGCATGAATGTGGCCATGGACACCATCGCCGGCGAACGCGAACGCCGCTCACTGCTGCCTTTGCTGATGAACCCCGTGCGCAGGCGCGACATCCTGATGGGAAAATGGCTGGCGGTCTCTCTGTTTTCGATGGCGGGATTGGTCCTGAACCTGGCGGGCTTCGCGATCGTGTTTGCCCGCGCCGGAACGCATCTGCCTTTGTTGGCGGTGGTGGCCGGGATCTTGCCGCTGGCGCTGCTGGCGGCGGCGATCCAACTGCTGATTTCGACAATCTGCCGCGCCGTGAAGGAAGCGCAGACTTACCTCTCGATGCTGGTCTTCCTGCCCATGGGACTCGGCCTGTTTCAGGTGTTCTTCCCGGCGGCGCGCGGATGGTTCGCCTTTCTGCCGGTGATGGGGCAGCAATGGCAGCTCGAACGCTGGATGAAAGGCGGTGCGGCTGCATTCGGTCCCGCCGCCACGCTGGGATGTTTCACCGCGGCGCTGGCCTTGCTGGTTTTGGAGGTCGCCGCAAACAGGTTGCATCGTGATGAAATCGTCTACGGAAACTGATGCCGATTTGGCCGACGTGACCCTTTTCGCGATCTTGGACCACGCCACACTGGAGCGGGAATTCGACCGTCTTCTGGCCGCCAACGGGCCTGCGCTCGCGCGACTCGCGGCGTGCTATACCAACACGCCCAGCGACCGCGACGACCTGCTGCAGGAGATCGCCCTGGCGGTCTGGCAGGCTTTGCGCAGCTTTCGTGGAGAATGCTCCCCGCGTACATTTCTGTTCCGCATCGCGCACAATCGTGCCATCGCGTATCTGGCACGCGACCAGGCTCGCAACCCCGGACGATTCCCGGCGGCTGCAGTTGACGAGGTCCACGATTCAGGCCCCGATCCGGAAAGCGGCTTGGCGCGGGAACAAGCCGCCGCACGTCTGCGCAGCGCGATTCATCGGCTGCCGTTGGTCTACAGGCAGGTCGTCATGCTGGCGCTCGAAGATATGGGTTATGCGGAGATCGCCGACGTGCTGGGCATTTCGGAAAGCAATGTGGGCGCACGTTTGACGCGCGCCCGGCAACTGTTGCGCGAGTCGCTGGAGAAATCGAAATGAGCCGGATATGAGCATGGATACCGAATTGGAAACGTGGCGCCGCGAGTGGCAGTCGGAAACCGCGGTCGCCCCGGATTTGCGCCGCCGCGTGGAGCGGCAATCGCGGTGGCTGAAGATCGGGATCGCGGCCGACATCCTGGTAACCGTGGTAATCGGCGGAGGCGTCATCGCCTTGGCGGCGCGCGAGCCGCAGGCGCATACGCTGCTGCTGGCGGCGGCCACCTGGACGTTCATCGCCGCCGCCTGGACGTTCCGGTTGACCATCACGCGGGGCCTCTGGTCGCCCTCCGCCACCGACACGGCTACATTCGTGAATTTGTCCATCGGACGGTGCCGCGCCCAACTGAAGGCCACGTTGTTCGGCGCCGGACTCTACGTGTGCGAGCTGGCATTCTGCCTGGGATGGATCTACCGCTACTCCGCGCCGCGCGCGCCGCTCGGGAACTGGCTGTTCGGTTCCATATTCAACTGCCTGGTCTGGGTATTTTCGCTGGCGTTCTTCATTTTTCTCGCATGGTACCGGCGGAGGAAGCGTGCGGAGTTGGCCTGGCTACTCAGTCTGCGCGAATCGTAGGTTGTCTCCCATAGATTAAATCCGCCCAACCGTGCGCTCCGACACGCAACCATATTCCCGGAGGTGCGTTTGTTTCTATGGAGGGTAAGAAAATGAAGAAAAAACTGGCGATGCTTTTGGTGACGGTGGCCACGTTTATTTCATTAGCTGCCTGTGGCGGACGGCCTTATTACGCCGGCCCGCCGCCGCCCCCAGGCGCCTATTGGGTTCCGGGGCATTACGTTACCGGTCCCTACGGCGGCCAACAGTGGGTTCCCGGCCACTGGCGATAGGCCGCGCTTGACCCCGGCGTAGCGCCGGCTCTCGCGCCACTTCAACTAATAACCCGGTGAGGAGCGGGATGCTGGCGCAGCCAGCTCTCGAGTTCGGTGAATCGCATCCGGCCCTGCTCGTATAGTCCGATCAGGAAAGAGAACGCTTCGGCGTCGTCGAACTCAAGCGCGTATCCGTTCACTTTGAGGAACGCCGCGGTGACAGTTACCGAGACCCGCTTGTTGCCGTCGATGAACGGGTGGTTCTGAGACAAGCTCTCCCAAAGTGCCGCTGCCTCCTGAATAATGTCAGTGTAGTATCCAATCCGCGGCCGCGCGAGCGCGGACTCCAGTCCGCCCCGGTCGCGGATTCCGAGGGAGCCGCCAAATCTGGCGATCAACAGAGCGTGCACCGCGATCGCTTCGCCGATCGCCGGATAGACGGTCACTGAGCCAGCCGGCGGAGCAGTTCGGGGTGCAGTTCCACGAACTCGTTAACGGCCGCGAGGAACGGAGATACCGGAGCGGATCCCTTTCGCTGTAGGAATTCGACGAAGAGCCTGACGGACTCTTGCTCTTCCGGCGTCAGCGACCTGATCGTTTCCGCGAGGTTAGCGGTGGCCATCAATCCCTTCCATTCGCAGTATACACTGCGGCGGATAGTGCGCTATTTGTTACGTTTCAGGTCACGATGGCGCCACCGGCAGATCCACGATGCCGCGTGCCCGCAAGAACGGGGCGTTGGAGGCGACTGCCGTTTTCTCTACCAGCACCGCGCCGACATAGGTCCGCGCATCTTCGGGTGTGGGCGCGCGATGCGTCTTCCCGGCCATCGACGTACGCTTCGCCCAACTCGGTGCCGATCAAGGCGTTGCCGGAATCGCTCGCGGCCGCTTGCTCCAGCTCGATGGCGTCTGCGTATTTCTCTTGCCGGAGGTATTGGCGCCTCTAGCGCGGCGTGGCTTCTGCGCAAGGCATCGCCCCGGCGGCAACCAAAACAGACAGGATGAGGCACACTTTGGCATTCTACCCCACCACGACCACGTGAATCTCCCCCGGCCCATGCCGTGCCGTCCGGATGAGCCGTAACGACTAAGCCCTGGTCCTGGCACAATTGAAGAGGAGCACCAGATGAGTTCCCGCGCCACCAGCCCCAATACCGAAGCAGCAATCCTAGGCCGCCTAATCCAAATTGGCCAGGAGAAATTGTCGCGCGATGCAGAGGTCTTGCAGATTTGCAAATCTGCTGCCACCATTTCCCCAGATGTCTACAGGATTCTCGAGGAGAAGCTCAAGAAACGCAATTCAGCCGCGCACCCTTCCGACGTAAGCTTCGGGGCGCCAGAGGCGGAAACCTTTATCCACGAGATCGTGAACAACGTCGTCCTCAAATTCACCGTGTAGCGCTGGGACTTTGTGACGGGCGAACGGCATGGCCATCTACCCCACCACTACCACGTAAATCTCGCCCGGCCCATGCACGCCCCGCACCAGAATCTGCTCGATATCCGCCGTGCGGCTCGGGCCGGTGATCAGCACCATGGAACTGGTCTGTTCGGCCGGCAGCGGCAGGATCGTGAACAACTCGTCAAGCCCCGACAACACGCGATCCTTCGGAACCACCGCGATGTGCACCGGCGGCAACAGCGAGATCAAACGGGCTTCCGCCGGGCTGGCCAGCATCGCGAGCGTGCCCGTGTCGGCCAAGGCGTAGTCGGCGCTGGTGATGCCCACGTCCGCCGTGGCGCAGAGCGCGCGCAATGCGGCCGCATCCGTCAAGCCGGACTGCACACCGGTCAGGTCCACGATGCCGCATTCGCGCAGGAACGGCGCGTTGGATGCCACCGCCGTTTTGCCGTCCAGGATCGCCGCGACGTATGCCCGCGCATCCTCGGCGGTAGCCGCGCGATGCGTCTTGCCGGCCAGCGCCTCCACCGCGCGCAGCATGCTCGCGATGCGCGTATCCGTGTCTACTTCGCCCACCCGCAAGCGGACCGGCGGGGGCGTGGCGACGGGCTCTCCGGCGGTGCGCCCCAACGCCGTGCGCACTTTATTCAAAATAGCGTCGCGCGACATCAGCGCCGTCTCCACAGTTCCCTGAAGCTCTTGGCCGGCGCGGGCGGCAAGTCCCGCTGGCTCAGCCAGGCGCGCACCGGCGGCAGATTCATCACGGCGGGCGCGCTGCGCAGCCACTTGCCGTTTTCCGACGGCGCCACGCCCGCGGCCACCATCGCCGCCATTTCATAAAGGCGCGGATGGCACATCACCCAAGCCCAGATCTTGAACGCCAGCCGCTCCAGGCGGTTCACGCCCCTGCGCTCCTCGCCCTGTTTCACCTCCGCGCGCAGATCGAGCAGCACCTTGGGAATGTCGATCTTCACCGGGCAGACTTCCGCGCACGCGCCGCACAGGCTCGACGCGAACGGCAGGCTGGGCTCATGCTCGATGCCCAGAAACTGCGGCGTGATGATCGCGCCAATGGGCCCCGAATAGACCCACGGAAAGCTATGCCCGCCGATCTTGCGGTAAACCGGGCAATGATTCAGACACGCGCCGCACCGAATGCAGTAGAGCGATTCCCGCTTCGCGCGGTCCGCCAGCAGTTTGGTGCGGCCGTTATCCAGCAGCACCACGTAGAACTCTTCGGGGCCGTCGATCTCGCCCGTGCGGCGCGGTCCCGATAGGAACGATGTGTAGACCGTCAATGCCTGGCCTGTGGCGCTGCGTCCCAAAAGTTTCAGAAATACGGCCAGATCCTGCGCGCGCGGAATCAGTTTCTCGATGCCCGCCACCGCGATGTGTATCTTGGGCGCGGAAGTGGTCAGGCGCGCGTTGCCCTCGTTTTCGACGATCAGCACCGCGCCGGAATCCGCTACTAAGAAATTGGCGCCGCTGATCCCTATATCCGCCGCCAGGAATTTCTGCCGCAGCACCGTGCGCGCGATCAGCGTCTGTTTTTCCACCACTGTCTCATTGGCGACGCCCAGCGTGCGCGCGAACAGATCGCCCACGTCATACCGCGTCAGGTGCAGCGCCGGCGCGACAATATGATACGGTCGCTGGTGCGCAAGCTGCAGGATGTATTCACCCAAATCGGTTTCGACGGATTCCAGATGGTGATGCTCCAAGCGCTCGTTTAAATCGATCTCCTCGGTAGTCATGGATTTCGATTTCACGATCAGATGCGCGCCGCGTTTCTTCGCCAGGCCGAGGACGAAATCCGCAACCTCCGTGGCATCCTGGCAATAAACCACTTGGCCGCCGTGCGCCGCTACGTTAGCTTCGAACTGTTCCAGGTAGTGGTCCAGATGCTCGATGGTGTGCTTCTTGACGGCGTTGGCGTGCGTGCGGAGTTCCTGGTAATCCGGCAGCGCGGTGGCCGCCACGGCATGCTTGCGATGATCGATCAGGCGGCCGGTGGCGCGGTAGATGGCCAGTTGCAGGTTGGCGTCCGCCAGCGTGTTGTGGACCTTTTCGTCGAATGCGGCAGACATGTGTTTAACGGCTCGCCAGGACTTCGGCCAAGTGCATGGTGCGCACCGGCAGCGCGGCGCGCGAGAGAGCACCCTGGATCTGCATCAGGCAACTGGAATCCACACTGACTACCGTCTTGGCGCCGGTGCGCACGATGGAATCGATCTTGGTGCGCGCCATGCCGCCCGAGATTTCGGGGAGTTTGACCGAGAACGTGCCGCCGAATCCGCAGCATTCCTCGGCCGCGTCCATCTCGCGCAGTTCCAATCCACGCACGTTGGCCAGCAGACGGCGCGGCCCGTCCCGGATGCCGAATTCGCGCAGTGCGTGGCAACTGTCGTGGTAGGTAACCACGTCCTCCAGGCGCGCGCCCACGTCGTCCACGCCGGCTATTTCCAGCACGAATCTTGAGAACTCCCAGACGCGCGGCGACAGCGCTTCCGCCGCCCGCAACGATTCCGGATCTTCCGGAAACAGGTCGTGGAAATGATGCGCGATCATCGAAGTGCACGAACCGGAAGGTACTACCACGTACTCTGAATCGCGGAAAACTTTCAGAAAGTGCCGAGCCACCTGGCAAGCTTCCGCGCGATATCCGGTGTTGAAGGCCGGCTGCCCGCAGCAGGTCTGATCTTCCGGAAAGTCGACCTGATAGCCGAGGCGCTCCAGCACGCTGGTCATCGCCAGTCCGACTGCCGGGAAGAGTTGATCCACAACGCAGGTGACGAAGATCGAAACCCGCTGAGCCATGAACAAGGATTGTAGCAGAATGGCTCAGCCCCCTCTGGCTGCCGGCGCAATCAAACCCTAACATGCAGCAAACAAAGGGATAAATGTGAGAGTTTGGCAATTCGCAGGTAGGTTGTGGCGCCTGACGCCAGGGTATGGTATCCTTGACGTAGGAATGTAAGGAGGTAAGGAAGTAATGGTTATCGCCAGTAAGGTTACCACGAAGGGCCAAGTCACCATTCCCAAGGAAGTCCGCGAGCGTCTGCGGATTCAGGCGGGAGACATGCTCGTCTACGAGTTCCAAGATGGGCTAGTCGTGGTCCGCAAGATGGAGCCGTTTGACGCCGGGTGGCACCGCGCGCTTTCCCCTACGCTGGCCGATGAGTGGAACTCCCCCGAGGACGACGAGGCCTTCGGTGACCTGTGAGCCGTGGGACGTGGTCGTGGTCCCCTTTCCTTTCACCGATTCTCCGGCCAGCAAACGGCGGCCAGCCCTGGTCCTCAGCTCACTGGCATTCAACCAGGGCTCCGGCCATTCGCTGATGGCCCAGATCACCAAGGCGAAGCAGTCCAGTTGGCCGGGCGATCTCGGCATCCGGAACGTTGAAGCGGGCCTGCCGGAGCAATGCATCGTGCGCATGAAACTGTTCACGATCGACAACCGCCTGATCCAAAGGCGCACGGGGCGCCTGAGCGCAACGGACCAGGGGCAGGTGCGCGCCGGCTTGCGCCAGTTCATGCCGCTCTGATCGCACCGGCCCCAATTGACACGCCGACCGGCGGGATTCCGTAATTTCCGACTCCCTTATGGTGTTACAGGTATTGATTATGCGTTTTCCATACATGCTGTTGGCCCCTTTCGTCTGCCTGCACGTGGCGGCGCAAGAGACAGCTCCGGTCCGCTACAAACTGACAGCGCCGGAAGTGGTGGCTTCCCGCGTTGGAGCCGCTCCGATGAAGAACGCCGATCGGGGCGTGAAGCTCAAGGAGATGTTCTCTGACGCTGGGTGCACCGCGCACGATTTACAGGTGCAGCCCGTAGCACATGCCAAACTCCCGAACATAAATCTGCACGGTGGGTGGGGCCACGGATTCCGCGATCGTGGTGGGCGCCCATTTCGATCATTCGAGGCAGGGCCTCGGCGTGATCGATAACTGGAGCGGCGCTTCTCTGCTTCCATCCCTCGTCGAGAGCGTTAGATCCTCGGAACGGCGGCATACCTTCGTATTCGCCGGCTTTAGTCAACAAGGAGGCGGCCTGATATCGTCCTTCCTGGCTGGATCTTACTTCTATGCCGGCCAGTTGGACAAGGAGCATCTCAGCAAAATCGCAGCCATGATCGACTTCGATTCAATCGGCGCCGGCCCAACCAAAGTCGAGCATTCAACCGCCGATGCCAGGCTGTTGCAGATGGCGCTGGAGATGACTGCGGCTATGAAGCTGCCCCTGACATCCCTGGACGTGCGTCCAGCAGGCTATTCCGACGATCTCCCGTTTCGCTCCATGCATGTGCCCACGTTGCTCTTTCACTCCGTTACAAGGGAGAGCCTCAAACTTCTGCACAGCACCGCGGACAACTATCAGGCGTTGAAGATGGACGACTACTACAATACCTACCGAACTGCCGCCATCTTTCTGGCGTATCTCGATGTCACGCTGGATGTCCGCGCGAGGCAGGGAATCGAGTCCATCCCTCCAACGCTCCAGCGGACGCCCGAATAGATCGCTCCCGCGGTGAAGCGCAGCGACATTTAGCCGCGAAACGAGGGGCGATAAATGGCAACTACCGGCTCGGTAGCGCGATTGACATTTCTCTTCGTCTGCGGTTACCCTGAATTCGTTCGAAGATTGCCGGTGTTTTAAGGGAAGCTGGTGCAAGTCCAGCACGGCCCCGCCACTGTAAGCGTGGAGGACCGGTCGAATATGAGCCACTGTCCTAACCGATGGGAAGGCTGACCGGTTCGTGGAAGCGCAAGTCAGGAGACCGACCGGCAAGACTCCGTAATTGCGGCTCTCGAGGGAGGAGCCTACAATGCGCTTTCTTGTCTTTTGGCTCGGGCTATTGCCCGCGGCCGCCGCGTCGTTTACGATTCACGGAACTGTGCTGGACCCGTCCGGCGCCGCTATCGCGGGCGCACAGGTATCCGCCGTCAACCGTTTGGGCGTCTCCCAACAAACCACCACGGATCAGGCCGGCGGTTTCACGCTGAAACTCGCCGAGACGGCCGAAATGCATCTCGCCATTACCGCGCCTGGTTTCGAGACCAAGAACATCCCGCTGGCCGGCGCGGCCGCGCCGGAACCGCTAAGGGTGCGCTTGAATATCGCGCCGCAAGTGGATTCGGTGCGCGTGGCAGGCTCCGCGATCGATGTGCCGTTGAGCGAGCAAGGCAGCAGTGTCACCATCGTGCCGCGCGAGGAGATCGCGGAACGCAACGAAGGGCTGGCCGTGGATCTGCTGCGCTACTTGCCCGGCATCGTGATCGGCCAGACCGGCAGCCCCGGCGGCGTGGCCGATATGTTCATCCGCGGCGGCGATTACAATTTCAACCTGGTGCAGATCGACGGGGTTCCGGTGAACTCTTTCGGGGGCTCTTTCGACTTCGCGCACATTCCCACCGATTGGCTGGAGCGCGTGGAGGTGATCGAAGGGGCGCAATCCTCGGTCTACGGAGCTTATGCCAACAGCGGGGTGGTCAATTTCGTGACGCGCGCGGCGTCCGATTTGCCGCAGATCGAGGCGCTCGCCGAAGGAGGCACTTATGGGGAGCACCGTTTCGCCATCGGCGCCTCGGGCACCGTGGCGGGATTCGGCGTGGCGGCATTCGCTTCGCAGCTTGGGGACAACAGTCCGGTGGCGAACAGCGACTACCGTAACGACAACGTGTCGCTGCATATCACGCGCTCCTTCGGCAGACAAAGCCTGTCGTTCGGCGGCGATTACAACGCCAACGATGTGGGCGACCCCGGCGCTTACGGTTCCGATCCGGGGCACGACTTCCCGGGCATCGACACCATTAGCCGCGACAAGAACGATTTCTCCGACTACTTTCTGCATCACCAGATCGATATCTCGCCGCGCTTCCGCCAGGAGACGTTCGCCAGTTTCTTCCTGGAAAACAGCGGCTACACCAGTCCCTACGGATTCAGCTATGAGAAGGATCTGCGCGGGCAGTTCGAGACGCGCAGCATAATCAGCATCGCGCCGTGGTACACGGCGGCATTCGGCGTGAGCCTGGCGCGCGAAGAAGTGAAGAACACTTACATCAGCGACGATTACAACAATGCATTTCCGATCAAGCGCGACGACGCGGGCATCTATTGGGAGAATCGCTTTCAGATTGGCAGCCGGTTGTTCTTCAATGCAGGCGTGCGCGGCGAGATCGTCGGCACGCCGCTCATCCCGGAGAGCCTGCCCGACGGACGGCCGGCATTCCCGGCCAACACCGTGACTAAGGTCAACCCCAAGCTGGCGGCGACTTATGCGCTGCGTGCGGCCACGCGGCTGCATAGCTCGTTCGGCACGGGGATCCGGCCTCCGGCGGGCCTGGAACTCGCGTTCACCAACAATCCGGCGCTGAAGCCCGAGCGCACGGCCAGCTTCGATTTCGGCGTGGAGCAGCGCGTCTTCAGCGGCAAGCTGTCGCTGGATGCGACTTACTTTTACAACCGGTTCTACGATTTGATCGTCTCGCTGGGCGGCAACCTGGCGGTGCTCAGCGCCTATCAGACCGACAACCTGTCGAATGCCCGGGCGCAAGGCGCGGAATTGTCGGGGCGTTTCCGCCCGGCGCGCTGGATGTCGGTGGCGGCGTCTTACACTTATCTGGATTCGGAGGTCCTATCGCTGAATGGCTCCTCGGGCCTGGCGCCGATTCCTTTCTCGGTGGGACAGGAACTGATCCGGCGGCCGGCGAATTCCGGGTCGTTCGTGTCCACCTTCACGCGCGGACGGGCTACAGCGAATGTGACTGGGTACTTCCGCGGCTCCGATCTGGACGTGGACCCGACTTATGGCGCGTCCGCCGGATTGTACCCTGCCCGAGGCTTCTTCGATATGGGGATCAACCTGAATGTCCGCTTGGGCGGGGGGCTGACCGCGTATGGAAACCTGCGCAACGCGCTGAACCAGTCTTATGAGGAAGTCTTGGGATACCCTGCGCCGAAGTTGAATTTTGTGGCGGGGTTCAAGTGGGCTTTGCCGAAACGGAATTAGCCGATCCTGTAGGGCAGCGCCATGCGCTGCCTGCGGCGAGCTTCGCTCGCCGCAGAGCGGGCCTGCGAGGCCCGCGCAGGCTGCGAGCCTGCCCCACTGACGGGAACGAATCTGGTCGGGCCGGAGCGCCCGATCTCCATCGGCAGGCCAAACGGGACCGCCACCAGCCGCTGCGAATTTCTCGTAAAGTGACTTGCCTGGCGCTGGAACGCTTCGCCAATCCCGATTGCGCGACGCCGTTACGCCGCGCGAGAGGGATCGTCCGGCGGGTTCTGCTCGTGATCGTCCAGACGGACATCGTGCGCTTCCGCGATATTCGCCAGGCGGTTGATGGCGTCCAGCACCTGGGCCAGGCGCTGCTCGTTTTGCTGGTACATGGCGGCCAGCAGATCCACCGCCTGCGTCAGGGCTTCGTGGCGTTCGGTCAGCTTTTCGAGACGTTCGTCGATGGTCATGGAGTTACCCAGAATTGAAACCATCATAACAACGAGCGCCACACTCGATGTATCCTGCATGCATGGAGTCTGAATTCGAGCCTAAATTCGACCAGCCGCGCGTGGCCATCAACCGCGTGTACACGCGCCAGGGCGACGCGGGTGAAACCAGCCTGGCGGGCGGGCAGCGCGTGCCCAAGAATTCCCGCCGCATCGAAGCCTACGGCACGGTGGACGAGTTGAACTCGTTCGTGGGGCTGGCGCGCGCCAGCGCCGCCGGCGAACCGCCCGTCGCCGCGCTGGGCGCGATTCTGCTGCGCGTGCAGCATGAGTTGTTCAACCTGGGGTCCATCCTGGCCACGCTGCCCGAAGATGTGCATCCGCGGCAGGCGCGCATCACCGAGGCGGAGATCGCCCGGTTGGAAGCGGAGATGGATCGCGCGAACGAGGGACTGCCCGCCCTAAGATCGTTCGTGCTGCCGGGCGGCTCGCGGCTCAACGCGGAGTTGCATGTTTGCCGGACGGTTTGCCGCCGCGCGGAGCGCATCGCCACGGCGCTGGCGCGCGAGGAAGCGGTCCCGGCGGAAGCCGTGAAATATTTGAACCGCCTGAGCGACGCGTTTTTCGTCTGGAGCCGCTGGGCCAGCCACCAAGCCGGCGCGCCAGAGACGTTATGGGAGCCGAACCGCGCGGCTAGCGGCGGCCTGCCGAGCGGCGGTACACTATCTGAATAAGGAGAGAACATGGATCGAGCAAATAATGCCCGGCCGTTGGCGCTGAGCCTGACTGTACTGGGAGCGGTGCTCCGCCTGCTGCCGCATCCGCCGAACTTCGCTCCGGTGGGCGGCATGAGCTTGTACGCGGGTGCGCGCCTGCGCGGCTGGCAGGCCTTCGCGCTGCCGCTGTTGTTGATGGCCGTGACCGACCCGCTGCGGGGCGGCTATTCCATCGCGACGCCGTTCGTCTATCTCAGCTTCATGATCACCGTGTGGATCGGCCGGCGTTTGCAATCGACCGAAAGCCCGGTGCGCATCGGCGCGGCGTGCCTGGCGTCGAGCACGCAGTTCTTTCTCATTTCCAACTTCGGCACGTGGTTGAGCTGGTATCCGCACACTTGGGCCGGCCTGACGCAAGCCTTTACGTTGGCCATTCCGTTCTTTGGGCGCACGCTGGCGAGCGATCTGCTCTACTCCGGCGTTCTGTTCGGCCTGCATGCGTGGCTGAGCCGTACGGTGCGTACCGCCGAGCGGGTTCCTTTGGCAGCTTGAGCGAAGCTTGAAACGCGCCCTTCTTTCCTGGTCGAGCGGCAAGGATAGCGCTTGGGCCTTGCACCTGATGCGCGGGCAGATTGCCGGCCTGCTGACCACGTTCAACCAAACCGCCGATCGCGTGGCCATGCATGCGGTGCGCCGCACCCTGGTGGAAGCCCAAGCCGCCGCGGCCGGTCTGGCGTTGCGCGCGGTGGAGCTTCCCTGGCCCTGTTCCAACGAAGAGTACGAATCCCGCATGGCCGAGGCATGCCGCGCCGCGGTCGCGGATGGATTCGAAGCCATTGCGTTTGGCGACCTGTTCCTGCGCGATATCCGCGCATATCGCGAATGCAAGCTGGCCGGCAGCGGACTGGAGCCGCTGTTCCCGCTGTGGGAGATTCCCACGCGCGAACTGGCGCACGAGATGCTTCGCGGCGGCCTGCGCGCCCGCATCACCTGCGTGGATAAGCAGGCGATTGGAGCGGATGCCGCGCGCTTCGCCGGCCGCGAGTTCGATGCGGAGTTGCTGGCGGATCTGCCACCGCAGGTCGATTCGTGTGGAGAGAACGGCGAGTTCCACACGTTTGCTTACGCGGGGCCGATGTTCCAGCATCCGATCCCGGTGACCGCGGGCGAGTTGCGCGATGCGGATGGGTTCATCTTCGCCGATCTGATCCCTGCCAGTGGGGCAGGCTCGCAGCCTGCGGCGGCCTCGCAGGCCGCCAACGCGCGCCAACGCACCGCTTTTCGGCAAGATTGGGGAGCTGACTAAATGCCGCGCATCGTCTCCATGATCTCCAGCGCCACCGAGATCGTGCACGCGCTGGGCGCGCTGCCATGGCTGGTGGGACGCTCGCACGAATGCGATTATCCCGAGGAAGTGCGCGCGCTGCCCGCCTGTACCGCGCCGCGCTTCGCGGTGGATGGCGACAGCCGCGAAATCGACCGCCTGGTACGGCAGAGCAGGGCCGAATCCATCTCCGTCTACCAAGTGTTCGACGATGTATTGGAGCGCCTGCAGCCCACCCACATCCTGACGCAGATCCATTGCGAAGTCTGCGCGGTAAGCCTGCGCGATGTGGAGCGCTCCGTGGCCGCGCGGCTGGCCAGCCGTCCGCGGGTGGTGTCGCTGCAACCCTTCTCGCTTAGCGAAGTGTGGGAAGACATCCGCCGGGTGGCGCGATCTTTGGAGATCGATGCGCGCGGCGAGCAAGTTGTGGCGCGCTTACAGGAACGCATGCGAGCCATTGCGGATACCACCCGCGCCGCGGCGTCGCGCCCGCGCCTGGCCTCGATCGAATGGATCGAGCCGTTGATGCCCACGGCCAACTGGATGCCGGAACTGGTCGAGATGGCGGGCGCGGAGAATGTAACCTGGCACACGTGGGAGGATCTGGCCGCGGCCGATCCGGACATCATCCTGGCGATGCCCTGCGGCTTCGACCTGGAACGCGCCCTCAGCGAGATGTACTGGCTCACGGGCCGCGATGGGTGGCATAGACTGCGCGCCATCCGCAATGGCCGGGTCTATGTCGCCGACGGGAACCAATTCTTCAATCGGCCCGGACCGCGCTTAGTCGAGTCGCTGGAAATCCTGGCGGGGATCGCACACCCGGAAGTCTTCCCGCCGCGTCACGCGCGCAGCGCCGCGACGGCCTTCCCCTTGCCGTCCCTGGTAACGTAAAACGGCCGCTTTTCGACCTCGTACGCGGTGTCCGGTGCGATGCCCAGCGCGCTGTAAATGGTGGCGTGCAGATCCTCGATGGTCACCGGATTCTCGACGATGCCGCAGGGGCGCTCGTCCGCGGTGCGCCCGTACAGCTTGCCCTTGGGAGCGCCGCCGCCGAACATCAGCACCGAGCAGGCTTCCGTGAAGTGCCGGTGCATGCCGTAGTGCTTCGGCTCGGTCATGATCTCCGGCTGGTTCACCTGGTTCTTCACCTGCGCGCCTGGCTTGCCCTCGGTCATCATGTCGCGGCCGAATTCGCTGGCCAGCACGACCAGGGTGCGGTCGAGCAAGCCGCGCGCTTCCAGATCGAGGATCAATTGTGAAACCGGCGCATCGATCGATTCCTTCATGCCGGCGGCGCGTTTGTGCCCGTTTTCGTGAGTGTCCCAATAACGGAAGGGGATGTATTCGGTGGTTACTTCGATGAAGCGCGCACCCGCCTCCACCAGGCGGCGCGCCAGCAGGCAGCCCAACCCGAAGCGGCCGGTGTTGTAGACATCGTAACTGGCTTTCGGTTCCAGGCTCAGGTCGAATGCCTTGGCGGCGGGCGACATCAGCAGCCGGTGCGCGTTGTCGAACGAACGCAGCAGGCTCTGCCGCTGGAAGTCGCTGCCGTATTGGCCTACCGGACTGGCGGCCACCAGCTTCTTGTATTCTTCGTAGCGATTGGCGAAGCGCGCCGGGCCAATGTGTTCGGAAGGCCGCACGCGCGCTACCGCATCCCGGGGATCGGCGATCAGGAACGGCGCATGTTCGCCGCCCAGAAAGCCGGCGGTGTGAAAGGCCTTCACCGCGTCGCTTTCGCCGCCGATTTCCAGATTTTGGCCGATGTCGATGAAGGCGGGGATCTCCGCATTCCGCGGCCCCAGCGTGCGCGAAACCACCGCGCCCATGTGCGGCGCCGCCACCGACTGTGGCGGCGCATAGCCGGTGTGCCAATGAAACTGGTGGCGCGCGTGCAGGATGAAACCCAAGTCGCCGACGCGGTGGGAGCGGATGAGTGTGCCGCGGTCCATGATTTTGGCGATGTGTTCCAGGCCCGCCGAGATCTTGATGTTGTCGACCGCCGTGTCGATCGCGGGAAACGTACTGAGCACGCGCTTCGACTCCATGCCGGGCTCGAAGGGCGTGTACTGCTTGGGATCGAACGTTTCGGTTTGAGCCATGCCGCCGGCCATCCACAGCAGGATGAGGCTATCTGCGCGGGGGGCGATTTTCGTGCCGCCGGCCAGCAGGCGCGTTTCGGACCCGGCCAGCGCGGCTAGGGCGGCGGTGCTCGAGGCGCCCAGGAAGCTGCGGCGGGAGATCTGCCTTGCAATGGTCTCTGCCTCGCGGTTCATGGGATCTATGGTACTACTTCAACGAATGAGTTTCAGCCTCGTGGGGCGGCGCCATGCGCCGCCAAGTCGGCCTTTCAGGCCGGCGTTAGGGTTAGGCGAGCTTCGCTCGCCTGTGTCGGCAGAAGTGCCGACACGGCACGCCGGGCGCGTGCGCCACGAGGGCTGCTCAAATTGTGCGATCCTCTCAAAAAATATACTTGATCCCCAACTGAATCTGCCGCGGCGGCTTATTCCCGTACGCGTTCTCCGACAACACCTGCCCGAAATTCGGATCCTCAAACACGTGGCTCGGGATATCGAAGTTCGGATGGTTGAACAAATTGAAAACTTCGCCGCGAAGCTGTAACCGATGGCTCTCCTTGCGCAGAACGATGTTCTTATACATCGAGAAATCCAGGTTCTCCAGTCCCGGCCCGGTCATGATGTTGCGGCCCGCATTGCCGAATTGTCCGGCAGGCGGCTCCACGAACGCGCAGGTATTGAACCAGCTCGCGGGCTGGTCGACCACGTCCGCTGCCAGCCCGCCTTGCGAGATGGTGGTGTGGCAGGCAGGGTTGGGGTTGGCCATCACCGGACCCGCTACATATGGGTTGGAGATCAAATCCGGCCGGTACGGGTTGCCGAACGCCGCGATGGCCGACCCGGATTGCGAAGACGGCAGATTCACCGTGAACGGAGACCCCGTCTGCGCCGTCAGGATTCCAGCCGCCTGCCAGTTGCCGAGCAGACCCCTGCGCCACCCGGGTTGCGTGACCCATTTGCGGCCGAACGGCAGATCGTAGACCGAACTGACTACGAAGCGGTGCGCCGCGTTGAAATCGGAGAGCCCGCGGTCGGCCTGGATGTCCTGGGAGTTCTGCGGTAGGCCCGATCCCACGCTGCCGCCGAACACGGACGATACGTCGTCCAGCGATTTCGAGAAGGTGTATGCGGCCAGAAAGGTAAGACCCTGGCCGACGCGCCTCTCGGAACGGAACTGCAGCGAGTTGTACGAACTGGCGGCGGCCGACTCCACGTATAGAACCGACGAGAACTGCGGATAGGGAGCCAGGCCGGTGGCCGGGTTCACCTGATTGAGATCGCGCACGTCGGCCAAGTGCGTGCCCTTCGATCCCACGTAAGCCAGATCGACCATCCAGTTGGGCTTTATTTCATATTGCAAGTCCGCATTCCATTGCTGCATGTAGGCGTCGCGGAAGTTGCGCGCGATCATATTGGGCTCCACAATCGCATTGGCAGGCTGGCTCAGAATATTCTGGATGGTGTCCGAACCGCTGTTGGGGTAATACGCCAGATCGTAGAAGGGTGGGTTGAAGCGCGGAAATACGTTGATATTGAAAATGCCCACATCGTAAAAGACGCCGTAGGCCGCGCGCACTACCCAGCGCTCGGTCTTCATGGGCCGCCAGGCAACCCCGATACGCGGCGCGAAATCGGTTTTCGTCGGCGTGTAAGTGGCCCGCGGAACCCCGTCCGTACCCGCCAGGATGAACTGGCAGTCGGGCACCGGTGTGCAAGTCGCGGAATTCGTACTGAGATCGGGAATGCTGTAGCGGTTGTGATCCTCCACGCCAGGGCTGTTGTACTCATAGCGCAGACCCACGTTCAGCAACAGGCGCGGCACCACGTGGATATCGTCCTGAATGTAGTAGTTCATGCCGGTGCTGCGCACGGTGTTGAAGGTATTGCCCGTTACCGCGACCGCGTAATCGGGAATGCCGACCGACAATTGGGCCAGCGCTTCAAAAGGAGATCCCGCCATTCCGTCTTCCGTTCCGGCCTCGAAGAAGAAATCGCCGCGCGCCACGAAATCGAGGTAATTGTCGATCTGGATGTTGCGGATATCCGCACCGAACTTGAACTGATTGCGGCCCTTGACGATGGACAAGTTGTCGGAGAGATGTATGGTCGTATCGTGGCGGTCTTGCGGATAGTTGAGCGGCTCGCCAATGCCGTCGAATCCCAAAATATTGACCTCGGGATATCCCAGATCCACGGGATTGGTCAGCACGTCCGGAAAGCCCAACTGCGCGCTCTTATTCTGGCCATAGCTCTGCTGCAGGGCGCCCGCCCGCATCCGGTTGAAGCCCAGGCGCAGCTCGTTGATCGCGGCCGAAGTAAACACATGCGTCCAGCCCAGCCCGCCGTTTTGGCCGTCGTTGAGCGTGTAGCTGCCGTAGCCGGGCAGGTTGGTGAAGGCATTCACCGGATCGAAAGGGTTGAAACGGTCCTCGTCGAAGATCGCCCAGTGCGCCGATAGCGTGTCGTGGGGTCCCGCATGATGGTCCACTTTGATCAAGCCCAGGTTCTCCGTGTTCCGAATCACGGGCGACGAAACGAACGTGTTCGAATTCGTCAGATCGGAACCCACATTGGCCGCCGGATACAGATTGAGGATCGCCTGACCGGCGGGATTCGCGGCAATCCCCACGCCGGACAACAATTGCTGGGCTTCCGAAAGTTGCGTTTGCGAAGGCACGGTGGCCTCGCGCGTGGTGGCTTGCCGCAGGCGCAGACTCTCGTACGATACAAAGAAGAACGTTTTATCCTTGCGAATGGGACCGCCGAAAGTTCCGCCAAACTGGTCTCGGTCCAAGCTGGGGATCGGGCCGCAGGTGCCCGGTACCGAGGCGGGCGTGCAGTAAGGCTGATCGAAGTAATTCTTGGCGTCCAGGTTGCGGTTGCGCAGGAACTCGAAGAGTCCGCCGTGGAACTGATTGGAGCCGGACTTTAGGATCACGTTGACCTGCGCGCCGCCGCTGCGTCCGAATTCCGCCGCGTAATCGCTGGACTGCACCTTGAACTCCTGCACCGCGTCGATCGACGGCAGCGCGACGTATTGATTAATGTACGGGTCGTTGTTGTCCACGCCTTCCAGCAGGAAGTTATTGGACTGTTCGCGGGCGCCGTTGACACTCACCGCGCCGCCCTGCGTGGAATTCTGCGAGCCCTCGGCGGGCAACTGGCTGCCCGGCGCCAACAGCGCGAATGCCAGGAAATTGCGCTCGTTCAGCGGCAACTCGTGTACCAGGCGGCCATCGATCACTTGTCCCAACGCCGAGGTGTCGGTTTGAATAATGGGCGGCGTGTCGTTGACCGTGACCTCCTCGGTCGGTCTACCCACTTGCAGCGCGAAATCGATGCGCGCGGTTTGCTCCACGTCCAAGCCGACATCGGCCAGAACGGCTCGCCGAAAGCCTTCCTTCTGCACGGTGACGCGATAGTGCCCGGGCGGCAGCAAGGCGACCGTGAAATCGCCGTCGTCATTGGTCACGGCGTCGCGCGCGGCGTTGGTCGCAGTGTTGATCGCCGTCACCCGCGCTTTGGGGACGACACCGCCGCTGGCATCGGTTACCGTGCCTGTGATGGTGCCCGTGGGATCGTTTGCCAGGAGTGGGAAGACCAGCGCACTCCACAGCAAAGGCATGCGTAAGAAACATCGAAAGCGCATAATGTTCTTGCCCTCGGCACGCACCGCGGTGCAGTTGCCCAGGATAGCAACATATTAGACGTGTGCACCATGAGGAAGTTTCGGGGCCATGGCGGCTGCTACACTGATTCGATGCGGATCGCCCTGGTAACCGGAGCCAGTAGAGGCGTCGGCAGGGGCGTCGCAATCGGGTTGGCTGAGGCAGGATTCCAGGTATATGGAACGGGCCGCGGCATCCTTGCGGCCGATCTGCCCGGCAGCGTCGTTCGCATCCGTTGCGATCACATGCGGGACGAGGAGACCGCCGCCGTGTTCGCGCGTATCGCGGCTGAAGCGGAAGGTCTCGACGTGCTCGTCAACGCGGCTTGGGGCGGCTACGAGAAAATGGTCGAGGAAGGCCGCTTCACATGGCGCCTTCCCTTCTGGGAACAGTCCGCGCATCGCTGGACGAGCATGCTGGATGCCGGGGTGCGCGCCGCCTTTGTGGCCTCCGCGCAGGCGGCCGGCATGATGTTGAAGCGCCGCGGCGGCCTCATCGTGAACATCGGCTACTGGGCCGCTCGAAAATATATGGGCAACGTCATCTACGGTGTGGCGAAGGCCGCCACAGACAAGATGACCGCCGACATGGCGCACGAATTGCGGCCCCACGGTGTGGCGGTCATTTCGCTCTATCCCGGTTTGGTGCGGACGGAGGCCGTGATGGCGGCGGCTAAAGACGGCTGGTTGGATCTATCGAACAGCGAGAGTCCGGAATTCATCGGGCGAGTGATAGCGGCACTGGCGCGCGATCCCGCTCTGATGGGGCGCACCGGCAAGGTCGCAATTGCAGCGGAAGTTGCCACGGAGTTGGGCGTCGGAGATGTCGATGGCCGGCAGCCTGTGCCATTGACGCTGGAAACCGCCTAGGAGTGGGGCGGCGCCATGCGCCGCCGCGGGGCTTTTAGCGCCGTGGGACTCTTAGCGCCGCCTTGGCGAGCTTGCTCGCCGAAGAGCGGGCCTGCGAGGCCCGCGCAGGCTGCGAGCCTGCCCCACGCGGGCGATCACTTCTGCTGGATCGACTCCAAATACCGCAGCAAATTATCCACGCGCAGCTTCGCGATGTTTTCATCCGGGCTCATCGCGCGGAAAACCGGCCCCCAGATGGGCATCTCCTCGGAGCCGTGCGCGGGCGTCGACGAACCGCCGCCCAGCAGTTGGCGAACCCCGCCCACCGGGAACTTGCCGCCGTTGCTACGCGCCAGATGAGTCAGGTCGGTGGGGGCGGCCTTCAACGCCGCCGCGGCCGGACCGCCCCCCTTTCCATCTTTGCCGTGACACACTGCGCAGTATCGCCGATACAGATCCGGCCCCTTGACTTCCAGTTTGGGCTTGGCATCCTGGCCGAGGGCCGCGCCAGCCAGCCAGATAGCAAGAACGCCCGTTACGATTCGCATAGCGTCCCCCTTAGAAGATCAACTTTAGTCCGAACTGCACCAATCGCGGATCGCGCGTCTGCAGCACTTTGCCGAAGGTCCCGGTGCCGGGCACCACATTTCCGTTATCGTCGACCGCGCTGTCGGAAATGTTGCCGTCCACCTTCGAGAATTGCGCATGGTTGGCGATGTTGAAGAATTCGGCGCGGAATTCCAGCTTGTAGCGCTCCTTCACCACCGTGTCTTTCATCAGGCTGAAGTCGATGTTGTCGATGCCCGGTCCGCAGCACACCGAGCGCGGCGAGTCGCCGATGGTGCCGTACTGCGCCGGTGTAAGCTGCTGGAAATCGGCCGTATTGAATGCCAGATTCCCCGATCCCCGCGGATTCAACTTCTGCAACGGGGCCACCTGGTTGGGTTCGCCGGGATAGTAGAAAAATGAGCTATCCATCAGCTCCAGGTCGTCGGACGATTCAATGGGCACAGGAAAGCCGTTCTGGAACGTGACAATACCCGAACTCTGCCAGCCGTTCAACAGCTTATCGGCGAAGCCGTGGATGTCCCTATGCGGGAACTGGTAAAAGTAACTGAACACGAACCGGTTGCGCGCATCGAACAGCGACAGCGCACGGCTGTCCCTAAAATTCAGCGGATTCAGCATACTCTCAAAGCTCGAAGCATCGTCAATCGACTTGCTGAAAGTGTAAGCCGCCTGGAACTGCAGGCCATGCGAGAAACGCTTTTCGGCGCTCACTTGCAGCGAATTGTAATTCGAGTTGGCTACGGTATTTTCCGTGAAAATACTGGAAAACACCGGTATGCCGTCCGGCGGACAGCCCGTGCCCGTCAGGGGGTTGCAGTTCGGCGAAGAGTACTTGCGCAGTCCCACGAGCGTAATGGGATTGGGGTTCGGCCCGGTCACGGTGGGTTGCGGACCGTATGGCAGATGCAGCGTGAATCCCGCCGGAATCTCGTTGGCCTGGATGGTGAAGGCGGAGTCCGCATAGAAGGGACCGCACGCCAGCGAACTATCGCCCGTCAGGTTGGAAAGATTGTTCAGGTCCAGGCACGTCTGCGCGTCGCCATAATTCAAGTCGTAGGATGCCAGCAAGCGGTGCGCCTGCGTGCCCACATAGCCGATCTGGAAGAGCACGTCGCTGGGCAGCTCCCGCTGGATGGTGAAGTTGTACTGCTCCGAGTATTGCGTGCGCATGTTCGGCTGGAACTGGCCATAGAGCAGAATCGGCCGGTACGACGACCAATCCACGGGCTGCCCGCGCGTTGGGTTCAGGATGCCGTTGAAGGGATTCGGCGTGGCCGTGCCACTCTGGCCCAGGAACGGAGTGTTGAACATCGGATTCGCCAGGGTGGTGCTGCCACCGAAGGGCGGTTCGGCGCTGAACTGCTCGAGCACCAGTTGTTCGATGGGATTGTAGAACATGCCCCAACCGGCGCGGATGCTGGTCTTGCCCGGCGAGCCCACCAATTTGTGCCAAAATCCCGAGCTCGCCGATGGACTCCATGCCATCCCGATGCGCGGCGCAAAAGCCTTGTAGTAAGTCTGCGTCATGCCGTTGGGGACGCCGGTATCGCCGGGGAACACCAAGCCCAGCGGGAATACCGAATTGGCGGGGCCATTCTCGCTGCAATCGGTGGATCCGTACTGCGCGGCCAGCGGGTTGTCGGCCGCAAGCTGGCAGGGATAAATACTGGTCACCTGGCCGGGACGGAAGGTCTGCACGTGTTGGCCGATATCGGTGAGCGGCGTATCCAGTTCCCAGCGCAGGCCATAGTTGAGGGTCAGGTTGGGGCGGATCTTCCAGCTATCCTGCGCGAACAGGTAGACCGCCGTGCTGCGCACGTTCTCGTGCTGCGCCGATCCTTGCGTGTAAGTATTGGGCAGGCCCAACAGATAATCCGGGTACAGATCGTCGGAACCCACGTCGTTGGTGCCGCCGCTGGTGAAGGAGTAAGAACCGTTCACGTTGTAATAAAGCGTCTGGTCGAAGCGCATGCGGCGCACATCCGCGCCGAACTTCAGGCTATGGGAGCCCTTCACCTTGCTCAAGCTGTCGGACCACTGAAAGCTGTTGCCGATCTGCGGCAGCTCACCCTCGAAATTATTGCCGATGGAGAATCCGCCGTCGGTGGCGATGGAGGGCACGCCTTCGTGACTCGCTCCCAGGTTCGGCGTGATTCCATACTGCGGATTGGTGGGGTCGGAGAAGCAATTGGCGGCCGGCACGGCGGAGCCGCAAACATTCTGGATGAGCTGCGTGTTCTGCGGATGGTTGTAGTTGAGTTGGCCCTCGCGGAAATAGGTGAAGCGGGCTTCGTTGACCAAGGTGGGCGTAGCGGTCCAGGTCTCGCTCAGATTGAACTGCTGGTCGCGTGTGCCGAAGAGCGCGCCGAACCCCGGCACATTGGAGCCCGCGGCTTCGAAGGTGGAAAAGGGCTGCGACTGGGTGTCGTTGTCGAAGTAGTAGTAGAAGCTCAAGTTGTGGCGATCGTTGATGTTTTCGTCGAGGCGGAACGTGGATTGAATGCCCTTTTCCGATTGGTTCGCCACCGCTTGATAGATGTTGCCGCCGCTATTGGGCAATGGCACGTAACGGTTCATCAGGGCGGCGGCGGTGGGATCGAAGCATTGCGTGGGTATCTGGTTATTGGGGAAGATGGCGGACCAGGCGGTTCCCGCCGCGATCGGCGCACCGCCCTCCCCCGCCACGGCGGACGCGCATCCCGTCCGGTTATTCAGGGCCGTGGCCAGGTAGTTATCGGTCAAGGTGCCGCTGAAGGTGTCCTGGGGCCCGCCGGGCAACTGTGAGAAATCGCCGTTCCGCTCGGCAGCCGTGGGCACGGTGATCAGGTCCGAGGGGATGCCCTGCACGATCTGGCGGTCCTCGACGGAGGCGAAGAAGAAGGTCTTGTTTTTCCTGACGGGTCCGCCTAACGTGCCGCCAAACTGGTTCTGGTGGAAATCGGGCCTGGTGGTATCGAAGAAGCCGCGCGCGTCCAAGTCCGTGTTGCGGAAGAACTCGTACAGGTCGCCGTGGAATGAGTTGGTGCCGCTCTTGGTCACCACGTTCACCACCGAGCCGGAGTTTCGACCGTACTCGGCGTCGAAAGTGTTGGTGAGCACGCGGAATTCTTCGATGGTATCCGGCGACGGTTCCACGGCCGGTATGGCCACGAACTGGTCGTTGGCATCGCCGCCGTTCACGTTGAAGTTGTTGGCCCGGCCGCGGCCGCCATTCACCGAAACCACGCCGGCGTTTTCACTGCCGGCAAACAGGGAGTATCCCTGCTGCGACTGCACGCCCGGCTGGAGCTGCAGCAACTGATAGGTATCGCGCGTATTCAGGGGCAGGTTCACCACCGCCCGCGAATTCATCACCGCGCCCAACTGCGTGCTGGTGGTTTCCACCAGCGGCGCTTCGGCCTCCGCCGTGACGGTCTGGGTGACCTCGCCGATTTCAAGCGCGGCGTCCACCACTACCACGTGGCCCAGCGTGATATCCACGTGTTGCACGAACTTCTTGAATCCGGCGGTTTCGACTTCCACCGTATACTGCCCCACCGGCAGCGTCGGCATCACGAAATCGCCTCTGGCATCCGAGGTGGCCGTGCGGCTGTTGCTGGTACCTTCCAGCGTGGCCTTTACGGCGGCGCCCACAATCACGAGGCCGGACGGGTCCTTGACGGTCCCCCGCAGATCGCCGGTGGTTTGGGCGAACAATCCGCAGGCGGCGGATATGCCGCACGCCAGCAGGATAGCGGCTTTTCGCTTCCCTTTACCGATATTCATGCAGTTTCCTCCCTCTTATCAGGGGCGCCACAAGGGGCCCTGGCCATACGTGGAGTTGCCGAATCTGATCGGATTATTATGACACATCAGTGACGGCAACTCGACCTTGTGGGGCAGGCTCGAAGCCTGCGCGGGCCTCGTAGGCCCGCTCTTGGTGGGACAGGTTTTAGCCTGTTGAGGACAGGCTTTAGCCTGTTGTGGGGTAGACGCCGGCCACAGGACTCTCCGGAAACCCACTTGCCGGTGCGGGGCTAAAGCCTGGCTAAAGCCTGGCTAAAGCCTCGCCTAGGCGAGCTGAGCCGGCTGAAAGCCGGCTGCGGGCAGAAATGCCCGCCCTCCATTAATAAGGGGGCGCCAGGCGGCTGAACTCGAACCGTAGCGGATCGAGGCCGCGGGCGGTCAGTTGCCGCGCGCACTCCTGCACACTGCCGCCGATGGCTTCGATACGCCGCAGCGGAAGATCCTCCGGCGTGTAAATCTCCAGCGCGATATATCGGCCCGTCAGGGCGCGGCGCTCGTCGAGCGAAAGGCGATCGGGCGAACGGCCGATGGCCTGTTGTGGATCTTTGGCGGCGGAGGTGGTCATGGTTAGAACCGTAAGTGCGCGGCCACTTGCAGGATGCGCGGCGCCGCGGTATTCGAAATCTGGCCGAATGTCGCATCCGTGATGGTGGTATCCGGATTGGAGAAATTCGTGTGGTTGAAAGCGTTGAATGCGTCCAAACGCAATTCGAGCGTGGCCGCCTCGCGAATCCTGAACTTCTTGGCCAACGCAATATCCAGGTTCACCGCGCCCGGACCGCGAAACGCGTTGCGCGGCAGAGAACCGTATGTGTAATAAGTAAGCTGCGAGGCGTCGTTGAATGCGATATTGTCCTGCGTGTTGGCGCGCGAGGTGGAGAAGTTGCCGGGATTGAAATAATAATTACCCGCGTTGCCATTGATGGTCTGATAATTCTTGGCATTCAGGATGCCGACCGAACCGCCCACCAGGTCGGCGCGGACCGATCCCGCATCGCCGGCGCCCGATGGCCCCGGATCGCTGTCGGTCGTTTGGAGATCGGAAAACACGTCCAACGGGAAACCGGTGCGCCACGTAAAGATGGGATAGAGACTCCACCCGGAAGTGATGGCCTTGGGCCCGCCGAGCCGGTCGAACGGCAAATCCCATCCGCCGGAGAAAACCACTGTATTCCGCAGATCCGTGTCGCCGTCCGCCATGAACAAATCGTGATTGTAGTACGGCACGCTGTAATTGCGCTGCCGGAAACCGGAGACGTTATCCATTTCGTGCGACCAGGTGTAGGCGAAGGTCAGGAAACTGTGGCCCCACCCGCGCATGTCTCCGAGATCCTTGCGCACGGTCGCGGTCATGCCGTTGTAATGGGCCTTCGTCACGTTTTCGAACTCATCCAGATAACTGAAATTCGTATTTAGCCGTGAGTTAGTGCCGAGCACGAACGGATTCGCGTCCACCAGGGAGGTGAGCTTGTGCGCGTCGTATCCCAGATAGCCGACCTCCAGAATCATGCCTGGAGCGAGTTGCTGCTGCACTTGCATGTTGTATTGATACACGTAGGGTGTACGCAGGTGCGGATCCACCACGAATACGCCGCCGCCACCATACGGCAGAAATCCCGAAGCGGCGAAATTGATGTCGCTGGCGGGGGGCTTGGAGGGAAACGGATTGATGGCGCCCGCCGCTACGTACGGGTTATCCAGGCCTAGCGGAGGCGCGCCGCCGCTCTGTCCCGCGGGATAGATATCCGCGAAGCTGGCGAACGGCACCTGCCCATTGAACTGCAAGTTGTCCTCGCCCTTCAGGATGTCATAGAAGACGCCGCCGCCGCCGCGCAGACTGGTCTTGCCGTTGCCAAATACGTCCCACGCGAAACCCAGCCGCGGCGCCCAATCGTTCCGGTCCGGGAAATTCGCGCCTTTAGGAGCGCCCGGATCGCCGGGGAACACCAAGCCCAGCGGCGCGCCGGGGAAGCGCTGGGACTGCATGCCCGGTTCGTAGGAAAACGACCGTCCCTGGGTGTCGTACTTGGGTTCGGCATACTCATAGCGCAGCCCCAGGGTGAGCGTGACGCGCTTCGAGACCTTCCAGGTGTCCTGCCCGTAGCCGGAGTATTGGTGCGAGCGGATATTCGAAGGCGCTTTGCCGAACTGCAGAAACTCGTCCGGAAGCCCCATGAGGAAGTCGGCCAGATCCACGCCGGAACCGACACTCGTGCTGGGGCCATAGAAGAAGAATTCCCCATTCACGTAGAAATCGTACACGGTGTTGTTCTGGTAGGGCGAAAAGTAAAAACCGAATTTGGCATTGTGGCGGCCACGGGTCCACGACAGATTATCGTAGAAAGCGTAGGTATTGTCGATTTCCGTAGTGGGTCCTTGCGGGCTTTCGCCGATGTTGAGCCCGCTTCCCAGGAACCCGATGAGGGGCGGGCCGGTGGGCTGGTCGGGTGTAATGTTCACGCCAAGCTGGCTGGCCGTGGGCTGGGTGGTGGCGGGAAACGCCTGGGTGTGGTCCAGCCGTTGCGCAGTGACCCTGAGCTCGTTCAGCAGGGCCGGTGTGAACGTGTGAGTATAAGTGACCGCGCCGAAGTAAGTATTAGTTTGGTAAGTGCCCGGATAGCCGACCACGTTGGAGCCGTTCGAGAACGGTTCGAGCTGCGGATAGACCTGGGAGGTGAGCGTGCCGCTTAGGATATCTCTGGAGCTGATGTTGTAGTCGATCTTACCCAGAAATTCGTTATAGTTGGCCGTGCTGGGCGCCTGCGGATAAAGGAACCCTGTTGGCGAAGTGGGAATCAGATGGTCCGCGAAATACGCCTGGGCGACCGGGTCGATCTTGGTGGGATCGATGATGCCAAGCGCGGCCTTGGTGGGATCGGCCTGATAATAGCCGTCGCCATTATTGAGATTGTTCGTCAGAAACACAGCCACGGGATTGGGCGTAGGGGAAGAGAGTGTCCCCAGCGCCGAAAAATCGCCGTTGGCTTCCGCCGGCGTATAGGTGGTGACCTTGCCCGGCGAAGTATCCACCGCCTCCTGCCGCTGCCCTTCGTACGAAAAGAAGAAGAACAGCTTGTTGCGTCCGTTCACGATCTTGGGGAGCACTACCGGACCGCCCACGGTCACGCCGAACTGGTTGCGCTTCAGGATGGGCACCGGCAGCTCTGCCGGCAGCGCCGAGTTGTTGAAGAATGGGTTGGCGTCGAAATCCGTATTGCGCAGATAGTCGTAAGCCGAGCCGTGCAGCGTGTTGGTGCCGCTCTTGGTCACCACGCTGACGATGCCGCCCGCATTGCGCCCGTATTCCGCGGAATAGTTGCTTTCGAGCACGCGGAATTCCCCAACCGCATCCGGATTCGGGTTGGCCACCACGGCGTTGCTGAGCAAGCTATTATTGTTGCCGCCGTCCAGGAGATAGGTAACGGAATCGGTGCGCTGTCCGCCGATACTGTAATTGCCGGCGGCGCCCGAATCCGGGTTGCTGAGAGTGACGCCGGGCTGCGTACCGAGCAGGTCCAGTGTATTGCGGCCATTCAACGGCAATTCTTCGATGGCTACCGTGCTGACCGTGCCGCCTACCGTGGCGTTCTCGGTTTCCACCAGGTTCGCCGCGCTCTCGACCACCACGGTGTCGGTCAGCTTTCCGACCGGAAGCTGGATATCGATGCGCATGGTCTGGTTGATCTCCAGGTTGCCCTGGGACACCACCGTGACCTTTTCGAACCCCGCGGCGGTGGCGGTGACTTTGTATTTGCCGATGGGCAGCAGCGGGACCTGGTAGGAGCCCGAGGAATCGCTCTTGGCTGCCTTAGCGACGTTGGTGGCGAGATTCGTCACAGTTACGGCGGCATTCGAGACGACCGCGCCGGAGGGGTCCGTGACTACTCCGGTAATCTTACCGGTGGCGTCCTGCGCCAGCAGGCAGACCGGAAGGAGGGCGGCTCCCAAAATGGATGCACGTATAGCTCGGAAGGCGTTCATCATCGGCTACCCCTTGGAAACTCCGTTTCGTGAAAATTGGAGGTAGCTTAGCACGGGCCGAGCCCAACAAGCAAGCTGCTGCGTTGTTCGGTGCTGTCAAGCCTCGATAGAAGTGTCCCCTTTTTCTTCGCCGACGCAGTCGGCTGCTTTTTGGTTTTTTCTTCGTTCAACCCAAGAGAAGGCGGTGGGAAAGTGGTAAACCTGCTCTTGGTTTTCCACGCGTTCCACCACTCCGCCATTTCCACAGCTCTCTTCTTTCATTTCGCGGTCCCCCTTTGTGCCCGCATTTGTTGATAGCCCGTTCGCCAGGGGTGGCTGGCCTGGGGCGGCGCCGAGATCCGGCGTGGCTGCCGCAGTTTGGCTGGCGGCGGTGGGAGGGCCGGACGGGCCGCGATTTCCTCGTGACAAAACCTCCGGCCGCCGTACCGGATTTCCAGCCTGCCGTCTTCCGATTCGCATCCACCACCTGGCTCTTGGTCGGCGCATATCGGCTTTGCCGCTTCAGACTCGGCCTACACGTCCCGGTACACCGGGCTGGACAATGTCAGTGTCACGCCCCTCTCCGGGTCGCCTGAACCGACTTCGCTGCTTCTGTTCGGATCGGTTGGCGGTTCTGGGAGTGGCTCGCCTCCGCATAAGAACTTAAAGCGGCGCAGTGAATGGTATCGGGAAATAGGTCGAATTGAAGCCTCGAACCTCCTTCATGGGCCATCGCCAAACGGGAACGGGAAATAACAGGGCGCCGGAGTTCGTGCGGAGCCAAGTCAGCAGGGAAATCTCCGTCGTTCTGCACCGGGCGTGGATGCTCGTATCGGAGGCCCGGCTACTTTCAAACGCCGCTATCGATTGACAACCGCGCCGATTACGACAGAGGGCTCAACCAGTTCGCGGGAGACTTTCGAAATCATTGGAAACGCCAAATGGGCTGTGAGATCTCGTTCCACGTCTTGGGAGCCCGGGGCGCTACATGGCTAGAGAATAAACCGTGCCGTCGTCGATACTAATGCCTACAAAGAAGGTGACCCCGTATAATGCGCCCTCGAATCCGAAGACCACGCCGTATTTGGGATCTTGCAGCGGTCCGGTCTGGGAGAACGTGCCGATGGTTGTTTCCGTCCATGTGCCACCGGCAACGGCGGGTGGGCTTAGGCAGAATATGGCGCCGTTGCCGTACGCGCCGCCATCCGGCGTAGTGCCATAAAGCTTGCCGCCAGGGCCCATCGCCACGCCCGACGGATACGAGCCGCCGTCGCTATCGGGAAAATTATAGATGGCGTTATAGGTCCACGCGCCGCCGGGCGAATCGGGTGGAGTCAAAGAATATGCGGTGCCACAGCCGTTGCAGTTATAGTTTCCGCCCGTGTAGGTTGTGCCCCAGATAACGCCGTGTTCGTCCAGGATCACCGGATTCGGAGAGGCGCCGTCGGCTCCGCCCGTAAAGCTGTAGAGTATTTGAAAATCCCACGATCCGCCAGGCGAATGTGGCGGCGCGAGCGTATAGACGGTGCCGTAGCCCAACCCTCCCCCGCCGGTGGTTCCAATCAGGACGCCGTTGGGAGCCATCATGAGGCTGGACGGCACGCTCGTGCCGCTGTCGCCGGGGAAGGAATAAATCGTCTTGTAAGTCATCCGGTCGCGGGAGTCGTCGGGAGTGAGGGAATAGATAACGCCCTCAGAGCCGCTGCCGCCATATTGCGCCATGCCGTACAGCACGCCTCCCGGCCCGGTCACGATACCGTTCTGCGGGTTAAAACCGCCCTCTCGCGTGAAGCTGTAAATCGTTTTGTGAGTCCACGGCTGCCCCTCGACTTGAGGCCGCACTAATCGAAACACGGTGCCGCACGGCCGGCAATTACCGCCTGATCGAGTCACTCCGTAAACCACGCCTTCGCTGTCGATGGCCAGCGGCCCGGTTACCGATGGGGCCGTATAAATGGTAGTGGCGGTCCACGCCCCGCTAGGCGCTTTCGGTGGAGTCAGCGAGTAGACCGTGCCCGGATTGTAATAGGTGCTTCCGTAAATGACCCCGTCGGGTCCAGCGATTATAGGATTGGGATCGACGGCGCCAAAGCTGTAAATCGTCGTCGGCACGGGCTGTGCCGCGGTCGGGGCAGCCGAGAGCAGAAGTCCCGCAAGAATAGCAATGATGGTCGCGGCGCGCGCGGTGTCCATTTTCGGATCTCTCTTTTTGTTGATGCCGCTGTAAGTTGAGTTCAGTTTATCACGCGAAGCCCGAAAAGGCCGAGATTCAGTGGACAAGCTGCGTTGTTGGGTGCGCGTGGTTCAGGTCGGACTGACACGCTACGGAGTCAGCGCGAACACCGTACCGCTGTTGGGGGTACCACCGGGATCGAGTCCCGACGTAGTACCGAAAAGCACTCCCCGTGAACCAAAAACCACTCCGGCGTACGGGGCCTGCCCTTGCGTGGCGCCGAAGGTAAAGTTGTGGAGTACGGTGTATTGCCAATCGCCGCCCGGCGATGCCGGCGGCGCCAACCGGAACACCGCGCCCGCGGCGTCCTCGGTACCGCCGCCCGTATTGGCTGTGCCGAACAGGTCTCCGGAGCTATCGATCGCCAAGCCGCCAAGGGGCGATTTGGCGCCGTCGTAAGTGAAACTGTAAAGCACCGCCTGCTTCCAGTCGCCGCCCTCCGTGGCCGGCGGCGTCAGTGAAAACACCGTGCCGGTGTCATTGGCCCCGCCTCCCTGGGTCGTTCCGTAGAGCACGCCGCCGCTCCCCATCGTCAGACTTCCATAATAGGGAGTCCCACCCTCGGCGCCGCCCGAGAAACTAAAGAGCACCTTTTCCGTCCAGGAACCGCCTGCATCCGCCGGCGGCGTCAGCGCGAAGACTGTGCCGGCGCCGGAGGCTCCGCCGTTAAAGGTCGTGCCGTAGAGCACTTTGCCGGAACCGATTACCAGACCCGCGATCGGCTCGGTGCCATCGCCGGCGCCGCCGAAGCTGTGCAGGATCGCTTCGGTCCAAGCGCCGCCAGCCGTGGCCGGCGGGGTCAGCGCGAATACGGTTCCAGCGCCGTAAGCGCCGCCGTACGTGGTGGTCCCGTACAGCACGCCGCCGCCACCGATCGTGACGGGCGCCTGGGGACTGCCGCCGTCACTGCTGGCCGACTGGGTGCCCGAGAAGGCGTGCAGGGTGGCCTCCGTCCAGGAGCCGCCCGGCGAAGCAGGCGGCGTTAATGAGAATACCGTGCCCCATTTCGATGGGCCCAAAAGATAGGTCGTACCGTAGAGCACTCCGTCGGCGCCGATCACCACGCTTCCAAATAGAGCGAATCCATCGTGGCCGTCAAAGGCATGCAGTACGGCTTCGGTCCAGGCGCCGCCCCGGGTGGCTGGCGGCGTCAGGGAGAAAACGTTGCCGAAGCCGCCGGGCCCGCCAAAAGTAGTGGTGCCGTAGAGCACGTTGTTGCCAACCGTAACGGGCGCGGTGGGCGTCTGCCCGTCGGTGCCGCTGAACAGGAACAGCGAGGTGTAGGTCTGGGCTGCGCTAAAGGACGGGAGCGCTAACAGAAGCGTCCCTCCCTCAATCAGCAAGCGACGCATAGTGTGCAAGGTCTCCTCCGCAACTAAGAATTTGTTATGGACCAGTCCAAAAGTATACTCCTTTTGATCTCTTGTGGGGCGGGCATTTCTGCCCGCAGCCGGCTTTCAGCCGGCCAACGCGACCTGCACTCGCCGAAGAGCGGGCCTGCGAGGCCCGCGCAGGCTGCGAGCCCGCCCCACTGCCACTACGGCGGCGTCAACTTGAATACCACGCCGGTCGACTTTGTCCCGCCAGTGTAAGCCGTTCCGTAAAGGTTGCCGGCGGAGTCGCGCACTAATCCCGCGATGGGGTCGCCTCCATCGGC
>Ga0181526_10000802_pt1 | contig 31760 bp, 19 predicted proteins | sample PEATcosm2014_Bin_35_FD_119750 | JGI IMG/M metagenome (GOLD analysis project Ga0181526, IMG submission 119750) | Peatland microbial communities from MTU Mesocosm Facility, Houghton, MI, USA - PEATcosm2014_Bin06_30_metaG | ecosystem: Environmental > Terrestrial > Soil > Wetlands > Peat | place...
AAACCTTAGTGCTGTATCGGATGCGCCCCACGGTAAGGGTGCAGGTGAGCCAAGGAAGTTTGCGGGGCGCGTCCGATACAGCGGTTTGAAGGGAGCCGCCCGTGGGGAGGCGATTATGCCTATTCAATCGTGTTGGGGTTAGGAGAGCTGCTTGGGGAACAGCTACTGGAGGCGGCAAGAGCGAGGGGAGGATTGGTTTGGTTGTAGTGTGCGTGTGCTAGCAGGGGGGCTTTGAGCCGAGATTGGGAACGGACCGCTGGTTTGGGGGCAAGCAGGGCACACCACGCCTGCGGGTGGTGATGAGCACCGAGTGAGGGAGCTTGGACTTGTAGTTTCATGCGGCGGCACCGGCGAGAAAGGGTGGAGAACGGAGCTGGATCTGAGCCGCAGTTAGTCGCTCGATGACCACCATGGGCCCGCCGCACTTGGGGCAGAGCCAAAGCGGGGTTGGTACTTTGGCGGTGGATGTTGGTGCTTCGGCCTGCGGCGGCGGTACCGTAGCCAGCGCTTGCCGGCAAAGTGGCAGCAGAGTGGCCCGCCGCCGGTTGGCGAGGAAGCCGAAGTGGCGAATGCGCACGAAGCCTTTGGGGAGCAAGTGCAACAGGAAGCGGCGCAGGAACTCATCGAGCGATAAGCTCATCAGTTTCTGTTCATTGTGGTGAGCAGAGTCGCGCCAACGAAAGGTGACTTGGTCGTCGTTAAACGAGATCAGGCGATGGTTAGAGATGGCCACGCGATGGGTGTAACGGCTCAAACCGGCTTCGAAGACATCGGAGCGCAGGCGAAGTTGCAGTAGCGCCAGACATCGAAAAGAGATCCGTCATAGTCCTCCCGAGGTGTCAGAGCATCCACTCCGTATTGGCGACTGTGATCAGCCGATACGGGGTCAATGCATTATGAGAGAGCGGCCCGTAAATGCAATGGGGCAACACAGAACGGAAGGAACAGGTAGGCAAATCAGCTGGAGAATGGCACTTTACCTTGAGGGAAAGACTCCGTTGAGCGCGATGTTCTTTCCCTCAAGGAGGCAACTGAATGAGTCGCGACGTTAAGTATATCGGCATGGACGTGCACAAGGAAGCCGCGGTGATCGCTGTGCTCAGCGGCAGTGGCAAGCTGGTGATGGAGTCGATCGTGGAAACCAAAGCCAGCAGCATTCTGCAGTTTATCCACGGTCTGCGGGGCGAGTTGCAGGTAAGTTGGGAAGAAGGGACCTGGGCGGCTTGGCTGTACGATCTGCTGCAACCCAAGGTGACGCGAGTGCTGGTCTGCGATCCACGGCGCAATGCCTTATTAAAGGAAGGCAACAAGAGCGACAAAATAGATGCGCGCAAGCTGGCCGACTTGCTACGCACGGGCATGCTGCGGCCGGTTTGAGTGTAATCGCGATTTTCGCCAGCCAGTCGCAGCGACACTACTCACACTGGTGATGGCAAGGCGATCTCATTGACGTGAGCACGGATTGGAGCAGTACAATGTCTGCCGCCCTTGGTTGCGGTGTGGCACAACTTGGCGCAGGTCATGCGCAGGTCATGCGAAGTGGTCTATTGGCGCGATTATTTCCCCTTTTGGAAGCTACGGCGTCGTCGGCTGAGCCGCGCCCTTCGGCACCGACAGATAGCCGGTGATGCTGTTCTTCTTGGCGGTGAAGACCACCAGCTCATAGAGCACGTGATCCGGGCCAGTGTAAAACTGTAAAGGTTCGCCGAGGGTGCGATCTCTCTTCTCGACCGTCTTGTCGTCCACCAGCACGCTGAGCGTGAACGTATTCTTCTTCGGATCGGCTTTCTTCAGCACCAAGCTCACGTTGGAAACCCGGGTGCGTACGTTCTTCTGCACAGTGAAGTCGTAATAATTACGTTCACCCTTCCGTTTCAACTCTTGCAATTCGGTAGCATTGTGCGCGATCAGTCCGCTCTGTACGCCAAGGTCCCCCATCGCGCGCTCGAGCTTGGCATTCGTTGCAACCAGATCGGTTTGTGCCTTCTGGATGTCGGCCTTGGCCGCGCCGACGTCGTTCTTCACGTTGCTGACTTCCCCGCTGACGGCGGCCAATTGCTTGCCCTGCTGGCTCTGCGCCGCGGCCAGCCGCGCAGCAGCAGCTTTCTGTTGCTCCTCTAGCTCAGCAGCCCGCAGCGTGATCTCCTGCTTGGTGGTGTCAACTTCGGTGCTCAGGCTCTGCTTGAACTCCGACAATCTGGCATGCAGGCGTTTGTTCAGATCAGCCTGTTGCGCTTCCAGAGCCTTCTGCCTCTGTTCCAAGACCGTGATCCTGGGCCGCACTTGATACACGCTGTATGTGAAATACATGAAGTAGGTAGATACGGCGATATAGATCGCCACTGCAGTAACCAGCAGATACCTCCAGATCGAACTTCTGCCCCTCTCGTAGCGGGCCCGCACAGGAGGGTTCTCCCATACAGGAGGCTTCTTTTGCGAAGTGGTGTAGGACGAAGATGCGTTGGACGAACTGGCGTTGGACGAAGTTGAGTCGGACGAAGAGGGCGGAGGTGTAGCGATGCTGATCGGACCCTCACGATTGAACATTGGGAGATCCTCTCTTAACAGTTGTCTGAAAACTGCTTTCGTTTAACTATATGACACGTTATGGCAGTTGCATATAACACAATGGTGGATATCTGGGAGAAAAGATGCTGCGGTGGGGATTTCACAACAATAACCCTGCCTCATTGATTGGGCGGCCACTTGAGGTTCAGACCTCCCACCGATGCAACTTCCCCGCACCACTCAAGAAGCCGCTTGAGTGGAACACTTGTCTTTTTGGTAGTTGCTAGCTGTAATAGCCCATAATTGTGAATACAGTCGCAAGCTGGCGAAAAGCCCGAGTGTAACTCGGATGCCGGGACGGAGTGCGAACATCTGGAAGGCTACGCCCGTCGACTTGCCCCGGTGTTCAAAGTAGATGGTATGGGATAAGAGATTAGGGCATGGGAGCAGGGACCACAATCGAAGAACTCGATTGCCGCTTTGCGATAACAGGCATCGCACACGTGGTGACGGGCAACGGCGGACTGCCCAAGGTTCGCATCACCTCGCCCACGGCATCGGCAGAGATTTACCTGCACGGCGCCCAAGTCACTTCTTGGAGGCCCGCGGGTGCGGAGGAAGTACTTTTTCTTAGCGAGCACACAATCTGGGAAGACGGGCACGCGATTCGCGGAGGCATTCCTATCTGCTTTCCGTGGTTTCGCGCGAAAGCCGACGATCCTCGCGCGCCAGCACACGGATTCGCGCGCACCAAAGCCTGGCAGCTGGAATCCATCGCGCGCAATGGCGATGCGGTTACCGTCAGCATGTCGACTGGAAGCGACGAAGGCACCAGAAAATGGTGGCCTGGGGAATTCCAGCTCGTACACCGGGTCACGTTCGGGAGCGAGTTGAAACTGGAGCTGGCAGTCACGAACACGGGGACGACATCGCTTCGCTTGGAAGAGGCCTTGCACGCTTACCACAGAGTGGGACATGTCGACAACATCCGTTTACGAGGTCTGGACGGTGTTACTTACCTCGACAATACCGACTCGAACCGCGAGAAAAGGCAACGCGGCGACGTCGTAATGGCCGCTCAAACCGACAGCGCATACCTGAATACCCAGCATGCGCTCGAGTTGGTGGATCCCGAACTGCGGCGACGCATTCGCATTGCAAAAGAAAATTCCCTCACTACGGTTGTTTGGAACCCCTGGAGGGAGGGGACGCAGTTGTTGTCGGACCTGGGACATGACGAATGGCAGCAGATGGTCTGTGCCGAGGCCAGCAATATTCTGGGATTCGCTGTGATTCTAGCGCCCGGTCAACAGCACACCATGACAGCGAGCATTCGGGTGGCTAATCCATGAGACCGTCCAGACATTTCCCTGAAAATGGTCTTCGCGCCCGCGCATGAATGTTGAGCAAACATCGACTCAACGGTCGACATAAAAGTGCTCCCCTGGCCAGCCGGTCCATATATGCTTGAGCCGGCCGAATTGACTTGTTTTCTTGCGACAGGGGCATATTCTACCTTCCATCCCGAAAATCGACGAAGGAGGACAGCCAAAATGGCGAGTGTTTACAAATTGGTAGGCAGGTTGTCTTGGTGGCTTGGCGTGCTCAGTTTGGTCCTTGGATTCCTGGTGAAGTTGGTCATGCCCTTGGGGGTCAAAGCTTTTGGCAGCGTGACAGCGCATAGCCTGCTGTTTTTCGCTGGTATTCTATTTCTGTGCACCCTGGCTACGTGGACAACGGAACAGCGGGAAGCAACGAAACCTTAAGAGAAACATAAGCGCCGGAGAGCCGCGGTCAACAAATCAATCCCGAAGCCAAAAACACCTCCGAAGGGTTCTCCATCCGCCGCAGCCGCAAAGCGGAATGCAGCTCTCTGCATTCTGCTCGCGATGGCGACCGTCGCGCTCTACAGCCCGGTAAGTGGGCACCGGTTTCTCATCTTCGACGATCACGATTACGTCACCGCCAATCCGCACGTTCATCAGGGACTGAGCTGGAGCACAATCCAGTGGGCGTTTACCTCAACCGAGTTGGCCAATTGGCATCCGCTGACCTGGCTTTCGCATGCTCTCGACTACCAACTCTTTGGCTCCAACCCAACCGGTCACCATTTCGACAGTGTGCTGATCCATGCCCTCAATGTGTTGTTGCTATTTCTGCTTTTGAACTGGGTCACGAGACGTGCGGGCCCAAGCCTGCTGGTGGCGGCGCTCTTCGCCGCACATCCTCTCAATGTTGAGTCGGTAGCGTGGGTCGCGGAACGTAAGAATGTGTTAAGCACATTTTTCTTTTTGTCGGCGATCGTTTGCTATGTGTGGTATGCGCAAAAACCAGATTGGCGACGGTACCTGTTGCTGGCGGCGCTGTTTGCTATGGGACTTATGGCCAAGCCTATGGTCATTACCCTGCCCTTCGTCTTGCTGCTGTTGGATTACTGGCCGCTTGGCAGAATTCAGGGCAACCCGCCTTCCGTTATCCGCGTTCCGCAGTATGCGATTTCCAGGCTGCTGTTGGAGAAGGTTCCCCTGCTCGTTCTTTCTGCCGCGAGTGCGGCGATCACGCTGAAAGCGCAGCGCGCCGGGTTAGCAGTTCGTAGCTTGCGGCAGTTCTCCCTTGCCGTGCGAATTGAGAATGCTGTTGTCGCCTATGGCATGTATCTGTGGAGGATGCTCTGGCCGGCGCGGCTCGCTCCTCTCTACCCGCATCCCGGAGATACTCTACCGGCGTGGCAAGTGGTTTTGTCCGCAATTGTTTTGCTGAGTATCACGGCGTTCGTGATCGGGTTTCGTCGCCGCCGCTACTTGCTGGTTGGATGGCTGTGGTTCCTCGGTACTTTGATTCCTGTTATTGGGCTGGTACAGGTGGGAGACGCCGCCTTGGCCGATCGCTATGCCTATGTGCCACTGATCGGAATCTTCGTGATGATTGCTTGCGGCCTCGCCGACTTGTCACAAGCAGCAAGAATCCCTGCCGAATGGCAAGTCGCTGTCGCGTTGTGCGTGTTGTCAGGGCTCGCCTTTGTCACTTATCGGCAGTTGAGTTATTGGGGCAGCGAGTACGACCTGTGGTCGCACACGCTGGCGGTTACCGGGCAAAATCCCTTTGCGCATGACGCCCTGGGTGCAGCGCTCCTGGAGCCGGATGTGGCAATGACGCCCGACGACTTGACGAATTTGGATACAGATCAGAAGCGGATGGACGTAGCCCGCCAGCACTACGAGGAAGCTTTGAGCATTCGCCGTGCACTGGCGCAGCACAACCCGAATGTGTACCTGCCGGACATGGCCACGACCTTGAATAACCTGGGAAACCTGGACCGGATCCAGCAACGGATGGAGGCAGCCCGGCAAGACTACGAACAGGCCTTGAACATTCACCGGCAGTTGTTACGGCAGAATCTGGAGCCCTACCTTCCAGATATGGCCATGGCGCTGAACAATCTGGGGTTCTTAGACAAGGTGCAGAAACGGACCGAGGAAGCCGATCAGCAATTCGCGGAGGCTTTGGAGGTTTACCGTCAACTGGTACTGCAAAGTCCAGATACCTACCTGCCCGATATGGCCATGACATTGAACAACCTGGCGATCACGGAAAGAGACCTAAAACGGATGGAGGAAGCGCGCTCTCATTATGAAGAGGCTATGAAGATCCGACGGCGACTGGCACAGCAAAATCCCGACGCGTACTTGCCGGATGTAGCCATGACGCTAAATGACCTGGCGAATTTGGAGGTGGAACAGAAACAAACGGCGGATGCTGGCGCTCATTATGAAGAGGCTTTGAAGATATACCGTCAGCTGGCGCAGCAGAATCTCGATACCTATCAGCCTTATATAGCAGGGACGCTGAACAACTTGGGGTTCTTGGATAATAGCCAGCACCGGATCGAGGAATCCCGCTCCTACTACGAAGAAGCAATGACCATCTATCAGGATCTTGCCAAGAAAGATCCCGACGGATATGCACGTGATGTGGCAAGAGTCAAGGCGAGCTTAGAAGAGCTACCGAAGGCAGCCCTGTCCAACTAAGAACCAGCAGGGATTATGGAATTACCATTACAAGCGCCGATTTTGGCACGAGGAAACCTTTGTCGTGAACCGCCGGAAAAGCAAGTCTTCTCCACCCCAGCGCGCGCCAATAAAAGGCGCGGGTGATCGTAACTCAAGGCCTTTCGTGACTTTATTGTGCGAGACGCAATAAATTGTCCGGACTTGACCGCTGCAATCCACGATCAGCACGATCAGGCTAAAACTATGAAGGGCACGGACCGAAGTCCGTGCCCCGTATCGCCGCTTCGCGCCGGTTAGCGCTTAGTGAGCTGCTGCTGCAGTTCCGGGTGACCGGCCTTCTTGGGTGGGGTCGGCCCCGACTGCCACTGATAGCTGTTGTAGTACCACTGGCCGCCGATCAACGTCCACAGCGTTCCGTAGACTTCCTCGCCGTTGTTCGGCATGTCAGTCACCGTCGTGGTGGTGACGTTACCCAGGTTGCCCGACTGGTATATGTCGTTGCCACCGGCAACGCTCCCGATATCCAGCCAGTAATTGTCGCTATTGCTCGGGTTGGTCCAGGTAAACGTCACCGAGGTGCCGTCGACCTCCGTGTTATTGGTGGGCGTCAGTATCTGCGCCAACTGGCCACCACTGTACGCCGTGTAGGTGTCCTGGGTGTAGACCCACTGACCATCCACAAAGCTGAAGAGGGTCACGTAGACCTGGCTGCCATCGGTGGGTAGGCCGGTGACGTTGGTGGTGAGCACGTTGCCCAGGTTCCCCGAGTTGTAGTAGTTGTTGCCGCCCGGACCGTTACCGGCCGTGAGCCAGAACTGCGTGGCCGAGCCTTGCGTCCAGGTGAATGCCTCGCTGCTGCCGGTAAGAGTCGCGAGGTTCGGTGGGGACGTGATCTGGCCAGGGCCGCCGGTCGAGTATTGATACTCGAGGTACGACCACGAGCCGCCTATCTCGTACCACCAGGTTACCCACACCGGGCTGCCGTTATCGGGCAGGTTGTTGACCGTCTGGGACAGAACCGTGCCGATATTGCCCGATTGGTAGTAGTTGTTACCGCCCTCCGTCGAACCGACATCCAGCCAGTAATTAGCGCCAGCCATCGGGAACCACTTGAAGGTAGCCGAAGTACTAGTCAGCGTGGAACCGCTGAGCGGGAAGTAGATGCCCTGCGATTGGGTTGGACTTCCATTGCCCGCGTACACCGTCTGCGCGTTGGAGGTACCCAAGCTGTAGTTGATGTCGGTGTAGGTAGCGGTAATGGTATGGGTACCGGCAGCGAGCGAACTAGTCGCCATTGTCGCCGTCCACAGACCATAACCACCCTGCCCTGAAGTGACCGTTTGCGGCTGACCTGAGCCGATCAGAGTTGCGCCGTCGTAGAAGTTCACGACGCTCTGGTTCGGCGCGAAAGTCGCGTTGGTCGAGCTAGGCGCCAGGACTGCGGCGAAGGTGTAGTTCTGGCCAGCGTTGCCAGCTGTCTTGGCGGTGAGGGAGATCGTGTTGGTTCCCTTGGTCACGTTTTCCACGAACACCGGCGAGGTGCTGGCCATGAAGGTAGCGTTGCCGCCGAAGGAGGCAGTGATGTTATGCGCACCGCCCCAGAATCCATAGCCTGAAGCCGGTCTGAAGGTTGCCGTGTGGGCGGTGCCGACCGTACCCGTTCCTAACGTAGTCGTACCGTCGTAGAAGGTAACGGTGCCGGCCGTTGGCGCGCCGGTCATAGTTGCGGTGAAGGTTGGACGTCCGTTCAGGGTTGTCGGGTTTGCGCTGGACGTCACCGTGGTTGTGGTTGCCGTCCCTGTGCCGACTGTGACCGTCACCGGCGAGCTGGTAAGTCCAGTGTAGTTGGAATCACCCGAATAGATTGCGGTGATGGCATTGGCACCGGTTGTGGTGATCCCCGTTGTATTCAGCACGGCGGTAGCGCCGTAGGTGTAGATGTTACCGCTGAAGGAAATGGTCGGAACAACCGTCCCCGTTCCTAGAGAGGTAGACGTCGTGGTGTCGTAGAAGTTGACCGTCCCGGTTGGTCCAGAACTTGCTGACCCGGAGCCGGTAATGGAGGTGAGGCCGCCGAATGTCGCCGTAAGCGTGTCGGCAGTGCCGGAAGTGATCAGTGTCCCGCCGGCTGTGAGGGTCACGGTTGGAGTCAACGGTGAGACCGTGATGTTAACCGGTGTGGCCGTGGTTGCGCCGAAGGTTGCGTCACCCGAGTAGGATGCGCCGATCGAGTGCGTGCCGCCGCTCAGCGTCGGGCCCTGAGCAAAGAGGTAGTCATAGATACAGGAACTGCTCGGGATCGCTCCGGCCACAAGGTAACCCTTGCCGCTGGAATCCAACGGCACTGACGAATAAGCATTCCCGTCCACGGTGATGTTCAACGTGCCGGTGGGCACGCCAACGCCATATCCGGAGTTGCCGGTAACCAGGATGTCGATCCAAACCAACTGCCCGTAGTTAAACGTATTTTGATTGGTAATGAGGCAGGAGGTTTGGTTGATGAACTGCGGAGTGATGGTGATGGTGCTGGCTTCCGAATTGACCGTCACTTGCACCGGAGCGGACATGCTGGAGGCGTGAGTGCTGTCACCACCGTACCGTGCGCTAACGTTGTAGGTGCCGCCCGGAAGATTGTTCAGGGTGGTGGAATACGATCCGCCGCTCAGCGTGGTAAAGGCGACGTTTCCGGCAGGGGCGCCGGTGCCTGGATCCACTGGCCAGCCGATCGCTCCCTGGCTGACGATGAAGGCAACGTCACCCGTCGGCGTTCCGGTGTTGCTCGACACTGCGCCGTTCAAGGTGATTTGGGTTCCGTGATTGAAGCTGGTCTGTGAGAGGTTCAGCGTGGTAGTGGAGCTGTTGAAGACCACGCTGCTCCACTGGCTAGCCAGGTTGGCGGCGTTGGGCGAGCCCAAGCCCGAGGCCATGTCGTAGCCCATACCGGCATTGAAGCCAATCTTGGCTGACGTTAATGCGGCGGTACAACTGGAGCCCGAGAGGCCGCAGATCAGGTTGTTCCCCAAGGTGATGTCCTGGAACGCGCAGTTGGAGCCCGCTCCCGGAGGTCCTGACGAGTTGCAGTTGGTGTCATTCTGGGCTGCCGCCAGCGTGTAGTAGATGTATCCCGGCATGCCCTGGCGTCCGCCATTGGCCTGGTTAATCAGCGCCTGGATGCCAGCCATGCTGGGAGCGGCGACCGATGTGCCACCAACCAGTCCAGCGTCGGCAAGTTGACCCGCGCTGTTGATCTCGCACACGCCCTCACTACAGAAGAACGTGGCGTCATGGCCGGAGGCTGCGTTCAAGGCCAAGTCGGGGGTCAAGCGATGCGGGACTCCGGAGACGAGTGGCGCCGGATACTGCATCTGCCCGACGGTTGCCGTTGCCGCTGCTCCCGTACCCCCGCCACCGGAAAAGGCGATGGTGGGTGCGGATGTGCAACCAAATCCCTGGAAGTGGGAGGTGTAGCCGGTGAAAACGAGCCCGGTGACCTGTCCGCCGCTGATCGTCGATGTTGCGGCTGGCTCAGCCGTGCAGCCGCCGCCACTGAAAGCTACCGTGGGAGCGGTAGTGTAACCGCTGCCGGGGTTGGTGATGGTAACGCTATTGACCCACAGGCCAGTGGCACCGTTACCCAGCGTTAAAGCCGGGTCGGTTGAATTATTGATCCCGGACCCGGTCTGCCACGAAGGCCGGAGGTAGTAAGCGCTGATGCCGCCGCTGCCCGACCACAAGTCGGTGAAATCGCCGGACGGTTCGCCAGTCGGAGTGGGGCTGGCAACTCTGGATTCGTTCCACGGGTACTCGGGAATGTAGCCCAGAGCTGAATTCAGGTAAAGCGAGTTGGTGGTTGCGCTCCAGTATGTCGAGTAGCCCGCACCGCCATCGCCATAGAACTCCGTACCGCCCACGGAAACGCTGTATGGAGTAGAAGCCTCGGCGCCGGTGGCGTAACCAAGAACTTCATAGGTTTGACTGCCCTGAAGATCGCAACCGGCCGGACCGCCGTCACCGGCAGCGACGAAGACACTGATGCCCTGCGCCGCCGCCTGCTCAAACACTTCAGAGTTGAATAGATTTCCGCCAGCACCTTCGACCTCTTCGCAAGAACCATAGCTGAGGCTCAGGATGTCGGCGACATTGTTTTCGACGATGTATTCGATGGAGTTGGTGATGCCATCGACGTTAAACGTCGGAGTGCCAATCACAAACTTGATGGTCGCGTTGGGGGCGACGCCGCCGGAGATCTCCACATCAAGGTCGGACTCGCCGTCGTCGCCGGGCTCAATGCCGTTGTCCTGACCGGCGTGAATGAAGATCGGATCGTTCACGGGAAGATTGAACAATTGGCGGTAGGTCTGCACATCGCTCATCAGAATGTCGGAACGTCCGACGATGGCGATGGTCGATCCGGTACCGTTGATGCCCGCCGCAAGCAGAGGAGCAGTGTTGTAGATGGTGGCGAAATCAGCAGGTCCGACGTAGTGAACGCTGGAGCTGGAAGTGTAATACGGTCCGCCCAGCTTCAGGTTGTTCTGCAGGTCGCTTAACTTCTGTTCACCGACCATGTGGCTCTTGCTGAAGAAGTTGTGCAAGCCATTGACGCCGGCGATCACGGGAGCCAGAGCCTCAGGCACAGAAATGTCGGTGCTGGCGGAAACGTGAGTTTCGCCATTCACCTGGTAAGTGTGCATCGAGGTCTGGAAGGCACGTTCCACCTGGCCAGAGGTCCCGCTGAACTGGATGACCCGCTTGCCCTTGGTGACGTTGTCTATGGTGAAGCCCTGTTTGGTGAGCCAATCGGAAATTTTCTGGATATCGTCGTCATGAACGCCGAAGGCGCTGCCGAACTCTTCGGGCGTCACCCACTGATGAAAGTTAGCGGTGTGTTTGTCCTGCTGCTCGTCAATGACGCGCCGTAGGTCGCGCGATTGCTCGGGACTGGACCGCAACACCAGACGCATGCCTTGCATGGGAGTGCTGGGATCGATGGGGCCCATATCAATGGCCTTGCCGGTAATCGATGCATTGGCTATGACGCGGGGCACGTGACCCGGAAGCACGACGCGTTTGGCGTCATTCACCGGTTTGGTTATACGGGCTACGGTGTGCGCATTGGTGTTGATGGTCGCGGCAAACAACGCCTGCGAGAATAAAAACAACGCCAGGAAAGACATGGCGATAGACAAAGCGGTGCGGGAGCGGCGGACAGTAGTCATCAGTATTCCTCTATTCTTTGTGACGGTATTTCTTCATGACACGGAGACAAAGGCTGGGCCGGAAAAACTCGCGGGCTTCAGAAGACCTTTGGAAGACTTAGAACCGACAAGGGGCGCAAGACCAGCTCTAAATTCGACGTAGTAATATCATCTTGTGATCGATTTCGTGTCAAGAAGAAAATGATCTTACATATATTGGTCTACGACTTTAGTGGTACGCGGAGCGGTAAGCGGTACAACATCGCACATAAAATTAAGAAGGTGCTTAAAGTGAGACGACGGGGATATCACAAACAAGAGGGGCACGGATGAAAATCCGTGCCCCTTTGCACAAGCCGCCACTCGAAACGGCGTCGATGGTTTCAGATCCTCATGGAGCTGAAGTGTAATTGTATTCGTTGTAGAACCACTGCCCTCCGACGTAGGACCACAGGGTCACGTAGATCGGGCTGTTGTTGGCCGGCAGGCTGTAGACCGTAGTGGTCAGCGCTCCACCAAGATTGCCGGATTGATAGATATCGTTGCCTGCCTGAGTACTTCCGACGTCTAGCCAGTACGCCGTCGCGCCACTTCCTGCGGTCCAGGTAAATGTCTGAACGTTGCCGTGCAGGGTCGATCCCGGAGCCGGCGACGACATCTGTGCCAGAGCGCTGCCTGCATTCAACGCCGTATAGGTATAGCCGGTGCTCAGCCATTGTCCGCCCACCAGCGAGTACAGCGTCACATACACCGTGCTGCCATTCGTTGGCAAGCCGTTGACGGTCGTCGTTAGCACATTGCCGAGGTTTCCAGACTGATAGTAGTTATTGCCGCCCGGACTGCTCCCCACATCCAGCCAGTAGGCTGACGCACCCGCGCCCGCAATCCAGGCGAATGTCACCGTGCTGCCGGTAAACTCCGATCCCGGAGTGGGAGTAGTGAGTACGCCCTGCGCGCCGCTCGTGTTGAACGCCGTGAAGGTGTACGGATTGCTAACCCAGGCACCGTTGATGAAGTACCACAACGTCACATAGACGGTGCTGCCATTCGTCGGCAGACCGTTGACCGTGGCCGAGAGCGCGGTCGTGGGAAGGCTTCCTGATTGATAGTAGTTGTTGCCGCCCGCGGTGCTGCCTACGTCGATCCAGAACGCGGTGGTTTGTGGTGGACCGAACCACTGGAAGGTAGCGCTGCTGCTGGTCAGTGTCGAACCCGGCGCCGGACTATACAATCCGCCAGTCGTGGTGCTGAAGTTGGCAGTGTAAACGGCCGTGGTTGCCGGAGCCGTCACCGTATCCGACGTGTTGGTGTTGCCGTCGGCCCATTGGGTGAAGACGTACTGAGTGCCCGACACAACTTGCGTCCCGGCCACGCTCAGGGTGCAGGAGCTACCCGGCGTCCAAATCAGTGTCACCGGCGCAACGTAGGTTCCAGCCGCGCATCCTGTACCCGAGGTTGTAACGGTAAGGCCGGAGGGCGAAGTTGTAACTTCGACGTCGCCCGCAGGGATCGACGGCGCAAACGACACTCCCTTGAAGTTGGAATCCGATGGCGCTGCCGTAAGCTGCGTAAAAGTTGTTTGGCCCGTCGTGCATGAGCCGGAGCTTCCACCCGCCGTGGTCGCCGCCAGGCAATCGGTGATTCCATAAAGAAAAGTCGGATCAAGATCGGCGATAGTGTAATTGGTCGCGTAAAGGTCGACACTGCCATCACTGTTCACAACGCCGGTCAGGCCATATAAGCCAGTCGTGCCGTCGGTGTTGGTGGAGCAGGTTGTGTCGCCTGATTTTGAGTTTGCGTTTTTCACCAGGTTCAATCCCTGGTAGAGGGTGTATTCCCAAGTCCAGGTTCCGCTTACGTTCCTCCACTTCTGCAGCCCGCCAGCGCCGCATAGGCTGTAAGGCGAGTCGTTGTCTGCCGAAGTATTTTTCGGGGTGCCGGTGTCCGCCACATACAAAACTGTCGAGCTGGCAAAGAAGTAATTCGACGGGCTTAGGTTGATGTATTCGCCCGAGACGTTGATCCCGTTGGTTTCTGCTGCGTTCAATTTCACCCTGCCCGTTCCGCCGGCGTTGCCGAAACCAGATAACAGAGACGGGCCGTTTGGAACACCAGTTGGACAAATGCCACCGGGAGCGGTTGCGCACGAGTACGTGGTGGTGTACGGAGGCGAGCCCATCGTGCCGATGTAGCTACGGTTGTATGCCCCTGTCTTGCTGTCCATCGAAACGTACAACGTGTTGTTAGCGATCTGGACGGTCCGCGTGTCCTGGGACTCGTTAGTTCCGCCGTCATCGCCGGTAATCGATGCGGTGACAGAGCTGCTGCCCAACATGGTAAAGAAAACTCCACCGGTGGCATCACCGCTGGTACCCTGGCCGGAAACGTAGATGTTCACGCCATCGGCGGTGTAGGTGCTGCGGGGGTTGTTGGCGTTGAAGATGTTGTAAAGTGCGGTCGTGGTATTGATGTTACCGTTGGCATCAATCAGCGCTACGACTCGTGGCACCGGTATGTAGCTTTGCCCAGTCAGGCTGCCCGACTGCCCCAGTTCGCCGCCGGGAACGCCGTATTGCGTGGGATTAGCGTTGAAGCCGCCGGCATTCACGCCATATCCCATGATTGTCAGGTATTGGCCGGCTCCCGAAAGTTGCAGCGTGCCCTCCGACGAAGACCCGTACTCACCGGAAAGGTTAACGTTCCCAGCGGAAGACGTTGGCTGCAATACCAGAGAATTCACATATGTTGCGCTCGACGTGCCGTTCGGAGCGTACTGGAACAGCGTGAGCGGAGCGGCTTGATTGTCTCCGTAGCCGCCCACCGAACTGTTGCCACTACCATTGCCGGTGCCGTTAGGGATGTTGGTACATGTGCCAGCGTAAACACCGCACCCCTGTACGGTGACAACCAGATTTCCCGGGGTAAAGAACGGGCCTTCCTGGGCAATTGCCGGGATTGCCATCAGCAATGCAACTGCGAGAGCGAACGTCCTGATTCGACCTTCCACCATGGCGCGCTTTGTCCTTATGCTGGGATTGCTCAACGAGACCCGTTGAGAAGCCCACGAACCTTATCACCCGCAGGTTAAATGAGTGTGAATTTTGGGCAAGACTCTAAAAAAAACTGCTCAGGTTCTTCCGGAACGCGGGTGCTCAGGATTGAGGCGGCCATCTGTTACCTTGTGAAGATGGGAATGTCCACCTCCGGCTACACACGATCACGCCCAGGCACTTCGCGCCGCATTTTCCTGACTCTTGCTTTGCTGCTGGCCTTCGGCGGATGGATGGCGGCGCCCGCGCAGGTTAATACCAGCAGTGTTGCAACAAAGGGAGTAAGGGTGGCGACGGACTTCCACGGAGCCTCCATCGTCGAACGCATCCAGGCCGCGATTCTCGACTGTGGGCCGGACCCTTGCGAGGTGTACGTTCCGGCAGGAACCTACAATGCCAGCGCGGTTTCAAGCTGGAATAGCCGGGACCCCAGCGGGGCCAGGGTCGGTATTCTGCTTCCCTCCAACATAAATCTCCATGGGGCTGGTCAAGGCCACACAATTATCCATGTGAACCGCTCGGCCACCGATCCTGTCGGAACACTCCTGGCCAATGCGAATGAATTGAATCTGAATATTCACATCCACGACATGAGCATAGTGTGGGCGGACTCCGCCCGGACATTCAATTGGGTGTCAATTTTCATATGCCATGGCTGTGATCAGGTTGAACTCGACCATCTAAGCCTGGAAGGAAACCCTAACAAGCTGGTCAACCTCCTGGATAGCACTGGGTCCAGCGTCCATGACAATAATTTCTTGCTGCGCTCGACCGGTTATGGCCATGGCGATAACGCCCTTTCATTCAGCCGCTTCAACTCTGCGATATCGGTCGGGCCCACAGCAGGAGTGGTACGCGACAACCATTTCAGCCAAACCGGCGACTATGGAATGTTCTCCATGTTGATCGTGTGCCAGTCTGGCTTATATGTTCATGCCAATGCCTTTGAAGGCCACTTTTCTTCTGCCGGCAACTCCACGGGCATCGAAACCGGACAGGACAACCTGGGGCGGCTGCCAGAAAACGTCAAGATAAGTGACAACACCTTTCGCGGAGCCAGCATCGCTCACGGCGGGCTGAATAGTTCGGAGATCAGCGGTAATTTCTTCTATCATGGCGACATTTACATTGCCCTTCAATCCGGAACGACGGCTTCCCTTTCCGAATTAACTATCGCGAACAATGAACTGCATTCCGGCAGCATCGCTATTGGAGGGCTGGAGCATACCTTTACCGGCAGGGTCATCATCACTAATAATAGAGTCTTTGACGGCAATCTTCGACTTGGGAGTTCGCTGGTAAACCGTGATATCGAAGTAAGCTATAACACAGTTAAATATACCCAGGACTACGACGGCATCGATTGCTATGCCTGCTCCGTGATACGCGGCAACGTAGTACAGGACATTGGCCAGAATGGCCCCGGCGATCAACACGCGGGATATCTCATCGCCAGCGCCGTGGACGATGTTAGCGATAACATCTACATTGACGACCAGCACGAGTACGATGCGGGCACGATCTGCAGCGCGGCAAAGTCAAGCTCGACAACCTGTCTGCCGTCGGGCCGGAGTCGCTGGATAATACTGAGCGGCGGAGAGTGGGGCTTCGGCTGGGGTAATCGTACGCTGTTTACCGCCCACGGCAATCTTCTAATTCGTGCATTTGCGAGCAGCTCCCTAATAGAGCTGGACAGCGAAATTGATGCGTTACCGCCCGGCACGCACTATCATCTCTATCGCACTACCTTTAACGCCTTCGAGTTGGACGCCGTAACGATCAGACGGTTTGCCAATAACTTTGCACTATCAGCTTCGGGGCCGTTTAATCACGCGGCGATACAAGAGGATGGCACGGTCCGTATCGATAGTCTTTCCGGAAATGTTTTCCGCCCTTACAAATGCTACGGAAAATGCGCAGTCGATTACCGGTCGGGTGTAAGTGCGCCCGAGTAGGACCGGTTATGATCGGTCAACTGAAAAGTGAAATCTAATAGACCTCGTTGACCTGGGTCTCCAATTCCTCGGCGGTCTTCACGGGCCGATAGGACTCGCTCAAGGTTTCCTGATAGACCCGCAGCATGGCTCCGGCCATCTTCACCGAGGTGAACTGTTGCTCGACGCGCGCGCGTCCGGCCTCGCCCATCTCCTGGCGAAGTTCGCGGCTGGAAAGCACACGTGCGATTGTTTGCGCCAACTCACGCGAGTTTGCCGGCCTCACGCAAAAGCCGGTCTTGCCATGCTGGTTCACCCACGGCACGCCGGTCGGAAGATCGGTCGAGATCACCGGTTTGCGGCAAGCCATAGCTTCCAATTGCACCAACCCAAACATCTCCTGGTTGGTGATGGAAGGAAGCGCGAAGACGTCGCAAGCGTGATAGTACCTGACCAGGTCTTCATCCGATGCGTGGCCCAGAAATACAACGCGATCGGCCATACCTTTTTGCCGCACTAGGTTCTTCAGTGAATTTTCCATTGGGCCCCTTCCTGCGATCCAAAGACGGGCTTTAACATCCTCCAGCGCACGAATCAGAAACTCGACGCCCTTATAAGGAACAAGCCGGCCTACGAACAGCACCGTCGGTAGTCCATCCTTAAGGTCATCCACTTTTTTCGCTCCACGGTCATCCAGTTCGAAGCGTGAGAGCGGAATGCCATAGGGAACAACACGGCACTTGTTCCGGTAGCGAGGAACGAAATTGGAGATGTCGATGTGTCGCGGCGTGGGCACTACGATGCAATCGGCCCGGCGGTAGAAGGCGTGGAGAAACCGGTTGTACACCGCGCGCAGAGGACCAGGGATCGGCCGCACGACATCGCTGTGGAAGTGGGCCACCACCGGGATGTCTCGATTAGCGAGGAGCGCCGACAATTCCGCCAACGGATTGGCCAGATGAACGTGAATCAGATCAGCATCGAACTTCTTGGCCCAGAAGGGATAGGAAGGAGCCAGTGAGCAGGAAAGAAGCTTTCCCGCGCTGGCCACACGGGTGACGGCGATTCGTCCGGTCTCGTGCTCGGTCCGCAAGCAAGTGTTGGCGACGAGGACCTGAATCCGTACATCGTCAGCCAAGCTCTCGCAGATGTCTTTGAGGGCAGTTTCAATTCCGCCGACAAAGGGAAAGTAGAATTTCCCCAGTTGAAGCACTTTCACGCCGGGGCCTCCTGGAGCTGGGAAGCAATCATGCCGGCCAGAACCTGCTCGAGTTGTCCCACCAGTTTTCTTGACACAAGATTTCTATGAATCCAGTCGTGGCCGAGCCTTCCCATGAGCTTCCGCAGGGGCTCGTCTCTGCCCAAAGTGAGCATATGTGCGGCCAGTCGTTCGTTATCCAGAGGCGGGAACAGCAGCCCGGTCTCACCGTGTTGTACCAACTCGGCCGGTCCCCACTTATCTACCGCGATGACGGGCACCGCGCATGCCATGGCTTCCAGCAGCGACCGCCCCAAGCCTTCGGGACCGCGGTTGGGTTGCACCAGCACGTCGAGCCGGGAAAGAACGGCGGGCACATCGCTTCTGAAGCCCAGGAACCGGACGCGATCCCCCAGCGTATCCTGCGACCTGCGCTGCAATAGCTCTTCGTACCCGAAGCCAGCTTCCGTGACATAGGAGTTGTCTCCGGCAATCACAAAAACCGCATTCGGCAATTGCTTTAGTACCCGCTCCGCGGCCCGGAGAAAAATATCGTGCCCCTTTAGCGGCGTGATAGCGCCGACCAAGCCGAACCAGACCTCTTCCGGCCCTTTGCACAAATCCGCAGGCGGCGCCACGCCGGGATGAAAGCGATTCAAATCGATGATGTTATAGATCACGGTCGACGGGAGCGATGCCGAGACATATTCGCGGAGCTGAGCGGAAACGTAATGGGAGATACAAACGGACATATCGCAGCGGCGCGAGAGCAATGCGAGCAACTTGCGCGACAGAATACGTTCCTCCAAGCCATCGCGCATATACCAAATTAGTGGGACATGCTTCGGCTTGCGAGCCAGCGCGCCGATGATGTGCGGCTTGACGGCGTTGGTGATAAACACCGACGGCTGAATTTCGTCCAGCAGGTCTGAAAGACAACGGGTGAAAGGCCGAAGGCTAGTTGCGGCATGAAGAAGCTTCCTCACTCCGGCATGCATGGCAGTCTCGCCCGTGCTGGAAATGGCTTCCGGCCAAGGCAGTATCCATACCTTTGCGCCCGCGGCTTCGGCGTGTCTTTGGAACGGCCCTTCGCCGGGAATGATCAGGTGGAATTCGTAGGAGTCGCGCAGGTGCTTCACAAGCTCCAGCAAGCTGAATTCAGCTCCGCCCATGCCGGCAATCGCGCACAGCACCGCTATCCTAGGCAACGGCACATTCCACCCCAATCTTGCGCTGCCAGTTCAGGAGCACGAAAAGTGACCACACCTCCGACCATGACTGCATGGGATCGCCGCTCTCCAGGCCATCCAGCAGCCGCGCGCCATAGCTTGGATCGAGCGACAGTGGTCCGTAGCGCCGCTGATCGCGCAGCGTGTTGTCGATAGTTGCTTTCAGCTCGCGGCGGAGCCATCGTTGCCAGGGAAAAGTGAAGCCCATCTTGCGGCGCTGCGGAAGTTGTTCGCCAATCAGGTCGCAGAGGATCCGCCAGGTGATACGTTTACCACGGCCGCCCTCGAAGTGATACTTGGGCGATATCGTTAGCGCCGCGTGCAACAACCGCTGGTCAAGGAATGGCACTCGCAGCTCAACCGAGTTGGCCATGCTGAACACGTCGGCATCGCGCAGCAACTGATTGCGCATGTAAAACTCCAGCTCCAGCGCGGCAAGCTTCTGGAAATCATTGGCCAGAGGATCGATCTCCTGCTGGACGCGGTGGGACAACGATCCCGCGCCATCCTGCCCCCAGCGAATACAGCGCTGGAGCAGATAGGCTTCCGCCAGGTTATGGAGTGGAGCGGCGTCGGCCACTTTCTTCCACTGGATCGGGTTCTTCGTTTTCAGCTTAGACAGCACGCGCGCGGCTGGACGCAGTCCCGCGCCATATTTCAGAAGCCGTGGAACTTTGGTGAAGGTGGTATAGCCGCCGAACAACTCGTCACCGCCGACGCCGCTCAGCAGCACCTTGAGCCCTAGCGAAGCTCCCACGCGCGAGATGACGTAGGTATTGATCCCGTCAACCGTCGGCTGGTCCATCGCTAACAGAGCTTCGGGAAGCAAGTCCTGCAACTGTTCCGCGGTCAGGGTCACCACTTCGTGATGATGCGGCAGGCCGCGAGCGATCTGCCGGGCGTAGGGTAGCTCGGAGAATTCCTGTTCGGCGAAGGCCACGGTCAGAAGCGTGATCGGACTCTTGGCGCATCGCGACGCCAGCAGAGCCAGCAGGCTGGAGTCCACGCCGCCGGATAGAAAGACTCCCACCGGAACGTCGCTGACCAGGTGGGATTCGACGGCGTATGCGAGACGTTCGCGTATCTGCGAGACCGACTGCTCGAAATCCTGATCGTCCGCTAGGCGGCTCTCAGCGAGGCTGCGGCTGAGCGACCAGTATTCGGAGTCGGCGACCCGACCATCGCTGTGAATGCGCAGCAGGTGTCCGGGATCAAGTTCGCGAATTTCCTGGAAGATGGTATTCGGCCCAATCACGGCGCCGTAGGCCAGGAACGAGTCGACGGCATCGCGATCGAGAGTCAGAGGACAGATGTGGGCCCGCTCGAGCACCTTCACTTCCGAAGCGAACGCGAAGTCGCGCGCTGCGCGGCAATAGTAGAGCGGCTTGATGCCCATACGATCGCGAGCGAGCAGAAGATTGCGCGCACGCCCATCCCAGAAGGCGAAGGCAAACATGCCTTCCAGTTTGTTGAGCGCCGCTTCGCCCCATTGCACCAGCGCTTTCAGCAGAACTTCCGTGTCACCGGAGGTGGAGAACTTAGCGCCCAGTGTTTCCAGTTCCGCACGCAACTGACGGAAGTTGTAGATCTCGCCGTTGAAGATGAGCCATGAACCGGAGTCGGCATCGTGCATCGGCTGGCCTGAGGCATCGCTAAGATCGAGGATGGAAAGCCGCGTGTGTCCCAGGACGAGGCTGGAGTTGGCGAGCGGGATTTCGACGCTGCCGCTGGCGTCGGGTCCGCGATGCATGGAGGCGGCAATCATACCGCGCACCGCTGCGCGCGATTGCTCAGGCCTGCCGTGACTCCAAAATCCAACGACTCCACACATAGTTCGCTACGCTGCCTCTTTGCCGTTCGGGCTAGTGCCCGGAAAAAATTCCATTGCGCGCTGAAACTCCTCAGCTGCGCGCGTCCAATTCATTTCGCTCTCCACCCAATGTCTTCCGTTCTCGCCGAGTTGCTTCGCCAGATCGGGCTCCTGCAGGAGCCGGACGATAGCTGACGCCACGTCTTTCGCATCAACCGGATTCACCAGCAGACCCGTGATACCGTCTTGTACCGCATCGGCGATACCGCCAGATCGTCCCGCAATCACGGGTTTTCCGCAGGCAGATGCCTCTACCAAGGCGATCCCGAAGCCTTCGGCTAGAATGCCGCGACGGGTGCGCTCTTCGCGGCTGCACATGATGAAGGCATCGCAGGCGTTGTAGAGCAGAGGAAGCTCGGCATCTGACACGCGCCCGGCAAAGATGACGTTCTTCTGCACTCCATACTCGACCGCCAGCCGATTGAGATAGTCGAGGTCGTCACCGTCGCCGACGATCACATAGGCGACATCGGGCACCACGCGCACCACTTCAGGCAACGCGCGCAGCACGACATCGTGACCTTTGTATCGGTTGGCCTTCACGATTCGCGAGACCGTCAGCAATGTCGGTCTTCCGATCAATCCCAGACGCTGGACCAGCTCGCTCGAATCCAGACCGGGGCGGAAATGAGCAGGATCGGCTCCCGGACAGATTTTTACGATGCGCGACTGCGGCACACCGGCCGACGCAATGAACGCGCGGGTAAATTCGCTGTTGGTAATGACCAAATCCGCGTCGAGCATCGCAGGCAGAATGCTGGCGCGCAGCCACTCGTCCATGATTTCCAGGGCGTGAGTCCACAACAGATACGGCGTGCCGTGACGCCGCTTCAACTTGCGTGCAGCAATGGCTGCGTTCACGTGTCCGCAATGCAGCACGACATCGTGATCCTGCCTTAGCAGCTTCTCGGCCTCGGAGTACATCCTCCATACCTGCCACGCGCCACGAACGCCCGGCACATCCAACGCTGTTGTGAAACGCTTTGCGGAATAAGTCTGCGCGGAGTCAAAACGCTCCGCTTGCGGATGCTGCGGCGCGATTAGCGTCATCTGCCGCAGATCAAATTGCCGATACACATTGAACAGGTAGTTGCTGATACCGCCCATCGCCGGAGGGAAGTCGGTAGTGAGGAGCGCCCCGCGGTGCAGGGGGCGCAGAGCGGTGTAGTGGTTCGTCAGCTCACGAGAACTGGATAGGGCGGCCAGAGAGGTTGTCATCTCGTCTCTTAGGAGCGCTCCAGTCCGGGCCGGAACCCGAAGGAATAGCCGGTGTCGCCACGGCGGGCCAGGGCAACCACGCCGGCCACGAGGACAAACACCAACAAGGTTTGAATGAAGGTGGCTACCGAGTTATCAAAGTCGCGCTCGACGGACATGGCGCATTGCGTGGCGACGACGATGGTAATGGCAGCGGCACAGAATGACGGGAGATGGCCCTTCCAGCCATCCACGAGGCCCAGCAAGGTTCCCCAGATCAGCGCTCCCAGCGCGATGTAAAGCACACCGCCGGCATCGTAAAGATCGCCGGGCATGGAGGGCGCGATGGAGGCGCCGGAGTTTTCGCGGGCCGCGCGATCGTCAAAGGCCCAGATGCGCGAGCCGAAACTAAAGCCAGCGCCGGCGCCACTCTTGCCGCCATAGATAAAGCGCGGCACCACGCCGCGAAACAGCGGCGAGAGCAGCACATTGCGCCCCGAATAAGGCTCCAGCGAGGGCACCAGTGCAACCGTCAGCAGGAAGGAGTCAAAGGCGTGGAAGCGACGTGTGGTTCCGTCGGCAGTCCCGCTGAGCCAGCCGCTGACGCCACCCTCGCTGTACTCTCGAGCCACTTCCTGGGGACGAACGTTACCCCACTTGACCAAACGGTAGGAGTTGACGACGCTGCTGAGCACCAGCAGGCAGACCAGGCCGGCGGCGGCCACTTTCAACAGCGACGGACGGCGGCCGGCGAAGATGGCGGCAAACAGAGGAATGAGGAAGATGGGCGCCAGGCTCTCACGGTAGGGGCTGCAAATGCCGCGCACCAGCGCCGGCAGCAGCACCATCACATGAACGGTCCCGATGCGCCACTTGGGACCAGGCCGGCGGAAGTGGTCCCACCAGACGAGGACCGCCGGCACCATGTAGAAGCTCGCCAGCAAAGACAGCGGAGTAACCAGCACCAACGGCACGCCGGATAGTCCTTCGATCAAGTAGAAGATGACGGAAGAGACGAACGCGAAAGGGATGGCTGCGGCATAGGCGAAGTCAGGCGTAAAGCTGCGGGCGAGGGTGAGCGGTCCGGCGGTTCGGCGGCGCACTGCAAAGGCGTAGGAGAGCGCGATCGACGCCCAGAACAACCAGCAGGAGGCCAGGGTATGATTGACAATAGTGACCGGCTGCGCCATCAGGCGAAGCGTACCATTGCCCCACTCCACCGAGTTGTAGACCAGCATGGAGAAGCGCAGCAGGATGTCGAGGCCAAAGTCGAGCCAGACCAGCCCGAACACGGACTTCAGAATCGCGGTCCAACCTTCGCGCTTCCAGCCGGGAACGAGGCGCAGCGAGAGCAGCCAGCAGGCGGTGACGCCGGCCAGCAAGAGCCACGTGTTGAGATCAGTTCGTAAGCCGGCAAACCCAGGCATAGCGTATATGGCCAGACACAGTTGCTAGAAAATTCAACGAACAGGTGCGAGACAGCTGCAACTCATAGTGGTCGTCGAGTTAGCAGGCAACGAAAAACTTCAAACTTGGGGAATTCAACTCGGGCCGGAGTCAAATCCAGGAGAATGAGTACCGTCTGATAACGGCTAGTCTACTCAGGGGACTTCAGCGTTGCCTATCCCATCAAAGTCGTATCAGCTTCGTCGGATTGAAGGACAGTATAGGGCACGCGGGTGGCATTGACTAGTACTGAAATAACGAAAAATGCCAAGCGGGTTTTCCGGGAATCGGCCTCGGAGCTTGATTATTCCGGCACCAAAGTCGCATATGTGCATTAATCAGGTTGCGACTTATTCCCCGCGCGGTAAGCCATAGTCATGTGAGGAAACAACTGCACCTTGCGAAAAGTTGCAAGCATGATCGCGGAGGCCGCGAGCCAGCGACTGCCAGCGCGAAGTCCCGGCGATACGGCGAGCGATTCCACGCCCTTATACATTCCCAGAAACCGCGTGACTGGATGAAATCCCGCCCGGATCAAAAGTCTGTCCAAGGTTGATGGCGCGAAGTGATTGATGTGCTCACCGAGATCGAGTACAGGCCAGCGCTGCAAGAGCTGTCCTCGCAGCGACACGACGGCATTGTTGGGAACGTCGATCAGAAGCAGGCCACCGGGCTTCAGTATCCGTCTCAGCTGGCAGAGCAATTCGAAGGGAGCACTAACATGCTCCAGCACATTCATCAGGGTGACCGCGTCGGCCCAGCCTGCCCACGCAGCCGCGGCTTCCTCGGGAAAGAGTACGGGACAGCCGACATTGCGCTCGGTTTCGCTGCGTTCGCGAGGATCGATGCTGACGCCGCGAACGTTAAAGCGTGGTGGGACGCCGCAGTGATAGCCGTCGATCGACTGCGCGGCGAGTAGAAACAATCCACCAGCGCAGCCCACGTCGACGAAATTGACGTTGCCTTGGGGAAGCACCTTCACGATATATTGCAGAACCCGCTCGTAGAGGCCGACAGACTTAATCTGATTGGCAAGGCCGTAGTGCGCGGGTGATAGCGCGGACGTAGTATCGACGCGCTCGCGTGCGAGCTGGTCATAGTGCAGAATTTTGGCTTCAATTGTCTGGACACTATGCGTGAAAAGCATTCCGCAATCGCGGCAGCGGACAAGTTCGTACTGGTGCTCGCGGGAAAGAGCGTCGGTGTGCGATGGGCTCCCGCACGCGGGACAATTGCGTTCCGCCAGCGGTGTCAGGAGTTGCTCTCCGCCAAGGTTGGGCATGCTACGACTTGCCCTCAGCAATGGCCCCGGGACTCGTGCATGGCGCGCCTGCTGTTTTGCTACGCCAGCCGCGCTCGACTAGCCAAGCGAGGCACACGCCGGTCCCGAGAATGAGAATGGGGTCGATTGAAGCCACCCGGTAACGTATCGAGCTTATGTAAATGCAATAGAGAAACGTGTCGGCAACGACCCAGCCCCAGAGCAGCGACAGTTCCTTCCAACGCTGCCGCAACATGACCCACCCAACGACGCCACTGACAAGAATCGGAATGTAGCTGAGGGAATACAGTATACGGCTGGTCAAGCTATGCAGCCGCGCCGATGGCACGAGCGTGTACATTGCTGCGAAGTTTGCCAAGAACATCTGTCCCCACCGGAGCGGGCTGTGGTCGAGAATGGAGAAGGCCTGACGGTAATAATATTTTTCCCGGTCGGGCTCGGGCACGTCGCGGAATGCCTGGTGCTGCGAGTAGCCGATCTCGGCCATCGATGCTCCTGGATCCAAGCGAAAGTGCGCTCCGAACCATAGATTCGCGCCCCCATTTGTGCTAATCAGGACGACCCTGTGATAGAGCCGGTAATTGCGGTAAGTCCAAGGCAGAATGACCATCGCGGCCGCGACAACGAGAACGGCGATCCGGCGAATTGATTGGCTCCGATCATGCGTCGTCAGCCAGATTGCGATTGCAAGCGCCGGGACAAGCATTAAACCGTTGGGCCGGCACAGCGCCGCAAGTCCCGTCAGGACTCCCAAACAAAAAACCCGCGGCGCAGAATGTTCCCTGCCCCCTTGATAGAACGCGAATAGCACAGCAGTCAGAAGGAACAAGAACAGACTTTCGGTAGTGAGCTCCGCAGAGTAAAAAATCAGGAGCGGGTAGAGCGCGAACGCGAGGCCGGCAATCAACGCCGCTGACTCGCCGAAAAGCAAAACGCCGACTCGCAATAGGAAATAAAGCGAGAAGGCGGCGAGGGCGATCTGCAGCGACTGCAGGAAAAAAGTGGAGCGTGAAACATAGAAAGCAATTGCCAGGAACATTGGGTACAGAGGCGCCCTCCAGGCGGAAAATTCCACCGGCTGGGAAAACGGCTGGTCCTCGTTCAGCGCGTGCGCAAATCCGACGCCTGTCGCCAGGTTGTGGGCAAAGGACAGGTAGTCCTCAGCATCCGGATTGCGCTCAACCTCGATCTTGCCCCTGTCAACCGCAACCACAAACGCGAGCCGCACGACTACGGCAAGCAGGATGATCAGCGCTGATTTAGATCGAAACGATATGGGCATCGGTGGCTCGGGCGCGGTCTGGCTAGTCTGGCCTATTCTCCACCAGTTGTGACGCTGGATTCTAGCACTGTTGAACTGGCAGCCGCTGCGCGTGAGGAATCTCGCAGTTACGGTCTATGCGGAGACTTCCTCAGTTTGGCGGTCAACGGACTGATTAGGATGGCCGCCACTACGATGCATGATGCGACCAGCAACTCCAGCCGCAGTGAGGCGGTGAACAGGCCGTGTTCGTGGATGGGGAACGGCACCGTCGCCAGCATCACGAGGAGATGCGCCGGGGCCAGCAGGACCAGCGTCGCGTCGAGCAGGCGGCTGCTCGCGCCGTCCACCAGGAAGCCGGTCGCGATAAATACAAATGGCGTCAGGTAGGAGACCATGCGCTCGGTGTCTTCCGCCATCACCAAAGCGATGCACGTGCCGAGGGCGACCCACGCCAGGGAACGGAAGATCACCGGACGCCACCGCCGTGGCGTGAAGATCATTCCAACCGGCAGCACCAGCCAAAGGTAGCTCCACGAGACGGCGACGCTTTTCCAGAACAGCAGGGCAGCGAACTTGGGCAGCGGATGGTATTTGGCGTAGAAGCCTACGATGTCCTGCTCAGGCGTGCGCAGCAGCAGCCGCGGCAGCACGTAGGCCGCAGCGGTGAGGACGATGGGCAACACGGCGCGCTTCCACTGTTTGCGGGTGAAGATGGCCGGCGTGAGGAACATCACGGACTCGCGTCCCAAAGTACCCAGCACCGAAGCTGCGGTGAATACGGCGTCGCGGCCGCGAATGAGCGCCCAAAGCATAAGGAACAACGCCAGCAATCCCCAGCCATCGGCCAGCAGCGGGTTCCAGTAGTTGAAGGCGTGGGTGCGGGCGCAGAACATTGACAGCAGCGCGATCAGCGAGCCACGCAGCGAAATGCCCAGCGCCTCGGCGGTCAGCAGCGCCACGACGTAGGTGAGGCCGAGGCAGACGAAGGTAACGATGCGGAAGCCCAACTCCGTCGGGACCGGCAACACGGAAACCAACAGCGGCACGAGAAAGCGGTAGCGGAATGGGGCTGGGCCGGCTATGGCGCCGTGCTGCGCCATGTCGATGTATTCGGCGCTGCCGCCGGTGGGAATGTCCATCAGGCGCTCGGGCGATCCGCCGGAGTGGCGGGTGAGGACGACATGGGAGCCAATCCAGATCAGTGCGGCGCTGATGAGAAGGTAGAGGACTAGGCGGCGGATCATAAATCGTTCAGGTTTGTATCAGGGCACGACCCTTCGGCAAGCTCAGGGCGGGCTCTTTAGTCGTGCCGAATGAGGCACACTTAAGCTCGGGTTTAGCCCCTGCGACAGAAAAGGCGCAGACGCAGGGGCTGAAGCCCAAAGTATCACAGAGCCCCGGACGGCACGTCTGAGGTGTGTGCGTGAGAACCCTGTCGTCCCCGGGGGACTCAGGTACTTTTCCCACTAACCCAGCGCTTCGCTCCGTGCTGGGCTATCATGACGCCGCGCCTACGGCGCTCGTTTTTTCGAGCTTCTTACTCCACTGTCCAAAAGAAAAGCTAGTTCTCACGCAGACACTGAAGACGTGCCCTGTTTCAAATCAAACTCAGCTGAGGGCCAGCGCAGCGCGAGATTCGCAGAATGTTAGAATCTCGGTCAATTCCGCGGAGGTAACATTACGGCGATCGATGGGGCGACCTGCGCAGAGGCTGACGGCATGCGTACTTTGCAGCAGCAGGGCGACATCGCCGGCCCGCGGTTTCCGGTTTGGATTGCCACCCTGGCGGGATTCTTCGGTTTGCTCATGGCGATCCTGCCGTACCTGAGCTGGTATGAGGTGGCTCATTCCGGTATATGGATCGAGAACATCGATGAGGTCCAATACCTTCTACATGCATGCCATGCCTATTACTGGCATCCCTTCTGCCTGTCCGATCCGACCTTCGCTAGTGGCGGCCGGTCGGTTTATTCCTGGCTGCAACTTGTCCCCGCCGAACTCCTGTGCAAGGCGCTTGGCCTGCACCCGATCCGCTTCGGACTGATCCTTCGCATTCTGGGAGGCGTTGCCCTTGGATTCGGATGGTATGCCGTAATATGGCAACACTTCCGTCGTCTCTGGGTAGCTTTCTTCGGCGCGGTTTTCTTACTCACCGACAGCGGCTGGCTGCAATTACGGCCCTTCGTTCGCCAATGGACAATTCTTGCCAGCGTTTTGCTTCATCGCTCCGGCGAGATCTTTGCGAATAATCCCAGCATCCACCGCGAGTGGCGGATCATTTCGCCGGTTGCCGTACTGCCATTCCTGCTCTTCTACCTGTGGGCATTGCGCCGCAGCATCGATGAATCGTCACGCAACCGGCTGGTCTGTTCGGGCGTAGCCTTCGGTCTGCTGTTCTACGTCTATTTCTACTATTGGACGGCGGTGGGGCTGGCGCTGCTGTTGGGAATGGCCCTGGATCGTCCTCGCTGGCGAAGCTATTTTCACACCGGATGGATCGGGCTTGTTGTTGGAATTCCGGAATTAGCAACCATGTTGTCGGCGGCGCAGGGTCATGGATCGGACTGGATGCGGCGGAACGACGAATTTCTCCCGATTCCACGATTGAGCGAGCACGGCCATTTTCTTTTCTCCGCAATATTGGTGGTCGTCACTTTCATACTCGTGCGGTGGTTCTCGCCGCGGCTGCTTTATCTGTGGTGTCTGTGCGCTGCCGGATTTGTCATGATCCACCAGCAGCTCGTAACCGGACTTCAACTGCAAAACTGGCATTGGGCTTACCTGTTCTCGTCATGTATGACCCTGCTTGTGCTTCTACTCACAGTAGCCGCGCTGGAACAGGGCGGCTCCTGGGGCCGAGCTGCGGGGAAGATCCTTGTGCTGGCGGTGATATTAAATGCCGCGGCAGGCATATATCTCCGAATCGCGGAGGCGATCTGGACGAAAGAGACCCAACGGTTCAGTGGCACATATGCCGACTACGAAAAGCAGCGCAATGATGGCCGGCACGGCCCGCTCGACGCAGGGGCCGTTACCGGCGGGACTGAGGACTTTGTCCAATTTGCCATGATCGATGATCATGTTGTTCCTCTGGCTGCTGAGTACCCGATAATCTGGAGTGCATCGGTTAGCGACTCCGATCTGGATCGGCGGATTGCCTTGAACGCCTATCTTGGCGGCATATCACGAAGCCAATTTGCGGAGAGTCAGAGGTGGAAACTCGATCATCTGCAGTTCGGGGTGGAACTGCGAGACCCGGCAAAGAGAGAACCACGTCTGCAACGACGACTGGCCTTCTTCGATCAGGTTGCGTCCAATCCAGCGGCCGCGATTCAAGCTTTCCAGGTGCGGTATGTAGCCCTTCCCGCGGATTCGCCTCGGCCCGAAGCACTTGGTCAAGATTGGGCCTTGATACAGGATGGTCCAAGCTGGAAGGTATGGGAACGTCGCTCAGCGATAGTTGAACCAAAGGTCAACTGAGGCTGCGACCTTCCAGCGAGGTCCCGGCAGTTGCCGTTGTGCGTATGTTCTGCAGAGCCTTGGGCCGATATAATTCCCGTTCTGATGGAGGACGTGCAGACATGCGACGCTTGCGGCGCTGTGCTTGATGGGCAGCGTGTCCCTGGCATGGCTGAAGTGAGCCTGCTGCAATGCCCGTGTGGATTAGTCACCACCTCGCCGCGGCCGGCGCCGGCCGAACTGGGCGCGTATTATCCCGCGACTTACTATTCCTACATTCCTCGGCCGTTGACGCGAAAGCGCCAGCTCTTGAACAAACTGCGCGCTTACAAAGGCGGATATCCGGCAGAGGATGGTCTTGTCAGCCGGACGATTTGGAAGACGGCTGCATCCCTTCTCGGCGACCTGTTCCTGTTTCACCTGCCCTATCGCGGTCCGGGAAAACGTCTGCTGGAGGTTGGTTGCGGAACCGGAGCTGACCTGGTTTGGGCGCGGCAGCAGGGATGGGACGTGCATGGGCTTGAGATTAGCGAGAGCGCGGTCGAGGTTGCGAAGAAGCAAGGTCTCGACGTGCAATGCTCAACGTTCGAAGAGGCCGAGCTGACTGCCGACACATTCGACTGCATCATCATGAGCCAGGTTTTGGAACATCTGTATTCGCCACGGCTGGCGCTGCAACGCTGTTATCAGCTTCTGCGGCCCGGCGGACTACTGCTGATAGCCGTTCCGAAATTCGACAGTTGGGGCAGACACGCGCTGGGAAACTATTGGCCCAATCTCCTCTTCCCTATTCACCTGCACCACTTTAATCAACCTGTTCTGGAGAGAATGGTTCGGGATGCCGGCTTTCAAGTGCGCGAAGTAAGACTCAGTTCCAGGTTCCTCAATCTGTTCTATGCGCTGAGGACCATGAAGCAATTTCATATTCTGCGGCGCGTCTTCACCCGGCCACAGGGAACGCTGAGCGACGTGATGCTGGTGGTGGCGGAAAAGTCTTAGACCTCCAATTTGTTCCGTGAAAGAACCAGGTTGACGCAATCGTCTCCGCCCGTCTGCAGAATCTCGTCCCTGCCGAACACCGCCAGCTTTCCTGCGCCAGTCTTGTACGAAACTAAGCCCAGCTCTTCCAGTTCTTCGAGAAGCCTTGCAGGCTCGACACCTGCCTCGTGCAAACCATGGGGCCAGAACTCCATCATCAGCACGACGTCGGGATTGTCACGCAGAACGCGTTTCATTCCCTGCAGGGCAAAATATTCGGCGCCTTGCACATCCATCTTGATGAAATTGATCCGTGTTCCGGGAGCGAAGTAGCTGTCGAGCGCCACGCCTTCCACTTGCGTCCGCGCCCGCTGCCGGCCACGGTTGTAGTCCTCATCATCGTGAGACTGAAAAATGCGATGGTCCCCATAATTGAAGCTCGAGAGAAAAAGCTCGACCGGGCGATCGGCGCCGGTGACGGCCTTCTGCTCGCAACGCGCATTGGCACATTTGTTGACCTGCACATTCTTGCGCAGCAGGGAAAAATTCTTAGGCTCGGGCTCAAAAGCGAAGATCTTGCCGCTTTTGCCAACGGCGTCGGAAGCGACCAAGGTGAAGTAGCCCACATTCGCGCCGACGTCGCCTTCGCGTAACAGGCTGGACACCAGTCGGGTCTCTTCGGGCTCCCACGTCTTGGAAACGAACAGATGGGTGGAGACGGCGCTGTCCCACAAGTCGACGAACATCCGCCTGCCGTTGACCACCACCTCTTTCTGGCTGCCTGCCGTACGCAGGAGAAAATTGGAGAGCCGGAAGTCAGGCAGCAGTTTTCGAATCAGCTTTCCGGTGTAAGCGCGGGCCTTTCCGCCACGCGAGCCCATTTCCCATGAAATCAGTTTTTCGAACACCGTGGAACCTTTCACTCCTAAAGAGGTCAGTATTCTAGCAGCAGGGAATCGGGTGCCTGCGATGGAGCCACCTGCAAGCACGTTAGCCACGGACTAGAAGTCACGGTAGATAAGCCGCCGCGAAACCTCTCAGCCTGAATGCGCGGCGGCGTGGCAAGCAGTGCAAAGCGTGATCAAGTTCTCCTCTGAGTCGGCTCCTGAATGACTACGGAACTCCATGTGGTGCACC
>Ga0181526_10000803_pt1 | contig 31741 bp, 26 predicted proteins | sample PEATcosm2014_Bin_35_FD_119750 | JGI IMG/M metagenome (GOLD analysis project Ga0181526, IMG submission 119750) | Peatland microbial communities from MTU Mesocosm Facility, Houghton, MI, USA - PEATcosm2014_Bin06_30_metaG | ecosystem: Environmental > Terrestrial > Soil > Wetlands > Peat | place...
GGTTGCGCCGCCCATGGTGTCGTCTTTGGGGTGGTTATAGTCGAGGATATAGTTCGCGTCGGCGCGAAACTCAGGCGTGAAATACTTTGTGCTCATCGGGCTATCCACCGCATGGCCGTTACTGTTCAGCCAGGTCCAGTCACCATCGAAAGGCTCGCCTTTCGTGGTAGTCTGAGCGCCAATCTCCGGAGGAGCGGGAGCCGCAGCTGGCGGAGGCGCCGCAGCCTGCATGGCTGGCATCATCGAGCTGCTCGATCCGTCACCCACGGCGTTTCCTTCGGCCGAACGTAGTGCATTGGCGTCCCTCTCCGCATTGCTCGCTCCTAGTTCGGATTCAAGTTCCGCGATGCGCGCCTTCATCTCTGCAAGTTCCTTGACGACCGCGGCGCGATCGACCGTCGGCAGTACGGAGGCTGGAGTCGCTCCAGGGGTTGCAGCAGCGGAGGAAGACGCGGCGGCTCCGCCGACAGGTGCGGCGGGATCGGATTCCGCGCCTCCCAATGCTGCGATTTCCACCAAAGCCGTTTGGGAGCGCGGTGCGATTGTGGCGACTCGCGCTACAGAATTCTTCTCAGAGCCCGACTCTGCGGTCTGAGCTTGGCAGTTAAGCTGCACGACGAGCCCGCAGATTGCAGCTCCCAATACGATAGCCGCCCTGAAGTTTATTTTCATTGGTATCTGTCCTCCACGACGCCTGGCGTCGTCGGTTTAGAATGCGTTGGCTCTCAATTGAGGATGAATTCGCTTGTTGTTTTCGCACGATCATTTTCATTGTTATGCGAAGCGACATAAAGGAGCTGCAAAGAAATCGAAGTGATTTCGATAAGGTTAGGTAGCCTTGCAACTCGCAGTTTCCAATCTTCCAGTTTCGCTGCTTGTATTCCGGGCCAATGCGGGGAGCTTTGACTTATCGGTAACAATAAGGCTGATGGCGTAAAGAACCCGTAGGTGTTTTTAAGAAAGTTATGAGTAATATATGAGTGCTGAATAATGAATTCATAAACATCTGTCTTTCGGTTTCTTCTTTGGAGTGCTTGTTTGCTTGATACACCATATTTTGATCGGAGTTTGCTTGACGAGATCCGCTAGTTTTTATTTTTTCTTTATCTATTCGGCATTACCGTACTGGTTAGCGGTAGCAGTTGCTTGATAGGGATAAACAGCAACCCGTGCTCGGCATTGCAAACCACGAATTCCGGGCCAACAGCGGCGAGCAATAGATCGACGCTCTAATCGAGAGGAAAGGAACTGAGAATCGGATGTGGCTACCAAAGTTATCATTGGCTCTGCTGGCGCTGGCGCCCATCTGCCTTTGGGCGCGGGAGGCAGTTCTTCCTGGTTTACAAGTTCATCAGACGCCCGACAAGGATGGCATTTACTACACGGGGCCCGAGGTCACCGCACCCAGGCTGATTCGAACTGTATTCCTGCCGTACCCTGCTGGTATCTCCGGTAAAGAGACTCAGGGTATGACTGTGCTTGCCATGGTGATAGACGCGGACGGCATCCCAAAGCATATTCAGGTGCTGCACACGCACGGCGAAGCGTTCGATCAAATCGCAATCGCGGGAGTGAGACAGTCCAGCTTTGAGCCGGGCAAGTTGGGAGACAAGCCGGTGCCTGTCTGGATCGACGTGCGGGTTGTCTTTCGCGCCAATCGCAGTCCAGTCACCCCGCAGGTCCTTATCACCGAGAGAGATTTGCCCCCTCCGAATGGATCGCAGTTGGAGGACAAGCACCGGAGGCCTTTGTCGTACACGCCACCCTTTCCCATCCACACTGTTGACGCGGACTTTGCCGACCCATTTACGGCGCATCCCTTCGTGCAGGTGGCCACCGTCAGCGTGCTGGTAAGCGAAGAGGGCCTGCCGAAGGAGGTTCGCGTGGTGCGCGGCCTTGGGTTTGGATTGGACAAGAAGGCTGAAACGGCTGTCTGGCATTATAGGTTTCTACCAGCCACCAAGCTGGGCCATCCTATTGCCGAACGAAGAGAGGTAATGGTAAGTTTCGCCGACTTTTGATTCTTGAGCCAAGAATGATCTGAAAAGCTGTTTAAGAATGAGTTCAGACGCGGCCCCAGGACTTCATCGTCGAGCTACACCGATCGGCAGCGCGAAATGGCAGGGCATATTATCTGCCGAAGGGTAAATGGGGACTCAGGCAATTCGTGATATGCGGAAAATGTTTGGATAGTTCAGAGTTAGTTAGACTCTGGTTACCGGATGACTCACAGCGTTGAGGCTCGACTCATAATCCCTCTGTTCGAGGTTCGAATCCCTGTAGGTCCACAAGAATTGCTCAATCCCCGCGGCAAGCCGCCCGCGCCCGTTCTTGGGCAGTCAACTTCTACATCAAAGTCTCTATCGAGTCGAGGCAAGAAAGGCGCGCTCGAAGCCGCCGATCGACTTCTCGATTCGCTCCAGCGGAATCGTCAGTGATAAACGAATGTAGCCAGAGCGGCCAAAGCCCGCGCCGGGGACGGCGAGCACGCCTTCCTCTGACAGCAGCTTGCAAAATGCAATGTCGTCGGAAATGGGAGTCTTGAGGAAGATGTAAAACGCGCCCTCGGGACGCCTGACCTCATATCCAATCGCCGCAAGCGCATCGCAGAGCACATTCCGCTTATGCTCGTACGGCGAGGCGTCGATCGTCCGGTCAAGCGATTCGAGCATGACCCACTGCCAGATCGCGGGCGCGTTGATGAATCCCAGGATGCGATTGCTGAAGGCGCAGGCGCGGCGGAGATCGGCGGCGCCCTCCAGTTGCGGAGAGAGCGCAAGGTAGCCAATGCGCTCTCCGGGCAGTCCCAGCGACTTTGACCACGAGTTGCAGATCGCCGTGTTGGCAATGAGAGACGCCACCTCGGGCTGCCGCTGGCCGTCATAGACGTACGACTTATAAGGCTCGTCGCTGATCACGGTGATCGGCTGGCCGGCGCGCGCCAGAACGTCCTGTAAATCGCGTAAGACACTCTCTGGGTAGACGCGGCCCGTGGGATTATTGGGCGTGTTGAGAATAATGGCGCGGGTGCGAGGCGTGATCGCCGCCGCGATGCGCTCCACATCGGGCAGGAAGGCCTCGTCGGTCTCGACCGTGACCATCGACCCGGCGTGGTTGGCGATATAGAACTGATACTCAGAGAAGCACGGCATCAAGACGATCACTTCATCGCCGGGGTCGAGGGTTGACTTGAGAATCACGTTGCACGCGCCCGCGGAGCCGACGGTCATGAAGACGTCTTCAGCAGTGAAGTCAAGACCCGTCTCTCTTTGAAGCTTTTGCGCGACAGCCTCGCGAACCGGCGCGTAGCCTGGGTTTGGCATGTAGCCGTGCGAGCCGGGACGATTACTGGCCACGATTCGCCGCAACGAATCGAGCACTGCAGGCGGCGGCTCGACATCCGGATTGCCCAGTGAAAAATCGAAGACCGCATCGGCTCCGCGTTCGCGCTTCAGGCGCAGGCCTTCCTCGAACATGCGACGAATCCAGGAGGAGTTTTCGAGTTGCCGAGCGATAGTCTTTGCGATGGGCATTCTATGGACCTGTTAGTTCTACAGCAATTCCGGGCCGGCCACAACGCTGATACCAGCCATCTGCAAACGCGCAATCGCCGCGTCGGGATCGTTGAAGCGAAAAATCAAAATTGCCTGGTCGCCTCGCGGATAGGGAAACGCGTACATGTACTCAATGTTAATGCCGCTTCCGTCCAGCGCGCCCAAGACATCGGCCATGCCTCCGGGACGGTCGGGAACTTCAACGGCAAGAACTTCGGTCGCCTTGACAACGTGACCGTGCGCCGCGAGAATCCCTGCGGCCTTCTGCCAATCCGACACGATCATCCGCACGATGCCGAATTGCTCGGTGTCAGCCAGTGACAGCGCGCGAATATCGATGCCTTCGTCTGCCAGCAAGCGCGCAGGGGCCGCGGTATGTCCCGGTTGGTTCTCAACAAAGAGCGAGAGCTGTTGGATCTTCATGCTGTCCGCCTGTCAATGACCCGTTTTGCTTTGCCTTCACTGCGCTGGATGGAGAAGGCCTCGACCAGCGCGACCTTGACACGGATTCCGAGCACGTGATCGAGCGCGGCCTGAATTCTGCATTGCAGCCCTTGCAGTGCGCCGATCTTGTCGTTGAACATCTGCGGAGTGACCTCGACCTGGACTTCCATCTGATCGAGACCCTGCGCGCGAGTGAGAATGATCTGGTAGTGCGGCAGCGTGCCCTCGATCTCTAGCAGCGCGGCCTCAACCTGCGATGGAAAGACATTGACGCCGCGAATAATCAGCATATCGTCGCTGCGCCGACCGATGCGAGCGATGCGGCGCATCGAGCGCCCGCACTCGCAGGTGCCCGGCAACAGCCTTGTAATGTCGCGGGTACGGTATCGAATCATGGGCATCGCCCGCTTGCTCAGCGTCGTCAGGACCAGTTCGCCTTCGGTGCCGTCCGGCAGCGGAGCGCCTGTCTCGGGATCGACGATCTCCGGATAGAAGTGATCCTCAAAAATATGCAGCCCCTGATGCTGACGGCACTCGCAGCCAACGCCGGGTCCAATGATCTCCGTGAGCCCGTAAATATCAAAGGCCTCGATGTTGCTGGCACTCTCAATACGCTTGCGCATGGAATCTGTCCACGGCTCTGCGCCGAAGACACCCGCTCGAAGTGGCAGCTTCCTCAGATCGACTCCGAGTTCGACGGCGCGATCGATGAGGTGAAGAAAGTAACTTGGAGTGCAACACATCGCAGTCACGCCGAAATCCTTCATCAGCATGATCTGCCGGTCGGCATTGCCGCCTGAGGCTGGAATGACCGCCGCACCCAGCGCCTCAGCCCCATAATGCGCGCCAAGGCCGCCGGTAAAGAGGCCGTAGCCATAGGCGATCTGGATGATGTCTCCGCGATGCAGCCCGCAGCCGGCCAGGCACCGGACCAGCACCGAGGTCCACACGTCGATGTCTTCCTTGGTATAGGCGACGACGATCGGCTTGCCCGTTGTTCCACTGGAGGCATGGAGACGAACGACATCCTTCATCGGACTGGCGAATAGACCGTCAGGATAGGTGTCCCGTAGATCGGCCTTCATCGTGAAAGGCAGCGTTGCAATGTCTTCGAAGGAGCGTATGTCGCGGGGAGTGAGACCGCGCTCGGCTAGGCGCGACTGAAAGAGCTTGACCTGCTTCCAGGCTCGCGTGACCACGGCTTGCAAGCGACGCAACTGCAGATCGCGAAGCTCGGGAACCGGAAGGTAATCGGGTACGCTCGCTGGATGGCAGTCGGCTGCGGTTGATTCAAGTACTGAATTCATGATGCTCGCTCCATGGCTGGCTCGACGGCCCGCCCCATAGAAAACGATCGAAGATTTGCCTCGTGCAGCTTTTCAGGTAGATTGCGCTTGAGCGCAGCGGACCATGCCTCGACGGAAAACGGAAGATGGCGGCTCAGGACGCCCAGCAGCGCAACATTGATGCTTTTCTTGTTGGTCAACGCAGTCTCGTCGATTTGAGAGGGTTCGATAAGCGTCCCGAATTGGCGTAGCGCTGCTTCATTCACCGGAATCTGATCCACGGCAATAACAACAAGAAAATCCGCTTCGCCCTCCGGCACCATGGGGCTGAAGACGCGCTCGCCAAACCGCACATCGCTCGACACCGAGCCGCCGCGCTGGCTCATGCCGTGCAACTCGCTCTTCTTTACGTCGAGTCCAGAATTGAAGGCAACGTCGGCCAGAATATCGGAGGCCTTGAGAACGCCCTGCCCGCCCAGTCCTGCAATCACTACATTAGTTGGCCGGCTGCTCATTGCACCTCTCATGCTCGCGGATCGCGCGGGTCGCCAGCAGACAGTCGCGCCGCGCGATCACGACGGAAAGCTCCGGCTTGGCCAGGCACGCTTGGATCAACTCCTGAAACTTCGCCAGATCGTGCGTCGGATCGATCACATGCACATTGCGCACTCCAAGCGAGCGCGCCAGATCCTCAAAGACGACTTTGCCAGTCTTCTCGTGAGCCAATGTCCGGCCAGTTCCCGGATGCTCCTGCATGCCGGTCATGGCCGTGGTTCCGTTGTCGAGGATCAACACCACGTGGCCCGACGCCGGCGGGTTGTAAACCATCTCGACCAGGCCGGTGATCCCGCTGTGCACAAAGGTGCTGTCGCCGATGACGCTGACCACGCGTTTCGCATCTTCAGGCGGCAAAACATGACGGAAACCGAGGCCAACGCCGATCGCCGCGCCCATGCACACCAGCGTGTCCATTGCTTCGAACGGCGGCAGCACACCCAGTGAATAGCAGCCGATGTCGCCAGCGACGATACAGTCCAGATCACGCAGCACCGTGTAGACGCTGCGATGCGGGCAGCCTGGGCAGAGCGCAGGCGGCTTGCCCGGAACAGGCTTGGCCTCTGGCGAACAATCGCCAATGAGAATGCGGCGTACGCGGTTTGCGTTGAGCTCGCCGAAGCGGAAGATCTCCGGCTTGCCCTCGACCGCGATGCCCGCGGTCCGCGCAGCTTCCACTAGATATGGATCACCCTCCTCGATCACCAAGCAGCGCTCGACGCTTGCGGCGAAGGCTCTCATGCGCGCGAGCGGCACCGGATAAGTCACGCCCAGTTTCAAGACGCTGGCCTCTGGCGCTGCTTCGCGCACATGCTGGAAGGAGATCCCCGAAGTGATAATGCCAAGTTGTTTCGATCCTGCGATAAGCTGGTTCGGCCCCTCAGCGTCGTTCCACTCGGCAATCTCCGCAAGCGTCTTGCGCAGCCGCCGATGCGCAGGCTTGGCGTAGGCGGGAATCCTCACGCGCGATGGATAATCGTGCTCGAAGTGTGCCGGTCGTGGCTCGTGAATCGCATGGGTTCCGCGCCGGACGATCGTCTTCGAGTGGCAGACCCGCGTCGTCATGCGCAGCAGCACGGGCACCTGCCAGCGCTCCGAGATCTCGATCGCCCGCAGCGTAAACTCGTAGGCCTCCTGAGAGTCCGAGGGTTCGATCATCGGCACGCCGGCAGCCAGCGCATAGCGGCGATTGTCCTGCTCATTCTGGCTTGAGGCCATTCCCGGATCATCGGCTGAGACCACGATCAGCGCGCCGTCAAGTCTTGTATACGCCACGGTAAACAGCGGGTCGGCTGCGACGTTCAGCCCGACGTGCTTCATGGTCACCAGAGCGCGCGCCCCGGCAAAGGCCACGCCGATGCCAACCTCAAGAGCTACCTTTTCGTTGGGAGACCACTGGGCTCTTCCGCCCAGAGTTTCAAAGGTTTCCAAGATCTCGGTCGAGGGAGTTCCTGGATAGCCGGTGCCGAGTGCGACCCCGGCGTCGAAGGCGGCCAATGCAACTGCTTCGTCACCGCTCAGCAGGGCCGGCGCATGGTGTTGCTGAAGAGAATCCAAGGTGAATCCTGTGGCTTTTGAGTCTTGAATCCAGTGTACACCTAAGCCGAATTCCAGTGCCTCGCCCCGAGCGTCACAGTCACCTTATCCCATCTCGACTTCGACATGATTCTCGGCTACCAATTCTTCCGCCGGAATGAAGTTCCCGTCGAATTGCTTGCCGTTGAGAAGCATCCTTTTTACGCCCTTTTGCACCCCAGCCGGGTTCCGGACTTCCACAGAGACTCTCTTTCCGCGGAAGACGCGAGTTACTTTGAATGCCTTCCAGGCTGAAGGAATGCATGGATTGATTCTGAGGCCGCCATACTCCGGTTGAACTCCGAGAATGTACTGGGTGGCCGCGTAGTAAGACCACGCCGCCGAGCCGCTCAGCCACGGCACGCGCGAGGCGCCGAATCGAGGACTGTACTTGCTATGAGTGAATTGGCAGTAGACGTAGGGTTCGATCTGGCGAATCTCGGCGCGCGTGTTATAGGCGGCGGGCAGATAGGCCCTGAAATACACGTAGGCCAAGTCGCCGTGGCCAAGCAGCGTCTCCGCGATCACGGCCCACCCCTGAGTATGGGTGAAGATGCTGCCGTTCTCTTTCAATCCGGCATTGAACAGCGCCGCCCGCATGACGTGAAAGTCCGTCTCGATGTAGGGCGGGTCGCAGATCATTAGGCCGTACTCGGTGTTCAGGTGCTCGCGCACCGACTGCATCGTCTGGGCGGCACGGTCTGGGCTCGCATGGCCGCTGATCAATGCCCAGGACTGCGGGTTGAGGAAGATCTTGCCCTCAGCGCTTTCCTTTGAGCCAAACTTGAAGCCGTCTTCGCGATAGGCGCGCAGATACCACTCTCCATCCCAGGCATCGTGCTCCAGGTGGCTGTCTAACTTCGCTAACTCATCCTTTGCCCAACACTCTTCTTCCGGGGCAACCATGATCCGGCAAATCTCCAGATAGACCTTGAGTGCGTAGCGAAGCTGGAAGGCCACGAAAGTCGTCTCGCCCTTCTGGCCCAGACGAATGCAATCGTTCCAATCTGCCGAGAGGCCACAGGGTAAACCATGCGCGCCTGAGCGCTCCAGGTTGAACTCGATCGCGCGCCTCATGTGGCCCAGAACACTGTCTTCTCCGTTGTCGGCGTATGGCAAAGTCTTGTTATAGAAAGATAAGTCGCCAGTTTCTTTCACATAAGCCGGAATAGCATTGAAGAGCCACAAGCAGTCGTCCGAGCGGTACTCTTCTTCGAGCGGAGCCTTCTCCTGCCCCGGATGGTGATCGAATTGACGCACCACGGGCATAGCTCCACCCGTCGAGGCCTGCCCGGTAATCATCAATTCCAGCCGCTGGCCGGCCTCTTCGGGAATCGTGTGCATGACTCCGAGCATGTCCTGGACCGTGTCCCGGAAACCAAGCCCATCGCGCTCACCCGCATAAATCAAGCTAGCCGCGCGCGACCAGGCATAGGTAATCAAGCAATTGAATGGACCCCACATGTTGAGCGTGCTATTCAACTCGGCGTCGGGTGTCTCGACGGCAAGTCCCGCGATGCGTCCATGCCAGTAGCTCTTGAGCCTGGCAAGCTCTTCGCTGACCTTCGCCATACTCGCAAATTCAGCGACAGCCGCCTTTCCTTCCTCGCGGGCTCGGCCAATGCCCATCAGGACGAGGAACTCCTTCGTCTCTCCGGGCGCGAGGCTGATCCTAGCTTGCAAGGTTCCGCAAGCGTTGTCGCCGACAGCAAGAGAGTTAGTGCATTTTCCCTGCTCGACGACTTGAGGATTGCCATAACCGCGATAAGTTCCTATGAATGCAATGCGATCGGTGTCATAGCCGGTGATCTTGGCGCCAACCAACGCCTGGAAGGTATGCCGCCCTTGATCCTTCTCGGCAAAGTTATCCGGCATCGATGGAATATTGACGTTGGTTCCGTGATCGATGATGTGATCCTCAACCTCCATTTTCACGGTGTGTTGCGTGTATTGAAGATTGATGAGGTCGTCCACCGCCGACCAGTTTCCCGCATACTCCACGTAAGTAAAAGCGCTCAATTCGCGGGGCTTTTCGCTCAGATTGGTGAGCTTCACATGCCAGCACTCGAAGTTCTTCCCCAGCGGAACAAAGTAAGTGGTTTCGGATGCTATGCCGTCGTACTCCGACGAGATAACCGTGTAAGCGCTTCCGTGGCGGCAAACAGACTTGTACTTATCGAGCGGCTTGCCGACCGGCTGCCACGATGCGGACCAGTAGTCCTTGCTCTCATGGTCGTGCAGGTAAATGTAGCGGCCCGGCTGGTCCATCGGCACCGCATTGAATCGGAGCCGCATGAAGCGCCCAATGGCGGCCGATTTATAGAAACTGTATCCGCCGGCATTATTGGTAATAATTGCGCCATATTCGGTCGAACCTAGATAATTGCTCCATGACTTGGGCGTATCGGGCCGGGTGATTACATATTCCTTGTTTGCATCGTCAAAATAGCCGAATTGCATAGGAATGCCTTTCTCTTCTTATCTTGAATTCTCACTGGAAACAACGAGCAGTTCGGGGGAGTCCCTCGAACTGCATCGTTCAGATCTGCTCTGGCTTCTGCATCGCCTGGATTCAGGGGATTGCCACCGCTTCACCCTTCGCCTGCCTGACCTGCAACTCGCCCTGGAGCTTCTTCATCCTGGCTTCATTGAGCGGATAGAAGACGAGACCCAGACCGGTCAGCAGGAACCCGGCAGCAGGAATAACGGTGAAGAGGAGTAGAATGCCCTGCAACGCATGTGGCGTCTGAGCAACACTGGCCTGATATCCAAACTGCGCGAGCAGCCAGACAGCCACCGGTCCGCCGATGGCCCAACCGAGTTTGTTCGACATGCCCGCCGCCGAGAAGACCAGCCCTGTTGCCCGCCGTCCGGTGCGCCACTCGGAGTAATCGGCGGAGTCGGCAAACATAGCCCAGAGCACAGCCGAGGTCGGTCCAGTTACCGCACTATAAAGCACCTGAAACACGAACATCAGCATCACTTGTTCCGGCCTTACCCAGTAAGAAACAACGAGGAAGACCGAACCCAGCACAGCCAGGCCGATATACGTAGCCTTTCTTCCGGCGAACTTGGTGACATGCTGAATCACGATCGTGCCCAGCAGTGACATCAGCGTGCCAGCCACCATGAAGGAGGCGGCCAGCTTTTCGTTGCCCACGTAGTACTGGAAGTAATAGAGAATAGCTCCACTGCGGATGGCAACCGAGCAAACTGTGAGTGTTCCGACAAAGAAGAGAATGAGCCACGGGCCATTACTCACCAGGTCGGATAGATCTCTTCCCAGAGAAGTCTTCTGCGGCGCCGGCTGAACTCGCTCCTTCGTTAGCGCAAAGGTCAGGAAGAAGAGCGCGGTTGCCGCAACGGCATAGATGCCCATCGTAATTTGATAGCCGTGTGCCTTGGCTGCGGCCAGTAACACCCCACCCATCTCCGGCTTAACTCGTCCGAAGTAATCCACCAGATAGAGCGTCGAATACTGAACTACCAGCCCAGCCCCAAATGCAAAGGCAAACCGGTACGATGATGCGCTCGTGCGTTCCTGCGAATCGGGCGAGATCACACCCATCAACGCAGAATATGGGATGTTGATTGCCGAGTACACCATCATCATCAGACACAAAGTAATGTAAGCGTAGATCAGCTTTCCATTAGGGCTGAAACCGGGAGTGGTAAAGGTCAGCACGCTGATGATGCCAAAGGGGATCGCAAACCAAAGCAGATAGGGACGAAATTTGCCCCAGCGCGTCTTCGTCCTATCTCCCAGCACTCCCATGGACAAGTCAAATGCCATATCGAGAAAACGCGTCAGCAGAAGCAATGCCGCCAGCTTCTGCAAGAGCTTGCGTTCCAACGCTGCATCGGGGGTATAGAAAAAGACATCGGTATAGAACTTACCTTGGAAATAAATAAAGGTCATCCAAAACAGATTCGATGCCGCGTCTCCGAGGGCATAGCCCGTCTTCTCGGCAAACGTCAATTTCTGGGTCTTTGCTTCCATTAATCGTGCCCTCTCTCGTTCCCCGAACTTCTAAATCAAAGGCCGCGATGAGTTACGGTCTTGGATTGCTCACTCTTCATTGCGGCAATTCTGTATGAAGTACCTCAATTCCCGGCAACAAAGGTCCCCTCAAAACCTGTAAACCACGCCGAAGGCCGCGCGCGCATTCTGGCGCATATGCGGCGAGTAGCCCAGCTTGTTCGGATCCTGGACGAACGCCGAGGCAATATCGTCGCCCGTCAAGCGGAGACCGAGGTGCGGATTCAGTTTGTAATCCAAACCGCCGCCCGCTCCTCCAGCAAGCGAGACCTTTGGGATCGTGCTATCGCCGGCAGTATGTTCTCCGCCAATCAGCACGTGAGCAAAGCCCTCGACACGCTCAAAGAGACTCACGTGGAACTCAGGGCCAAACAAAACCATTTGCACCGTCGGATTGCCGGGATTGCTCGCATCGTAGGTGTAGGCGTAGTGGCCGCCATCGGCGGTCAGGCCAAAGTACTTGCCAAAATTGCGAGTCACGGATGCGTTCACACCAAGCAAACCGTTCTCCGACTGGTTCACTTGGTTGAGACTGGTGTAACCGGCTCCTGCGAAGACCTTCCATTTGTAGGAAGCGTCAGCCTTCTCGGGGCGGGCGGGACGATCTGGGGCTACCTGGCTTGTGGATGCCATCGGCATCAAGACGGCCGAAACCAAGGCCAAAACTGCAATCAAGAACTTCCTCTTCAATTTGGGACTCTCCTTAACGCCATGATGTGTCCATTCATCCGCCCTGGGGGACCGGCCCCGTCGAGCGGGCATCAAAACCTGATTCGGATACCTTTGGACAATCCTCATCTAGACTATCCTCTCCGGCCCTGTTCAATGAAGTCCTGGCCACTGCCCTCTGCCAGATTCCTGTTGACGACTTTGGACCTGGACCTCTTCGGATGGCTGCAACAGCTTTCCGGAATTCTCCGTCATCGTCACGGCAACTCCTTTGAGAAGATAATGCCCGATCACCTCGGGACGTGCCCAATCAAGCTCCCAGCCGTCCTCAATGGCCACGACCGTATAATCTCCTGGAGCCACATCGCGCAGAGAGAAGCTTCCGTCCGAGTCAGACTGGTCGCGGCGAAACTTGTCGCCGTGCGCCTCCGGATTTCGCGGGACAAGCACGATCATCGCCCCTGGCAGCGCTTTGCCGTTCTTCTTCGCAAAGCCCTCGACTCGCGCCTCGCCCAGGCTCACCGTCGCTTCAATCTGCACCGGTTTGTCTTTGACGGTGAAGTCATTGCCATCCAAGACCTTCTTGCCGGCGAAAATCGAACTGACCGAGAGAGTTTTCCCGGGGCTTTGGACCATGAGTTCCCAGGCTCCTGGAAACACCGCGTCGAAGGTAAACGCGCCTTTTACACAGTTCGCTTGCCTCGGAGCGTGCTCTTGCGCATCGTCGAGGGAAACAAGATATACGCTCAGATTCTCCGGGAGGACGAAGAAGTTGGTTGCCCGCAGGGTTCCGGAAACAGTCACGGTTGGCGTGCCTTGGCTGGGGTCGATCTGCTGGCTGGCGGTCGCGTCGAGTTCCACGATGCGTGGCGGGTCGCCCTGCGTCAACTGGTAATGACCAGGCGAGACGCCTGTGAATTCCATCAGCATCGTTTCCCCACCTGGGAAGAATCCGGTGCCACCTGTGGCTAACGGGGTTCCGAAGACCGATTGCTGCAGCTTTGGGCTAGCAAGCGACTGGTCCTGCTTTAATGCTGTGGGAACGAGAAGATGCAGGGCCGGAACGGCATGGAGGCTGATGCTGGCCTCCTCGCGGCCGCCGCCAGCCAGCTTGATCTCGGTTGCCGAAGGCTCGTCGGTGGTCGAATCGAAGAAGGTCACCGGGTAAGCCACATCGAGCATCGCCGCGGGAACATTCTCCGACCGCGTTAGCTCTCTGGCAGCCGACCGATGCAGCGCGTACCAGGGCTCCGCTTCGACCGCCAGCAGGTATTCCCCGGCCGCCAAGCCGTTGAACTCGTAAGCACCTGTATCGTCGGCAATCGCCTCACTGGCTTGCATGATTCGTGCGCTTGGATTGTGATTGTGGGGCTTGACAAAGAGCATCACTTTGGCGCCCTCGACCGGATCGCCGCTCTCGCCGGTTATCACGCCGTGCAGCGTCGCGCCGGGTACGAGCTTGAAGACGAGTCCGGTAGTCTCCTGGCCTTCGCCGGTCACAATCGCCGAGTTGTATCCCTCATCGTGCTGGTCGTAGAAGGCTGTAAGGAAGCCCCGCTTCGAAGCAGTCAGCGGATACTTACCCTCTGCAAGTCCCGCCAACTCGAAGCGCCCCTCACTGTCTGTCTCCGCCGACTCGACTGTCTGGTTGTTATCGGTGGCGAGTACGGCCACGGTCGCTCGGCGCACGGGCTCTCCGCTGATGGCATTCACGACAGTCCCGGCGATGCGATAGCCGGTTGTGGACGCGGGCTGAGTTGACCGCGGCGACGCCTGGTTTTGCGCGTGTACAAAAGCTGCCGTCGTGAACAGCAGAGCGATGGCGCAGATCTCCAGGATCAGATGCATTCTCATCGCTCGGGAACCTCCAGCATGAGATTGGTCGTCGTCCCAGCGGTCAGCGTCACTGCTTGGCCTGGCTTGGGCAGCGCTGCGATCGCTTCGGGGTTCCGGTACTCCAGCCTCACGGGACGGTCGAAGATGTAAACGTGATAATTCCCCGGCGTCAGGCCTTCCATCGTGAGCGTCGGGCCGGAAGAGGCGTGCATGTTCACTGGCGGAATATCGGTGGTCGTATCGAAGTCGGGAACCACATAGACGGTGTAAAAAGGCTCGTCTCCGGGCAGGAACTCGGAGAGCGCCGGGGGCAGAGTCAGAGCCAGCTTGGCACAGTCGTCGCGCAGGGTCAGCTCCATCGGCGGCGGCGAAGCGCCCAGAGCAACGTTCAGCGGCTCACGGGCCAGGTTGATGCCTCCTGCCGAGAATGAATCCACACACAGGCTGCGGTCGTTGACTTCGGTGCTGATCCAATGGATGCCAAGTGGAGAAAGCTGCATTTCTAGCAAGTCTTGTCCCGCGCCTTCAGAAGGCATGAAGGTGCTGAGGTCGCCCACGGGTGAATCACCTACATCGGAGGCTGTCACTGTAACCAGATCTTGCAGTCCCTTGCTGGCATTCGCGTCCGATTGCGCCGGATGCACAAAGTTTCGTTGCACTCGCAGTTGAATCGCGGGGCGGAGTATGGTGGTCAGCGGAATGTGCAGGCTATTCACTGCATTTTCAGCGAGCGTGAACTCCACATACCCCGAGAGATTCCGGAGGTCGAGAGCGGTTCCGGCAACAGTCCCTGGAAAAGGAGAGTTTGACATTTCCGAAACTACTTCAACAAGGAGTGAATAAGTCCCTTCCGGAAGATTGAGCTGAAATGTGCGTGTCGCCTGGTCGAAATCTCCGATATACGCCAGCTTGTGTCCCGCGGCATCCATCACCGTAACAGCGCCCACCGATCCCAACCACACCGGAGCATCCGACCGACTTTGGCCGAAGAGCTTTCCATTCGGCAACATAGCCGTCGCCTTCACACTGTAAAACGGCTCCAATGTCAATTGCAGATTAGCCTCGGCCTGCTGCCCCGCAGCAAGCCGGATACGCGTTGCTTCCGAAAACTCCCGCGCCTCGGGGTAGAAGACGCTCGGGTAGCCTTGATGCAAGACTTTGGCACCGGGTGCAACTGCGGTCACCGCGGGTCCACTCTCCAGCGTTGGTTGCGTGCAGAGCACATAGATCCCGGCGGGCAGATTGGCGAAGCGATAGGCTCCCTCGCCGTTGGTGCTCGTAGTTCCGTTCTGCGTCCAGACTGCGCGGCCATTGCGAATGATCTGCCTGAGCAGCGTGATCTGAATCCCTTGCGCCGGGTCGCCGGCCGAGAGTTCCACGTGGCCGTGAATCGCCGAGGTGGGGGTGAGCGCGAAGTCGAGATCCGGCATCTCAGCCGCCACCAGCACATTGTGCGCCGGACCTTGGCCCTGGTAGCCGACATCTTCGGTTGCATAAGGGCGGTCTTGGAAGCCCGGTCTGCGAATCTGGATGATCTGCGGCCCCACAGGCACGCCAGAGAGCTCAAAGCGGCCCTCGCCGTCGGTCAGCGCGCCTGTTTCGGCGTTGCCCTCGATCCGCACCAACGTCCGCGGCAGAGGCTCGCCGGTGGCTGCATTCCTCACCACTCCGTGCACCGTTGCCAGCACGCTTGCCGCAGAGTTCTCGGCTGTGGCCTGCGGCTCCTGCACCGGCGGTCGCGTCGGCGGCGGCAGATCCGGTTGTTGCTGCGGTTGACTCGGCGTCACCGACACGACCAGCAGAACCGCGCCGCAAACGGCGCGCAATGTCATCGACAAACAACCCGACCGCGGTCTCAGCATTCCGCAAGCACGTTCATTGGTTTGAAGTGGGCCCACTCAACATTGTGACGTTTTCCAGCCGGGAATGGAATCCGAGGCTCACACTCTCGACCAGAAATGCTCTTCCGAACAGGCGCGCAAGCGCTCGGCGGCGCCCTCCGGCGTGATGTCGCGCTGGGGCATGGCCAGCATCTCAAAGCCCACCATGAACTTGCGCACCGTAGCCGAGCGCAGCAGCGGCGGATAAAAGTGCGCGTGAAAGTGAACCTCCGGATGCGGCTGCCGGTCTGTGGGCGACTGGTGAAGGCCCATCGTATACGGAAAGCTGGTCTCGAAGAGGCTGTCGAAGCGGGTAGTCAGCCGTTTTAGCGCGTCGGCCAGCGCGTCCCGCTCGTCGCCGTTCATTTCGGGCAGCGCGCCCAGGTGACGGCGGCTGACCAGCATCACTTCAAAAGGCCAGACGGCCCACCATGGAACAAGGGCTACAAAGTACTCGTTCTCGAAGACTACGCGTTCCCTGGCTGCCTCTTCGGCGGCAAGGATCTCGCAAAGCAGGCAATGGCCGGTGAGGGACAGGTGTTCGCGCTGGGCCTTGGCCTCGATGGCAGGCTCGTCGGGAATGAAGCCCGTAGCCCAGATCTGCCCGTGCGGATGCGGATTGCTGGCCCCCATCATCGCCCCGCGGTTCTCGAAGATCTGCACGTACTCGATCCAGTCGATGCCGCCCAGTTCCTCGTACTCCCGCGTCCAGGCATCCACTACGAAGCGAAGCTCGGGCCGGGTCATGCGGGCCAGCGTCAGGCTGTGGTCGGGATGGTAGCAGAGCACCTTGCACTTGCCGCGCGCAGGCTCGGCCTTGAGCAAGGGCAAAAGCTGCGGCCCGATTTCCGAGGGAGAATCCGGCAACAGGGCGGCGTAATCGTTTACAAAAGAGAAAATTCCTTCATAGGGTGGATTCACGGCCCCGCCAGCCCGTTTGTTTCCGGGACAAAGATAGCAATCCGGGTCGTAAGCAACCGCCGAGGGAGCCGCCTTCTGGCCCACCTCGCCTTGCCAGGGGCGCTGCGTGCGGTGGGGCGAAACCAGCACCCACGACTGCCGCAGAGGATTCCACCGACGGTGGGGATACAGGGCTTTCCTGTCCATGCTTTCTCCGAAAATGGAACTCTCCGAATTCAGCAGCCGTCAATCTCTGACAACTGAACGAGGATAGTTCTACCATAGACGCTGCAACCAGATCCGGAAACCCGCTTCAGGGGTTCTTCAAGAGAGGTCAGGAATGCTTTCGGCAGAACTCGTTGTCAAGCTGCAGGATCAAGAGACTCGGGCGGGCCACCAGATGACGGACGGATCGCCGAATTCAACATCGGACTCCGGGTGGCTTGACCTGGTCGTCCGCCAGCATCTCGCCAACTTTGAGCTGTGGCATATCGAGGACGAGGCCCGAGCTCCCGGCGCTACAGACGCCGCGCTGGCAGGGGTAAAGCGGCGAGTGGATCGAACCAACCAGCGCCGCAACGACCTGGCCGAGGAGCTGGACCGAGCATTGCTCGCCTGGCTGGAGCCAAAGGGACTCCCAAATCCGGCGGCGGCGTTACATTCCGAGTCGCCCGGCCTGATGATCGACCGGCTTTCGATTCTGTCGTTGAAGATCTATCACACCCGCGAAGAGGCCGAGCGGGCCGATGCGCCCGACGGCCACGCCCGGCGCAACCTCGACCGGTTCGCCATTCTCGAGGAGCAGCGCGCCGATCTAGCCTCCTGCCTGGACGCCCTGTGGCGCGAAACGCTGGCAGGGACACGGCGCTTTAAGCTCTACCGCCAGTTGAAGATGTACAACGATCCGACTCTCAACCCGGTCATCTACAGGGTGCCGGTTCCAGCCAAATCCACGGTTGAATAACGCCCGCCTTAAGGCCCGTCTTGACGTGAGCCGGGGTTGTGCGTATAAAGAGGGCCTGAGCAGCGCAATCTTCAGAGACGTAATTTCCGCCGGCGGCGACCCGGCTCAACCGGCTCTGAGTTTGTGCAAACTCGCGTAAAACTCATGATGCAAGAGGCCCGATCTGTGGCGTACGACCGAAAAAAGGAACCTCAGCCGTCAGGCAAGTCCGGCGGCCACTCAGCCGCTGGCGTGGGACAGGCCTTCCAGCACTACCAGGCAGCCGTGCAACTGCTGCAGCAAGGCAAGTACGACAAGGCCCTGGCCGCCTTCGACAAGCTGCTCCCGGCGGCGCCACCCGAACTCAAGGATCGCTGCAGGATGTATATCAGCACCTGCCAAAGGCAGTTGGAAAAGCACAACCTGACATTTCTCACACCCGAAGAGCACTACGACTACGCCATCTCGCAGTTGAATACCGGCTACTACGAGGAGGCTCGCGAGCAGTTCTCCGCGATCCTGGCGACCTATCCCAGCGCCGATTACGCTCTCTATGGGCTGGCCATTCTCGATGCGATCACCGGGCGCACCCAGGACTGCCTCAACAGCCTCGCCCAAGCCATCGAGCTGAACCCCAGGAACCGGCTCCAGGCCCGTGCCGACAACGACTTCCAAAGCATGGCGGACGATCCGCGATTTACTGAGTTGTTGTACCCCGAGGTTCCTTGAGGCCTCCCGTGACTACTACCTGCATTCCTCAATTCTTCCCTGAGCACTTCCCACAGCCAACTGGGGTTCTTGAGGCTTTGAATCTTCTTCGTCCATTGCGGGTAGTAGCTATCGGGGGCGGCACAGGCCTCTCGACGCTACTGCGCGGATTGCGGAGCCATGTAACGTCCGCCAACGATCCCGCTGCTGAAGCCGGCCTGATTGCCGATCTGGCCGCGATCGTCACCGTCACCGACGACGGGGGCTCGTCGGGCCGTCTGCGCAAAGGCTTCAACATGCTCCCCCCTGGTGACCTGCGCAACTGCATGCTGGCACTCAGTGAAGAGGAGGATCTGCTGGCCCAGCTCTTCGCCCATCGCTTTCGCAAGGGCGATTCCCTCAAAGGCCACAACTTCGGCAATCTCTTTGTTGCCGCCCTCACTGAAATCACGGGCGACTTCGCCCATGCCATCCAACTGGCCTCGAAGATCCTGGCCACGCGCGGGCGCATCTACCCGGTGACGACGGCCAACGCCACGCTTGTGGCGCGTATGGACGATGGTTCACTGGTACGAGGTGAGACAAGCATCACCGCCAGCCGCAGACATATTACGGAGCTGATGCTCGATCCGCCCGATGCCGCTCCCCTGCCTGAAACGCTGGAGGCCATTGAGCGCGCCGACCTGATCACAGTCGGGCCCGGCTCGCTTTACACTTCGCTTATCACCAATCTTCTGGTGCGGGATATTCCCTCCGCGCTGGCCCGCGCACACGGCGTACGGGTCTATATCTGCAACCTGATGACCCAGGCCAACGAGAGCCTTGGACTCTCCGCCTCACAGCACATCGAGCGCATCTACGAGCACACCCGCGAGCCGATCTTCGATTACGCCCTGGTGAATACAACTGCCTTTTCTTCAGAGACGCTGGCCCGCTATGCCGCCCAAGGAGCGTCGCCCATCCAGGCCGACATCGAGCGCATCGAAGCGATGGGCGTGCGCTGCATCGCCGGCAACTTCGCTAGTGAAGAGAATGTGGTGCGCCACGCCGCCGGCCGTGTCGCTGGAGCGCTGTTTGCTCTGGGTGGCACTTCTCTTGCGAGCCGGGCCTGAGTTTTTCGTTTTCCACTCCGTCACACCGTGCGGTAAAGTGGATAGGCGTGCGGACTGAGGTCTGCGCGATTTGCAGGAGGAAAGATGAGCAAGACCCGAGTTCTGATCGCGTTGGGCTGCTGTGGTTTCGCATTGGCTCTTGTCGCCTTGGCGCAGAGTGTTAGGAAGCCCGGATTATGGGAGATGACCACCGACATGACCTGGCAGCAATCGCCCATGCCTAACGGCATGGCCATGCCCGGCGGCGGTCCGCATACGATGGAGGTTTGCCTCACCCAGGCCATGATTGACAAATACGGCGCCCCGTTGCCGCAAAACCGCGACTGCCAGGCCTCAAACGTGGTGATTAGAGCCAACGGCATGACTGCCGACTGGGTATGCACCGGCAGAATGTCCGGCAAAGGTACCGTTGAGTCATCGTGGGCCATTCCCGATCGAGCCAAAGGCAAGGTTCACTTCGTCGGAACCATTCCGATGGGACCCAACTCGAAAACCATCGAATACACCATCGAGTCAACATCCGTCTTCAAAGGCTCCGATTGCGGCAGCGTAAAGCCACTGGCCATGCCGGACAAGTAACGCCAAGACCATCGAACGGCGGCCAAGACAGAACAAATGCCGAGTCCCTTCCACTCGTGTACACCCGGAGGAGAGGACCGTCAAAATCGCAGATTATCTCCTTTAACTTCCTCTTATCCTGCGACCAGTCCATTGTCTTTCAGCAACGATTCAGATTCCGCAATTGACTATAAGAAAAACCATGGCGCCGCCTGCGCAGTTGCGGAGGTGCGTGACCGAAAGTCCATGGCAAAAGGAGAGATCGTGCGGACAATGCGATTCCACATCGTGCTTGGCTGTTGGTTGATCGCCGGAGCGGTGCCTTCCGGAGCTCAGACTCAATCGCAGAAGATCACTACCCGAAGGGCAGGCCTTTGGGAGATAACCACCACGATCACTTGGCAGCGGTCGCCATTTGAGCCGGGGAAGGTAAAGGGAATCGCGGATGGCGACAAGCACACCAAACTCGTCTGCCTCAGTCAGGAGATGATCGATAGCTACGGTGCATTGCTACCTCAGTCGCGCGGTGATTGCCATATAGAAAACAAGGTGATGCGGCCGGGCGGCATCACTGCCGATTGGGTATGCACCGGCAAGATCAACGGAAAAGGAGAGTTGGCAACCAACTGGATCGATCTGGAACATGCCACCGGAAAGCTCCACTTCTGGGGGACCTTTCAGGGAGGGCCCGATACATTTCCAATCGAGTGGACAACCGAATCCAGTTCAGTCTTCAAGAGCGAAGACTGCGGCAATATGAGGCCGAGCCCCGTTCCACCAAATACTCAGCACTGAGGCCGCCATCCAGCGGGTACCCACATCTCGATTCCGGCATGTGGGGCCATCATGCCTCCACGGTCCGCTTCAATTGCCCGCAGGCGGCGAAGATGTCGCGGCCTCTGGGCTTGCGGACATAGGCCGGAATGCCGTGATCGGCCAAGGCGCGGCGAAAGGCCTCCACGGCCTCAGGCTTTGGTGTGGCGTAGGAGATGCCAGGACCGGGGTTCCAGGCAATCAGGTTCATCTTGGCGGGCAGGCCGCTTCGGCGAACGAGACGGGCAGCTTCAACCGCGTGTTCTGGCCGGTCAGTGATTCCTCCCAGCATGACGTACTCAAACGTCACCCGCTCACGCGGGCGGAGTTGGACCCGCCGCACCGCATCCACAACCGCCTCGATAGGCCACTTACGGTTGACGGGCATGATCTCGCTCCGGATCGCGTCATTCGGCGCGTTCAGGCTGATGGCCAGCTTCGGCCGGAATTCGGCAGGCTCCTTGGCAAAGCGCTCAATGCCGGGCACGATTCCCGAGGTGGAGACTGTCATGCGCCGCGGGCTCAGCCCAACCTCCTTCACCAACAGCCGCACCGCGGCCATGAAGTTGTCGTAGTTCAAAAAGGGCTCGCCCATGCCCATGAAAACCAGGTTCACGCGATCACGGCCCACCTCGACGCCGTGACGGTCAAGTACGGCAGCCACCTGCCCGGCAATTTCGCCGGCAGTCAAGTTACGCTGCAAGCCCAGTTTGGCCGTCAGGCAGAACTGGCAGTTGACGGCGCAGCCCACCTGGCTGGAGACGCAGATGGTGGCCCGCTGCCTGCGGTCGCCCACCTCGCCCGTCTCCGGATCGCTGCCGTCGCCGGCTTCGCCGTCGTCGCCTTCCGGCATCCAGACGGCCTCCACGGTCATGCCGTCGCCACTCTGGCCCTGAACCAGGTAGCGCTCCGTGCCATCCGCAGACTCAAAGACCTGCACGATTCCCGGACGGCCCACCGTCCAGCCCTCGGCGGCCATCCGCTTCCGGATCAGTTTAGTTAAAGTGGTAATCTCATTTAATTCGGCAATTCGTTGATGATAAATAGCTTCTATTAACTGATCTCCACGCCATCCCGGCTCGCCTTCCTGAACCATCAATGATCTCAGCGTCTCGGAATCAAGCCCAAAAAGCTGCTTCCTCAATGATGCCGAGGCTAGGTCTCCGATCTGACTGACAGGGCCGTCTAAGTGAACGAATTGGTCCGAATTCTCTGTCACAGCTGGGCTCAGAATAGAGCATTTCACCGGCTCTATACAGCCTGGCATTCAGTCGTCGATGCGGCTGCGGCCCAAATGCAATAGCCATCAGAAAGACCGGCCCGCGCCGCCCTGCCCCGCATTGACCTACAATCGAATTCACTGGGGGATAATGAACACCGAGCGCAACCTTCGCCGCACCTTGCTGCCGAGCGGCCTGATCGTTCTCACTGAGCGCATGGAACATATGCGTTCGGTGGCCATGGGTGTGTGGATCAAATCCGGCTCCCGCTGCGAGCCGGCTGAAACCAACGGAATCTCCCACTTCGTCGAGCACATGCTCTTCAAAGGCACCCGCTCCCGCTCTGCTCAGATCATTGCCCGCGAGATGGATTCGATCGGCGGCAACTTGGACGCCTTTACCGGCAAGGAGAGCATCTGCTTCAACGTCAAGTCGCTAGCCGAGCACGTGCCGATCGCTCTCGATGTGCTGGCCGACCTGGTGCTGAATCCGATCTTCGACCTGCCCGACATCGAGCGTGAACGCGGAGTGATCCTCGAGGAGATCAAGATCGACGAGGACAACCCGGAGGTGCTGGTTCACGAACTCTTCACGCAGGCTTTCTGGAAGGACCATCCCCTCGGCTGGCCAATTCTCGGCACCACGAAGACGGTAGCGAAGCTCGACCAACAGAGCCTCGTCTCCTACCATGGCGAACGTTTTCAGGGCGGCAACATGGTTTTCTCGGCGGCCGGCAACTTAGAGCACGACCAATTCGTCGAGGCTGTGGCAGGCAAGTTCTTTACACTGGCCAGCGGTGCGCCACTGAATGAACTGCCAGCCCCTGAGGCCAGCGCGCGGATTGTGCTGCGAAACAAGAAGGCTCTGGAGCAGGTGCAGCTCTGCATGGGCGTTCCTGCGCCGCCAATTACCGACGAGAACCGCTATGCCGCGCTGATTCTGAATACAGTCCTGGGCGGCGGCATGAGTTCGCGCCTCTTTCAGACCGTCCGCGAGGAGCGGGGCATGGCCTATTCCATCTACTCCGACCTCAGTCCCTATCGCGATACCGGAACCCTCCTGGTCTATGCCGGTACCTCGACGGGCAAAGCCCTGGATGTGGTGGACTTGATCTTGGAGGAGTTCCGCAAGCTGAAGGAGTCTCCGCTGCCCGCCGAGGAACTGAACCGAGCCAAGGATCAGCTCAAGGGAAATATGCTGATGGGGCTGGAGAGTTCGAATGCGCGCATGGCCAACCTCGCCCGCCAGGAGATGTATTTCCGCGAGTTTATGACGGTCGACGAGATCATCGCCCGCATCGACGAAGTGGATGCAAGCCAGGTTCAGGCCATGGCCCAGCGACTCTTTGATCCAAAACGCATCGCCGTCACTCTGCTTGGCCGCATGGATGGCGTCAAGCTGAAGCATTCCCGGCTGGCGTGCTGAAGACGAGTGGTCAGTGAACAGTGGTCAGTGGTCAGTGGTCAGTGGTCAGACAAAATTGTCTCTCAATCGTACCGAATGTCAACCCGCCTCCCCATAGCCTCAATAGCCTCAATCTGCCAGACCGGCTAAGGTGAAACTGACCACTGTTCACTGACCACTGACCACTGTCGTGAGCGTCCCATTTCCCTTCCGCGTCCATTCGTTGTAGGATTTTCTCGGATGGGCTGGGGTTTTCCTCCCCGCTCCAAGAGGCACTGAAACCCCATGAATCAAGAGAACTCGAACTGCCGTTTCCGCCGCGCCAGCCGCTCCGTTAAGTCCAACGGCTTCACTTTGATGGAGCTGTTGATCGTTATCTCCATCATCCTGATCCTCATGCTCATGGCAATTCCCACCATGGGCAATATGAAGAAACATGCCAACGAGACCTCGGCGATCCAGTCGCTGCACGCGATCTCGATGGCCCAGATTCAGTACGAATCCACCTATCCGGCTAACGGCTACGCCTGTACGCTAGCGTCTTTGGGTGGCGATCCCACTTCGGGTGCACCCTCGCCCGCCGCCGCGCAAATGCTGCAAGGCGATCTAGCCTCGGGTTTCAAGTCCGGATATATCTTCACCATCGGCAACTGCACCAAGGTGTCAATCAACGGCCAGGACCGCATCACCGGCTACACGGTCACGGCGGTTCCACAGACTGTGGGCAAGAGCGGGGATCGCGGCTTTTGCAGCGATCAGTACGGCGGCGCTCCCAAGTACGACCCGGCAGGCGGTACCAACTGCACGCAGCTCCTGCAATGAGGGCTGACCCATCTCTCTGGCGCGGCAGCTTGATATTGGCCGCCGCGCTGCTCACAACCTGCCTCTACGCTCAACAGGCGTCAGAGCTCGGGGAAGCTCTCCCTGCGCACATCCTAGCGCAGCGCATCGACCGCCATTACAACCAGTTGCACTCGCTCAAGGCAGGCTTCTCCGAAAGTTATGAGGGTCTGGGCATCCGGCGCGCCGAAAGCGGGACGCTCCTGCTGCTGAAGCCCGGCCGCATGAGGTGGGACTACAATTCGCCGGCCGGAAAGCTCTTCCTGCTCGACGGCAAGTACGCCTGGTTCTACTCCCGCGGCGACTCGCAGGTCCAGCGCATACCCGCCAAAGAACTGGACGATTTGCGTTCGCCGCTGCGATTTCTGCTCGGCCACACCGAAATCGAAAAAGAATTGAACAACCTGACACTGGCGTCGGCCGCCGAAGGCCGCCTCGCGCTCTCCGGCCAGCCCAAGGGCCTGGAGAAGCGCGTCAGCCGCCTCACGCTCACCGTGACCGGCGACGGGGTCATTACCGGCATCGAGATCGAAGAGGTGGACGGCGCTCTGACCCGCTTCACCTTCACCGGCGAACAGCTCAACGCGCCAGTCACGGCCGACACGTTTCACTTCACTCCGCCGTCGGGCGTGCCTGTCGTGGACGCACTGCCTCCGGTATAGTCAGCGATTCGGCAAGTCAGGCGGGGCTGCCAGATTGATTCGCTCTCGGGCTCTTTAAGACCTTATTGTTGTCTGGAATTATGTTGAAAAACTCCCCACCTAGATTAGAAAATATCGAATGGTAACCATTCGATCTGAGTCCATTACTATTCGAGTCGCGAACACGGCTGATGCTTATGACATCAGCCGTGTCATCTTGGACTCTCTCTATTTTGCAAACGCTGTAGACTAGTCTCCCGAGATTATCAGCAGGGTTGCTAAGAAATTCTCCCCCGCTTGCGTCGAAAACTTGATTGCGAAACGGCGAGTCTTGGTCGCCCTAATGAACGCTCGGATTGTTGGCACGGCGAGCCTTGATGGTGACGTCATTCAAACAGTTTTCGTTGCTCCGGATGCTCAGCGTCGAGGGGTTGGCAGGAGCCTTATATGCGAAATCGACCGCATTGCTCGCGATATCGGGCTCAATATGCTAACCGTTCCCTCTTCCATCACTGCCGAGACGTTCTACGCAGAGCTAGGCTTTGTTGGCGTACGCGACAACTATGACGGCGAGGAGCGAACAATTATCATGGAGCGTTGGCTTTGAATAGCTTGGCCCCATAGCACCTGATCATTCGTTGACACAGTGGAACGACTCCGGCTCAAACTGTGCCGCAGTGCTGACAATCGATTTGGCTGGATCGCTGATTCGCTATTCGTTACTCGTACCTCAGTGCCTCGATGGGGTCCAGATTGGCGGCGCGCAGTGCGGGAATCATGCCGCTGACCAGGCCGGTGACGATCAGGATTCCGGTCGCCACAATCACCGAAGACGGCGAAATCAACAGGCGGATGTCCGCAGCTTCGGCGTTTTTGGCCAATGCGCTATAAAAGGTGATCCGCCCCACCATCAGCGAGACCAGATAGGCCAGAGCGATGCCTGCTACGCCTCCTACGCTGGTGATGGCCAGGGCCTCGGCCAGAAACTGGGTAAGAATGTGCCACCGCCGTGCGCCCAGAGCCTTTTCCACGCCGATCTCACGGGTACGCTGCTGCACGGCAACCAGCATGATGTTCATCAGGCCGATACCCGCAATACCCAGGGTCAACGCGCCCACCAGCGACAGCAGCACCTGGAGCGCAATGGTTAGAATGCTGAACTGGTGCAATTGAGTCATCAGGTTGGCCACGTGAACCGCCTCGTGATCCGAGGGACGGAAGTGATGGGCTGCGCCCAAAGTCTCGCGCAGTATTTTCTCGTCCTGCTCGTAGTCGCCGTGGTAGCTGAACCAGACTCCGTCGATGTACATCGTGTCCTTCAGATCGCTCATGGTGTTGAAAGGCACGTAGATCTGCCGGTTGATGTCACTTTCGTCGCCCTCCTGCATCTTGGGGTGAAGCACGCCGACAATCGTGAAGAGCACGCCATTGAGACGGAGCGTCTCACCCAGCGCCCACCCTCCCGAGAAGAGCTTGGTCTTGGCCTCGGAGCCAATGACGCAGACGTGCGCCCGCTGCTGGTCTTCGGCACCGTTGAAGAAGCGCCCCTGATCGACGTCCAGTTTCAGAATGTCGGCATAGGCAGGGCGAACGCCGTTCACCCCCCATGTGTAAGTGTGCAGATCGTTCTGTACGATGGCATCCTTGTAGGCGAAAGGCGAGATATGCGTGATGCCGGGAACGGCGTTTTCGACGCGATCCACATCGTCCAGGGTAAATCGGATGCGAACGCCGGCTTTGTCTCCCCCAGCCTGCTCTGTCGTCTTGCCGGGGAAGTAGCCGATGGTGTTGGTGCCCCATTCAGCGAAGATGGCCTGGATGGCATGACTGAAGCCCGCGCCGTAGGCCAGCAGCAACACCACGGTGGCAATACCCCACGCCATGCCAACCATCGTGATGGCAGTGCGGCGGCGGTTGTAAACCATCGCCTCCCACGCCTGGCCGAGAATGTCTTTGAGCATGAGTGCTTCCTCCCAGCGATCAGTGAAGAAGTGAAAAAGTGAAAAAAGCGAGTGAACCGTCAGCTCTCCTTCACTCCTTCACTCGTTCACTGTCTTCTTCACTTTTTCACTCTCCTTTTCACTCTCTCCGCAGCGCCTCGATGGGGTCCATCGCCGCTGCCTTGCTGGCCGGATAGAGGCCGGCAGCGACGCCACATATTACCAGCGATCCAACGGCCAGCGCCGCCGACCACGGCACCAGCCGCGGCGGATCCCAACCTGGCATCTTGTCGGTCAACACCTGTTGCAAGACCCACATGAATGCAGCTGAAAGCCCTACGCCAATGATCCCGCTGATGCCGGTCAATAGCAGGCCCTCCCAAAAAAACTGGGTCATAATGCTTCGCTTGGTGGCTCCGATTGCCTTCAAGACGCCGATCTCCCGCGTCCGCTCGGTCACCGAAACCAGCATGATGTTGATGATGCCCACCGCTCCCAGTCCCAGCGTCACAATACCTACTCCACCAAGGAAGACATCCATCGCGTCGAAGATGGCGCCTATCATTTTCTCTTCCTTCACGGTGTCCCACTCGTCGAAAGCGTCCGTCAGGCTGGGATCGAAGCCATGGTTCTCTGCAATCACCCGATGCACTGCGGCCACGGCGGCCGTAGCCTCGCCTTTGGTGGCCGGCTGGTATTGCAGCGAGAACAGCGCATCGCGGGCAATGTTCTCGCCCTTCAAGGGGTAAAGTTCCAACATGGTAGTAACGGGGAGGTAGATCTTCTGATCGTCCCAGGTGTTATTCCCGCGGCCGATCTTCTCAACCTGCCCGATGACGGTAAACGCGGTGCCGTTGATGGTCACGGTCTCGCCCAGTAGCGGGTGGCCGGGAAAAAGCAGTTGGGCTACCTTTTGCCCCAGAACGATGACACGGCGGTTCTCATGCATGTCGGTGTCGTCGATAAACCGGCCCTGAGCCATGGGGATGTATCGCACCGCCGTGCAGTTCGGTTCTACCCCGGTTACGTGGCCGGAGGTGTTGCTCCATTGGCTCACTTCATACATATCCGAGCGTTGGAGCTCGGCGGTCACGCTGCGCAACTCCGGCAGCCGTCGCATCGACTCCTCGTCGCGCAGCGTAAGCTGGTAGGGACGCATTCCGGTGTGCTGGTTGGCAAGCGCCGGAATGGTTCCGTTGAACATGAGCACCAGATCGTTGCCCAGCGAGGCAAAGTTCTTGTGCTGGCCGCTGCGAAAGCCCTCGCCGAGGCCAACCAGAACCAACAGGGAACCAACGCCCCAGGCAATCCCGAACATCGTCAGGAAGCTGCGCAGCTTGTTGGCCATGATGGCTTTGTAGACCTGGCCGAGTGTGTCGGAGAAGTTCTGCATAATCGTTGGACGCCGAGGGAGGGCGCTCGGTGAGTGATACGCGGCGGAAGGGGATTCGGTTCCCAGCAGCGTCAAAGAGCGGCAAACGGGGAAATTACATTGGAGCAACCGTCTTCTAGAGATGAATGTGTGCAATACAAGGTAAGCTGGTCCATGAAGGAGTCAGATGCCGATGGCGCGTTTTCAGTCCTTTTGGCTTGGCGACTCCCTCCCGCCGTGCCAGTGTCTCTGTATGAAATCGTTCATAGACAACGGCCATAAATACGATCTCTATAGCTATGACACCCCGGTCGTGCCGCAAGGGATTCGTGTGCTGGACGCCAATGAAATTCTTCCCCAGAGCGAGGTCTTTTATTACCGGCACGCTGATGGAAGGGGCAGCGTTGCCGGTTTTGCGAACCTATTCCGCTACCGGCTTCTTCTGCTTCGCGGGGGCTGGTGGGTCGATACAGATGTCGTTTGCCTTTCTTCCCAAGTTCCACAAGGCGAGATATATCTCGAGCGCGAAGAAGAGGAGATCATCGGGAATGCGGTTTTGAAGTTTCCCAGGGGACATGCTCTCGTCAAGGCGCTTTACGAATGCAGTTGCAAGGCGGGCAAAGACATTCGCTGGGGAGAGACTGGACCGCAGCTTACCTCGGATCTCACAAAGCAGATGGGCCTGTGGGATCAGGCACGGTTGCGAGAGCACGCCTTTTCAATTAACTGGCGTGATGCTTTCTTGCTGGTTACGAAATCAGGCCGCCAGGCCACTCAGGAAAGAACGAGATCGGCCTCATTCCTGCATCTTTGGAACGAGGTCTTCCGGCGCGATGCCTCCATTGCACTGCACAATCCCCCCAACGGGTCGTTTCTAGCCGATCTATACATCAAACACGGCGTGCAAAGGCGCTTCCCTGCTGCTCTGTTCATCAATTACAAGCTAGCAAAGTGGCAGAACAAGACCAGATCCTTCGTAAGCAGAGCTTCAGAGCGCATCCTGCGTCTTGCAGGAATCCGCAAATTGCCCTAGTTCCCGGCCTCGTTCGCCGGCGCCATCAGCAGCGGTTCCGAGAGGCTGAAGATCAGCACCGTCCCCGGCTCAAGCGTGGCCTGCGGATGACTCATGAGCAAGTGAGCGGTGATTGCTCCGGCTCCAATCAGGCTGCCGGTCAAAGCGCCCACAGGGCCAGCCACCAGGGCGCCGGCAATCGCGCCACCGCCAACGGCCCCGCCGTATTCGATGCCGTCGCGCTTCAGCCGCGAGGCAGGCATGATCGCTCCTTCACCACCCATGCGCGTCCGCGAACCTGGCGCCCCGGTCACACCCGCGTGCAGCAAATAGCGCGAACCATTGGGTAGAATCACCGTCTCAGGGCTCAAGCGCAGGGAGCCGCGACCGCCCAGACGGCCACTGGAAACCTCGGCCACCCGGCCGTCGATCTCCGCTCCGGCTGGAATCAGCACCTGGCCGCCCTGCAAAACATCGCTCGCCACAGTGCTCCGAAAGGCCTCATCCTTCTCGCTGCTTGTGGTCGAAAGCCGATCCAGCAGCTTGACGCGAATGGTGGCGCCCTCACCAAGCTCGCCAGGGCGCAACGGCTGCGGATGGACGAAATCGCCGTCGGGATCGGCAACAGTGCCGCGGGTGGTTAGTGCGGGCGGCTCCTGCGTGGGAGTGCCCTGTTCCACCTGAACGATGCCTCCGTCGGGATCGGAGGTTTTCGCGGCTTGATTCGCCACCGAAGTCTGCGGTTGGGCTGGCTCTTGCGCTTGCGGCTCAACTGGTACGTCCGGACGCCCGGCCGGCGGCTTGGCCTGAGGAGGATCTGTCGCAATGATCGTATCGTCCGGCGGAGGCGTCGAGGTTCCCTGGTAGGGACTCGACTGGCTTCGATCCTGCGCTCCCAGCACGGAAGCGGCTATCAAAAATAGCGCGAACAAGAGTATGGGCCTGTTCATCCAAGTCTCCTCTTTTTCCAATACGCGTGCAGAACTCACTTTGCTGCTTCAAACCCTGCCATGCGCAAACAGTTGCGTGCAGCCTGTCTCTATCCGAAAACTCGTCCAAGGCTAGCCTATCCCACCTCTGCGTCCGATGGCCTGTTGCGAAGCCGCATCAGTGCCTTGGACGCTAAGAATCAATAAAGGCAACCCGTTCCCCTCCACTTCCCATCTTGGCAACGGGTTGGCGCTGTGACCACCGTTACACCAACTGGTGCAGCCCGGTTTGTTAGAATCCTTGCGAGACTTGAACCTCCCTTTTTAAGCGTTGGACGGAGAGGAATCGCGAACGTGCAGGAGCTTCTGAACACCATTCAAAGCGCCGCCGGAGAGACTCTTGCCGTGGATCGCCGTCCGCAACTGAATGCCCGGCTACAGCACCGCATCATGAGGACCGATATGACTGAGATTGTTGCCATCCGTGCCCGCGAAGTTCTCGACTCGCGCGGCAATCCGACCGTAGAAGCGGACGTAATCCTGGAAAGCGGCGCTCTGGGCCGCGCCATCGTGCCCTCGGGCGCTTCCACAGGCGAGCATGAGGCCGTGGAACTGCGTGACGGCGACAAGAGCCACTACCTGGGCAAGGGCGTGCTGCAGGCCGTGGCCAACGTGGAAAGCGTGATCGCTCCTGAGCTGGAAGGCATGGACGCCTCAAACCAGCGTCTGCTCGACCAGACCATGATCGCCCTCGACGGCACGCCGAACAAGGGTAAGCTAGGCGCTAACGCCATTCTCGCCGTCTCGATGGCCGCCAGCCGCGCCGTGGCTCAGACGCTCGAGGTTCCCCTCTACCGCTATCTGGGCGGCATCAATGCCAGCATCCTGCCCACTCCGATGCTCAACGTTCTCAACGGCGGCGCTCACGCCGACAGCAATGTGGATTTCCAGGAGTTCATGATCATGCCTGTCGGCGCGGAGCGCTTCTCTGAGGCGCTGCGCTGGGCCGCCGAGACCTTCCACACCCTCAAGGGCGTGCTCAAGAAGAAGGGCTACAACACCGCCGTTGGCGATGAGGGCGGCTTTGCTCCGTCTCTCAAGTCGAACGACGAAGCGATCGAACTCATCCTCGAAGCCATCTCCGCGGCCGGCTACAAGCCCGGCGAACAGATCGCCATTGCCCTCGATCCGGCGTCGAGCGAGTTCTACGACAAGGAAAAGAAGAAGTACGTCTTCAAGAAGAGCGACAAGCGCGAGCTCTCCAGCGAAGAGATGGTGGCCTTCTACGACAACTGGACCCGCCAGTATCCGATCGTCTCGCTCGAAGACGGCCTGGCCGAGGACGACTGGGCCGGCTGGAAGATTCTCACCGACAAGCTGGGCAGCCGCATTCAGTTGGTCGGCGACGACATCTTCGTCACCAATGTGCAACGCCTACAGCGTGGAATCGAAGAGGGCGTAGGTAACTCGATCCTGATCAAGGTCAACCAAATTGGGACGATTACCGAGAC
>Ga0181526_10000806_pt1 | contig 31720 bp, 36 predicted proteins | sample PEATcosm2014_Bin_35_FD_119750 | JGI IMG/M metagenome (GOLD analysis project Ga0181526, IMG submission 119750) | Peatland microbial communities from MTU Mesocosm Facility, Houghton, MI, USA - PEATcosm2014_Bin06_30_metaG | ecosystem: Environmental > Terrestrial > Soil > Wetlands > Peat | place...
ACACGGCGTCGAACGACGAATTCGGTGACTCGGTCGCCATCTCCGGTGACACGGTTCTCGTGGGTGCTCTCGGCCACAGCTCAAAAGCTGGCAGCGCCTATGTGTTCGCAGGCTGATCGTCGTGCCTGTTCCCGCCGTCAGACAGCCGCCCTCCGGGCTGCAGGGCGATGTCGACCGTTCGCTGGCGGTGGCGGTCCTGCGGGCGATCGAGCGTTCCACCTCGAGCCGGACACCTCTCCCTCCGAGCGATCCCGACAAGATGGGTCGTGGTCAGCGTGCTGATCAAGGAGGGGCCATCGTGGAGGCAGCCGGGTCGGACGAAGCAGCGGCGGCCGGCGGTACTCGGCAGGTCGTGACAACCCGGAGCACGGCTGCTGGTTTGACGGCTCTGCGCCGGCGACGGATCCGCCTCGTCGTCGTCGAGGACCACGCTCTCGTTCGAGAAGGCACGGTGGAGCTGCTCGAGCGGGAAGACGACCTGACCGTGGTCGGCCAAGCCGGCTCCGGGGAGGAAGGGCTCGAGCTGCTCTGCCGCTTGCGACCCGACGTCGCCCTCGTCGACGTGGAGCTGGCGAACATGAGCGGCATTGCGCTCGCGCAGGCTCTCACCGCCGTTGCGCCCGAGGTACGGGTCCTGGTTGTGAGCGCTTACGACGACTACGCCTACGTGGTGGGCGCCCTCGAGGCGGGCGTGTCCGGCTACCTGTTGAAAACAGCCTCCGCCCAGGCCCTCGTCGATGCCGTGCGCACGGTGGCGGGCGGCGCCCTCGTGATCGACGAAGCGATCTCGCGCCGTCTCACCCATCACTGGCGTGGCGAAGAGGGCGGCCCCTTCATCGAGCTCACGTCCCGCGAGATGGACGTCCTTCGGCTCCTCACCCACGGGCGGTCCAACAAGCAGATCGCCGGCGAGCTCGGGCTGGGCCTGCGCACCGTCGAGAGCCACGTCTCGAATGTGATCGCCAAGCTCGGGGTCAGCTCGAGGACCGAAGCGGCCCTGTACGCCGTCAGCCATCGAGTTGTGCCGTCGGAGCCGCCGCAGTGACGGAGGTGAGCAACGGAGCACGATCAGATCTCGTCGGGGCGCTGCGGCGGGCCCTTCCGCTCCCGCTGCGGGATCCCTCGTTCTGGGTGGTGCAGGGGGCTGTCGTCGTGTTGGCCTCCGTCCATCTCATCCTCGACCTCTACCCCTGGACCGAAGGCCGTGCCCTTCCCGACGGTCTGCCCATCGCCACGCTGCTCATCCCGGTCAGCTATGCGGCACTTCGATACGGACTCTCGGGATCGCTCGCCACGGCGGCGTGGGCGACCGTGCTGTGCCTGCCTGATCTGTTCCTTCCACACGATCACGGCCACGTCGGGGCGGATCTGATCGAGCTCGCCCTTGTCGACGTCATGGCCGTCTTCATCGGGCGGCGGCTCGACGCCGAGCACTTCGAGCGGCTCCGCGTCGAAGCGGCCACAGGCGCCCAACTCGCCGCTGAGAGCCTGTACCACCAGCTCTTCGATGACACTGCCGCCCCGATCCTGCTCGTGGACGACTCGGAGGCAGTGCGCGAGGCGAACCCTGCCGCCCGCAGGCAACTTGGCGAGACGGTCGTCGGGCAGTCGCTCTACGCCGTGCTGGGTTGCACGCTGGACATGCTCGGATCACAGAGCAGCCGTGTCACCCTGACGTCCCCTGCGGGGGAACGACGGGACTTCCGTGTTCGCCCCGGTTGGGTTCGTATCACCCCCTCCGGCGAGCGCCTGGCACATCTCGTTCTCGAGGACGTGACCGAGGAACGCGCCGAAGGTGAGCGTGCTCGCCGTTATGCCGCCCGCCTGCTCACCGCCCAGGAGGAAGAGCGCCGCCGGATCGCCCGGGAGCTGCACGACGAACCGCTCCAGCTCCTTGTCCACTTGGGCCGCCATCTTGAGCGGCTCGAGTCGGCAGCGCACGTCCCAGCCGAAGTCGCTACCGGGCTCAGCGGCGCCCGCCAGGAGGCCCACGACATTGCGGACCGCTTGAGGATGCTTGTGGGAGGCCTGCGACCGCCGGCGCTGGAGCAGTTCGGCCTCGTTGCGGCCCTACGGGGGTTCCTCGTGCGAGCCGAAGAGGACACGGCCGCTCACCTTCGGCTGCGCGTGCTCGGCACCGAGGCCCGCCTTGCTCCAGAGGTCGAGCTCGTGGCCTTTCGCATCACACAGGAGGCCGTCAACAACGCGGTGTTGCACGCCGAGGCTGAGGAGCTCTGCGTGACCCTCGAATTCGCCGAAGGCTCCCTCGGCCTCGAGGTCTCCGATGACGGTCGCGGCTTCGAGGCTGCCTCCCTCGATCAGCAACCCGAGATCACCCGGCTCGGTCTGCTGGGTATGCAAGAGCGTGCCGAGATCCTCGGTGGACACCTTGAGATTCGAACCTCGCCGGGCCACGGTACGACGGTGCGATCGAACTTCCCGCTTCGGCCCTGACCTTCAGCCGCCGCCGTCCCACGTCAGGGAGCGATCGCCCGCGACCGCGGAGAGCGGCCGGCGTTCTACATTCGAGGGCGGGTTGACCGTGCCTGGATGCAGTCGGCTACTGCGTGAGCTCGCTGTGGGCAGTGGGCTCACGAAGCAATTGGAGAACAATGGCTCACTCACCGAGGCGCCGGAACGTGACACCCGCCTCGCTCCGCTCTATCGCCGTCGTCGGAGCCCTCTTGGTTGTGGCCGGCTGCACCGCGAGCTCAACGAGTCAGGGCGCCAGTACGTCGACCTCGGGACCCGTGACGAGCGCCACAACCGGGCCGCCGTCGCCGCCCATCCGGGTGACCTCCGTCCTGCCTGCGGCCGGAGACGCTTCGGTGCCGGGGCTGTCGGACATTCGAGTGACGTTCTCAGGTCCTGTGTCGTCCAGCTCGCCCATGCCGACGCTCTCGCCGTCCCAGTCCGGGACCTGGAGCCTGAGCGGCAGTCGCAGCGTGGTGTTCGTGCCATCACTACCCTATGTGCCGCTGACGCGTCTCACGCTCGTCGTCCCGTCCGGCGGCGCCGGCGTTCGTGGTGTCGACGGCGCTCACCTCGCCGACAGCGTGGTCGACAGCTTCCGCGTCGCCGACGGCTCCACACGACGCCTCCAGCAGCTGCTCTCCCTCCTCGACTACTCGCCGTTGTCATTCCGGGCTACGGGCCCCGCCACGTCGGTTTCCGATGCCGCCGCCGAGCGCGAGGCATTGTTCGTCCCGCCCGCGGGCGTCTTCACCTGGCGCCGGCACGGATGGCCGAGGCAACTCACGTCGTTGTGGCACGCCGGCTCGTACGACGTGATGACGAAGGGTCTCGTGATGGAGTTCGAAGCCGATCACGGTCTTGTCACGAACGGGACAACGAGTGCGGCTCTGTGGCAGTCGCTCCTCGAGGCGCTTGCAGCAGGTGACGTCAACACCGGCGGGTACAACTACGCCCTCGCCAACCAGGCGGCACCGGAGTCCCTGACCATCTGGCACGACGCTGCCGTCGCGCTTCACGTTCCTGCGAATACCGGCATCGCGCAGGCGCCGACCGCCGACGGCAACTTTCCGGTGTTTTCGCGGCTCAGACGGCAAGTGATGCGCGGCACGAACCCGGACGGGACCACGTACGCCGACCCCGTGCAGTTCGTCGCCTACTTCAACGGTGGGGACGCCGTGCACTACATCCCGCGGTCCAGCTACGGCATTCCCCAGAGTCTTGGGTGCGTCGAGCTCAACCTGCAGGATGCCTCCGAGGCATGGCCGTACCTGGCCTACGGCACGATCGTCTCGGTCGTCAACTGAGGCGCCAGGCTGGCGAGGGACCTCGTCCTCGACGTCGAAACGCCGAGCCTGCACGCTCATGCCATGGCGGAGCGGGCCGAAGCTTCCGCATCGGCGCTCGAGAAGCATCAGGCGGGAACGGCAACCCCTTCGGTGCTGCTCGGGATCAGCGGTGCATCCTCCGGCACTCGCCGTGCGTGCCAGAGCCCGAAGGTGACGAGCACGGCCAGCAAAGCGGCGAGGACGAAGCAGGCGAGGCCCGCCAACATGGCGATCTGGCCGAAGAACCAGAAGCCGTACGCCTCGAGCAGCAAGCCACGCAAGGTGGTGCCCTGGAAGGTGAGGGTCTCGAGGGCCGCCAGGCTCTTGTTGCTGGGGTCAGCCAGTGCGGCGGCGCTGACCTTGGCGTAGACACCTCCGTACGGCATCTCGCTCAGGTGGACGGCGATGAAGTGATTGGCCCACGCCTGCGCCTCCGGACCGGTGAGCAGCTGCTGCCCGGCGTACTTGTCGAGATAGGGGCCGATCTCCGGATTGGCGAGCTCGGGGCTCCCTTTGGCGGGGAAGAAGATATCCTGCTGCGCCAACTGGCTGTGCACGCTCGAGTTGTCGAAGCTATAGCCCCAAAGTGCCAGGACGCCCGCGACGAGCAATACGGCGACGAGCATCGCTCCCACTCCGCTGGCGAGAAGGTCGAAGGCCTTGCGTTGCATCCGGTGACTCCTGTCTACAGATTTCTGTTCAGGCTAGAGGGCGGCCGAAAAGGGGCGATAGGGTCAAAAGGCCCGAACTGCCAGCGCAAAGTGTGTTGAAGCGAGGTCCCTCAGGCCGCCACGGGCGCCGGCGCCCCGGCTCCGAGGTGGTGCGAGGGTGCGGGCTCGACGGTGCCTCGAGCGGGCGGACCCCCTGGACATGGCCGCTCGGCGTCCAATACGCTCGGGCGCCGTCGGAGGCTCCGCGTACACCGAAAGGGTGCCATGTTCGAGAGAATTCTTGTCGGGACCGACGGGTCGGCGACGGCCGACAAGGCCGTGGCCCGTGCCATCGAGCTGGCATCGACCACCGGCGATGCCTTGCACATCGTCACGGCCTACCGGCCCGTCCCCATCGGGAAGCTGGAGGCCGACAGGGCGATGCTGCCCGCAGAGTTCCGCTGGGCGCTGAGCGCCGACGGCGACGCCCAGGCGATCTTGCAGGCGGCTGCGCTTGCGGCCCAGAAAGCCGGCATCACGGCGGAGACCCATGCCCTCGAGGGTGATCCGGCGGCGGCGATCCTCAACACGGCCGAGCAGGTGGACGCTCACCTCATCGTGGTGGGCTCCCGCGGCATCGAGCGGCGCATCCGCGGCAGCGTCCCGAACACCGTCACGCAGGACGCCAACCGCGACGTCCTCGTGGTGCACACGGCCTGAGCCGTCTCGGAGCCGGGCGGTCTCGACCGGCCGAGCTCACGCCAGGTTCATGAACATCCGCTGCACGGCCTCGAGCGGGTAGCCGGACGCCTCCGCCGCCTCGGGCTGCTCGACGCAGTACTTGAGCCCGGCGGCCACGATGCGGAAGCCGGCTTGTTCGAGCGCCTTCGTCGCCGCCGAGATCTGGGACACGACGTCGCGGCACTCTCGCCCCTCGTCGATCATGCGCTCGATTCCCTGGATCTGGCCGGCGACGCGATGCAGCCGCTTTCGCACGTCTTCGACGACGTCCTCTGGGACTTGCATTCGTTGTCTCCTCTCCGCTTCGCAGCTGGGCGCCGGGCCGTCCTGCGGCGCCGGCAGGCGGTCACGCCAGCGGCCGCAGCCCTAGATACTGGGGGGAGTATAGCGCCAGGCTTCGGCACGGGTGGATGACCAGCTCACAGCGGTTGCCCTGCCCGCCGGCGCCGGGCGATGGGGAGCGAAACAGGGACCAATGCCCCTAGCCGCTCGCTCGGAGCGAGCGCACAGTTGCTACATGATCACCGCACAGGATGGCACCCGACAGGAGGATCTGGACAGCCGGCCGGCCGACGGCTCTCGACACCATTGCGGCCTCGACTGTCCGGTCACCCATGTCATGTCGGCCCCTCCTGTGTTCGGTGATCCCGAGATGTCCCTTCGCTCTGTCGCCGAGACGATGTCCGCCGACGGAGTCGGTGCTCTCGTGCTGCTCAGCCCGGACGGCCCGTCCAGCATCGTGACCGAGCGCGACGTCGTCAACGCCCTCGCTCTGGAAGCCAACGCCGACACCGTCTGGGCGGCCGACGTCTCCTCGGACGAGCTGTACTCACTCGACGCCGGCGACACGGTGGCCGATGCCATCCGCATCATGGCCGGCGATCGGGTTCGCCACCTGCCCGTCTGCCAGGCAGGCGAGGTCATCGGAATGGTGTCGGCTCGAGACGTGCTCGCAGCCGTGGCCTCGCTGCTTCCGGTCCCTGCGCGCTGAGACCCCACCGCTGTCGGGCAAGCCGGCTGTGCCTGAGGCAGCTTCCAGGCGAGGTAGCGACGGAGTCCCTTCGGGACTTTGTGCCCTGGCGGCAGCACGGCGATGGGGACGATGCTGATCGTTGGACAACGAGGTTGAGGCATGCCGAAGTCGCCGACGGCGGGGGTCGAGATGTCGCTTGCTGCCGGGGGTGATGCCGTGACGACGCCCGCCCGGACCGGCGCCTTGCTCGCCGACGCCGCTGGCGTAGCGCCGCCTCCTCGCCACCGCTGGGTCGTGCTCGCCGTCCTCTGCGTGAGCCTCCTCATCGTCAGCCTCGACAACACGATCTTGAATGTGGCACTGCCCGTCATGGTGCGGGCCATGCACGCATCGTCGACGCAGCTGCAATGGATCGTCGACGCCTACGCAATCGTCTTTGCCGGCCTCCTCCTCGTCGCCGGCAGCGTCGGTGACCGCGTGGGGCGCAAGTGGGTCTTCGTGTTCGGCTTGTGCCTGTTCGCCGTCGGTTCGGCCACTTCCGCCTTCTCCGGCACGCCCGACCGCCTCATCGCCGCCCGCGCCTTCATGGGCATCGGCGCCGCCTGCATCATGCCCTCGACCTTGTCGATCCTTGCCAACGTCTTCACCGTCGAGCGTGACAGAGCCCGCGCCATCGGAATCTGGTCGGGGACGACGGGGCTCGGCGTCGCCGTCGGCCCCGTCGTGGGGGGTTGGCTGTTGGCGCACTACTGGTGGGGTTCGGTCTTCCTCGTGAACGTGCCCATTGCCTTCATCGGGTTGCTGGCCACGCTCTGGCTCGTCCCGAACTCGAAGAACCCCGCCAGCAAGCGACCCGATCCGGTGGGAGCCGCCCTCTCGGTCGTCGGCATGGGCCTGCTCCTGTGGGGGATCATCGAAGCCTCCAACCGGACGTGGACCTCGCCGCTCGTGCTCGGCGCCCTGGCGGGTGCGGTCGTCGTGCTGACGGGTTTCGCCCGTTGGGAACGCCACTCCAGCCACCCGATGCTCGAGCTGTCGTTCTTCCACTCGCGTCGCTTCTCGGCCGCCATCGGGGCGATGGGCCTCGTGATCTTTGCGCTCATGGGCAGCCTCTTCCTGATCACCCAGTACCTGCAGTTCTCCCTCGGCTACACGCCCTTGCAGACCGGGCTGCGCATCGCCCCGATCGCGGCGGTGCTGCTCGTGGCGGCGCCGCTGTCGGCCATGATCGTTCGCCACGTCGGGACGAAGCCCGTCGTGTGCGTCGGCATGGTGCTCATCGCCGTCGGGTTGGCACTGCTGTCGCGCGTGACGGTGCACGGCACGTACCTCGAAGCGCTGCCGGCCTTCTTCTGCATGGGTGTCGGCGTCGGCCTCGCCTTTGCTCCCTGCACCGAGTCGGTCATGGGATCGTTGCCGCCGGAGCAGGCCGGTGTGGGCTCGGCCACCAACGGGGCTTCCCTGCAAGTTGGCGGCGCCCTCGGTGTCGCCGTGCTCGGCAGCCTCTTAAACACCCGATACCAGAGCCGCATGGCCCCCGTGCTCGCCCACTACACGATCCCGAAGGCCATCTTGAGCTTGATCACCGGCTCGCTCGGAGGCGCCCTCGGCGTCGCCCAGGGCGTCGGTGGCTCCCTCGGAGCCGCTCTCGGCCACCTGGCGCGGGCGTCGTTCGTGAGCGGGTTGGACCTCTCGATGACGGTGGGGGCTGTCGTCGTGGCGGTCGCCGCCGCCGTCGTCGCCGTCGTGTTGCCGACGCGGAGCACTTCGCGCCGGCTCACCGAGGTGGACGGGGGCGCGGAACCGGAGGAGGAGGGGCGATGAGCCGAGACGGCCACCACGGCGATCGGTCCGGGCGAGCCTCGCAGGGATCGACCAGGAGAGTCCGGGCGAGCCTTGCAGGGATCGACCAGCGGAGGAGGAGGCCGTGAAGCTCAGCGTCGTCCCCATTGAGAAACCCGACGATCTCAACGTCGTCATCGGTCAGGCACACTTCATCAAGACCATCGAAGATCTGCACGAGTGCCTCGTCGCCTCGAGCCCGCACGTGCGCTTCGGGATCGCCTTCTGCGAGGCCTCCGGGCCGTGCCTGGTCCGACGCTCGGGCAATGCTGACGATCTCGTGGAGTTGGCGACGGCCAATGCGCAGGCGATCGGTGCCGGCCACGTCTTCGTGATCTTCCTGCGCGAGGGCTACCCCGTCAACGTGCTGAACGCCCTCAAGCAGGTGCCCGAGGTCTGCACGGTGTACTGCGCCACGGCCAACCCGCTCGAGATCGTGATCGGCGAGACCGACCTCGGCCGTGGCGTGCTCGGTGTCATCGACGGGCGGCCGCCGGCGGGGGTCGAAACACCGCTCGACGAGGCCGATCGAAAGCAGCTGCTGCGCGACATCGGCTACAAACTCTGATCTCGATACAACGTCAGCTTGACTGTCATAACATGACGATCTCGTTGCGCGGTTTGACTTTTGCGGTCTCCTTGGACCACTATGGTTGCGTCGTGGCGCCCCAACGCGCGTCGCGGTCACGGACTTGCTGACGAGCACTCTCGCGCAGCTGTGAGGTCCCGCCCCCTGTGGCCGGACTTCCTGGCAGCTCGCCGCCTGGATTGCCGCAGCCGGAGGTCACGCCATGCGCAGCTCTCGATACTTCATTGCCCATGTCGCCGTGGTACTACTGACAGTGGCGTTAATACCACTCTCAGTGGCAGTCCGCAGCGATGCCGCCCAGGCGGCGCCGAGCGGCAGCTCCCATTGGAGCTGGTGCAACGAGCAGGCCGTGAAAGCCGCCCCCCGCCTCTTCTGGGCTCGCCTCGAGGAGGCCACGGAGCAGCACCACGACGTCCCCAGCTCTTTCTGGAGCCACGTCGGCTACCGGGACGACATCGCCAAGATCGCCTGCTACGAGAGCACGTTCGAATACCACGCCGAGAACGTCGGCCAGTACGGCTTGTTCCAGATGGACTCGCCCTTGATCGCCACCGAGGGCGTCACCTTCGCCGCCTACTGGAACGGCTCCGTCGTCCGCTCCAAGCACCGCTCCGAGCACCTGGGGGCGACCTGGTACCAGTGCACAGCAGGAGAGCGGTACATCCACTCCCGCTACGGCACCCCGGCGGCCGCCTGGGTTCACGAGGAGACGTACGGCTGGTACTGACCTGACGGCGTGCCGAGGCACATCTCGACCCGGGGTGGGCGGTAACGTCGCTGACGTGGCGCCACCTCCGCACGTCCTGGCGGCACCTCGTTGCCGGGTTGAACGAGGTTCCCGTTGAACGAGCTCGTCGTCGACTCGCTGCGCCGGAGGGTCGGCGCCATGCACTCGCTCTATGCCGATGCCGTCGAGACGATGACGCTCGAGCAGGTGAATCACTTCGAGCGAGACGGCGTCCTCCCGATCGCCTTCTCGCTCTTCCACATCACGAACATGATCGACGCTGCTTTCCTGCTCATGACGGGGACGCCGCCGATCTGGGACGACAGCTGGCAGGGGCGAGTCCGCATGTCGATCCCGGACCACGGCAAGCACCGCAGCGTGAACGAGATGGTCCACCAGCGCATCGGCGACTATGCGGCGTTTCGGGAGTATCAGGGAGCCGTCTTCGCGCGGACGGAGGCGTGGCTCGACGAGCTCGATCCGGCTGAGCTGACCCGCCTCGTCGTGGCGCGGCCGCTGCCTCCCCAGATTGCCAGCACCTACAGCGCCCGCGTGGCGGGTCCGGAGGGGGTCACGCTCCTCGATGCCGTCGAGTGCTGGATCTATCAGCACGGCTTGCGCCACATGGGCGAGATCGAGCTCGCCCGGGCGCTCGTGGGGCTCGGCGGGATGACGTCGTGACGAGCGTGAGAGGGCAGCGTCAGGCGCCCTCGCCGGGCGCCGTCGACTTCCACTTCGACGTCATGTGCCCCTACGCCTACCAGACCTCCCTCTGGATGCGCGAGGTGCGCGATCTCATCGGTGTGGAGGTTCGCTGGAGGTTCTTCAGCCTCGAGGAGGTCAACCGCGCGGAGGGCAAGAAGCACCCCTGGGAGCGGTCGTGGTCCTATGGCTGGTCGATGATGCGCATCGGCGCCTACCTCCGGCGCACCGACATGGAGCTGCTTGACCGCTGGTACCTGGCGGCCGGCACGGCGCTGCACGTCGAGGGTCGCAAACCGCACCGGCCAGAGGTCGCCGCCGCCCTCCTCGTCGAGCTCGGCCTCGACCCCGCCATCGTGCAGGCTGCCATCGAGGATCCCACCACTCACAACGAGGTGCGCGCAGATCACGAGCGCGTGACCACGTTGGGCGCCTTCGGCGTGCCGACGCTGTTCTTCGACGACGGTCAGGCGCTCTTCGGCCCCGTCCTCATCGATCCGCCGACCGGTGACGAGGCCATCGCCTTGTGGGAGAGCGTCGTCGCCTGGCTGGCGTTTCCTCACCTCTACGAGCTGAAGCGACCGAAGCAGGCGAAGGACCTCGCTGCGATCGCCACGACGTTCCGCCCCTATCTCGAGGCTCGTGACTGGGAGACGGTGCAGAAGGAGGCCCTCTGAGGTGCCCACATTCGTCGATCGCGACCGAATGGTGTCGTTGCTCTCGGAGGAGTTCGCCGCCGTCTCGGCGCTGTGCGGGGGGTTCGACGAGGCTGCCTGGGCGACACCGACCTGCCTGCCCGGATGGACCGTGAAGGACCAGCTGAGCCATATCGCCGGTACCGAGCGCATGCTCAGCGGCGAGCCGGCGCCGGACGTCAGCCTGAGCGATGCCCCCTATCTGAGGAACGACGTCGGGCGCGCCAACGAGTTGTGGGTGGAGGCGAACCGCCCACTGACGGGGGCGGCTGTGCTGGCGAGCTTCGAGTCCGTCGTCGCCCGCCGGCTGGCCGTGCTGGACGCCATGACGCAGGCCGATTTCGACGCCCCGTCCTGGACGCCGGTCGGTCGCGACGAGACCTATGGGCGTTTCATGCGGGTGCGGCACTACGACTGCTTCCTCCACGAGCACGACATCCGGCTGGCGCTCGGGATGGAGGACCGCGACGAGCCGGCTCACATCGCCTCGGCCCTCGCGGAGACGGCCCCGGCGCTCGGCTACATCGTCGGGCGCAAGGCGGCCATCCCGCCCGGAGCAAGCGTCCGGATCGAGGTCACCGGTGCCGTGCCGGCGACCTACCTCGTGAGGGTGGGCGAACGAGCAGAGCTCGTCGAGCGGCTGGAGGCCGGCCCGACCGCCGGTATCCGGCTTCCCGTCATGTTGTTCCTGCGCCTGACGGGCGGTCGCCTCCTGGCGAGGGACCAGCCGGAGGGCGAGATCGTCCTCGAAGGCGACACGGAGCTGGCGAGTCAGCTCGCCGGCAACCTCGCCTACACGATCTGAGCTCCCGCAGCTCACGACGCCGGCAGCGGCGGCCTGTCCGCCACTGCGGCGTTGAGTAATGCCTACTCATGACATTTGCCCGCCGCAGGCGCATACTTGTGGCGGACGGCTCGGTCACGGGGCGTCCGACTCCACCGCTTTGACGCACGTCAGTCGTGTGGGCTGACCGGCATCGGAGCGTGGGGCCCGTTGATGGCGCGGTCAGGCAGCGTGCCCGTCAGACTGGCTCCCGTCCCCCTACCGGCGGCGGCTCTCCCCCGGATCCCGACCGCATGCGATCGGGATCCGGGGCTGCGCTTGCCCGGCGGGCTCTCGCAAGCGTCGCCCCCACGCGGCAGACTTGCGGGATGCACCGAAGCCGCCTCACCGCCGCACTCGTGGACGTCCCGGCCGAGCGGTACCGCGACGTCATCCGGTTCTGGTCGGGGGCGACGGGGGCTGCGGCCGAGATCGACGAAGAGGACCCGGACTACGCCTCGTTGGGCGAGCTGATACCGGGCTTCCAGTTCATGGTGCAGCGGGTCGACGCCCCGGCCCGCATCCACCTCGATGTCGAGACCGACGACGTCGACGCCGAGGTGGACCGCCTCGAGGAGCTCGGTGCGGAGCGGGTCGAGAAGATCGAGACGTGGTGGGTCATGCGCGACCCGGCCGGCCTCCTCTTCTGCGTCGTGCGCGTGCAGGACCCGGAGGCCTTCGAGCGTCACGCCCGCAACTGGCCCTAGCCGGCCCTCCGGCGTGGCTTCGCTCAGGTGGCGCCGAGGTACAAGAAACCCGAGGACTCGTCTCGGCAATCGATGCCCTCGGCGCGCAGGGCCTCGTTCCAGTCGCCCGTGACGTCCTCAGCTGCCTGCTCCATGCCGTGATCTGCCACGAGCACGTACGCCGTCTCGTCTCGGGCGCCCGCCCGTTGCACGGCCGCCATGAGTGCCCCGATGCGCTCGTCGGTGTCGCGCACGGCGGCGCGGGCGATCTCGGAATGGGGGCCGCCCTCGTGGAAGGCGGCGTCGGTGAGGCTCGTGTTCACCCACATGAACGTCGGCATCTCGTAGTCGACCTCGAGGTGGCGACCCGACCAGATGGCGGTCGCCTGCTCGAGTGACATGGTGTCGGCCATGGTGCCCTGGCGGTAGGTGCGGCTCGCCGTGTAGTGCTCCGCCGTCGTGTGCGCCGGAGGTCCCGCACTGAGATCGGGGAGGAGGCGGTGCACCTCGCCTGATCGGAAGAGATCGAAGGTCGAGTAGGTGGCTCCGGCGTCGGCGGGCTCGTTGATGGAGACCGAGACGGCGTCGGGCCGGGTGCGCCGCAGGGCGAGATGAACCGTCTCGACGCCGGGGTTGAGCCACTCCATGGCGGTCTGCCACGTGCTGGGGGACTCGGTCACGACCTGACGCCGCAGTGAGCGGTCGTACCAGGCGTTGTGGAGGACTCCGTGGTGCCCGGGGTGGCAGCCCGTGAGGATCGACGTGTGGTTGGGGAGCGTCACCGTCGGCAGGCTGGCGACGGCACCGTGGCGAAAGGCCGTTCCGGCCTCGATCAAGGAGGCAATTGCGGGCGCCTCCCCTTTGGCGACGGCGTCGTAGAGGACGTTGGCGTTGGCACCGTCCATCAAGATGCCGACGAGCCGTTTCGCCGGCGGGCCCTTCGGGTCGAGGAGATCGGTCTGTGCCTCGCCGTCCTGGCGTGCCAGGAAGAGGCCGTCTCTCTCCGAGCCGCCCGGCCCGATTCCCCGTGTCGTCGGCACCCCGAGCAAGGCCAGCATCGTGGGGGCCACGTCGATGAGCCGGCAGTGACGGTCCACGAAGCCCTGCCGTCGCACGCCGGCGCCGGAGGCGATGAACGGCGCCCGAGCCTGCACGACCGAGATCGAGCCGTGTTCGCCTCGATGCCCCTGCTGGCGGTGGGCGGCCGTGTGCACCACGACGAGATCCGGGGCGCAGGGATGATCGAAGACCTGGGCGATGTGCTCGTAGGCGTAGGGGTAGGAATTGCTGGTCCGCAAGGGCTGCTGGTGAGCGATCTCGGCGGCGAGGGGGGCGAATCTCGCCGGATCCTGCTCGGCCAGCACGTCGCGGCCGTTCAGGGTCGTCGTCGTGAAGGAGGGCCCTCGCTCGCTCCGCAGGCGTCGGAAGCGCACGTGTCCGTCGAGCGCCCGAGCCTCGTACACCTCGGCGGCAGGCGACCAGGCCACGAGCTCGACGAGGTGCGCCAGGCGAGGCGAGCAGAGGACCTCGACGGCTCGATGCAACTCGGTATCGTCCATGTCCCAGCTTGGCCGAGCCGCTCCCCTGTCCGCCATCGGCGTCCTGGCGAGAAGATCCTCGGGGCGCCCTCGACAAACTACCTACCGGTAGGTAGGCTGCCCTTGTGACACTCCAGGAGACGACGAAGACCGCAGTTGAGAGCATGGAAGAGGGGGTGTCGCCCCCGCCTCGCAGCGGCTCTCTCAAACCCGTGCTCGACGTCATCCCGAAGTCGGTCTACGAGAACCCCACCTGGAAGGGCATGTCGTATTTCGCGAGGGATCTCGTCATCTACCTCGGTCTCATCACCGGCCTCATCCTCGTCTCGAACGTCCCAGGGGCCCTCGCACTCGACGCCGCTGCCGCCGTTCTCGTCTCCGCCCTGTTCATCGTGGGCCACGACGCGGCCCACGGTGCCCTCTTCAAGAGCAAGCGCATGAACTCGCTCGTCGGCCACCTCGCCATGCTGCCCGGCGGTCACGTCTACGAGGGATGGATCCTCGGGCACAACCGCATCCACCACACCTATACGGTGCGGCAGGGCTTCGACTTCGTCTGGCACCCCGTCACGCCCGAAGAGTTTCGTGAGATGTCGGCCGGCGGCCGCCTCCTCCACCGCATCGAATGGTCCTGGCCAGGAGCCGGTCTCTACTACCTGCACCGCGTGTGGTGGTCGAAGATGATCGTCGGCAAGCCTCCCCACCGCTGGGCGAGGCTCGTACGCCGGGACCGGTTCGTCGTCCTCGGCTTCGCCCTTGCCACCACCGGGTTGCTGAGCTGGCTCGGAGCCGAGACGACGGGGACGGCGGCGGGCACGATCTGGCTCCTCGTCCGCGTGCTCGTGCTGCCGTTCCTGGGTTTCCAGTACATGATCGGCTCGTTGGTCTACGTGCACCACGTGCATCCGAGCATCCGGTGGTGGAAGCGCTCGGAATGGACCAAGTTCCGGGGGCAGATGGAGGGCACCACGATCCTGCGGGCTCCCCGTGGCTTCAACCTCTTCCTGCACTGGATCATGGTGCACGTCCCTCACCACGTCGACATGCGCATTCCCATGTACAACCTGGAGGCGGCGGCCGCCGCCATCGAGAAGGCCTTCCCCGGCACCGTGCGCGACGACAAGCTGCGCTTCCGCGATTTCGTCGCCAGCTCTCGGCAGTGCAAGCTCTACGACTTCGACGAGGGCAAGTGGCTCACCTACGCCGAGGCCGGGGTCTGAGCCTGCGGCCCCGGAGGCGTCTGTGTGACGCCGGCTCGTGTCGCCCTCAGGACGGGACGGGCACGAAGGTGACGAGAGGATGCCCGTCGACGAGGTCGATCCTCGAGAAGGCGCTCCCGATCCGGCCGACGTAGTCGTCCTCCTCGAGGGGGTCGGAGCGGTACGAGAGAGCGGGTGACACCCAGACGGGAACCGAACCGAGCATGCCGGCGCTGGCATGGTGGTTGTGCCCTGCCACGACGAGGCAGACGTCGGAGCCGTCGACGACCTCAGCCAACTCCTCCGGCCGAGCGAGCGCCATGCCGGCCATGGAGCGGATGGGGGAGCCGATGGGCGGGTGGTGGAGGGCGAGGACCGTGCCGTCACCGGCGGGGATGTCGAGCTCGTCGCTCAGCCACTGTAGCTGCGCCGGGTTGAGCGCTCCTGCGTCGCTGCCGGGGATGACGCTGTCGAGTGAGATGAGGCGGAGGCCGCCGAACCAATGCACCTGATCGATGGGGTCGGAGCCGCTGCCCGCCGGCGAGCCCTCCGCGAGCAGCTGGCTCCGGACGGCGCCACGATCGTCATGATTGCCCGGGATGCTGATGACGGGAGCCTCGGTGACGGCTCTCAGCCGCTCGATGCGCTCGCGCAGCAGACCGTAGGCGACCGGGTCGCCGGCATCGGCGAGGTCGCCGCTGAGCACGGTGCCCTCGGGGCGGCTCGACGACTCGGCGATGAGGTCGATGGCGCGATCGAGGTTCTCGAGCGGATCGGCCCCCGACGGCAGCCGGCCGCGGGCGAGCAGATGGAGATCGGAGAACTGGAAGAGGAGATGACGGCCCACGGCGCCTGGCAGTGTGTCGCATCGGTCTCCTGGGGGCAAGCTCCCCGGTAGGCTCCGGCAGCCGCCTGCCGCTTCCCTCGAGACGGTCCGACGCCCCGGCGTCACTCACCACAACTCCAGAGATGGTTCTCAGACGTCTCCCAGACTTGCAGGTCATGCTGGGAACCAGCGAACAGGCAGCCAGCGAAGCAGTGAACGGCAACAGGAGTGAGAGGGTCCCATGGACGAGAACGATCGCCCCGAGATGGAACCGCCCGGGACCGAGCGCCCCGAGACCGAGCGGCTGGAGACGGAGCGCCCCGAGACGGAGACCGGTGGCGCCCTGGCTCAGTCTGCTGAGGCTGCCCCGGCCGCACCTGCCGTCGGTGAGCCATCGAGGCCGGACACGAGCGCTCTGACGGGAGCCTGGGTTCCGCGCCAACCTCAGAGTGGCTGGAACCCCTACGGCGCCGCCGAGGTGCCGACACCGCCTCCGGCGCCTCCAGCGCCTCCATGGAGCTCGGGCCTGCCGACTCCGCCCGCCGGAACGGCCGCCTGGGAATCGACCGTGCCCATGCCGCCCGCCGGTGTGCCCGCCTGGGAATCGACCGTGCCGACGCCGCCGGCCGGTGTGCCCGCCTGGGAATCGACCGTGCCGACGCCGCCCGCCGGAACGCCGGCTTGGCAAAGCTGGCAGTCGACGACGCCGACACCTCCCGTGCCGCCGCCTCCGCCCGGTTGGGGGTGGCCGGAGCAACAGCCCCCCAGTTGGGTGCCGATGCAGCCACCGGCCGGCGGTCAACCGCCGGCGGGCGCCCCGTTCCCACAGGCGGGTTGGCCGCAGGTCGCCGCCGGGTCGTCCGGGATCGGCCAACCTCCGACGGGCGAGGGGGACGCCCCCGAGAGCGGTGAGCCCGGCAACCCTCACGGCCTGCGCCGTATCGTGCTCGTCGGACTGGGCGCCGTGCTGCTCCTCGGCGCCGTCGCCGGCGGTGTCTACATCGGGCGATCCTCCAACCGCACGCCGAGCCAGACGACGGCGAGCGAGACGATCCCGTCGCCCTCGAAGTCGAGCAACCCGGGCACTAACGCCAAGATCAACGTCGCAGCCATCGCCGCCAAGGTCGACCCCGCCGTCGTCGACATCACCTCGATCCTCGGTGCCAGCGGCACCGGCGACGAGGCCGCAGGCACGGGCATGATCCTCACGCCGAACGGCGAGGTGCTCACGAACAATCACGTCATCGCGGACGGCACGTCCATCACCGCCCAGATCGACGGCGCCGGCAAGACCTACCAGGTTCTCGTGCTCGGTACCGATCCGACCCAAGACGTCGCTCTCGTGCAGCTGGTTGGTGCCTCCGGCCTGCCAACCGTCACCATCGGCAACTCGGCTCAGCTGCAGGTCGGTGATCCCGTCGTGGCCATCGGGAACGCCCTCGACCTGAAGGGACCCGAGACGGTGACGCAGGGCATCGTCTCTGCGCTCGATCGGTCCATCTCGGCGAGCGACGCCGGGACCGGGGCCACCGAGAACCTCAACGGGCTCATCCAGACCGATGCCCCCATCAACCCCGGCAACTCGGGCGGCCCGCTCGTGAACGCCAGCGGTCAGGTCATCGGCATGGACACGGCGGCCGCCAGCGGCAGTTCGACGCAGTCGGCGACCGACGTCGGCTTTGCCATCCCGGTCAACCAGGCAGTCGCCGTTGCCCAGCAGATCCAGCAGGGCAAGGCGAGCTCCACGGTCATCATCAACAACAAGGGCTTCATCGGCGTGCAGGTGATCTCCATCTCGGAGGCCGAGAGCCAGGACAACGGTTTCTACGGGCAGTTCCCGACGCCCGGGACGAGCTCGGGCGCTTACGTGGCGGGCGTCCTGCAGGGCACGCCCGCCGTGCAGGCCGGGTTGCAGGTCGGTGATGTCATCACCGCCGTCAACGGCAGCACCGTCTCGAGTCCGCAGGCCCTCGGAACCGTGCTGTCGAACGACAAGCCGGGGCAGGCCGTCAGCGTGACGTGGGTCGAGCCCTCAGGCGCTCACCACACGGCATCCATCACGCTCGTCGCCCGCCCGGTCGCTTGAGTTCTCATGCCGCTCGGGTCTTCGCCGTGGCGCCCTCCCGCCTCTTGACCGGCACGGCCTTGGCCGCAGCGGCATCGACTTCAACGGGCGAACAGGTGCCAGCCGAGCCACATCCAGGCGAGGACGAGCGCCGCCCGTCCGATCGCGACCGACCGCAGCCGCTGCAGCGCCCTGTCGAGGGGCACAAGTTCTCCCAAACGGCGGCGCCCGAGGATCTCGAGAGCGACGCCCGCCACGAGCAGGATTGCCCAGAGGAGGAGCGTCACCGCTCTCACGCCGACCCCCACAGCCAGTACCCGGCGCCGAGCCAGGCGGCGAACAGGACGGCCCGCAGCACCTCGTGGCCCGTGAGGATGGAGAGCAACGAGCTGATCGTCGGGTGGCGGCTGCGGGGGGCGGTGTAGAAGTTGAGTAGCTCGAAGGCCACGATCGCAGCCGCCCATGCCGCCCATGCGGCGCCGCCGGCCGTGGGCAGAGCGATGGCCCCGGCCGGGGGTGACTCGGCAGCCCGGCGACGCTGCCGCAGCAGCACGACGAGCCCGCAGGCGATGGTCCCGACAAGACCGAGCGCCGTGGTGATGTCCGCTCGCCACGTGAACGGCTGGCCCGTCGCCGCCACGACCGAATCCGCCGCCGCCGCCCCGATGACCGCGACGGCCGGCCAGCTCGGAATGCGAAGCGACATGCCAGGAGCCTACGGACTCGCCGCCGGCGAGCCCATGGCGCGACGTGCCCTCGCGACGATGGCCCTGTAACCTCGGGGCGCGCAATCTGGCGACCGAAGGCCTTCGATCGACGAGGCCGTTCGCAACACCACGAAGGGAACCTCACCGACATGGCGAACAGCGGGAGCCCCCGCAAGCGCGGCAGTGGCAACAGGCGGCCGCCCGGTTCGGGCAATCGCTCGGCGGCAACACGGCGCTCTGGCGCGCCGGCGTCTGCGAAGCCGACACAAGGCGCCCCCGAGCCGGAGGGCTCAGACAAGCCGACGGCCGATGAGCGTGCCCGCGAGCGCCTGAGCCAGCCGCGGGCAACAGGCGGCGGCAAGCGTCCTCCGCCCCGCGGCGGGTCGCGGCCCGGCGGCGGCATCGACCCTCGTAGGCGCCGTCCGCAGAATCACAGCACCGGGCGGACCGCCGGCATCTTCGGTGGCGCCTTCGTGGCGCTGGCCATCGTCGTCATTCTCCTCATCTCGCTGCTCGGCGGCGGGAAGAGCGGGGGGGCGACCGGCAATCCGATCGCCGCCCAACCGGCCCCGGCATCACTGGTGAGCGCCCTCGCCAAGGTCTCGAGCTCGACCTCGCAGCTCTCCGCCGCCGGGCTCGGCGGAAGTCTCGTGACGGTGAAGGGCGTCTTCACGCCGACTCCGAAGGCGAAGGCGATCACCCAGGGCGGCAAGCCCGTCCTCGTCTACATCGGTGCCGAGTACTGCCCGTACTGCGCCGCCTCCCGCTGGGCGCTCATCATCGCCCTCAACCGCTTCGGCAGCTTCACGGGCCTCGAGACGGTCGCCTCCTCCCCCTACGACACCTGGGCCAACACGCGGACCTTCAGCTTCGCGAAGGCGACCTACACGAGCCCCTACCTCGTCTTCGAGCCGACCGAGTACACCTCGAACGCCTGTGCCGTCGCCATCTCCTCCAACAGCTGCCCGAACGACCAGTACAAGACCCTCCAGCCGCTCAGCACGCTTGACAAGTCGTTGCTGACGACGTACGAGAACAGCAGCCTCTCGATCCCGTTCTTCGCCTGGGGCGGCAAGTACATCTCGGCTGGAGCCCTCTACCTGCCCACCGTCATCAACCTCGGCAACAGCCAGACGGCCCTCGGCTGGCACCCGATGTCGTGGGACGAGATCCTCCAGAACATCAACTCGTCGCCCCTCACCTCGGCCGGGCAAGCCATTCTCGGGACGGCCAACGTCTACACGGGCGCCATCTGTGACATGACGAACAACCAGCCCGGCTCGGTGTGCGACACCCCCATGGTCAAGCAGGCTCAGACGGAGCTCGCCGCCGCATGAGCCGGTGGCGGCCGATCACGGCCACGATCGTGTCGGTGCTCGGCTTGGCCGTCGCCGTCTACCTGACCTACAGCCACTACACGGCCGGTTCGAAAGGCGTCAACGTCTGCCCGCTCGGCGGCAACGGCAGCGGCGCCATCGACTGCGGCGCCGTCCTCACGAGCGGCTGGTCGACCATCCTCGGCTTGCCCGTCGCGCTCTACGGCGCCGTCTTTTTCGTCTTCATGATCGCCATCAACGTCCCGGCGATGTGGCGTTCCGAGTCGTTGCTCGTCGCACGCCTCCGCTTGGCCGCCGTCTGCGTCGGCATGGTGAGCGTCGTCTACCTCGTCGGCGTGGAGCTGCTCGCCGTGCACAAGATCTGCATCTGGTGCACGAGCGTCCATATCCTGCAGTTCGTGCTGTTCATGCTCGTGATCACGGGTTGGAACGACACCGGCTGGGCGGCGGTGCAATGGGACGAGGCCGACGAGGATCTCCAGCTCGCTTCTGGCTGATCATCGCAACGGTGGCGCCGTCGGTCCGGGAGCGGCCGGCAGCGAGCGCCCCCTCAGCCGGCAGACAGCGCGCTCGCAGCCGCCACGCGGGCCTCGGCCATGCGGTCGGCGATCACGCTGAGCGGCTGGCCGGATCGGCGTGCCTCCTCGAAGAGACGGCCGACCGTGTCGAAGATGCGCCCGACGTGGGCTCGTGCCGCCTCGGTGTCGTAGCCACCGGCTTCGTAGGCGATGTTGATGATGCCGCCGGCGTTCGCCACGTAGTCGGGCACGTAGGTGATGCCGCGTTCCTGCAGGGCCACCTCGATTGCGGCGCTCTCCAGCTGGTTGTTGGCAGCCCCGCAGACGGCTTCACAGGCGAGCTCGGGCACGGTCCGCTCGTTGAGGGCGCTCCCGAGGGCACAGGGGGCGTAGAGGTCGCACGTCACGCCGTGAACGGCCTCCGGCGCGACGACGTCGGCCCCGAGGCTGGCGGCGGCGGCGAGCGCCGCAGGGGACACGTCGGCGATCGTGAGGCGGGCACCCCGTTCCGCGCACAGCTGGGCGAGGGTGAGCCCGACCTTGCCGACGCCGCTGATGGCGATGTGGCGGCCGTCCAAGCGAGCTGAGCCCCAGAGAGCCTGCGCCGTCGCCTCGATCGCCCGCACGACGCCGAAGGCCGTGATCGGGCTCGGGTCGCCCGACCCGCCGAGGGACGCCGATCGCCCCCGTACGAACGGTGTTAGCTCGCCGATGAGATCCATGTCGGCGAGCGAGGTGCCGACGTCCTCTGCGGTGAGGTAGCGGCCGCCGAAGGTGTCGACGAAACGGCCGTAGTCGGCCATCAACGCATCGCTCCTCGCCGTCGCCGGCTCGCCGATGATGACGCCCTTGCCCCCTCCCATATCGAGCCCGGCGACGGCCGCCTTGTAGGTCATCGCCTTCGACAGGCGCAGAACGTCGGTGAGCGCCTCGTCGATCGATCCGTAGGCGTGAAAGCGGGTGCCTCCGAGCGAGGGCCCGAGTGCCGTCGAGTGGATGGCCACGATCGCCCGCAGCCCGGAGCGAGGGCGCCATACCGCCCGCACTTCCTCGTGCCCGGCCCCGAGGGCACGGACGGACGCCTCGTCAAGGGTGGGCGCCGAAGCCTCCGACGTGCCGCTGGGCTCCGTCACGGGCGCTCCTCTCAGCGCTTGGCAGAGGAGGCGGCCGCCACGTACGGGCTGGCGGAAAAGGCGACGGGGGCGAAAGCGAGCGGCCGGTTCGACGACCCTTGCCAGCCGAAGTACCAGGGCGAATACAGCATCCACCACTGCCCGTTGCTGTCCTCGAAGAGGGATTCCTCACCGGGACCTTGACCCTGGCTGTTCGAACCGACGAACGGCCCCTTCGTCGTGCGGTCCGTGCAGGGGCCGATCGGGCCGGTACAGGCTGCGTAGCCGACGCCGTAGCTGGGGTTGTTGAACCACGAGCCGGAGTAGAAGAGCCAGAATTTCCCCCGCACCTCCACCATGTCGGGAGCCTCGACGATCTTCTCCTGCCAGCGCTCGTCGGAGGTGAGGAGGAGATGGGCCGGACCGGCGAGGGCGAGCCCGTTCGCTGACAGCTGCTGGGCAAAGAGGTGGCTGACGCTGTAGGGCGCCGGGGCGGCGGCGTTGTCGTCCGACTTCCAGTCGAGGTAGAGCTTCCCGTCGGCGGCGAGGAAGGTGCGCGGGTCGATGGCTCCGTGGGAGGCGAAGTCACAGATGAGCGGTGACGACTGTCCCACGAAGGGGCCGCCCGGCGTCCGCGAGGTGGCGACGCCGATGCACTGGGCGTAGTGCGAGAAACCCGTGCCCTGCTGGTCGTAGTAGAGCGATGGTTGTGCCATCGAGTCGTAGTACATGACGTACTGGCCGTCGATGTAGCGAACGTCGGGCGCCCAGTCGAAGCCGTTCGTGGCCCACGAGGGCACAGACGTCATGGCGGAATGCGTCGCCGGCCAGTGACCGAACGTCGTGGCGAACGCCGTCGGGATGATCTGGCCGTAGAGGCCCGTCTGGCTCGTGTAGAGCTCGTATCCTCCGGGCACCTTCAGCACGAACGGGTCGGGCAGGTTCTCGCTGGGGGAGGCGATCGTGGCAGGGTCGGCGAGGTCGCCCGCCGCTGGCGGGGTCGTCGTCGGAGGCAGCGAGGTCGTCGTCGACGGGCCCGAAGCGACGCTCGACCTCGAGGTCGAACTGCTCGATTGACTCGTCGTTCCGGCACCGGCGGAGGCGCACCCGGCCAAGGCGAGGGCTGCGGCTGCCACCCCTGCAAGGCCACGAAGATGCCGTCGCCACCGAGCTGGTCGGCGACGGCGGGGAGGTGAGGGGAGAGTGTTCACGACGGGTGAGAAGTTAGCGAGGTTTACCGCCTGCGTGGGGGAGCCCGGCGGCCTCCCGCCAGGCTACCCTCAGCCGTCGTGAGCCCCGTGACCGGCCGGCGCAACATCCTGCTCGTCGTCTCCGACCAGGAGCGCCAGCGCAGTTGGCTGCCGGCGGGCCTTCGCCTGCCCTGGCGAGAGTCCATCATGGCCGACGGCCTCGAGTTGACGAATTACTGGACGCACTCCTCGCCCTGCTCGCCGTCCCGCGCTTCGATGATGACGGGTCGGTACCTGCCCTCCCACGGTGTCGTGGACAACGTCATCCTTCCCTGGCACACCGAGCTCGATCCGGGCATCCCGACCATCGGCCGCCTCCTCGCCGAGCGGGCCGGGTACCGCTCGTCCTACATCGGCAAGTGGCACCTCTCCTACGGGCCGAGCCCAAACATGGAGGCCTACGGCTACGCCGACTGGTCGGGCGACGACCGCCATTTCATGGGTTGGGCGGGCACCGGCGTGCACTTCGACCCCATCATCGCCGACAACGCCGCTCACTGGCTGCAGGCCAATGGAGCCGGCGGGCGGCCCTGGTTCCTCACCGTTGCGCTCGTCAACCCCCACGACGTCATGTGGTTCCCGATCGACCAGCCCGGCTACCAGGCCGACAACCGGGAGGCGGTCGAGGTCGCCAAGGGGTTCCTGTCGGCGGCCAAGTGGAAGGACTCCGATCCCATCCCGGCCTACGAGGGCGACTATCCCGAGGTGTTCGACGAGCTGCCCGCCAACTTCGCCGACGACCTCACGAGCAAGCCCGCCGCCCACCGCGCCTTCAGGCACTCGCAGCAGCACGGTGTCTGGGGCTATCTCGACCCGGCGGACAAGGCGGCCTGGCTCCGCCAGCTCGACTACTACGCCGAGCTGCACCGGCTGGCCGACGAGAGCCTCGGCGTCGTTCTCTCGGCCCTGGCGGCATCAGGAGCAGCCGCCGAGACAGCCGTCATCTTCACCTCGGACCACGGCGACATGTGCGGCAGCCACGGGCTGCGCTCGAAGGGGCCCTTCGTCTACTCCGAGATCATGAAGGTGCCCTGCTACCTCAAGGTTCCCGGCCTGACGTCGCCGGGGTCGGTGTCCGACGCCCTCGCCAGCCACGTCGATCTGGCGCCGACGATCTGCGCCCTCGCCGGCATCGATGCCTCCGAGGTGGCGGGGCTGGCCGGCGTCGATCTGTCGCCCGTGCTCGCTGACCGAGCGGCATCGGTTCGAGACCACGTCCTGTTCGCCATGGACTCGGCTCACACGTCTCACGTGCGGGCGACTCGTTACGCCCTTCGCGGCTACTTCGACGGGCGCGTCAAGTACGCCCGCTACTACGGCATCGGGGGCGGCAAGCCCAACGACGACTTCACGCCGGCGTCTCGCCGCTCCGGCAAGCAGGTAGGGGTCGGCGCCGCCTTCGACGAGCAGGAGCACGAGATGTACGACCTCGCGGACGACCCGGGCGAGCTCGTCAACCTGGCGGGCGACCCGGCTCGGCGACGGGACGTCCGCGAGCGCTTCGACGAGCTGGCGAGCTACGAAGCTGCCGAGCTGCAGGCCTAGCGCCCCCCGCTGCTTCGGCGCCATCGCTCCGGGGCGAGGCGGACCGGGTGGGATCGGCGGCCGGGTCGCCGTAGAGGTACCTCGGCCCGCTCCCGAATCGGGCCGCCTGGTCGTCGGGGTTGTAGAGAGCGCATCGTTGCAGCGAGAGACAGCCACAGCCGATGCAGGAGTCGAGGTCGCCTCGGAGGCGCTCGAGAACGGCGATCTGCTCGTCGAGGAGCGGGCGCCACATCCGAGAGAGCCGGCTCCAGTCCGCCTTCGTGGGCGTGCGCCCTTCGGGCAGTAGGGCGAGAGCGGCGCGGATGTCCTCCAGTGACAGCCCGAGGCGCTGGGCGACACGGACGAAGGCCACCCGCCGCAGCACGTCGCGGGCGTAGCGACGCTGACCTCCCGGGGTGCGAAGGGATCTGATGAGCCCTTCCGCCTCGTAGTAGCGCAAGGCCGACGTTGCCACACCGGAGCGGGCGGCGAGCTCGCCGATGCTGAGTCGGGGAAGGCTCACGCCGAGGATTCTACATGTTCCTTGACTTCAAGTGAACTTTAAGTCATAGCATCGGCGCATGACGATGAAGACGGTCTTTCGATTCGAGGATCTGCCCGGCCTCCTCTCGCTCATGTCGGGCGACGAGAAGCACGATCCGGCCGCCCTCTCGACCCTCGACGTGCTCTGGGTGCTGTACGACCGGGTCCTCGACGTCTTGGCGGACACCGCCGGCGAGCGGGCACGTGACCGCTTCCTCCTCTCGAAGGGGCATGGCCCGCAGGCGTATTTCGCCGTCCTGGCGGCGAAGGGTTTCTTCCCGCCCGAGGTGCTGTCGAGCTTCGGGCGCTTCGACTCGCCCCTCGGCTATCACCCCGACCGGCTCCTCGTGCCCGGCGTCGAGATCTCGAGCGGATCGCTCGGGCACGGCCTCGCGATCGCTGTCGGTCTTGCCCTCGGTCTCGCAGAGACGGCCGAGGGCGGGGCACCGAGGGTCTTCTGCCTCATGGGCGACGCCGAGCTCGACGAGGGATCGAACCACGAGGCGATCGCCCTGGCCGGCCGCCTCGCCCCCGATCGCCTGCGGGCCATCGTCGTCGACAACGACTCCTCGAGCTACGGGTGGCCCGGCGGTCTCGAGGGGCGTTTCGCCGCCGAGGGATGGGAGACCGTGCGGGTGCCCTCGAGCGAGCACGACGCCCTCGCTCTCGAGCTCGGCGGGCCATCGTCGCCGGGCGCCCCGCGGCTCGTCGTCGTCGAGGCGAGCAGCAAGGACAACTCGTGGCGCTCGCTCGCCGGCGCTCCGAGTAGGAACTGAGGGCTCGCCATGGTGAGCAGCCGTGTGCAATTCGTGACGACGATGACCGAACTCCTCGAGCGGGACAAGCGGACGGCTCTCGTGCTCGCCGACATCTCCGCCGACCGGTTCCTGCCGGCCGCTCGGCGGCACCCGGGACGGGTCGTCAACGTCGGCATACGCGAACAGACGATGATCGGCGTGGCCGCCGGCCTCTCCCTCGCCGGCCTGCGCCCCGTCGTGCACAGCTACGCCTCGTTCCTCGTCGAGCGGCCCTTCGAGCAGATCAAGCTGGATCTCGGTCACCAGGATCTCGGCGCCGTGCTCGTCAGCATCGCCGGCTCGTACGACGCCTCCGGCGAAGGGCGCACGCACCAGTCGCCAGCCGATGTCGCCCTGCTCGACACGATCCCCGGCTTCACGGTGCACCTACCGGGGCACGCCGCCGAGGTGGACGCCTTGTTGCGCCAGGCGGTCGCCGGCAACGGCCGCGTCTATCTCCGGCTGTCGGAGCGGTCGAACCATCAGCCCTGGCACGGCGCCGGGGCGGCCGGCGGCATGACCGTCGTGCGAGCGGGTTCCCTCGGCACGGTGATCGCCGTGGGGCCCCTGCTCGATCCCGTCCTGGCAGCGACAGAACTGTGGGATGTCACGGTTCTCTATGCGTCCACGATCCGGCCGTTCGATTCCGCCACGCTGCTCGGGACGCTCGGCCGCCCGGACGTCGTCATGGCGGAGCCGCTGCTGAGGGGGACGTCGCTCGGCCCTCTGTCCGCCGCCCTCGCCCACATTCCTCACCGGCTGCTGCCGCTCGGCGTCGCCGACGTCGAGTTGCGCCGTTACGGGACGCCCGGGCAGCACGCCGCCGCCCACGGCCTCGACGCACGAGGGATCCGCGAGGCGGTCGGCGCCTTCCTAGGGCTCGCCTGAGCTCACCGAGGCCGCCGGGCCGCCCTCGCGCCGGAGGCGGTAGAGCACGTGGGGGCGGAGCGCACTGCCCAGCGGCACCCGCGGGTGCTCGAAGTCGTCGGCCGGATCGCGTTGCATGCCGATCTTTCGCATCACCTGCTGGGAGCGCTCGTTGACGACCGAGGTGAACGAGACGATTTCCTCGAGGCCGAGCTGCCCGAAGCCGAAGGCCAGGCAGGCGCGGGCCGCCTCCGGGGCGTAGCCCTGCCCCCAGACGGCGCGCGCCAGCCGCCAGCCCACCTCGACGCCCGGCGCGAAGGGCAGCGGCGACGGCTCCTCGGCCGTGAAGGCATTGAGGCCGACGAAGCCCACGAAGGGGGCGCCGCCGATCTCCTCCACGGCGAAAAGCCCGAAACCGCCGCGCTCGAAGGCGGCATCAGCCCGCTCGGCAAAGGCGTCGCTCTCGCCGGGCGTGAGGGAACGCGGGAAGAACTCCATGACGGCGGGGTCGGCGTTCAGCGCCGCAAAGGCCCTCCGGTCGGCCGGCTTCCATCTGCGCAGCAGCAGGCGCTCGGTGCGCAGCAACGGTCCTGGCTCGATCTGCACGGCCCTGCAGCGTACGGTGCCCGTCATGGTCGGCGTGCTCGTCGTGGAGCTGCACATGCCGGCGGCGCGCTCGCTGAAGGAGAAACGAGCCACCATCCGGCCCATCCTCGACACCGCGCGCAGTCGTTACCGCGTCGCCATCTCGGAGGTGGACTACCAGGACCTCCACCAGCGTGCCCGCCTCGAGATCGCCGCCGTGGCCTCGGCGGAGCACGTCGTCACCGAGACGCTCGATGCCGTCGAGCGCCTCATCTGGTCGGCTGCCGGCGCCGAGATCGTGTCCAGCAGCCGGCGCTGGCTGGAGGACGACTGACGATCAGTCGATCCAGACCGTCTTGGTGTTGGCGAACTCCTTGATGCCCGGTCCGGCGAGCTCGCGACCGTAGCCGGACCGCTTGACGCCCCCGAAGGGCAGGTCGTAGTAGGAGGTCACCATCCAGTTGATGAACACCATGCCCGCCTCGAGCTCGCGAGCGAAGTGCTGCTGCTCGACGGCGTCCTCGGTCCAGGCGTTCGAGCCGAGCCCGAAGTCGCTGTCGTTGGCGAGTGCGATCGCCTCGTCGATGGAAGCGACCGTGAACATCGAGGCCACCGGTCCGAAGACCTCCTCGCGGTAGACGCGCATGTCCGGCGTGAGGTCGGCGAGGACCGTCGGCGGGTAGAACCAGCCGGGCCCGTCGATGCGCCCTCCCCCACAGAGGAGTCGCGCCCCCTTGGCGATGGCGTCCTCGACCTGCTCGACGACCTCGTCGCGTCCGCTCGGCGTCGCCAGCGGGCCGACGTCGGTGGCCGGGTCGAGCGGATCGCCCACGACCAGCTTGGCCATCTCGGCCGCGAAGCGCTCCTCGTACTCCTCGGCGATGTCCTCGTGGAGGATGAAGCGCTTGGCGGCGATGCAGGACTGCCCGTTGTTCTGCACGCGGGCCTTCACACCCACCTCGACGGCGCGGGCGAGGTCGGCCGACGGCATCACGATGAAGGGGTCGGAGCCGCCCAGCTCGAGCACGCTGTGCTTGATCTCGCTGGCGGCGACGGAGGCGACCGAGCGCCCGGCCGCCTCGCTCCCGGTCAGGGTGGTCGCCTTCACGCGTGGGTCACGCAAGAGCCGCTCGACCTTGTCCGATCCGATGAGGAGCGTCTGGAAGGCACCCTTCGGGAGGCCGGCGCGCCGGCAGGCCTCCTCCAGGTAGAGGGCGGTCTGTGGCACGTTCGAGGCGTGCTTGAGGAGACCGGTGTTGCCGAGCATGAGGGCCGGGGCGGCAAAGCGCCCGACTTGCCAGAGTGGGAAGTTCCAGGGCATGACGGCCAGCACCGTCCCGATCGGCTGGTAGGTCACATAGGAACGCCGCTTGGCGGCGGTGCCCGTCACCTCCGTGTCGGCCAACAGCTCCTCGGCATGCTCGGCGAAGTATCGAAAGCCGCCGGCGCATTTGCGCACCTCGCCCTTCGCCTGCTCGAGCGGCTTACCCATCTCGATGACCACGGTCCTCGCGAGGTCGTCCAGATCGCCCTCGAGGATGTCGCCGACGCGGCTCACGAGCTCCGCCCGCTCGGCGAAGCTGGTGCGCCGCCAGCTCCGGAACGTCTCATCGGCGAGAGCGAGCCGTTCTTCCACTTCGGAGTCGGTGTGGGCGTCGAAGGTCTTGACCGTCTCGCCAGTTGCCGGGTTGATGGTTGCGATCGTCACGCTCACCGTTCTAGTGCGAAATCCCGCCGCTGGGAACCCTGTTTCCGCCGCCCGGGCGGGGCGATCACCACGTCACGGCCGACCGACAGGCCGCCTGCGCCGCCCCGGGCGGGACCGGCCCCCGTGCCCCCGTCGCCGGCCGCTACTCTCGGTGAGGTGAGCGAGCAAGCCGCCGACACCGCCGCCGAGCTCGGCCGTGTCGAGGCTCGGCTCGACGAGGTCGAAGGGGCGCTGTCACGCCTCGACGACGGGACCTACGCGACGTGCCGGTCCTGCGGTCGGCCGATCGCCGAGGACCTCCTGGCGGCTGATCCGACGACGTCATGGTGCGGGCCCTGCGCGGCGGAGCGCTGAGGTGGCGCGGGTGCGCTTCTTCGCCCAGGCGCGCGACGCCACGGGCTGCCGTGAGGCGGAGATCGAGGGTGAGACCGTGGGAGGCGTGCTGCAGGCGGCGGTGGCGCGCTTCGGTCCGGCACTGGGCGATGTGCTCGCCACGAGCACGATCTGGGTGAACGGCGAACGCGCCCTTCCTCCCGAGGGCATCCGCCCGACCGACGAGCTCGCCGTGCTCCCGCCGGTCTCGGGCGGCTGACCCGGGCGCCTCAGGCCTTCTTCGTCTCCCAGAAGATCGTGTCGATCTGGGCGATGTTCTCCAACAGGCGGTCGGCGACGGCCGTGTCGTTCGTCTTCTTGGCCTCGCCCGCTGCCTTCGTCGCCTTCCAGAAGACGTCGTGCAGCTGGGGGTGCTTCTCGAGGTGCTCCGGCTTGAAGTAGTCGGTCCACAGCACCCAGAGGTGGTGCTTCACGAGGTCGGCCCGCTCCTCCTTGATGAGGACGGCGCGCTCCTTGAACACGGGGTCGTCGGAGGCGTTGAACTTCTCCATGCACGCCTTCACCGAGTCGGCCTCGATGCGCGCCTGTGCGGGGTCGTAGACACCGCACGGCAGGTCGCAGTGCGCCCGAGCGATGCCGGGCGGGGAGAGGCGATCGAGCGCAGCGAGCAGAATGGAAAGGGATCGGCCTGGGCGGAGATACATGCCACGACTCCTTTGGTGAGATCGTTGTGCTTCGGGCGACTCACCTTATCCCCGCGTCGGCGCAGCGCTCCCTTTGGTGAGAGCCTGTAGCCGTGAGCACGCCGGGCGCATCGAGGTGGCGCCGCTTCATGGGGCGCCTTGTTGCCCTCGACCGCCGTCGTCTGCGCCGCAACGCCACGGCGGCGGCCGCCGTCGGTGCCGCCCTGGCGTCGGCCGCAGGGCTGCGCCTCGCCCAGCGGCGCCTTCTTCGCCTCCGCATCGAGGGCGTCAGCATGGTGCCCGTGCTCGCCCCGGGCGATCGCGTGCTCGTGCTCCGCACGGACCGCGTGACAGTCGGCGACATCGTCGCCTTCGCCGACCCGGACGGCACCGACGCAGTGCTGGTCAAGCGTGTGGCCGGCGTCGACCGCAGCTCGGTCCGCGTCGAGGGCGACAACTCGGGCACGAGCCGGGACAGCCGCCATTTCGGGCCGGTGCCCCGTTCGGCCGTGATCGGGCGGGTGCTCTGGTGCTACTGGTCGCCCTACCACCCGGCCAAGGCGGGGCGCTGAGGCACTACGCTGCGAAATGACGCTGCGATCGGAGCGCCGGCCCCGCCGGTGCCCGCGGTTGGAGTTGGTTGCAGCGGAGGCCCGACGGGCGCACCCTTGCGGCGCTGCACTGAGCCTCGAGGGGAGGGACTGGGAGCGTGGGAGTGATGGGTCTACAACGACAGGACGTGGACAGGTTGCTCTCGCCCGAGTTCGTGCAGGGACTCGCCGAGGCGCCCGTCGGGGAGCTTCGCTCGAAGCGGGCGGAATGTCGCCGCATCGAGGATCTCGTGTCCTACCTGCGGCGCGTCGTGCAGGGGCAGATCGATCTCGTCGTGGCAGAGATGGAGATCCGTCTCGGCGGTGGCGCCAGCGACCACCAGCACCAGCTCGTGGAGGACCTGCCGAGCATCCTCGCCGGCTCACACCCGCAGCCGCGGGGTGCCGTTGTGGGTGAGGCTGGCGGTCGGCGAGGCGAAACGGGCTCCCGCCAGGCCACCTCGTTGCTCGCCATGCCGGCCGTGACGGAGGTCTTCGCCGAGGAGGCCGGCCTTGCCCCGGACGAGATCGCCGCCGTCATCTCGCCCGAGTTGGCGGCGACCACCTTCAAGGGGGGCATGCTGCCGGGCGCCAACCTCGAGAGCTTCGCTGATGCCGAGCTGACCGAGCTGGTGGAGCGGCTCCGGCGGCACGAGTCGGTCCTCTCGGCCGAGCGCAAGGTTCTGCACGAACGCATCAGCCTCCTGCAGGCGATCGTCGTGGAGCGGTACAAGTCGGGGGCGGCCCATGCCGACACCCTGCTCGAGGACCACAACGTCGACGAGGGCCACGGGCACGACGGGAGCGGGGGAGCCGTCGCCGACGCGACGGGCAACGCAGAGGACGACACGCCCTGAAAGACATCCCTGACCGCTGGACTGACCTGGGTGAGTTCATCCGCACCCAGCGCGAGATGGCGCGCTTGTCCCTCCGCCGCATGTCGGAGATCGCCGGCATCTCCAACCCGTACCTGAGCCAGATCGAGCGCGGCCTACGGAAGCCCTCCGCCGAGATCCTCCAGCAGATCGCCAAGGCGCTGCGCATCTCCGCGGAGACGCTCTATGTCCGAGCCGGCATCCTCGACGACCACCGCGACATGAACGCCGACCTCGTCGGCCACATCTACGCCGCCACCGACATCGACGACCAGCAGAAGCAGGTCCTCATCGCCATCTACCTCTCGTTTCGCGGCCACGCCGAGGACGGGCCAGCCGCAGGCCCGCTCGAGACCGACGCCGTTGCCGGCGACGGTGGCAGTGGCGACGGCGATGTCGGGGCCGGCGACGAGGACCGCCCTCAGTAGGCTCGAT
>Ga0181526_10000808_pt1 | contig 31681 bp, 27 predicted proteins | sample PEATcosm2014_Bin_35_FD_119750 | JGI IMG/M metagenome (GOLD analysis project Ga0181526, IMG submission 119750) | Peatland microbial communities from MTU Mesocosm Facility, Houghton, MI, USA - PEATcosm2014_Bin06_30_metaG | ecosystem: Environmental > Terrestrial > Soil > Wetlands > Peat | place...
CACCTGCTGCTCGCGCATCGGGCCACCCCTCCAAGTCAACGACGACGTTGCGTTCTACCCCGGCCAAAAGGGCATCTGATACCACCGGGGCCGGTCACAAAGAGTCCTCGCCGGCGAGCGTATATTGAGACGCTCGCCGGCGCCGAAGTTCGCCCCTTATAAGAACGTAATACGTCGATGCAACCGGTCGAGCAGCGCAGCGAGCGCCGGTAACAATGGTCGCTTGAACTGGGGAATTCGGCTTTCGTTAAGGCCGAGGTACGCAGGGCCCCATGCTGCAATCCCTACGTGATGACACCGGCACGAATTCGCAGGACTACGCCCGCCGCGATTGCCGCAGTCCTGGCGCTCGCGCTTGGGGCATGCGCGGGCGAGGCGAATGACGCACCTGGATCAATCGTCGTCGGGGGCGTGACGCGCACCTACGTCGCGCACGTTCCGGAGAAGCTTGGTTCGAGCGTTCCGCTGGTGCTTTCGTTCCACGGGCATTTCGGAACCGGCGCAGGTCAAGCTCGCCTCACGAATTTCGGTGCGCTCAGCGACAGGTACGGCTTTATCGTCGTCTATCCCGATGGAATCAACCGAGGCTGGAACGATGGGCGTGAAGGAAAGCAGGGCGCCGACGACATCGGACTCGTGAAGGCCCTGATTGCCGATTTCTCACGACGCTATTCGATCGATTCGAAACGCATTTACGTCAACGGATTTTCGAACGGCGCGATGTTCTCTCAATACGTTGGATGTACGCTCGCGAACCAAATCGCGGCGATCGCACCGGTGTCGGGCTACATGCCCACTGAAGATGCGCCCGGATGCCATCCGGCACGGCCGATATCGGTGCTCGAGATCGGGGGAACGGCGGATCCCGTCATGCCCTTCACCGGTGGCGAGATCAAACTTTTGGGCTTCAAACGCGGGGCGGCGGTGCTTTCAGCCAAGCAGACGATTTCGATGTGGACGAACAACGCAAAGTGCAAGGCACCGTCACAGGTTGCCGCGCTCGCACCGGTCGCGACGAACGACGGTACCAGCATCACGCGAACCACCTACGCTTCGTGCGTCAGCGGCACGAGCGTCGTGCTCTACGCGGTCATTGGCGGCGGACACGCGTGGCCCGGCGGCCCACAATATGCTCCGAAGCTCATCATCGGGCGCGCGAGCAGGCAACTCAACGCGAGTCAAACGATCGTCGAGTTCTTTCTCGCGCATCCCATGCGCTAACCCTTCGAAGCGCTCAGGGAACCCAACGGTTACGCGAAGAGACTGAGGACCGAGCCTCCTCCGGCGATACTTGGCGCTCGCCTCTTTGGTACGCTCCCGTACGCCCGCCCTGCTACCATCGGCGGCATCAGGGTCGCCAAGCCCGGCGTCACCCGCCTGCGATTTCCAACTCATAGGAGCTGTTCAAAATGAACTACTTTATCGAAGCATTCAAGAAATACGCCGTTTTTTCGGGGCGCGCCAGGCGTAGCGAATATTGGACTTCGCGCTCTTTAATATCCTGGTGAGCATCACTCTTTGGATCATCGGCGCGGTCATCACTGCGATGGCCGGCGGCCAATCGAACTTCGGAATGGGACCGTTTGAACTGTATTCTCTCGCCGCGTTCCTTCCAGCCCTAGGCGTCGGCGTTCGGCGCCTTCATGACGTTGGTAAGAGCGGCTGGTGGACACTGCTCGGCTTTGTCCCGATCGCCAACCTGTATCTCATCGTGTTACTGTGTCACGACAGCCAACCTGGCGAAAACGAGTTCGGCCCGAGCCCGAAAGAGGCGCTCGCTTTAGCATAAGACCTGTTTACCTGTTCCTGGCTACGCCGACGGCCGAGCCGCCTCGTCACGCGATATCCTTGATTTTCATTTGGCGGACGCTGCAGGGTTCAGCTATATTTAGGTCATCGGCCGTTAATCGATGTCAGGAGGTTTGGGTAATGAATTCAAGTTCAACTGGCCGCGGAGCGCATGGCGACTTCGCAATCGTCGTCGCGTCAACTCCGGGCGCGGCCACTCCGCTATCGTGCGCTGACATTCCCCGGAACACGTAAGCCTCGCCGTTCGGAGGCTACGCGGGAGGAAAAAGGGGTGTGGCGCCTCGAGACTCCCCGCATGAGTGATCAAGCCCTTTCGTCCGGCGCCGTGGTGCTGGCATTTAGTACTGGTCTTGCCGTCGGTGTTGTTTTTAGCCTGGTGAAGTTGCCATCCCCAGCGCCGCCATTCCTCGGTCTCATCGGGCTGGTAGGAATGTTTACCGGTCAGCGGCTTTGGCCGTTTCTTGCATCCCGGTTCTTCCACCATTAACCTCGCCGGCGAGTAAGCGACGGTTCGGGAGGCCAGCCCTGGGCCCGTACCGTACTCGATGGTGAAGGCGGCGGCCAAACGATCGAGGGGAGGAACGTGCTTAGCAAGTTACTAGACGAGAGCAATGGCCAGAAAATCTTCGCGGTGATCCTGCAACCTGGAGATGAAGTCACGGGGGCGTTGATCCAGTTCGCCAAAGCGGAGCACATCACCGCGGCGAGCTTTACCGCGATCGGAGCCTTCGAACGCGCTACCGTAGGCTGGTTCGACATTCAGCAAAAGGACTATCGTCCTATCGCAATAGACGAGCAAGTGGAGATGCTTTCTTGCATCGGCGATTTCTCCGTTACGCCTGAGGGGGAGCCGCAGCTTCACGCCCACGTTGTCATTGGCCGTTCCGATGGAACGACGCGCGGGGGGCATTTGCTCGAAGCGCACGTTCGTCCAACATTCGAAGCGATCGTCTCTGAATCTCCCGCTTATTTGCGTCGAACTTTCGACGCATCGAGCGGATTGTCGCTTATCGACCCCTTGCTCTGATCTCGACCGGCATCGTTGCACGAGGCTCGCGCTACTGGGCCGGAATCAAGCCCGAGAGGATGTGATTGAGGTGGAACTTACTCGGAATATTGCCGTCCTTGGCGTCGGTACGATGGGATCGGCGTTTGCACGGAGACTGCTGGCAGCGGGGATGGGCGTAAGCGTATGGGACCGTACCCCCGCCGTGGCCGCGCCGCTCGCGCAGGCTGGTGCCGTAGTCGCAGTAACCCTGGAGGAAGCGGTGCGTGACGCCGGCGTCGCGATCACGATGGTCCCGACGATCGCCTCGATCGAGGAAACAATGCCGCGCGCGCTGGCAGCCCTTCCTCGCGACGCCATCTGGCTGCAAATGAGCACAATCGGTGCCGATGGGACCGAACGCGCCATCGCGCTTGCAAAAGAGCACCGGCCCGACGTTGTGTTTGTCGATGCGCCCGTCTCCGGCTCGAGAGTGCCGGCGGAAGAGGGCAAGCTACTGATTCTTGCTTCAGGTCCTGCCGCGGCGCTGGACGCGCTGGCGCCGGTGTTCTCGGCCCTCGGCCAGAAGACGATGCGATGGGAGCGCGCGGGAAGCGGCTCGCGCATGAAGCTAGTCCTTAATACCTGGCTCGCCGTACTCGGCGAAGGAGTTGCCGAGGCGGCCGCGCTCGCGCAGTCGCTGGACGTTTCCCTCAACGACGTCGCGACGTGCCTAGCGTCCACCGCGCTCAATGCCCCGTGGGCGCTTTCCAAACTCGACAAGATCGAGCGCCGCGCGTTCGACCCCGACTTTTCACTCGCGTTGGCGTCGAAGGATCTTCACCTTGCCCTCGATGCCGCGAACAGCGCGCATCGACGGCTGCCGATGGCGCAAGCGATTGCGACGCAATGGGAAGGCGCCCTGAAAGCGGGCTTGGGGGATCGCGACGTCATCGGCGCATATCTGGCGCTGACAGCGGATTGAAGCGAACATCTATGACCAATGATGTTGCGTCGGACTCCGTCAGCGGGCTCACCTTTACCACCCTGCGCGACGGCGGCATCGACCACTTGGGGATTCGCACGCGCCGTGGAATCGTGGACGTGTCGCAGGCCGCCCGGGCTCTCGGAGTCTCAACCCCGCCGCAGACCGTCGACGATCTGCTTGCGGGGCGTGGTGATATCGGATCCATTCAGCGTATCGCCGAGCAGGCACCGGCGGCTGCGATTCGCGCCGAGCATGTAGTCGAATTCGGACCGCTCGTCTCTGCGCCGCCGAAGATCATCTGTATTGGCCTGAACTACCGCGGGCATCTCGCCGAAACCGGAATGTCGCCCCAAACGGTTCCCGATCTTTTCAACAAATACAACACCGCCCTCAATCACAACGGAACGATTGCCATCTCGACGATCGATGCGACGGAATTCGATTACGAATCCGAGCTCGTGGTGCTGATGGGCAAAGAGGCGCGAAACGTTTCTGTAGCCGACGCGCTCTCATACGTGTTTGGTTACACGGCCGGCGACGATTTCTCCGCTCGCGACTTACAACTACGAACCTCGCAATGGATGACAGGCAAAACGCCTGACCAGTTCGCGCCGATCGGCCCGTGGCTCGTTCCGGCCGATCAAATCGGCGACCCGCAGACTTTGCAGATCCAGACCTTCGTAAACGACGAGATAACGCCTCGGCAAGACGCCAATACATCGCAGATGATCTTCTCGGTGGCGCAGATCATCAGCTATACATCGAAATTCATTACGTTCCAGCCCGGTGACGTGATCTTTACCGGCACTCCAAGCGGCGTCATCTTAGGCCATCCAAAGGATAAGCAAGCCCGGCGACCGCATCACGACGCGCATTTCGAAACTCGGCGAGCTCCGTGTTACCCTCGTCTAGCACGCCACGTTCCATGCGGCAGGCCGCCGAGACCAAAGGGTTTTTCCGGGAAGATTTCAAAGGCGTTCATGCATACGCTATTCCCGCACTGCCCGGAGCCTAACGCCGGTCGCGCAAGCGGGTGGCAAGCGCCAGCTTCGTTTCGCCGGTGATCCTGGGAAGAATGTCCACAACGCGCCGGTAGGGAGGATATGGCCCGATGGTCACCCTTACGATCAACGGAGAACAGCACAAGCTCGACGTCCCCGAGGAGATGCCTCTTCTGTGGGTTATCCGCGACGTCGTTGGATTGACGGGCACAAAGTTCGGTTGCGGTATGGCGCTGTGCGGATGTTGCACGATGCATATCGACGGTCAAGCGATGCGGACGTGCGTCCTCCCGGCCTCCTACGGAAGCGGAAAGAAGATCACGACGATCGAGGGCCTGTCGCCCGATAGCTCCAGCGCCCTGCAGAAGGCGTGGATTGCCGAGCAGGTTCCGCAGTGCGGGTACTGTCAGTCGGGTCAGCTCATGGCAGCATCGGCGCTGCTCGCCCAGAACCCTCGGCCCAGCGACGCCGACATCGATAACGCCATGACGAATATCTGCCGCTGCGGCACCTACGAAAGCATTCGCGCCGCGATTCATCGCGCGGCCGGTAGCGCCGACAAGGCCGTCCAATGAACGCAGCGTTACGCCGAAGCGATTTCGTCCGTCTCACCGCGTCGTTCGCCGGCAGCCTCGTTTTGGTTGCGGGAGCCGACGGATGCTCGAAGCCGTCGCAAACGCAGCAAGATTTCGCAGCCAACGGCGGCTTCTCACCAAACGTTTGGCTGAGCGTCCGTCCCGACAATACGATCACGTTCGTCATCAACCGTTCCGAGATGGGACAAGGCGTCATGACCGGATTGCCGACGCTGCTCGCCGAAGAGCTTGACGTCCCGCTGAGCAAAGTTACAATCGAAGTCGCGCCGCCCGAACCCAGCTATCTCTATCCGGGCCAGAAGGAAATGAACACGGGCGGCAGCACTTCGATGCGCGATTCGTGGTTGCCGCTGCGCCAAGCCGGAGCGATCGCGCGCGCGATGCTCGTGCAAGCCGCTGCGAAGCAGTGGGGCGCGGATCCGTCGACGTTGAGGACGAACGCCGGAACGGTTGTCGATGCGTCCGGCCGCACTGCGACCTATGGAAGTCTGGCAACGGCTGCATCGCAGCTGCCCGTCCCGCAAAACGTCGCGCTCAAGAGCCCCGATAAGTTTACGCTGATCGGCAAGACGACGGTCCAACGTCCGGACATCCCGTCGAAGGTCAACGGCACCGCAAAATACGGCATCGACGTCGTGGTCCCCGGCATGAAATATGCGGCCATTGCGCGATGTCCCGTTTTCGGCGGCAAAGTCAAGAGCTTCGACGCAAGTAAGGCCAAAGCGATCCACGGTGTTACCGGCGTCGTACAGGTTCCCACCGGCGTAGCGGTGATCGCTAACAACACCTGGGCCGCCTTCCAAGGGAAGAGTGCTCTGGTCGTGGAGTGGGACGAAGGGCCGAACGCGCACCTTAACTCGGAGGACATGTTCGCCGAAGGGCAACGCTTTGCTCGCGACCCCTCGAAGGGCGTCGTCGCGCTGCAGCGCGGAAACGTCAAGGGCGTCAACGGTAAAGCGATCGAAGGTATGTATTTAGGGCCGCTTCTGGCGCACGCGGCGATGGAGCCCGAGAACGCCACCGCCGACGTGCGGGCGGATTCGGTCGAGATTTGGGCCCCGACGCAGGCTCAAACTCGCGCCCTTCGTCGAACGATGAAGATCACAGGCCTTCCCGCCGAAAAAATCGCCATTCACACGACGATGCTCGGCGGAGGTTTCGGACGCCGTCTACAATCGGACTACATCGAAGAAGCCGTCGAGGTGTCGAAGGCGATCGGTGCACCGGTGAAAGTGCAGTGGACGCGGGAAGACGACACGCAGCACGATTTCTACCGCCCGATGAGCGTCAACGCCATCGCCGCAGTACTCGACGAAAGCGGACGTATCGCCGCGATGACGCATCGGATCGTCGCGGAAGCTACCGGCCGCGAGTACCGTCCGAAGCAATTTGGGCAAGCGCATGGAATCGACGGCAGCGCGTTGCGGGGGATCTCCGACGCCCCTTACGACTTGGCGAACTACACGGTGATCTACATCGAGAAGGAGTATGGAGTCCCGGTCGGCTCGTGGCGCGCTCCGGACGCAAACTGGAACACGTTCGTCGTCGAATCATTCATGGACGAGTTGGCGCATGCCGCCGGCAAAGATCCGGTCGAATTTCGGCTCGCGCATCTGCAACCGGAATCGCCGGCCTCGCTGGCGTTGAAAAGCGTAGCTCAGCGCGCGAAGTGGGGAGAGCGACAGAGCGGCATTTACCAAGGCGCCGCAATCATGGTATGGAATGGCAGCACCGGCGCGCTGGTCGCCGACGTTTCGATGAACGGCAAAACGCCGAAAGTGCACCACGTGACGGCGGTCGTGCATATCGGCACGGTAGTAAATCCGGAGATCGTGATCGCCCAAGTGCGCGGCGCGATCAACTTTGGTCTCTCCGCCGCTCTGACGGGGAAGATCACGGTCAAGAATGGGCGCGTGCAACAGGCAAATTTCGACACCTACACGGTGCTGCAGATGGCCGATGCTCCCTCGATCGACGTCTATGCGCTGCCGAGCCAAGATCATCCGACGGGGATCGGCGAGCTCGGCTTACCAGGCATCGCGCCGGCTATGGGTAACGCGATCTTCGCCGCAACGGGAAAGCGCGTCCGCCGCCTGCCGTTCAGCGATTCGCTAGCCTAGTTGAAGTTCCGGTCGAACGGACGCCGGTTCGAAGGGCAATTCGTTCCCGCCGGCGCGGTTACGAGATTTACCAGGTACTTGCTGGTCACGCGTTCGACGCAGGTGCTTGGATCCGCATCGCTGGTGTGACCGTAACCGTCGTGAGTCAGCAGAACCGCGTTGCCGAGTCGCGACGCTGCGCGGACCGCGTTGGCGTACGCAGTGTTCGGGTCAAATCGCGTCCCAATAACGAGAATCCGGTTCTTTGTGAACGCATTCCACGGGCCAGTATAGCGGTCGGCGCTGCGCACGAGCCAAGCGGCGCACGGTGCCCAAAGCAACCAGCCATTCACGGGCCCGCTGATGAAGCTCACATCGCTCAGCCGACCGATGATCTCCGGCCACGCCTGCGGTCCGGGACGCGGCGGAAAAGGTTTGTCCGCGCATTGAAGTCCGACGGCAGAATCGAGTGCGGGCTCAACGAAGGCTTTCACGTTTCGAGCAGTGCTCTCGAGCGCGGATCCGTCACCGCGAGCAGCTTTGTCAAGATCGATCGCAAGCTCCGGCCACTGCTTGGGCGAGCCGAGCCTCACCCACAGGACGATCAAGGCGTCGCCGTAGGTCAGCTTGCCAATCGGTGCGCGCCGCAAGCGCACTAACAGCTGCCGCACACGCGGTGCAACCGGGCCGTGGCCGGCAAGGTCGCAGCGGGCCGGTCCGGCGCTCTGGCAGAGCGACTGGAATTTTTGGAAGACCAGATCCGCATCGGCGATACTCTTAGTAACGTTCTCTGCAGTTCCATCGGTGAAAGCGGTCGGGTCGACTACGCCATCGAGTACCATCGCGCGGACTCGGCGCGGGAACATGTTGGCGTAGGTCTGGCCGATGAACGTGCCATACGAGACTCCCCGGTAGTTGAGCTGAGGATCGCCGACGAGCTGTCGCAGGTAGTCGAGGTCGCGCACCGTGTCGGCCGTTGAGATATGCGCCAGCAGCTCACCGCTGAGCGCCGTACACCGCTTTATGAACTCGACGGTCTTGGGCACATATTTCACCGATTCGGCCCTCGTGGTCGGTATCGACCAGTCGCGCCCCCAGAATTCTTTCCGGCTCTGTTCGTTGTGAAAGCAAACAATACGATCGCTGTCGCCGGTACCGCGCGGATCCCAGCTGACGACGTCAAAACGGCCTCGGCCGATTGCATCCAGGTCTGCCGCCATGTCCCTCACTTTCGGGACGCCCGCGACACCGGGACCGCCCCAATTGAAGAACAACGAACCAATCCGTTCGTGGGGGCGGCTGGCGCGATGGCGGATGACGGCGAGCTCGATTTTGCCGTCGTCCGGGCGCTGCCAATCCAACGGTACCGCAACTCGCGCGCACTCCAGCTCTTTAGCGGGCTCATCACAAGAGTTCCAGGCGATGCGTTGACCGGCCGGGAGCTCTGGGGCGACCGATGCGGGACCGCAAGCAGTCGCAGCGACGAGCGTACCGATCGCGGTTGCGAGAAATACTAGGCGCGCAATGTGCGTTCCGCGATCTTGCATGCAACCGGTTTATAAGGGCGAGAAGAGCGCATCCTGCGCGATGTACGGGACGTAGCGGAAATCGCGAACGAACGAGATACGGTCCGCGCTGACGTCAAGCAAGATGAAGTACGCGGGCTTCCGGCCCGATGGCTGATGGAACATCGCAATGACCGGAACGCCATCGACGAAGCCCGCTTTGGCGCGGAGGTCTTGGGTCTTGGTGTATGCGGCATAGCGATCGTAGTAACCCGCATCCACCGCACGCGGATGTTGCACGCGCGAAACGACTTCGAGGCGTGACTCCGCGGCAAGCAGAGCGCGCAATCCATCCCAGTTATGGGCGTTGAACAGATCGACGTATCGCCGCAGCGTCACGAGCGTTTCTCCGGCGAAGGGCCGCTCCGAATCATCCAAACGCGCGCGCGGCGTTCGAGCAATATTTGCTCGCGCCCTAGACAAAGCCGCCTTCACGGCGCCGGCGGTCGTTCCCATCGTGTCCGCGGTTTCCTCGATCGTGTGCCCGAGCACATCCTTGAGGATCGCAGCGCTGCGCTGCACCGGCGGAAGTTCCGTGAATATGGTAAGCGCGGCTTCCACTAACTCCGGATCGACTCCGGCTTCGTCGGGATTCGCGCGCTCCGGCACGTCGGCAACGGGCTCCACGTGCTGTCGTTCGTATCGTTTCAAAAAATCCATAGCGGTGTTATGCGCGATCCGGAACAGCCAAGGTTTTAAGTTGGGCGGCTGCACCATCTGACCCAGGGCGTAATATGCTTTTGCTAAGCTCTCTTGAACGACGTCCTCTCCGTCGAAGACCGAACCGGTCATGCGCGCGCAATACCGATGGAGCTCGGGCCGCACTTCGTCGACCAGCTCCATGAATTGATCGCGTGCTTCTTGCATCGCCGGTAGCAGCGCGCGCGCTTGATCTTCCATCCTTAGTCCAACGGTTCGACGCCTTCACCGGTCACCGCGATTGCCGTGACGCCGTCCGCGATCTCTCCTCGCAAACCGCTCACGATCGCCGCACCGACTTTATCGGCGTCGAGCGGCACGTTCCAGCGACGCTTGAGAAACTCCGCTGCCGAGAGGCCTTGCGTGGCGCCGTAATTGGTGGCCGCGGTGGTTCCGATCTCCGTGTCCACGATGAGCTGACGTGGCACGACGGCAAGAAAACGGATTCCGAACTTTTTTGCGTCCGAAACCTCTTGCGCGTATTCCGCCATCAGCCATTGCATGCGCTTTGCGCCGGCATAGCCGCCCGAGAGCGGCGAGCCGGCGATCGCGGCGCCGCTCGAAACGATCGCAACCGTACTACCCGCGTGAAGCGGAAGTGCGAGCGCGGCTTTGAGCAAATGAAATGCCGCTTTCGTATCGGCGTTCCACGGCGATGAAAAAGCCTCCCAGCTGAACTCGTCGAGCGTCCCCATGGGCGGCCGAACGCCGGCGGCAAGTACGACGAGCTGCGGATCGAACTCGCGTAGCAAGCGCTCCGCGGTCGTCGCTTCGGTCGCATCGGCTTGGACCGTTCGCACTGCGCCGTCGAACCGAGCAGACAATGCGCCGAGTCCCTCGCGGCCTCGCGCAACGGCGACGACCGAGGCTCCCTCGGAAACCAACTGTTTCACCGTTGCGAGGCCGACACCGGAACTGGCTCCGATGACGACTGCGCACTTATCCTGTAGCGGATTCATCGTAGTGCTCTCGTTAGAATCGCGAGAATTCCGGCGAACCAGATCGCCGTCCCGGTTCCGGCCCCGCTCGCAAGTGGTACCAAAGCCTCTTCCACCGGCATCCCCAGAATATGCGCGAGGAGGATCACTGTAGAATCTCCTGCGCGGCGTCGACGACGTCGCTCCACTGGCCGTCCTGCGCGGCGCCGTAAGCGTCGTGCCAGTTCCACCACTTGTAAGGCTCGGTTTGCGGGTAGCCTGCCGGGGAGTCTTCCCAGGTCTCTTGGCGCCCGAGCGGCGTGATGTCGAGGTAGCTCCACGTACTTCCCAGCGCCTCGTCGCCGCGGCTGTTCACGAAGTACGTCCGGTACACCCGGTCGCCGTCGCGGAAGAAGACGTTGGTGCCGTGCCACTCGTCAACGCCGAAGTCGGCGTCGAAACTGTCGGTCATCGTGTACCACGGCATCGTCCAACCCATCCGCGCCTTTACGCGCGCGATGTCGGCTTGCGGCGCTCGTGAGACGTAGGCGAGCGTGGTATCGCGAGCGTTCAAATGCGCGAGGTGAGCGACTTGATCGGCGCCCAGCGAGCAGCCACGACAGGCATGCTCGGGCCAGCCGAGCACGTCGGGCTCGAAAAACGCGCGGTAGATCACCAGCTGGGGGCGCCCCTCAAACAAGTCGAGGAGGCTAACCTTACCCTTGGCAGAGTCGAACGTGTAGTGTTTCTCGACGCTCATCCACGGCATGCGGCGGCGCTCGGCGGCAAGCGCATCACGAGCGCGGGTCAAGGTTTTTTCTTTTATCAGCAGTTGCAGGCGGGCGGTTTCCCACTCCTGCGGCGACACTATGGGAGGCGTGTTCATCTTGCGGTCGGTCATTGTTAAGGTCTTCCCTTCAAGAACTTGGTACTGTCATCAAGACGACTGAAGGCACCCAAAAGATACGGGTTGTCGGGGTCGCCGCCAGCATGGCTTGCCCGCGACGACTGCCGCGCCACGCTTCAGAAGGCGAAGCAGCGCGTTTGCGATCAGCTTGGCTAAGCTCTCGGGTCGAGAACGATCTTTAGATAACCATCGGTGCGCGCGTCGAACTTCGCAAACGCATCGGGTGCATCGCGCAACGGCAGCCTATGTGACACGATTTTGCTAGGCTTGATGCGGCCGCCTACGATCAAGTCGCGGAGGTGGTCGTTATAGCGTTTGTCGTCGTCGCGCCCCATGCCGATGTTAACGCCTTTTTTGAATAGCGTACCCCACGGAATCGAGTAGACGCCCTTTTTCGCGGATTCCAAGGGCGCGCGTGGATCGTTATCGAGAAAGACGCCGATGATCGCGAGGCGCCCATTGACCGCGATGATTCGCGCCAAGTCATCAATAACGGCTGAGGGCTTTTCGACCGCGTAATCGAGCGGATCGCGTGCTTGGAAACCGATTGCGTCGATGCAAACGGTCGCGCCAAGGTTCGCGTCTTCGCCTCGCCACGCGACGCCTTGGCGCTCGCGTGCGATTTGTTCGAGAACTCGATCGGCCGCGTGACCGTCGCGCATATCGATCGGCACGGCGCCGAGTTCGGCGGCCTTCTCCAGACGGTCGGGAATCGCATCGACGACGAAAACCTGCGCCGCGCCGCGCACGAACGAGCACATCGCCGATAAGAGTCCAATCGCGCCAGCGCCATAGATAACGACGATATCGCTGTAGCGTACGCCGGCGAGCTCCGTCGCGTGAAAGGCCGTCGGCAGGGCGTCGGCAAGCAGAACGAAGTCGTGCTCCCAGTCGTCTCCCGGTTCGCCGGGAAGCCGCAGGCAGTTCGCATCGGCGAACGGCACGCGCGCCAACTCGGTTTGCACGCCCAAGTAACCGCCCATGCCGGGATATCCGTAGGCGGCGCCGGCTTTGCCCGGATTATTCGTGAGGCATTGCGCCGAGAAACCGTGAACGCAGTTGACGCAGAAACCGCAACAGATGTGCGTCGGCACGGTGACGCGATCGCCGACGCGAACGTTCACAACATCCGAGCCGATTTCTTCCACAAGCCCTAGCGGCTCGTGGCCGATGACCATCGGCGACCCATCGCCAAGGCGGCCTTCGTAGATGTGCAGGTCGGTTCCGCAGATCGCCGTGGACGTTATACGGAGCAGCGCGTCTGTAGGCTTTTGCAAGACCGCATCTTCGACGGATTCGACGCTGATATGACGTGGCGATTTTAGGACGACGGCTTCCATAATCCTCACCTTCCTGTGACGGATTCAAGAGCCCTCGGTGGACAAAAGGTAAGGGCCAAGCAGGCGCCTGGCGTAAATCGGGAGCCATGGGAAATACCCGGGGCCGGAAACACCAAAATGCACATCGAATCAGCTCGCCATCTGCCGAACCCAAGTTCAGATGATCCGACACTACGATTGATAGCGAGGACGGCGACATGTCCGATGCGAGCAGCGATAACTCTACGAGCCCGGCGCAAGGTTTCGAATCCTATCGAGACAAGGAAACCACCGGACAAAGCGAGGCGGCTCGGCGTGAAGCAACTGCCATACTGAACGCGGCGAACGACGCGATCGCCCGCCGCGCCCAGAACCCTGAAGAGATCGCCGGCACGCGGATCGGCAAGGCGTACATGACGGCAGCCGGGCTTCCCGCAATTGTAAAGACCTTCCAATTCGGCCTGGGAGAGATGGGAGCGCTGCGAACGGCAGAGACGTTCACCCGAATAAACCAGCGGGATGGATTTGATTGCCAAAGCTGCGCGTGGGGCAACCCCGATCATCGAAAGGTCTTCGAGTTTTGCGAGAATGGTGCCAAAGCGCTGGCGGACGAGGCGACGAAGAAGCGCATCACCCGCGAGTTCTTCGCAAAGCATTCGGTCTTCGAACTCGCCGAGAAATCGGACTACTGGTTGAATCGACAAGGGCGCCTAACCGAGCCGATGATCCTTCGGCGCGGCTCCGAGCATTACGAGCCCATTTCGTGGGAGGCGGCATTCCATCTCGTGGCGGACGAGTTGAAAGCGCTGGCATCGCCGGACGAAGCCACCTTCTACACTTCGGGAAAGACGACGAACGAGCCAGCATTTCTCCTTCAGCTATTTGCGCGGCAGTTTGGAACCAATAATCTTCCTGACTGTTCGAATATGTGCCACGAATCGTCCGGGGTCGGATTGACGGAAACCTTAGGCATCGGCAAGGGAACCGTAACGGTTAACGATTTCGAGAAATGCGACCTGGTCGTCATCTTTGGGCAGAATCCCGGCACGAACCATCCTCGCATGCTGACCTCGCTCCAAGCCGCCAAACGTCAGGGCGCCAAGATCATCGCGGTGAACCCGCTGCCTGAAACGGGCTTGATGCGGGTGACCAACCCTAACCCTCAAGACTATTCGAATCCTCTCGAGCTCCCATTGGCATTGGCCGAGGACGGAACTGCGCTGGCAGATCTCTATCTTCCGGTTCGAATCAACGGCGACGTCGCGGTGATCAAGGGAATCATGAAATTCATGCTCGAGGAGGACGCTGCCGGCCGCATCGGCGGCGTGAACCACGCGTTTATCGACGAGTACACATCGGGATTTGCGTCGCTTGTGGACGACCTCAAAGGCACGACCTGGGAGGAAATCGTCGCCGGCAGCGGGCTCACCAGGGAACAAATCGAAGCCGCCGCCCGCCTATGCGCAGCGTCGAAACGGATGATCTGCGCCTGGGCAATGGGTTTGACGCAGCAGAAGAACGGCGTCGACAACATCGCCGCCGTCGTAAACCTCTTATTGTTGGGCGGCCATATGGGAAGGCCCGGCGCCGGAACGTGCTGCGTGCGTGGGCACTCCAACGTCCAAGGCGATCGCACGATGGGCATCTGGGAGCGGCCTGGGAAGCCCTTTCTCGAAGCGCTCGGACGCGAGTTTAACTTCGTCCCACCGGCAAAGTGGGGCAACGATACCGTAGAAACGCTCCACGCCATGTGCGAGAGGAAAATCAAGGTATTCTTTGCGATAAGCGGCAATTTCATCTCAAACGTTCCCGACACCGCTTACGCGGCGCACGCGATCCAGCACTGCGGCTTGACCGTGTACGTGTCCACGAAGTTGAACCGATCGCACATTGTGACCGGGGAGCAGGCCCTTATTCTGCCGTGCATCGGACGCTCCGAGCGCGACGTGCAAGACGATCGCACGCAGTTCGTCACCGTTGAAGACGCGATGGGTGAGATCGGCTCGTCGCAAGGAAGGCTTCCTCCCGCATCTCCACTGCTCCGAAGCGATGTCGCGATCATTGCCGGCATCGCTTATGCGACCCTCGGTGACTCCCCGGTTCCCTGGCGGGCGCTTGCCGGAAACTATGACTTGATTCGTGATGCGATTTCGCGCGTCGTTCCCGGCTTTGCGAATTTCAATCAACGGATCCGCACTGAGAAGACGTTCTACCTTCCGAACGGCGCTCGCGATCGGCGTTTTGAAACGGCGTCCGGCAAGGCACAGTTTTCAGTCACCGCGATTCCAAAGCACGACCTGCGACCAGGCGAGTACCTCATGATGACCATACGCTCGCACGATCAGTTCAACTCGACGATCTATGGGTTGGACGATCGCTATCGCGGCGTCTTTGGCGGTCGCAGGGTGATTTTTCTAAATGCCGACGACGTACGAGAAGCCGGTCTTCGGGCGGGGCAACTCGTCGACATTCTAAGTCACTTTGAAGGCGAGACGAGGATAGCGCCAAGCTTTCTCGTCGTTCCATATACTATTGCGCGCCATTGTGCGGCAACGTACTATCCCGAGGCCAACGTTCTCGTTCCGGTCCGCAGTGTGGCCGATAAGAGCAATCAACCCGTCAACAAATGTATCCGCATCACACTTGCGCCATCGTCGGCCTCTGCTCCGCGCGATGTCGCCATCTCGATTGCCGCGATTACCTACAATTTGAAGCGCAAAGTCCCTGAAAAGGCAACGGCAACTTGAACCGCTCGCTCACCATCCAGGCGATTATCGCCGGTATCATCGGCGGCATCATCGTCGATGCGTTCCTATCCATCGAGTTGCACGTGTCGCCGGTCGCGCTGGAAAGTCACAACGCGGCGACGGTTGCTGGTCCCGGCGCCTCGCCCGTGCTCGGCGTCATCGTCCATTTCTTCACCGCGATCGTCTGGGCGCTGATCTATGCCTACGGTTTCAATGCAGTCGATAAGCTCCGGAATTGGGTCCTGGGCACACTCGTGCTCGGTCTCGTCGTGAACGCAGTGATGAATCTTCTGATAACGATGAGGACCGGCGCGCCGTGGTACAGTGGCTTCGCTACGGATCTGATCGCGAACGTCGTGTTTTACGCCTTACCGGTCGCATTATACCTCGCACAAGCCAACAGGCCACGGCGCTCCCAGGACTAAGGTTTCAGCGCTCCTCGGAGGCGCACCAGGTGATCGAGCACGGCGCATAGGTCGTCGCGGTCGAACGCGCTTAACAGCATTTGAGTGACGCGCGAGATATCGATGATCCCAGGCTCGCCTCCCGCGCGCCCGAGCCCTTCAGGATCGCGAAAGCCGTTTTCGTCTAGACTAAGCGTCGCCGCTTGGGCCCAGGCCCCGGGTTCCTTTTGTAAACCGCTCCTTATCTCGACTGTAGCGTTCAGATCGCTCGTGCCCATATTTGCCTCCTTGAAATGGCGTGGATTGTGCATATATTGCGGGCGTTCTGAATACCTGCGTCACGCTGCTGCAAAAGAGGCCGAAGGAGCTTGCCAAGCCGGAATGATGGTCTTGCCGCCGGCACGCAACTTCAAGCGTCTCAGGGGCGGTTTGAGGAACCGTATGAACTCGTCAATCGTCCTCATCACCGGCGCTGGCACTTCATGAAAACCGTTAAAATTCCGAACTCCGAGCATCCCATTGCAATCGAGCGCAGCGGATCGCGCGTTCGGGTCACCGTCGCCGGGCGCGTTGTTGCCGACACGACGCGTGCTTTGACCCTGCGCGAGAGCGACCATCCGCCCGTCCAGTACGTTCCGCGCGAGGACGTCGACATGTCGGTGCTACAGCGAAGCGACAACCAAAGCTATTGCCCATACAAAGGCGACGCCGCCTATTACAGCATCTCGATCGGTGCTGATCGCGGCAAGAACGCAGTGTGGACGTACGAGGCGCCGTACGAAGCCGTCGCCGAAATCAAAGAGCACCTGGCATTCTATCCGGACCGCGTGGACTCGATCGAGGAAATTCCGAGCCTGACGTAATCGTTCGTGTCCGCCGCGGACTCGGCTACCCTTTTTCGCCCCTATCGCGCAACGCGTTCTCGATTGCACGCGGAAGATTCTTAAGGTGTTGGAGCATCAACGCTTGCGTCTCTCGTATCGACTCTAGAACTCCATTGCTTCGGCTCGAAAGGGTGTCTAGCGCCGTCCCCACCCCGTGCGCGAGAGCCAGCAATGCGTCGGATTCATCGGGGGCGTACGCCTCGCCGTCACGCTTGGGACCACAAATCAGTGCGCCGAGAAGGTCGCCGCGTGAGATCATTGGGAACGCAAACTCGCCACGCAACTGCGAATGAGGAAACGCGTGCAAGTCGATCGGCTTGTTCCACGCGCGAAGGGCGATAATGCCCGGATCGTTTTCGCCGACCTCCGCCCCCTGGCCATCGCCGGCGAAAGCGTACGTCGCCGCGCCGTCGCGAACAAGAATCGCCGCGACGTCCGCGGTCGTGTGCTCCTTCACCGCCTGCACGGCCCGATCCAGCAGCGTGGATCGGTCAGAAATGTAGGACGCCTCGTGCGCGAATCGGCGTAACGCCGACTCATCCTCGTGCCGCTTACGGAAAAAAATGTGGTCGACGAATCGCTCGACGTATCTATGAATGTATCGCAACGAGACGCCAAGACCGAGCGCCACGGCCATGCCGATGAAGGCGCTTGTCGTGTGGGTAGTGCTGGCGAGCCACGCACTCGCGGCCCATTCGGCCAGAACGAATGCGCCGATCACGATCGCCGAAACTATTGTGAAAACGGCCGCGCGGTTCAAGAAGAAGCCGACGTCGATCAGCCGGCGGCTCAGGGCCGCATACGTCAGCGCAACCGGTGCAGCGAGTAGAACAAGGGTGCTAACAAGGCCAACGAACGGCGCTGTTGCGACCAAACCTGCGATGAAAAAGCAGAAAAAGGCCGCAAGAGGTACCAGCGTCCATACCGCTCGCTGCCGCTCGACGCCGCGGGATGCGCCGATTGCTAGAAGGCCGCAGAGAGCTGCCGTGAGGACTGCAGCCGCAACGGAAAATAGCCCCACGTTTCCCTCAACGAACGGAAGCGGATCGAACCACAGCGTGATAACTCCGGCAGTCCCAACCAAAGAGATCGCGATGTAGGTCGCAAGGAATATGTAACATAGCGATTCCGCGACGCGACGAAGCCGCGAGAGCGGCTGGGCGAAGCCGCTCGCGAACGCCGCCAACAACGCTACCGACAACGACCCAATTACGCTTTCGGAGATGTTCTGGAGGACATACACCCAAGCCCAGGGCGCCGCGAAACCGATCAAGGCGCCCGTAAGAACAAAGGCCGCGAGCCACAACGATAGCAGCCGCATCTGCGGCACGTCGTAGCGACGCCATGCAATCAGAGCCGCAAACAGCAGAAGCCAGAGAGCGGCGAATGTCGAGAGCCAGAAATTCCACGTAAGTATTGGCGCGCGCGGAATGACCGTAAGCTCCTCTTGCAGCGAACCGCTGCGTACCGAAAGATTGAGAGCTCGTCCATTGAGCGGCACGTCGAAAAGAGAATAACGCTCGATAAGGGTACTCGGACGGACGTCAATGAGATCGCCTCGACGGAGGCCGGCGCGGGCAGCCGGTCCGCCCGGTTCGACCGACGTAACCGCGAGATTAAAGGGTTTCGAAGAGGCGCCCGTATTGGCTCCCCACCAGCCCTGCCACGGTGGAGCGCCGCCCATTCCGGTCGCGTCAAGCACGCCCGTAACCTGAACGAGGGCCGCAAGCGCGCAAATCGTGAGAAGCACCGGGCGCCATGCAACCCGCCTCATGGTCGGGCTTTAACCATTGCTCCCGAGATCTCTATGCTTTTCAGCAGTCGTTTCCTACGCCGTCGGTTTGGGCGGCCTGAGCGGTTCGGTGATCGTCGCGTCGAACGCGAGCACGATCTTGCCACGGGCCCTGCGACGCGCGAGTTCGGCATACGCGTCGCGGAGCAAAGCAAACGGGTAGATTGCCGTCAATGGCATGACGATCTCTCCCCACGCGACTAGGTTCGCGACCGACGCGAGAGTCTCGCGCGACGCAGCCGCCGACGATCCGTCCGTCTTGGCGCCGTACTTCTGCGCGGCTGCGAAATCGATGATGGTGTTGATGCGCTCGCGCGGTACGCCAAGCGAGACGGCGAGCTCGACGTAACCGCCGCCAAAGAGGTCGATGAAGGCGCCGAGCCCTTTCGGAGCGAGCTCCCGCAATCGTTCCGCGAGGCCGTCTCCGTACGCGACGGGTTCGACGCCGACGGAACGTAGATACTCTGCGTTCTCATCGCTCGCGATGCCGATGACGCGCGCGCCGGCACGCCGCGCGAGCTGGACGGCGAGCGACCCCACGCCGCCCGCCGCGCCGCTGACGGCCACCACGTCGCCCGACTTCAACGACACCGCGCGGACGGCGCCGACGGCGGTCGTCGCGACGACGAACAAGCTTCCGGCGCGGAACCAATCGAGCGACGCGGGCTTCGGGATTAGTTGCGACGGGCTGCTCGCAACGTACTCGGCCTGCGCCGCGCGCCCGTCCGTCCAGCCGAGCACCTCTTCGCCCGGCACGAACCCCGCGACCCCCGCGCCAACCGAATCGATGCGTCCCGCAAAATCCGCGCCCTGCCCGAATGGGAAGTCCATCGGAAACACGTCCCTCAGCAGACCTTCCCGAATCGAAATCTCGCCCGGGTTCGTGCCTGCGGCGACGACGCGCACCACTACCTCTCCGGCGTCCGGTTCGGGCTTCGCGACGTCGACGATCCTGAGCTGGTCGACTCCGCCGTACGCGGAGAGCTGAACGGCTTTTGGCATACGATTCAGCCTTTCTTGCGCGCGCAGAACGCGCCCTTTTACACCTTCGTAGGGCGCTCTATCCTTATCAAGGGCGCAGCCCGTACGCCTCAAGTTCTGTCTGCGTGCCGAAGTAGACCATACCGTTGGCGACGGTCGGTACTGAAAACTTGGTGCCGGGAGCCGCTTGATCGGGCGCGCCGGCGTGCCCGCTGCTGTACAGTTCGACCGAAACGTTGCGCGCGTCGTACGCGCGCAGCTGCGCCGGCGGTCCGCCCTTCACGCGCCCACTAACGGCGACCGCCCACACGATGCCGTCGGCATCGCCGTTCGACGAGATCGTCGGCGTCGCACCTGGATAGTTGAACGCATCGCGGCTCTGAGATACCGGCTGCTTCGAGAGAAGGCCATTGCGGACCGTGTAGCGGCGCAGGTGCTCGCCGGGCGGCGCGTAGTAGACGGCGCCATCGAAATAAGCCGGGTTGCTGTACATCTGGCCGCGGCCCAGATTGCCGTCTAGTTGCTCGACGATATCATTGCGGTCTGGGTGAAAGCCGCCGAGATGATCTCGATCGACAACGAAGATCCAACCGTGCTTATCGGCGCTCACCGCCTCGCGCGGGTGAGCTCCCTCTGTTTCCGGGAGCAGCATGACCCCGGTCGACGCAAAATCGAGATCGTGCCTCGACTCCTCGTGTTCGTCGAACGGCGCGAAATAATCGGTAACGGAAAGCGACGGCGTGAGGCGTAGCAGCGACATTCCGTAGCTCGGTCCACCTTCGTCGGCGTCAAACGAGCCGTTTCCGGTCGTAGCGTACAGGTGCCCCGCGTCATCGGCCGCGGGGGCCGCGCCGGACATCCAAATGCCGCCGAGGTTGCCGCTCGGCGCAATGCACAGCGCGGAGCTCTGCGCGAGGGTCGACGCGGCATACCCGAAGAGCCAGCCGCGCGCGTCGTCGTTCGACGCAAAAGCGACGTAAACTGTGCCGCGCGACAGCGCGAGCCCAGATCGGCCAAACCCACGCTCCGGATCGAATCGCGCGTCGGGATAGCCGGACGCCGAGCCTTCAATAGCGACTGGGCTGTGGGAGCGCTCCACACCGGTTCCGATGTCGAGCGCATGCAGGTGCCAGAAGTATTTGCCCCGATCGAGCGTCTTGGCGTACACGAAGACCGTCTGCGTCGACGGATCGACCACAGGCGTGCCGGTGATTCCGTGCTCGGGAACGAGAATCGTTGGGTCGCACTCGGGCTGTCGATCACTAGTACACGGTACCGTCGTGATGCCCCGCTTCGGATCGATGAAGCTCGTGTGCCACAAGGGGCGCGAACGTTTGCCGCTCGCATCGAACGCGTACACGCTATCGTGTTCCGTCGCGACGATCACGACATCGACGGCGCCAATGCCGGCGACGTTCACACGCGGCACGTAGAGCGGCTGCGCGTAGACCATCCCGTCAACCGGTCGCGCAAAGCGCTTCCCGAACGACCACCGGTGCATGTTGGTCGGCCTGAGTACCGTCTCGTCGCGGTTCTGCCCCGTCCGCGCGAGATCGTTGTGCCACGTTAGCACGCCGTCGAACCTCGCGGAGGGCACGTACGCAGGCGGATGGGAAAGGAGCGCGGCGCCGGAACATGCGCCGAGCGTGGCTATCGTGACGATTGTAACCACGCGTCGTGCCATAGATGGATGGTTTCGCAAGGTGTTCCTCCACCGAGTTGATCGGCCTAATCCTGTTTCGCGATAGCAAACGGACTCCTCGCCGTAGCGGAAGCTCTCCAGTTGCGCTCAGCATCCATGCCAGGCGAGCAAGTAGCTGATTGCGCACGCTAATCTTACGACAATGCGCTCTACACCCTCGCTCTGCCCGATTTACGCGGACCGAGCCGGTGAAGGGAATAACCTACGTGGTCGCGCTCACGCGTTTCATTTCTATCTCGCTTTTCTCCCTGTACTCACTGCATAAAGACCTTCGCGGTGGCTATGGCCGCCGCCATTGCAAGCTTGTGATCTTTGTTCCATGGTGGCCCGACGGCCCTGTGCACGTTAAGAAAGTCGCCCGCCGCGGTTAATACTTTCTTCGCGTCGTACCAGTGGACTGGATAACCGCGCGCCTCGGCAGCGGACGCCAGGGCGTTACGGTACATCACCCAGTCGGCGACGTTCCGCGCACGGTAGTCCTTGAGTCGTTCGGCAATTGTAGGTGGAAGCGGTGGGAGCTTGCGAAGGGCGACGCCGAGGATGCGCGGCACGGCCAGCGTGACTGTGTCCAGCGCAAGTACTGCGTGCCTCTCCGCCGAAACGCGCACGCGCTCGACCAAAGCCACGGCCTCCTCCACCGGTAGCCCCTGCGCTTCGTGGTGATGCGGAAGCGCCGGCAGGCTTTCGTCCACGAGTTCTACGCGGCGGCGGTCGAGAAGGGTCCCGTCGCACGCCACCGTCACGAGCACCGCCCAACCGCCGTGGTCTGATATCCCGATGATGCCGCCCTCCTTCGGCACGATGTTCCCTCCCGTCTCACGTCGCAGCTTTCAGCACTCGGAGTTACTGCATTGGCCACCGGTACAACGAGGTCTTGTACGGATACTTAGCGGGGTGCGGAACGTTTTCCGGAGTAAGAGGAGGCATTGAAACTTAAGCCGGTCGGATCCGAGGTTCGAAGTGCGCTGATTGGCCGTCGCCATGAAAGCGATCTGCTGATTGCGCGCCGGCGTGAAGCCGGAGACGGTCGTGGTCAGATCGTGCTACTGAGCGGCGAGGCCGGCGTAGGAAAATCCTGTTTGCTTCGCAACTTCGAATCGACCATCAGGAGCGGCCGCCCCACCTTCGCGATTGCACGTTGCGTCGAATTCGTTCAAACGCCGCTTGGTCCACTCCGCGATTTGCTCCAACAACTCGACCGCCGCAACTCAACGCCGCGCGACTCGGCCGCTCACGCGCTGGTCGAGCGACTGACGTTCGAACGCAATGCGGAAGCGACGGCGACTTCGCCACCCGTCGGTGCGCTCTTCGAAGCAATTGACGGCGCCTTCGAACGCTATGCGCGCCGGGGTACGGTTATTCTGCTCGTCGAAGACATTCACTGGGCAGATCGTTCTACGCTTGGATTCCTGACGTACTTGGCGGATCGCATCGAGCGCCGGCGGCTGCTGCTCGTTGCGACGTACCGTTCCGACGAACTTCGGCCCACTTCGCCCCGCCTCGTCCAGTTCGCAAGTCTCCTGGCGAAGAATTCGGTAACGGATCTCAATCTTGCGCCGTTAGACGAATCCTCCGTTCGCGCGCTGATCGATCAGACGATTCCCCAGGGGGAAGCACTGAGCAATGCAACAATCGCCGGCATCGTGCGGCGCAGCCAAGGAAATCCCTTTTTTGCTGAAGAGTTGCTCAAGAGCGAGCTCACGCGCGATCCCAGCGCACGAGCTCGCGAACTGCCGCTTTCGATCCGAGGCGCAATTCTTGCGCGAGCGGCTCTGCTCTCCCAAGAGGAGCGCATGGTACTGTCGTTTGCTGCCGTGCTGGGCGAACGCTTCTCCGTCGACCGCCTCGTAGCTCTTTGCAAGGGAGAACGTGAACCGGTGCTGGGCGCCTTGGAGCATGCGCGAACGCTTCAGTTGCTCGAGGACGAGGTGGGCAATTCGAAAGACCTCGCGTTTCGCCATGCTTTGACGCAGGAAGTCTTATATGGCGAATTGCTCGCGGAGCGCGTGCGTCCGCTTCACCGAACGATCGCCGAAGAACTCGAGCGGCGACCCGATCGGACGGCAGCCAGCGTGGAACTCGCGCACCATTGGCGACGGGCGGGCGACCTACGGCGCGGCGCCGCGTACGACGAGATTACCGGCGATCAGGCTTACGCAATGGGTGCTTTTGCCGATGCGGTCTTCTATTACGAGCGCGCGCTTGCCGACCGTGAGGGCGGGAAACCCGAGTTGGTTCATAAGATCGGCGTTTCGCTCGGGTCGCTCAATCAACTAAACGCCGGTATCGAGCGGTTGCGCCATGCCGGCGAGCTGTACTGGCGAACCGGCGATTTCGAAGGTTTCGCGAAGAACGCGTCGGCGCTTGGCGCGCAACTATATAACTCGGGAGACGCCGGAGCAGCGACCGCCGTCTACCATCAAGCGATCGAAGCCGTCCGCCTCAAGCTGCCGCCGGAGCGCCTCGATTTGTTCCGCGCGAGAATTGCCTATAATTGCGTTGCCGCCTTGGACGACGAAGCCGCGCTTTCGTTTTTGAGCGATATTCGCGAACCGATTGTCGACCCGATGACCGCAACGCAGACGTATCTCGCTCGTTTAAAAATCGCGGCAATGCACGGTGACATCGACCAATGGCGCCTTTACGCCGAACGCGCAGTCACATCGGCGCGCCCCCTGGATGACGTTGGCTACTCGCGGCTACACCACGCTCACTGCCAAATTGCGCTCGACGCCGTTGGTTTAGGTGAAATTGAATTGGCGCGCGAACACTTTCAAGCTGCGATGCCGCTGCGGCCGGAGCGGCACTCGTCCAGTGTGCTGGTCTCGGCGGCTTCGGCATTCGAGCATACACTTCGAGGCGATTTTGTGACGGCAGCGAGTTTGCTGCGCGGCACCGCGGGTACGTACCAGCAAAGCTACGCTATTCTCGTGCATGTGAAGAGCGCGAATTTCGTGCTGGGGATTTGTTCGGGTGACGACGCTCGTCTCCGCCGCGACGATTCCGAGTCGTTTCTGCGCTACGGCGTCGAGCACGGTATGCGGCTCGCGATCGGCCTGCTGGGCGGCCCGTACGCGTGGGCGCTCGGCATCCTCGGTGAGACCGACGACGCCGCGGCGTGGATTGAGCGCATCGCCGACGTGCTGCCGGGTGCGCACCGTTTTCTCTTTGCTTACCTGGCCGCAGCGCAGTTCGGCCGAAACGACGCCGTCGCATCGATGCGAACCCGGCTCGTAGCGGAGGCTGTGCGTCCGCAAGACCGCGTGAACAAAGCCGCGCTCGCGCTCTTCGATGCCTTCGCGGCCCAACGCGGTCTTATCGACGCCGATCCTCAAAGCAGCGCACGTACCGCAGGCGGCCTGTTCGAGGCGATCGGCTGGTCCTGGCTCGCCGCGCGCGCCTACGAGCTAGCCGGTGAAACGAAGCGCGCTTTGGAGACGTATCGCGGGCTTGGTGCCGTTCGCGATTTGCGCCGCCTCGAAGTTGCGAGGCCCGACGCTGTTTTTGCCGTTCTCTCCTCGCGCGAGCGGGAAGTGGCGCAGCTCGTGGCGGCCGGCCATTCAAACGAAGAGATCGCGCAATTGCTGCACATCAGCTCGCGCACCGCAGAAAAGCACGTTTCATCGGCGCTGAAGAAATTGAATCTGCGATCGCGCCTGCAACTTGGGCGGTTGCTCGCGCGATCGCAGTCTATCTCCGAATAGCGGCCTGCGAACCGGGAGACAGTTAGCCAGGAAGCGATGCCCCAAACTGTGCGTACCGCTCGCGCACGCGTACCGCCTCGACGTGATCGTACGCTCGCGCCGCTTCCAGCGCGAGTTCCTCCAGCAAAGCCACTTCGTCGGGGTCGAGCTGCGCGCCGTTCGCGTGCGCACCGTAAAGCGTAAAAGAGACGAGCTCGTGGCGCACCGTCACGGGCATCGCCAGCGTGTAGATCGCCGCATTTTCCGTATCGAGTTGCGCGCGCAGATCGTCGAGCCAAACCATCTTTTCGTCGGCGAGCAGCATTCGCACGAGCAGATGGTTCCCGTCGAATCCTGGGGGCGCCACCCTCGTTTGGCTCGCGGTCGCAACGCCTTCGAAACGGGTTCCTCCAGCGGACCGCCGGTAAAGGGCTGCGGCCGCGAGATCGATCGCGTCGACCGGTACCTGCACCAGGCCGTCTGCTATCGCAGCTTCGTCGGTTGCATACGGGAGCGCCGACGCTGCGCGCCGTAGGTATTTTTCCGCGAGTCGCCGTCGCCGAAAGAAAACGGATTCGACGAAACTCTCGACACCGCGGTTAATGCGATCAAGCAGAAAGCCGATGCCGATCGCGGTCAGCAGTTCGAAACCGATCGCCAGGCGTCCTATCGCGACCACGCGCGAAAACAGCCAATCCAAAATCGAGATCATCGTTACGACGCCGAGAGACAAGACGCCGTAAACGAGGGCCCTGTTAAGTACGAAATTTACGTCGAGCACGCGCAGCCTGAACACGGCATACGCAATGCAGATCGGCATCAGCACTACGGCAAATCCGACGACTTGCCCGACGGCAAACGGCACGCCGGGAACGTAATAAATCGCATATGCGACGAAGGATGCGATCGTCCCGATCGCCAGGAAACCCCAGCGCTGCCGGTCGCTCGGCGTGGCCACCGCGACGTTCTTTGCAACGATCAAGCCGGCGAGAAGGAATGCGCTGAGTGGAATGATGGCGCTCGGGATGACATCCCAGCGAGGCAGCGACTCCCCGGCGAAAAATATGCGCCACTCGACCACATACACTGCGTACGAAATTGCGAGAAACATCCACACGAAGGGATCGATCCGCCGGCGCCAGCCGAGCACGTCACCGTTGGGAAAACGCAGCACGAACGGCAGGAGCGGCAAGGCGCTCCACGGTCCGAAAACCGTGCTTAGGATGAAGCTTAGCCCCCGAAACGCAGAGGCAGGCAAGACGTGCGACCAGTACATGAATACCGGGCCCGTGCCAAAATAGCCAACGGCAAAAAGATAGAATGCCCACGACATTATCGACGGTCGCAAAAAGACGAGTATGAACGCGACGACGAGAAAAACCGTAGGCGGCAGGTATGCGAGCACGCCCCCGATGCGTGCCAAAATGCTGAAGCGCCGATTGGGTACTGCCGTCAAGGTTACGGTGCGCGCCACGCCCCCGCGCTCGAATGTCAGCGTTTCTCGCTCGCCCGGGTACGCCGACCGCACGCGCGCCTGAATTTCGTAGTTACCGTGCGCGACCAGACGATCGCCGGCGCGCACTCCCGCGCGATCTGCGGCGGAACCGGGCTCAACCCCCGAAACAATCATTCGCTGCGACGGAAGCGCGATTCCGAACGTGCCTTCGCCCCAACTCTCGGCGAAATCGACGTGCCCAATCGGCACGTAGTAGATCACGACGACGAAGAGCGTCACGAGTATCAGGAGCGCTCGCGCAAGCATCTGACGCACTATGGTTGGAACTTTACCCGAAGCTAGGCTCTCGGCGCAAGGCCACGGCGTCGCGGCGCGGAACTCGTGCTTCGTTATGGCAAACGAGATAGGCTGACCCAATAATGATGGCGATCCTTGGTGCCGGCGGCTCGATCGGAAATGAACTTGCCGTACTCCTCGCTGAAAAAAATCGACCGTTCCGCTTAGTGGGGCGAAACCCCCGGCCGATTGGCGGGGCCGAGGTATTCGCGGCTGACCTCTCCGATCTCCAACAGACCGTTACTGCATTGTCGGGCGCGACCGTAGCCTGTCTCCTCGTGGGGCTCAAATACGACCTGACGACGTGGAAAGAACTCTGGCCGCGGATTATGGCAAACACGATCGAGGCCTGCAAACAAACTCAAGCAAAGCTGATCTTTTTCGACAACGTGTACATGTACGGAAGGGTAGACGGTCCAATGACGGAGCAAACGCCGTATGCGCCCTGCAGCAAGAAAGGGGCAATCCGTGCGCAGATCGCGACTGCACTGATGGAAGAAGTCAAAGCGGGCAATCTCGTTGCGATGATCGCCCGATCGGCAGACTTCTACGGGCCGGATGCCGGCAACAGCGTACCAAATGCTCTCGTCTTCGAGCCGTTCGCGAGAGCAGCTACGGCCTCGTGGCTCGTGAACGCCATGGTGCCGCACTCGTTGACGTTTACTCCCGATGCGGCGCGAGGCGTGGCAATGCTGGCGGAGCGCGAAACGGCGTGGAACCAGATCTGGCACCTTCCGACCTCTCCCGCTCCACCGACGGGCAAAGAGTTTATCGAGATGGCCGCTGCGGAGTTCGGCGTCCGGCCGAAATATCGCGTACTGGGGAAACCGCTGTTCCGCGCGGCGGGATTGTTCGACCCACGTATCCGCGAGTCGTACGAGATGCTCTATCAGAGCGACCGACCCTATATCTTCGACGCAAGCAAATTCACCACCGAGTTCGGCTTCGCGGGAACGCCCTATTCCGAAGGCATCCGCATCACGGCCGAGTCATATCAACGCAAGGCTGGAGCGTCCGCTAGCTGATGCGCCGCAGATGCGTTTTGCTTGCGTGAACTCTTAGGGCCGCTGGTCCGGCGGGCGCCCTCCGTGCCCAGATCCGGAATCGCCATGTCCGGAGCCACCCGCGTGGAAGCCAACCTGCGAACCCGAACCGTGGAAGCCGCCCGGCGTTCCGTGCAGGGCACCCTGCGACCCGCGATATGCCGGCGCGCTCGCGGTGCCGTGACGAGCCGATTGATCGTGCGACGCCGCCGAACTTATCGTGCCGCGACTCGCGCCTTGCGCATGATTTACCGGAGCATTTGCCACGCGCACGCGGCTCACCGGCTGGCCGTGTATCGTACCGCTCGGCTTCTGCACTGCAGAGACCGGCGGCTTACCGTGATTAAACGCCACGAGGTTGTTGCGATTCGTGCCGGCCACAGTTGCGTGCCTCGTTTGCACCGGCGTTGCACCTAAGCGCCTTTCACGAGCCGCAGCGATCTGGACGTGGGTCGGCCTTGCGGATACACCCCCGTGACCGCCGTTATAGCTTACGCGACCGTGCGTAACGAAATGGTTGTGAATCACGGTCCGGTTGGAGTACACGTTATGGACGACGGTTCGATTTACGTTCGTGACGGCGGTATTATAGCTAAACGCCCCGCCGGCCCAAACGCCGCCCACGAAGCCGACGCCGAAATAGCCGAAACCATAGTTAATTCCACCATAGAAGCCAACGCTCGGGCCCCAGTAACCCTGGTTCCACGCATAGCCCGAAGCTGTGTCACCCCAATAACCTGGCGTCCAATAGAGGCCGACGGTGGGCGGCTCAACCCAAACGCCTGGGACCCAATAGTATCCGTACGAATTCCACGCCCAGTATCCGGGATTCCACATATCGTTTGGTGCCGGCGCCGGCGGCTGCTCCTGGTTTGCGGGAAGAGCAGGGGGCGGCACGCTCACCGCAGCGCTGACGCACGGGTCGAACTGCGCTCGCGACGCCAGCGGTACGGCGGCTACGATTATCGCCGAGAGCATCGTGAGAATTAATTTATGGGTTTTCATGCGCCTCCACGCCTGCGATGCATCGCAAAGACGATCGCGCCTTATCTTTCCCCACCGCGGGCGCAGGTAACTGATTTTCCGGAAGTTCTAAGTGATTCTTCGCAAGTTCTAATGGAAGAACAGCGAGTAAGCGAAAGCTTTACGCGCACACTATATCGATCGTGGCGCACCTCACTCGTGCAATAGATTCTGCCAATTCCTAGGCACGCAGGCCGCCGGCCCGGGAACGGACTGATCCGACGGATGCGAATCCGGCGGAGATAACTTTGGACCCTCAAAGAATTCTTTGGTTGGGTAATCGTAGAACCAGCTCTCTTCAGGCTCGAAGCTTGCAATCACCGGATGGCCGGTGCGCTCATTGTGCTTCGTAGCATGTTGGCCCGGCGAGTTGTCGCAGCAGCCAATGTGACCGCACTTGGCGCAGCGGCGCAGGTGCAGCCACCAGCCGCCTGACGCCAGACATTCAACGCAGCCCGCCCCGCTAGGCTTGGCCGCTGGATCGATGCCGTCAACTCTGCCGTCCACGCTTCTTGTCGCTTCTTAGTTCGTCGGCTCTTGACCTACTAGTAAAAGAACTGCTGCAGTTGGTTGAAGCCCGGGCCGAACGCCCACCCCATGCGTTTGCCGGGATTGATCGCCGGCGCGGGCTCTCCGAGCGCAAACTTGAACCCGGTAATCGTCTCGACCAGATTACCTTTCTCGTCGTAGACGACGATCGCGCTGCCCTGGCTCCCGCTGCAATAGGACGGATCGGTCACCAAAAACAACCCGTTCGCCGGATCGTTGGCGATGCCGGCGCCACTGTTCCCCTGAGACGTGTCGCCGGTGCATGGAAGCTGCGCCGCCACGCCCGTCTGCTGCGCGAGGTCGTAAAACTCGACTTGCGCGTTGAGCTCGGTCGTCGTGGCCGCAATGCCCGTGCTCGAATCGACGGCTAAGCCGTTGACGAAGCCCGCACCAAACTCCCCGTTGTTTAAACCGGTGAACTGCGTCTGCTTGCCGGTCTCGAGATTGACGAGTACGTTGATCGGCGCGGCGCCCTGGACCTTGCCGCCGTCGGGAGAGGTTGCGATGACGGCTTCGTTTGTCGCCGTATCTTGCGCGACTTGTGGCAGATTCCCCACCCCAAACGCGCGCGGATTGAGATGGAACACCTTGCCGAACTCGTTCTTCGCGACGTTCGATTCAAACAGATCGGGAATATCGTTCTTCTCGAGCTCGATCGCGAAGATGGCCGTCATGCCGGTTGTTTGATTTGGACCGGCCGCCTCGACCTCGATGTCTTTGACGGGCGGCGTCCATTTGCCGGTGAACCTGCCCTTGACCGGATCCATCAGATCGTAGAAGCGCTTGGCGAACGTCGACCCCTTCGGCATGACGAAGCGCGTGACGAGGCCGACGTCGCCGGTGACGATCGCATCGAAACCGTAGGACGTTCCGCTCGGAGGCGACTTCGGGAACGTCTTCAGAATCGCTCCGCTATCCTGGTCGAACGTCTCGACATTGGTGGACGTGGCGAGCGCGCCGTCGTTGCCGTTGCGGTCGATATCGAACCCGAAGATCTCCCCGCCGCTGCTGCTCGAGAGGGTCTTTCCGAGCCCCACCACCTGGCGTGTCGATCGCAACGCCGGCTGCGACATCGACTGCAACGAAGTCAGCGGCGGCGACGAAGCGCCGCTGCTGCAACCCGCTATGATCAGCGCCGCCGCGCACGCGTAGAGTAATTTCGTCGTTAGAGCACCTTGGGGGCTTTGCATGAAGACCTCTTAACGCCAGGGAGTCGCGGTAACTTTGGGACCCGGCGGCGTCGCTTGCGGCCCGGGCTTAGCGCCGTCTTTAACAACGAGCACGTCGCGCATGCCTTCGCCGTAGTGGAAGGCGCAGCCGATCTCGTAGGTGCCGGCTTTCACCAGCGTGACGGTGACCGATTTGCCTGGGCTAATCGGGCCGCTGGCATAGCCGGCTTCGAGCTTGCCGTCGCCTTTTGCCGGTATCGAGAGGTTCGGGTTCGACGGAAAGACGGCCGGCGGCCCGGAGATCACTTTGACCACGTCCAGCGTGTGCGTGATGCTCGAGGACAGGTTGTGAATCGTGATCTTGGTTCCGGGCGGAAACGCGAGCGACTGCGTGCGTTGCGTTTGCGTGAATCCGCCCAGCGTCGCCTTCCATACCGACGACTTAATCGAGCCGACGCCTTCTTCGGGGAGTTCTTCGCCGATGCTGTCTTTTGGAAGGGTAGCGGTCATTGCCAAATCCGAGTCGACCGCGGGAAGGGAGTACGTGGTGCCATTCATTAGTGCCGTGTTACCGGCGCCGACGCTGCCCGCTCCGCACGCAGCGAGCGCGAGAGCGACAAACGTAACAGCGAGGGCGCTGAATTTCTTGGAACTAAATTTAGACATGAATCCTCCGACAGTGTGTGTGTTTTGCCGAAGTCTACCGATTCGATATGAATAAATTGTAAAGCGCGAGCGCGCGTGCTCGAAGACCGGCGATCAAAACAATCGAGAGTCGGAGATTTACTGCTTAATATACTAGTCTAGCCGAAGCAACGTTCGCACCGGCGCGCTGCAAGGTGATCGCTACGATGCGCCCGCGTGGATGCACGAGGAGCGTTGCCGTCTCGCCGGTGCTCGTTAACGCGCCGAGATCGGTCGCGGCCGCCGCCGTGTGCGCAATCGCGTGCAACGTTCCGCCGGGCTTATCGGCGATGATATACACCCACGAGCCGTCTCGCGCGTAGAGAATCTTCGCGGCGACCGG
>Ga0181526_10000811_pt1 | contig 31613 bp, 25 predicted proteins | sample PEATcosm2014_Bin_35_FD_119750 | JGI IMG/M metagenome (GOLD analysis project Ga0181526, IMG submission 119750) | Peatland microbial communities from MTU Mesocosm Facility, Houghton, MI, USA - PEATcosm2014_Bin06_30_metaG | ecosystem: Environmental > Terrestrial > Soil > Wetlands > Peat | place...
GAACTCGCCAGAAACGGCAGCCTCCACCCGAACGCGAAAAACTGCTGGTCCGTCAGCAGGCGCGACAACAGCAGAAACGTCCCACCTGAAAGCAAGAAACCCACCGGCGCTCCAAGCTGCGGAAACATCCCATACAGCGCACGCTTCGCCGGCGGCGCATTCTCTACGGACAGCAGCACCGCTCCGCCCCACTCTCCGCCCAGGCCGATGCCCTGGCCGAAGCGGCACAGCGCGAGCAGCAATGGCGCAGCCAACCCAATCGATGCGTATCCCGGCAACACGCCAATCAGAAACGTGGACACGCCCATCGTCGTCAGCGCCGCAACCAGCGTCTTCTTTCGCCCTGCGCGATCGCCGAAGTGCCCAAACAGCGCTCCTCCGATGGGCCGCGCCACGAATGCAATTGCAAACGTCGCCAGCGATGCCAGCACCGACGATGCTGGATTCGTCGCCGGGAAGAAGAGCTTGGGGAAGACCAGCACCGCGGCTGTCGCATAGATATAAAAGTCGAAGAATTCAACGGCCGTGCCGACAAGGCTCGCAAACAAAATCTGGCCCGGCGTGTTGATTCGCTTTGGCGAAGCCTGAGGGGAAGACACGAGCTATTCTATCGAACGCTCTCATGCGCTCGGACGGTTGCGCTGCTTGATCCATTGTTCGCCCGTCCGTGCCTCCAGGCTTGACAATCAGAAAGTCCGTGGTTAACTTGACAGTAACTGTATGGTTACCAAATCCGCCCGCCAGCGCGATGCTGTCTTTCGCGCCCTCGCCGATCCCACTCGCCGCGAGATCCTCCACATCCTCCGCAATGGACAGCAGACGGTCGGCGGCATCGCCGGCAACTTCCGCATGAGCCGCCCCGCCATCTCCAAGCATCTGCGCCTGCTCCATCGCGCCGGCCTGGTCGAAACCCGCGCGCGCGGGACGTCCCATCTATGCAGTTTGAACGCGCAGCCTTTGCGCCTCGTCGACGACTGGCTCGGCGACTACGAGACCTTCTGGGCAGATGCGCTGCAGAACCTTAAAAACTACATGGAGAAGAAATGACGCCCCCCGCATCCGCCAACGACACCATTGTCCAGGAAATCACCATCCATGCTCCAGCCGCTCGCATCTTCGATGCCCTGACCGATCCCGACCAGCTCCTGTTGTGGTGGCGCATGGAAGATCAGTTCAAGCTCGTGCGCGCCCTGTGCGATGTGCGCTCCGGTGGCAAATGGACCATGCGCGTCATGGGACAGAGTCCGGGAGAAGAGCAGCGAGAATCCATCGTGCACGGTGTCTACCGCACTGTCGTGCCGCCGCATCTTCTCGAATACACCTGGATCCGCGAAGAAGAGCAGGATCATCCGGAAACCATCGTGCGCTGGGAGCTCCAGCAATACGGCAAGGAGACACGCGTGCGGGTTACCCACTCCGGACTCACCACCCCGCGTCTGCGCGAACGCAACAGCGGCTGGATCTTCATCGTGCAACTGCTCAAGGAATACATCGAAGAGTAGGCATCGCGTAGACTGGCTTGCGGACGGAGGGAGCCTCAACAACTTCGTCCCAGGGAGCACCCGATGCGCCGCCTCGTCTATTCCGTTGCAGCCAGCCTCGATGGCTTCATCGCCGGCCCCCAAGGCGAGTACGACTGGATCGTGCAAGATCCGTCGTTCGACTTTGCCGCTCTGTGGGAGCGCTTCGACACGCTGCTCATGGGCCGCCGCACCTACGAGGTCGCCCTGACTCGCCTCAATTTCCTCCACAGCATGGGCAAGCAAATCGTGGTGGTCTCAACCACGCTCGATCCGGCCAAGCACCCCGAGGCGACGATCCTGGCGAAGAACATCCCCGACACCGTGGCAAAACTGAAAGAGCAGCCCGGCAAAGACATCTGGCTCATGGGGGGCGGCGCATTGTTTCGCGGCTTGCTCGATGCCTGTCTTGTCGACTCCGTCGAAGTCGCGCTTAGCCCTGTCTTGCTGGGCGGCGGCGTTCCGCTCATCCCCGCAGGCCGCCGGCACACCCTGCATTTTGTCGAGAGCAAAATCCTCCCCAGTGGAGTACACACACTTTCGTATCGAACAGGACCGTGATTGGGATTTGTCCGAGTCCTGACTGCGTTTGTCCAATCCAATTCCAGGATTAGACTGCTGTTGCGATTCTCTGTTCCCGCAATCGCGCGGCATAGACCCAAAGAAAGAAAACACCCTCAATCAGCAGCACCAAGGGCACGAGCACTACCTGCGATGCGACAAGAAGTCGGCCCGAGAGCCTCGTATCTGGCGGAGCGAAATGCCTGAGCAAGCCGACGTCGATGGCCCAGGGGATATCGGCCGTGACGAACAATCCAGCAGCAGTCAGCGCCATTGCAACTCTGCCGACCCGGCCGCCTTGGCAACGAAGCATTGCGCATGCCGGAATCGTCAGCAGTAGAACTTTGGCATCGACTTCCCGATGGTAGACGGGGAGTATGGTGAGCGCCGCAACCGACGCAAGCCCAAGCCACGCGTTTCCGAGGGACGGTCTGGAGCGCACCGTGACAGCACACCACACCAGAAGGATTGCGCCACAGATGAAGTAGCTCAGGACATTCTCCATGCGCGGATCGTTACGAAAGAAGCTGATCGCCGCTTGCAGATCGATGATCATCGACGGTCCATGAGCACCGAGGCTTGGATCCGTTCCACCCCGCGCAGAGATTGCCTCCATGTTGGATCGCAGCTCATGGAGCCAATGCGGTGCAACGTGAGTAACCCAGGCGACAGCGGGCAGACTCAAGATCACAAATGCACCCAAAGCCTGCAGTGCGCGCTTCCGATACGCTCCGCCAGCGAGTAGAAAATAGAGCCACACAAGCCATGTGTCGTGCGGCTTCAGCATCAGGCCGGCGGCCATGCACAGGACGCCAAGCGCGACCCATCGCTCCTTCACAAAACACCACGCCGCGATTGCGGACATGCTGATCGCAATTCCCGCGACATTGCCATTCGTGACAGTCAGTTCGCTATTTGCCAGCAGAAATCCGATCAAGGCGCCTGAGACCTCGGGCGCATACACCGCCGCCAGATCCCAGATAAGGAATCCGGCAACAACAAGTCCAGCGAGACTTACCAGCATCCAAACCAGCTGTGCGGAGCGGTAGGGAAGCGTGGCCAGTGGCAGGGTGAATGTCAGAGTGGTCGGCGGATAGATGTACTCGGTGGTCATCAGCCGTGCTCCGAGCGATTCCTCAGGCAAGCTTCCTCGCTCGGCACGATAAGTTCGCAGGACGTGGTTTTCGTTGTAGGGGTCGCCATATTCGAGCGTGCAACGCGCGGGGAAGTATTGCATTCGAAAATCGCCCATCGTCGCGGGCGAGGACGCCTCAAGCACGATGCCGAACACTACAAAGAGCACACTCCCGAGGGACATCAAGAGGAGACCGTCCGTGCGAGCCTTTGTCATGTGTAAACACTCGCTCCGCAGGAATCGTTCGAGCATGCGCGTGTGAGGAGTACATCTCGCTGCCGCCGATGTGCCCCACACGTTTGACCTCTCCGGTCATCCTTTCGCGTTCTGCGCATTTCCCGGTTCCTTCTTGGTCAGACTTCCACGCATCCGGTAGATCGCCACAATCCACGGGACCGCGGCCGAAAACACAATGCGCGCAGCCCATACACTCAGCTTCTGCCTGCGCAGAAAACGCCAATCTGGCTCGAACGCGAACTGCAGCATCATCGCCACCGCTAGCGCCAGCGGAATCCAGCTCCACGGCAGCAGAGCAACTGCTGCGACCTCCGCCACGCATCGCGTCGCATTCCTAATCAGCCGAGCCCTTCGCACGCCCAGAACCCCATCGCTGGTGGCGTAGCGCGCCATCTGGCGGCAAGCCGAAGCAAAAGAGTTTTGCGGCCGATAGTGCGCCTTCGCATGCAGCGGAAACGCCGGCGCCGTCACCTTGCGCGCTTCAAGATCGAAGATGGTGTCGTCACCCAGAAGCACCGACTCCGGAAATCTTCCGACCCTGCGCCATAGGTCCTTCGTAAAGGCCATTGAACGCGCCGTACACGATTTGCTTGGCTCATCGGCAGACATCTTCACGCCGAAGAACGGCGCCGAAGCCAGATCCCAAACTGTCGCGTCCGTCAGATCCAGGCACGCACCGCCCAACGCGTACTCCGCATCGTCCTTCACCAGGGGCGCGATCAGCTCCGCAAGCCAATCGGGCTTATACGTGCATCCGGCATCGGCGCAGGCAATCAGCTCCGATCGAGCTGCTTCAATCGCGACATTGCGTCCTCTGGATACAGGCCCGGGAGTGAACTTCAGGCTGCAGCTCTTGTCTCGAATCGCGCGCAGCGTGAGATGTGTTGTCGCGGCCGGTTCGAGCCACTCCCAGGTCCCATCGCTTGATCCGCCGTCCACGATGACAATCTCCGCCGCTGACGGCGTCTGCTGCAGCAGGCTCTCGACAAGCCGTGCGATGTTCTCCCGTTCGTTGAGGACCGTTGCAATCACGCTGACTGCGGTCATGCGTGTCTCAGAACTTGTAGGTCACGCCAATTGCGGCGTGGGCATTAAAACGCCGATGGGGCGAGAATCCCGGTTGATACGGAACCAGGGTAAAGGACGAGCCAATGTCGTCGCCCCAGGCACGCAGCCCCAGTCGCGTCCCCAGTTTGTAGCTGACGCCCATTCCAACGCCGCCTGCGAACGACTCGTCGGGCCGGATGGCAACGCCACCCGTGTGCTCGGCGCCGATCAGTCCGTGGATAAAGATGCCGACGTGGTCGTAGAGATCTGCGTGAAACTCAGGGCCGGCCAGGTACATATTCACCGATGCGGCAAAGGGGTTCGAGGCGGTGACCGTCCATTGATAGTGGCCGCCTTGCGCCGTGAGGCCAAAATATTTGCCCCAGTCGCGCGTCACGGAAAGGGTCACTCCCGTCAGGCCGCTGTTGGACTGGTTCACCTGATTCAGGCTTGTGTAGCCAAACCCAACCAAGGCTGTGTACTTATACTCGTGGTCCGTGCTGCGGCTGGGTGATTTTTCCGGAGCGATCTGGCTCATCGCCGCGAGCGGCATCAGAACAACCGCAATCGCGGCTACAGCGAAACCAAAGAGGGTGTGTCGCGAAATCGATGCACCCAGGTCGCCGCGACCCCAAGGAGCAGAGACTGTGCACGCGCTCTGCGAGATACCATATCGGCGATTTCTCCTAAAAATCCAAAAAGACTGCTTCCTCTTCAATGTGGAGTTCTCCTCAATGCCTTGCTGGCGCCCACTGGAGCACACGTCACCTGTGCCATGCTCGAGCGCCGTTCCATGGTTCCGGTACCCTCCTAGACTACCGTTTACCCCCCTGTTCGACGAAGCGCCGTCGGGGGCTCGGATCTTGGCGGGGCTCGGCCTGTGCACCGGCTCAGGGGGCTGTCCTCTACTGTGACGGGCGTGCCGTTCGGAGGAGAGCGAACCCGCTCTTCAAGATTGAATGCGAGCATCCCTCGGCGCGCCGGCTGTCTTGGGGCCCGCCCTCAGGCCCGCTCCAGATACCACGGAATATTGATCACGATAATCCGCCGGTTCCCGCGCAGCAGCAGGATCACCTTCAGCAAATCCGCTCGCCGGTTGTGCAGAAAGCTCTCCCACCAGTGCCGCACCACCAATTCGGGCACCAGCACGCACACCTTGTGAAAATCGGTCTCCTTCTCCACCCCCAGCACATAGTCCACCATCGGCTGCAGAATGTACCGGTACGGCGACTGGAGTGTGATCAGCTTGGGCACGCACTTGCCCGCCGACTTCAGCGGTCCCGCGATCATCGCCTCCCATTCCTCGCAGAACTTGTCGGGCTCTTCGCTGATCTGCACGTGCACGCAGCGAATATCATTCGACATCGATAGCGCAAACGACAGCGCCTTCTCCGATATCCGGCTCCAGCGATCGATCGGCAGAATCACGATGGGCTCGGTCACGTCCGCTGCCACGATCGGCCGGTCCAGATCGGTCTCGCGTGCCACGCGCCGGTAATGCCGGTTCACCACCCGCATCGCCAGGATCATCCCTGCCACCAGCAGCACCGTGATCCATGCGCCCTCGGCGAACTTCGCCACCAGGACCACCAGCGTCGTGATGCCCGTCGCCACCGCGCCCAGTCCGTTGAGCGCCATGCGCACCGGCGACCCGCCCTTCTTGACCCAGTGCACCACCATTCCCGCTTGCGACAGCGTGAACGCCAGAAAAGCCCCGATGGCATAGAGCGGAATCAGCCGGTCCGTCACCCCGCCAAACACGATCAGCAGAATCGCTGTCAGCGCCACCAGCACATAGATGCCCCAGGAGTAGAGCAGCCTGCGCCCACGCAGCAGAAAAATGTGCGGCAGATAGTTGTTGCCTGCGATCGCGCGCGTTAGGCGAGGGAAGTCTGCGAACGCCGTGTTGGCTGAGAGGGCCAGGACAAACAATACGGATCCGATCGTCACGTAATAGAACCATCCATGGCCCATCACCGCGCGCGTCAGCATCGACAGCACGCTCTCATAGTGCGCTCCGCCCGGATCGGTTGCGCCCACCCCGTAGGCACGGCACAGAAACGCGATGCCCAGCAGCAAGACAGCCAACAAAGCGATGATGATCGTCAGCGTGGTCTTTGCGTTTTTCCTAGTGTCCTCTCGGAACGCCATCACGCCGTTGCTCACCGCCTCCACGCCCGTCATCGCCGTGCAGCCCGACGAGAACACCTTGAGCAGGAGCCATAAACTCATGACCGAGGTCGCAGCAGGCATCGCAGGCAGCGGAGTTACCGGTTGCGCGTGCCCCGTCAGCACCTTCACCGCCCCAACAATAATCACGAGCAGCAGTGTGCCGGTGAACAGATAGGTCGGAATCATGAACGCAATGCCCGTATCGTGCACGCCTCGCATGTTGATGATGGTCAGAACCACCAGCACGCCCAGACACAGCCCCGGCGTGTGCGGCTGCAGACTCGGCACCGCCGAAATCAGTGCACCCACCCCGGCCGAGATGCCCACGGCCGCCGTCAGCGTGTAGTCGATCATCAGCGCCGCAGCGGCCAGCAGCCCGGCATGGTTGCCCAGGTTCTCTGTCGCGACCGTGTACGAGCCACCTCCCTTGGGATAGGCCTCGATCGTCTGCCGGTAGCTGGCATACACAATGGCCAGCAAAATCACGATGGCCACGCTGATGGGGACGATGTGCGCCACGCCCGCCGCGCCCAGCGGAATCAGAAGCGTCAGCGCCGCCTCAGGCCCGTAGGCCGCAGAGCTCAGGGCATCGAGACCGAAGATCGGAATGCCCGCGATCGGTCCGATGTGCTCGGCGCGCTCCTCGCTTGTGGCGAGAGGCCGTCCAAACAGAGTGTTGAGAATGCCTGTGGTGACACCCATGCGGTCTTCGCGGCAGGTGAAAGTTTGGCGGGGAAGCCTACCGAGGGAATTGTCTCACGCCCATGTGAAAGAAGGCCCCATGCGCCCGAATCGGCCCAGGCCGACCGAATCCGGTTGGCATCTGCGATAAAAGAGAGAGAGGGCACGCGACGGAGGGCTGCCCCGTTCGATGGATCAAATCAATTACATCCTGGTGCTTCTGATTGCATTGCTCTGCGCCGTTGCCGCAGTGGCAGGCCTGGCGCGCCGTTTCGCCGTATCCTACCCCATCGTTCTCGTCATCTTTGGATTGCTCTGTTCGCTCCTTCCACGCGTTCCGCGCATTCCGCTGCCACCCTCCATCGTGTTCCTGGTCATTCTGCCACCGCTGCTCTACATCGCCGCGTGGCAAACCTCGTGGCGCGAGTTCCGCTACAACCTGGTCTCCATCTCCAGCCTCGCTGTACTGCTCGTCTTCTTCACCGCGATTGGCGTTGCGTACGCGGCACAATGGTGGCTGCCCGGCTTCGACTGGCGCCTCGGCTTTCTTCTTGGCGCAGTGGTGTCGCCCACCGATGCCGTAGCCGCAACTTCGATCGCGCGCAAGGTCGGCATGCCGCAGCGCATCGTCGACTTGATTGAAGGAGAAAGCCTCCTCAATGACGCCACCGGCTTGCTCGCGCTGCAATTCGGCGTCGAGATGGTCGTTCAAGGCACAGCCCCAACCATCGTCCGCGGCCTGCTCGAATTCGCATGGCTCACCCTCGGCGGCGTCCTCGTCGGCCTCGCGATTGGTTTGGCCGTAACCTGGCTCGAGCGCTGGGTTGATGACGGCCCCGTCGAGATCGCTTTGTCCCTGATCGTGCCCTACGCCGCCTATCTCGCAGGCGATGCCGTGAAGGCCTCCGGCGTGATCGCCGTCGTTGCCTGCGGTCTGTTCGTCAGCCGCCGCAGCTCGGCCTTTTTCTCGCCCGGAGTGCGGCTCCAGGCCATCGCCGTCTGGGACGCGCTGGAGTTCCTCCTGAACGGCCTGGTCTTCGTGCTCATCGGCCTGCAGCTTCCCTATGTCCTCGCCGGAATTCGCGGGCAAAGCAGGGTGAGTCTTCTCGTGTACGGGCTGGCATTCTCCGCCATTCTCGTCCTGCTACGGATGGCCTGGATGTTCCCCGGGGCGCGCACCGCATGGTGGGTCCGCACACGCGTCCTCAAGCAGATCTACGACAACCCCCAGCCCAATCAAGTTTTCGTTGTGGGATGGACCGGCATGCGCGGCGTGGTCGCTCTGGCGGCCGCTAATTCGCTGCCTCTCACCTTGACCGATGGCAGCCCGTTCCCTCAACGCAGCTTCATCATCTTCCTCACCTTTACCCTCATCCTCGTCACGCTCGTCCTCCAGGGCCTCTCGTTGCCCTGGGTCGTGCGCACACTGGGACTCGCTCAAATCGATGCAGGGGTCTGTGAAGAAGGAGAAGCCCGCCATCTGCTCCTGCAGGCAGCCATCAACTTTCTGAGTGACCGCAGAAAGTCGGCCGAGGGCGAACATGAGACGCATCTCTACGACGATCTTCTCCACCAGTACGAGCACAAAATCACCGAGATCGATCAGTGCGGGCCCGACGGCAGCGTCCCCGAAGAACCTACGGCCAACCTGACCCTGGGCCAGATCCTGCTCGATACCATCCGCCGCGAGCGCGAAGAACTCAACCTGCTGCGCGCCAACGGAAGAATCGGCGACAGCGTCCATCGCACCCTCGAGCACGAACTGGACCTAAGCGAAAGCCGGCTGGCGTAAGTCGGGATCGCCCCAGATTCAACTTCGTGGTCGCAGGGTGGGGCTGTGCAAAAAGGAATCTGTCTCTCGATTCCGATTCTGATCAATAGGCCGCCGTCTTTCCCAACGGAGGGAGCTCTCTTCAGACATCGAACGCTAAGAACCGAACGGTTGGCTGCGAAACCTTGCTGACCGGCTTCATCTTGTCACGTTCTTCAGCGTCTCCAGACCTCCTTCACCTCCGCCCAATCCATCGTCGGCCGATCGAGACACAACCCGACCCATCCTCTCGGCCCCACATACGCCGGCATATAAAACTTGCGTCGACTCCCCGCGATCAACCGCTCGTTCTCACCCGGCAGCACCTTGCAGCACACGCTCACGATTCCGTCGCCGTGATGATTGTCGAGGTAGTAGGCGAAGACTTTCTTCCCGACTCTGAAGTCGGCATGATCCTCCTGAGCCTGCCGCGAAGTCCCAGGGAGTGCCAGGCAAATTGCACTCAGCTTCGCCTTCCGCTTGCTGTAGATCCTCCGGCCATGCAAGGCCTCAGTTCCCCGGTCCCGGCAACTTGCAGCACGCGCCCGCCTCCGCAGGCTCGTTCGCGCCCGCGTCGAGCACAACCTTCCAGCCGCCGTCTGGCTGCTTGCGCCAGATCGTGATGTACCGCCCCGTCGTCGTCACTGGATTTCCGTTCGCGTCCTTGCTGTGTCCCTCGAAGTGTCCCCAGGTGTAGCCCATATCGCCCGAGGGCCCCATCACCGCATCGGTCGGCGTCCACGTCAGCTGATACACCTCGGGAGACCAGTTCGCCGATTTCGCAATCGCCACCTTCCCGATCGAGGGCATGGCCCCGTTCCCCAGAGCGACGCCATCCGCGGCAAACCAATCCGCGAACGCCGCGCCTCCCCGCGTTGCCACATCCTTGGCGAACTTCGCCTCCAGATCGAAGAGAAGCGTCTTCCCCGGGGTCATGGTCGTGTCCACCAGGGGATTGGGCGTCGTCGACTGTGTTCCCGGCTCCGGCAGCTGTCCCCAGACCCGCACCGCTCCCAGCAACCCCAAAACACACAAACCAAACCAAATCGTTCTGAATACTCCGCGCACTGCCCGCTCCTGTTCCGACCTCTCCCGTCATCCTAAACCTCACTCTCGACACGGGAGCTTCGAGAGGTGGCTGCATGCAATGCCCGCCGCACGCAGTGCCTGCTCGCCCCAGCAATCTTTCCGCCCGCGAAGGCCTTAAGGGTCCGCTGCATGCAGTGCCAGCATGCCCCAGCAATCTTTTCGCCCACAAGGCCTTAAGGGGCTGCCGCACGCAGTGCCGCAACTTTGTGGGTAACGCAGCGTCTACCTCTGAGTGCCTCGGCAATCGCGCAGATTGCTATACTTGGGTGATACATCGGCATGGTTTGCCGGGAGCCCACGCCTCGGATTTGTGCCGGCTAGCAGAGCGCGTTCGACAGCCGCCAACGGACTCGGGCCTCGACTTGGACACCCGGCTTTTCGCGGGAGAAGGAAGTTCATGGGATCACTGCTGGAGTCCATTCACTCGCCCGCTGATGTGAAGAAACTCAACTCTGCGCAGTTGGACGAGCTCGCGGAGCAGATTCGCGCCTTCCTGATCCAGACCCTCTCTAAAACAGGCGGCCATCTGGGTCCCAATCTCGGTGTCGTCGAACTCACCCTCGCGCTGCATTCCGTCTTCGATACCCCAACCGACAAACTTGTCTTCGACGTCAGCCATCAAGCCTACATTCACAAGATACTGACTGGCCGCCGCGAGCGTTTCGAAACCATACGTCAGCCCGGCGGACTCAACGGCTTCATGCTCCGCACCGAAAGCGACCACGACTGCTACGGAGCAGGGCACGCCGGTACCGCGCTCTCCGCAGCCCTAGGCATGGCCGTCGCGCGCGATCTCGCCGGAGGCCGCGAACATGTCGTCGCCGTTGCCGGGGACGCCGCCTTCACCAATGGCATCTCGTTCGAAGCCCTCAACAATATCGCCGAGCAGACCAAGCGCCTCATCGTCGTCCTCAACGACAACGAATGGTCCATCGATCGCAACGTCGGCGCCATCGCCCGCTACTTTCATCGCATCGTCACCAACGAGCGTGTCCGCAGCTTCCACGAGTCGGCCGCGAAGCTGGTCGAGCGCTTCGGCGGCAAGACTGCCGTCACCGTTGTTCGCCGTGCTGAAGAAGCTGCCAAGAGCATGCTCTGGCCTTCAATCCTCTTCGAAGAGTTCGGCCTGCAATACTTCGGCCCCATCGATGGCCATAATATTCCGTTGCTCATCGAGACCTTTCAGTTCCTCAAAAAAGAAGAGCGCCCCGTTCTGCTCCACATCCTCACCGAGAAGGGCCGTGGTTTTCAGCCTGCACTCGACCTGCAGAAAAAATTCCATGGTCTCGGCCCCTACGACCCGGAAACGGGCAAGACCCTCACCGGCCAAACCACCTACTCCGAGTCCTTCGCCAAAACGTTGGTTCAGCTCGCGGACGCCGACCCGCGCGTCGTCGCTATCACCGCGGCCATGCCCAACGGCACCGGCCTCGATCTCTTCCGCCCCGCTCATCCGCGCCGCTACTTCGACGTGGGCATCGCCGAAGAGCACGCCGTGGTCTTCGCGGCCGGCATGGCCACCCGCGGTTTCCGGCCTGTCTGCGCCATCTACTCCACATTCCTGCAGCGCGCCTTCGACCCCCTTGTGCACGATGTCGCGCTGCAGAAACTTCCGGTACTCTTCTGCATGGACCGCGCCGGTCTCTCTGGCGACGATGGCCCCACCCATCACGGCCTCTTCGACATCGCCTATCTGCGCGGCGTGCCTGAAATGACCCTCATGGCGCCAAAGGACGAAGACGAACTCGCCGACATGATGAAGACCGCGCTCGATCTGCCCGGTCCCAGCGCCATCCGTTATCCGCGCGGCGCCGTCGCCGGTGTTGCACGCAAGCCCGCCCCCGAAGCAATTCCCGTGGGCAAAGCCGAAGTTCTCGTCGACGGTTCAGACGTCGCCATTCTCGGCCTCGGGAATATGATCTCCCTCGCCGGCGAACTCGGCGTGCACCTCGATCGCGAAGGCTTCTCCGCTGCAGTCATCAATCCGCGCTTCGTCAAACCTCTCGACAGCGAAATGCTGGCCCAGTACGCGCGCCGAGTCGCCGCCTTTGTCACCTTTGAAGATCACGTCAAGATGGGCGGCTTCGGCTCGGCAGTGATCGAAGCTCTCGACGAGATGGGAGTGTCGGTCCCGGTCGTCCGCATCGGCTGGCCCGATCAGTTCATCGAGCACGGCAAGGTCGACGCCCTCCGCGCCAAATACGGCCTCACCGTCGATGCGGCCCTCTGTGAGGTGCTGCCGCTGCTCGCTGGCCGCAAACGGCCCACCTTGGTCGCCAGCTAGAACTGTTCTGGCCGAGACCACCAGAAAGCATCCCTGCAAGTTAACAGGTAACTGGATGACAGCGCTCTAGTGGCGGCTCTCTGAGGCGCTGGCCGAGACGATGGGCAGGTCTCCCTGTCCGAGTTTGCGATGAAAAAACGCAAGCACGAGGCTGTAGAGGCTGTGGGCCAGCTCTGGATCGTAGCGAGGGCCTTCGTCGCGCATGAAGGCGTGAGCACCGTTGACCTCGTGCCAGCTCAGACGCAGCCCCATTTCATTGAGTCGGGCAAGCACTCTCATGCGGCCGTCAAGGGGGATGTGCGGGTCCTGGCGGCCCCAGATCATGACCAGTTCGCCTTGAATGTCCTTGGCACGCTCGAGCGAGTCGTCGTTCATGCCTTCGCCCAGGCTGCCTTTGTGGATGTCGGTCGCATAAAAGCAGGCGCTGCCGACAACGTCGGGATTCATCGCCGCGCGGAAGGCCAGGTGGCCGCCGATGCAGATGCCCAGTGCGCCGAGCTTGCCGGTGCAATCGAGCCGGGCGGCAAGGTGGTCGAGAACGGCGCGGGCGTCGGCGTCGTAGCTGGCCAGCTTCTTTGTGGTCTTGAGCGCATTACCGCGGTCAGAGCCTTTCTGGTCGTAGGCGAAGACCGTGCCTGCCGGCTCAAAATCGTGATAGATCTCGGGCATCGCCACGATGAAGCCGTGCCCGGCAAAGAAAGTCGCGGTTCGCCGGATAGGCGCGGTAATCTGAAAAATCTCCGAGTAAAAGACGATGCCGGGATAACGTCCCGGAGCTGCGGGGCGAACGATGTGAGTCCGCATCGGTCCATACGGTGTATCAAGTGTGACAAATTCGTCGTTGATGACGATCATGGCCTGCGGCTCCTTCTCGCTTTTTTGTTTGCGCGCCATTTGGCAGGGTCTTCTTTGCTTGCTTCAGCCGACATCATCTTAGTTCAGTACCGCTTGGGTCAGTTCTTGGCTTGCCAGCCCGAGCTGCGTGTGCGAGTGCGGCACGGCTGTCACGTTCGAGTTCTCAAAACACAAATGGGATCAGCCGCCGTGTGCGCCCCATGTATTCGCGGTAAGGCGAGCCCAACCCTTCTAGGAGCGCTCGTTCCTCGATGGCGATGCGGTACGCATACGCGGCTGCAAGACAGAGCACAGGCAGGAACATTGCGAGCCAGTTTGTCATCGTCATCCCGAGGCCAATGTTCGCCACCAGCGAGCCCAGGTAGGATGGATGGCGGATCCAACGATAAGGGCCCCGCTCGACGACATGCTGGCCGGTCGAAACAGCGACGTCATAGGTGAAAAACCGGCCCAGGATTCGCATCGAGTAGAAACGGAAGAGATTGCCGCTTAGCCAGACCGCAATCCCCGCATCAAATAAGGCTCTCCAATGGGTATGGATGGAGAGGCCTGGGAAGGCAATGGCCACGCTGAATCCAATCATCATTGCCAGATTTGCCGCTCCGATCACAATGAGCTTCGATCCCTTATCCGATTTCTGCGCCGTCTTTCCTGAACGCAGCAGCGCGGAGAGAACTATCTCGGGCACAATGCAGAGCCAGAATGTAGTTATCCAAACGGCAAAGTATGCGGGATGAGCGTCAAACGCTTCGGGCAATCTCATGGGGCAGTCGTGTCGATGCGGTCATGAGAACCGTACCACTGCTTCGGCAATCGAATGCCAGGAGTATCGAAGTTGCTCCACCGAAGCACAGCTTCCCTGGGCACCAAGCTGACTCCGCCAACCCCTCTCGCACGCCTCAATCGATTTACATCCCCGCCCGACTGGTTATGCGACAATCCTCATCAGACCTCGTATGCGACACACCCGCTTCTTTCAGGCTTTGATCTCAGTTTGGATCGCAGCCGCAAGTCTCGCCTGGTCGTCGCAGACTCCCCAAATCAATCCCTATCCCCCTCTCGTCGCCCCGCTGGCCCTCGTCGGCGGAACCCTCATCGACCTCACCAACTGGGGCCGCTCGGCGCGCGATCTGCACGACGCCGTTGTGATTGTCGACCAGGGAAAAATCGTGGCCGTCGGCGCCCGCGCCGACTTGCCCATCCCGCCCAACGCCCGCATTCTCGACTGCACCGGCAAATACCTCATCCCTGGTCTCATCGATGGCTTCGCTGGCATGAATTCACAAGGGCAGGCCAATGCCTTTCTCTACATGGGCGTCACCACTGTAGTGGCCAGCGCCGATCAGCGACGCGGACCTATCGACGTCAATGCCAACCTCAAGCCGCACCTCTATCTGCTCGACTCCATCGGATCGACGGACAACTGGAGCCTGCTCATGGCTCAGCCCAGTTGGGCTGCCAGACTCCGCGAAGGCGCGCATCCGGTTGAGCTCAGCCCCGACGATACCGCACACCAGCTTGAAGACACCGCGCACCTGGGCACCCGCGTCGTATGGATAGGCAGCGACATCACCGCCGCCAACACGCAGTGGATTGTTGCCCACGCTCATCAGCTCGGACTCGTCACCTACGGCGAGTTCGTGGCCACGCCCTATACGGTCGGCATCGACGCCGGCGTCGACGTTCTGCTCCACATGAGCCGCTACGAGCTCGGCATCATTCCCGACGAGCTACAGCGTCCCCTCGTCGAAGATCCCAGCGGCGCGGCCGCTAACACCGCCTACGACTACGCCGAACATCTGCCCCCCGGTGACATCCACGTCCGCACCTACGCTCGCTTTATCGCCACGCACCATGCGGCGTTGATGCCCATGTTCAGCCTCTTTTTCCAGAGTCTGCCCGAACACCGCAATCTCTGGCGCGAGCCCGCGGCCTCTCTACTCGATCCGGCCAACATGTTCGATCCGCCCGATCGCGCCACCGGCGAGATGAACTATCCGCTCTCGCCGTGGACCCGCCGCCTACCCGTGATCGCGCAGCGCTACTTCGAGGAAGGGCAGCGGAAGAAAGCCGACCAGAGCGCGATGCGTCTCTGGCAGATCAACGAAACCATCTTCAACTCCTCCCCTCACTATCTCGCTGCCTCAGGCGCACCCGTCATGGGATCGTTTCCCGGCATCTCCGAGCACGTCGAGCTCGAGATGCTGGTGCGCCTCGGTCTCTCCTCGCGTGAAGCTCTGGCTGCGGCCACCAATAACTACGCGCTGCAATTTGGCTGGAACGAGCTCGGCCTCATTGCTCCCGGCCGCCGTGCCGACATCCTTGTCCTCGACTCCGACCCCACCCTCAGCGTATGGAACGCCCGCCACATCACCACCCTCCTCCTCGACGGTACCGTCATCGATCGCGACGCTCTCCTGCACCCGAAAAAGTGAAACCCGCTGCGTGGATCGGGCTCTAAGAGGGGGGCACTGCTTTCCAGGCTGAGCAAAGAAGATAACTGCGCATGTCGGTTTGTGTCAGGGCACGACTTCAGTCGTGCCGCCGCTGCCCATGATTGAAAGTCTGGGCTTTAACCCCTGTGGGATGCTGGCTGCTGCCCCGATACAACGGGCTCTGGGAGCCGCCCCGCCACAGTACCACCGGTCACGGCCCCGCCCACCGGGCCGCAGCTCCTGACGTAAGATGATGAAGACGGCCTGTGCGCTCTTTGGGTCGCCGTTCAACATGACCGAATCGCCGGCACGATCCTTACCGCAGCGCCACAACAAGCTCCTTATCCTTATAGCTGTGTATAAGAGCGTTCAGGCTCTGCTGTTCGTCGCCGTCGGCATCGGCGCTCTTCGCCTGCTCCACCAGGACGTGGGCGACGTCCTCGACAACCTCCGCGAAGCGCTCCACTTCAGCCCTGAGTCGCGCCTCGTCAACTTCCTCCTCGACAAAGCCTCGCTCATCGACGATCCCATGCTGCGCCGCATCGGCGCCGTGGCCTTCAGCTACGCGGCTCTCAGCTTCGCCGAGGGCATCGGCCTCTACCTCGAGAAGGCCTGGGGCGAACTGCTCACCCTCCTTATCACAGCCTCATTCCTGCCCTGGGAGATCTTCGAGGTCTTCCACCGCCTCACTTGGCTGCGCGTCGGCCTGCTCATCATCAATACCCTGGTTCTTTTCTATCTATTGAAGCTTGTCGCCAGCCGCAAGAAGCTGGCCGAGGAACCAGGAGAGTCCGCCGCAGACGCCAAGTCGGCCTAGATGCTGCTGGATGCGGTGCGAACGTTGACCGATGGGTAATCCTTGATTGGACACGACACCCCCGGAATATTCATCGGGGCAAGCTCCATTCTGAATTCGGTCTATAACCGAAAGAGGTTGTCGTCTCCGCCGTAGTGAGGCGAGAAACCCAACCGAGCGGACGAAATGCCCGAGCGTATACTCCGTTCACGGAACTCGATGCGATTCGACGCACTCCGAATGACCAGGCGTTTTCCCTCTTATCTGGCTCTAGCCTGCGCCGCCCCCAGTCTGGCATATGCGCAACCGGCGGTGACGCAGGTGCCCGCTGAGGTCCAACACACGGCCTCTGTGGCCACCCGAGACAACGCCGAAGGGCTAATCAAGCTGGATGTGACGGTTGCGGACGCCGCAGGCAAGGCAGTACCTGGTCTGGAATTGGCAGATTTCAATTTGCTCGAAAATGGCCGGACACAAAGAATCATTTCGTTTCAGGCATTCGATGGCCGGGAAGCGCAAACCGAGCCGCCTGTAAAAATCATTTTGCTTATCGACACACTCGATCTGCCAGTCGATCTGGCTCGCCGAGAACGCGATGCAGTGGAAACCTACCTGCGCAAAGATGGTGGTCATCTCGCTCACCCGATAACGGTCTTCCTCTTGTCCGAAACTGGATTGTGGACGGTCCAACATCCTTCGGGTGACGGGAATATATTGGCTCGGGAGATTGAACACAGCGATCTGACTGTGGTTCGCTATAACCGCGGTTGGCGGAAAGGAACGGTGCCCGCCACAGGGGATTTCAAGGACACTCCTTCGGAGTCGGCCTTGAAGGCTCTCGGTCAAATCGCAACCGATGAAAGAAGGAGGCCGGGCAGAAAGCTGTTGCTATGGGTCGGTCCCGGCTGGGGGATCGGGAGCGGCGCATTTGCGGAGGCCAAAGCTGGTTCGCCAATATGGCAAACGTTTGACGCTGTCTGGTGGTTCTCGACACTGCTTCGCGAAGCGCGTTTGGCCCTCTATAGCTTTACAGTCGGAGAAATCGATCCCAGTTCCTTATCGACTGCACCTGACTCGAATCCCGCCCTAGCTCAGAGGCAGATCTATAAGGGTTACCTCGATGGAGTACGGAACCCGCACAAAGCCAATTTTATGAACCTATACCGAAAGGTGCTCGCGGTTCAGAGCGGTGGCCGCGTGCTCAATGAGGGCTTCGACCTGGTCCAGGAGATCGAGAGTTGCGTTCGAGATGCCGGACCCTTTTACAGAATCTCCTTTGACCCTTTTCCCGCAGACAATCCCAATGAATATCGCGATTTGAAGGTCATGATTGACCGACCCGGGGTGATCGCTCGAACCAATACCGGCTTCTATGACCAGCCGTACTATTCGATTGATCAGATTCCTCCACCCATGAGCGTCTCTGTTGAACAACTCGAACAGCTGTTGATCAAGACGCGGGGTGATTCGGACGAAGAGCTCGCAAAGCAACTCTCGAAGCTCACGCTCACCGAGCGGCTGAGCCAAGCCAGGCTTGCATCATGGAGCGAGAAAGCGCACGGCAAGCGAGTCGAAGAAGAACTCCGCATCCTTGCCGATTCATCCGCGTTTTTGGAGCCCCCAGCGAATGAGGTCCCAATCGAGCCTCCTCCGGACCTTAAAGTACAACAGCACATGCTTTCCATGACAACAGCGTACTTAGACACGACAATCCACAGACTGCCGGACCTCTTCGCCAGGCAAACCACGATCCGATATCAGGAAACGCCGATGTACCTTGAAGCCGGAACAAGCGTCAATTATCGACCGCTGCACGTGACTGACAGTTGGTCGACCACCGTGCACTATCGGAGAGGATTTGAGGTGGTGGAAACAAAGCCGCCAAAGAGAAAGCCCAAAGAGCCCCAATTGATCACCTATGGAGTCTTCGGCCCAGCGCTTGAAGGCTTGCTGAACGACATTAAGCAAAATGGCGGATTCACCTGGAGCCGGTGGGAACGAGGCACACTCGGCCGCGTGGCCGTGTTTCAAAACGTAATCCCAACGGGCCGGACGCAGTACCAGGAATGGCTTTGCTGCCTTCCCGATGGGGACGGCGAAGAAGCATTCGATCGATACACGGGCTATCACGAAGAAATCGCCGTCGATCCCGACAGTGGAGTTGTCTTGCGCTTCGAGGTCAAGGCCGATCCGAAATCGACAAGTCCGCTGGCCCGATCCGACATCCTGATTGAATACGGTCCTGTCGAGATTGGTGGAAAGACTTACATTTGTCCCCAGAGAAGCATCTCCATCATGCGGGCGCGGTCCGTGCGGATTCTGAGCGAATGGGATGAAACATTCAGGACATATGGTCCCTATGCCACCATGCTCAACGACATCAGCTTCGATCAGTACCACATCTTCCGATCGGAATCTCACGTGCTCAGCGATTTCACTCCAAACGCAAAGTAATCCGCCACGATTCCGAACTCATCCTCTTGGAGTGTGGAGTCTTGGTTTTCGAGGATCCCGGTTGGATCCACCTCAACCCGTCGCACATTGCTTGATCAACGTTCCCGCGCCTTCGGTATAGATGACATTCTGCATTCTCTTGGTCGCCGGTGGCAGGATTTGTGTTCCGTCTGAATTTCGCCCGACTTCGCTTTTTGTTCCCCTTACACCCTCCAGCGCACTCTGACAAGGCCCCGACCGCGAGGGAACCATAATCCTAAACACTAGATATTGGGGTTTTGAGCCGATCGCGCTCTATAGAAGGGATTTTCCGCTGAAAACTGCACCATTTCCGGTGCGGCGATTCACTTTTCTCCACAGGATGTCCATTTTCTTGTACCTGCCAGACAACAGCGTGGGCTATTATCCCCGAAGTGGACCATAATGGAGTCAAGTGGTAACCAGGGGAAGAATCAGTGTGAAAACGCACTGAATTCCTTCACTGTACACCGGTTTGAGCGGGCACGGAGTCGACATGAATCACTCTCGGCACCTCGATCACGGGATTTCCCTGCGGCGAACTAAGGCGCAGAAACGTTGGTTAGAGCTATGTATCGCGGAAATCATCCAGCCAAAGTCGATGAAAAGGGAAGACTTAAAGTTCCCTCCGCCTTCAAGGCTCTGCTTGACGCCTCCAGTGTCACCCAGTTTTTTGTCACCAGCACCAACGGCAGGTCCGCTGAGATCTGGCCCCTTCCTGAGTGGGAGAAGGTGGAGCAAAAGCTCCTTAAGGTCAGCGCTCTCGACCCAGCCGTGGAGCAGTACCTGAATCTCGTCAACTACTACGGCCAGCAAGTGGAGATGGACAGCCAGGGCCGCATTCTTTTGCCCCAGTTGCTGCGCACCAAGGCAAGGCTCGATGCAGAAGTCAACGTGATGGGCAAGTTGAAGTTCATTGAAGTGCACAACAAGGAAGTCTTTGAGAAGGAGCAGCTGCCGCCCGAGGGCATCTCTCCCGAGAACAAGCAAAAGGTTTCGGGCCTATTGAACGACTCGGAATGAAGGTTTATCCGGGGTCCGGCAACAGGTTTTCGTCGCTGGACAAAATGCCCCCCAGGGGGAGTACATGACGAAGTCAGAACGCCATGTACCGGTTCTTTTACAAGATGCGATTGAGTATCTCCATGTGCGTCGTGGCGCAACCATAGCCGACTGCACGCTCGGACTCGCAGGGCATTCTTCTGAGATTGCTCGCGGGCTCGGCCCAGAAGGTCATTTGATCGGCTTCGATCGCGATCCTGAAGCGCTGGCCCTGGCTCAAGCTCGGCTGAACGAAGTCGCCGCAGAGCTCGGTCCGGAGGCTCCGAAGATCACGCTGTTGGGCGAAGCCTTCAGCACGATCGGTCAGCACGTTCCGCCGGCATCGCTCGACGGCCTGCTCGCCGACTTCGGCGCCAGCAGCCTGCAGTTCGACGAAGCGCACAGGGGATTCAGTTTTTCGGCAGATGGCCCATTGGACATGCGTCAGGACACGCGCCAGGGTATGACTGCCGCACAAGTGGTGAATGAGGCGAACGAGCACGAGCTCGCAGACCTCATTTACGAATACGGAGAGGAAAGGAGGTCGCGGAGAATCGCCAGAGCCATTGTTCGAGGGCGACCGCTGACAACAACCGGACAACTTGCCCGCCTTGTTGCCACAGCCGCCCCGGCAATGAAATCGGACCGCATTCATCCAGCAACTCGAACCTTTCAGGCACTTCGTATTTATGTGAACCGGGAGCTCGACGAAATCCGCGCGCTGCTCGAGGCCGCACCAACGTTGCTTAAGCCCTCAGGCCGCCTGGTCGTCATCAGCTTCCATTCGTTGGAAGATCGCATCGCGAAGGACAGTTTGCGCGAAGGCGCACACAAAGGCATCTGGGCAGTTTTGACAAAGAAGCCGGTCACGCCGGACGAAGACGAAATCAACCGCAACCCGCGCTCCCGCAGCGCCAAACTCAGAGCAGCAGAAAAGCAGTAACAAATTCACAGTTCTTAGTTCTCAGTTTCGACGCAAGGAGCACGTATGGCGGCATGCACGACAACCTTTGATCTTGGCCCGGCGGTCAACTGGCCGCCAGCCGTTGCCAACCACAACGCTGAGCTGCTCGCGCAGCAGCCGATGCGCCGTCGTGGCGTGCGCACCCCCGAGATCATGTTCACCCGCCACCTCGACAACGCCCGCCTCGTCAAGGCGTCCGATCCAGTGCGTGTGCGCCAGATGCGCATCTTCGCCGCGACGCTTACCGTGTTGTTCTCCCTGGTGATGGTCTATGGCCTGCAGCACTTCAGAGCCATTGAGGGTTCCTACCGCGTCGAATCGGAGAAACAGCAACTCGATCAGTTGCGCGAAGAGAATCGCCAGCTTCGTCTTTCCGAAGCGCAGCTCTCGCAGCCGGGACGCCTCGATACACTCGCGCACCAGCTGGGCCTTGCCGCACCCGATCCGAGTCAGGTTGTGCGTCCCTCGGCACAGCCCGAAACCAGTGCTCCCGTCTACGCAAAGCTCACCCCCCCTCCTCCACCGCTTAAATAGGCAAGTACATACACTAGATGGCTAGTTCAGTCGCACCCTCCCCCATCATGCAACCAACCCAACCACGCGCCGCGCGAATGCGCGGCGCGGCAACCCGCACCGCACTCATGAAGCAGAGGCGCTTTTGGCTCATCTGCTCCTTCTTCGCCCTGTGGGCTGTCGCGATCGCTGTTCGCCTGTTCCTGTTGCAGATCGTCCACCACTCCGACTACATCGAACGCGCGCAGAAACAGCAGCAGCGCACCTTTGAGGTCGCACCGCGCCGCGGCATTCTCTACGACCGCAACATGCGCGAACTTGCCATGACCGTGCAGGTCGACTCCATCTACGCCGTCCCCAACGAGATCGACGACAAAGACAAGCCTGCTCTGGCCCAGAAGCTCGCCGCGATCGTCCACGTCGACCCGGCTGACGCGCAGACTTCCGAGAATGAAATCCTCAAGCGCCTCAAGGAAGGCCGTGGCTTTGCCTGGATCGCACGCCGTGTGACGCCCGAAGTCTCCAAACGTGTTCACGACCTCAATCTAGACGGCGTGTACTTCCAAAAGGAATTTCAGCGGTCTTATCCCAACACCGATATCGCCGCGCAGGTCCTCGGTTACGTCGGCATTGACGACAACGGCCTTGGCGGACTCGAACAGAAATTCGACACCCGCCTGCATGGCACGCCGGGCCAGATGCTCACCGCCGTCGATGCACGCCGTCACGTCCTTGGTTCCGTCGAGCACGAGCCCCAGCCGGGACAGAACCTCCAGCTCACCATCGACTCCAACATTCAGTTCATGGCCGAATCCGCACTCGATCATGCAATGGAGAAGACGCACGCCGATAACGGCACTATCGTCGTGCAGGACGTGCACACCGGCCAGATCCTTGCGCTGGCGATTCGCCCCACCTTCGATCCCAACGATTTTCGCCACACCACGCCGAAGCTGCTCAAAGATCACGCCGTCAGCGACGTCTATGAGCCCGGCTCTGTCTTCAAGCTCGTCACGTATTCCTCGGCGCTCGACGCCAACCTCGCCAAGCCCGATGAGATGATCGATTGCCAGGGCGGCAAGATCACGCTCGCCGGCCGCGTCATTCACGACAATCAAGGCGAGCACCTCGGCGTCGTTCCCCTGCATGAGGCGCTCGAGCAATCAAGCGACGTTGCCGCCGTCAAGCTTGCCCTCAGAGTCGGTCCCGACCGCTTCTATCAATACATACGCGACTTCGGCTTCGGCAGTCGTACTGGCGTGGAACTCCCTGGCGAGACGCGCGGCCTGCTACGGCCGACCAGTAAATGGAACGGTTCCTCCATCGGATCCCTAGCGATCGGCCAGGAAGTCGGTGTCACGCCGGTCCAGCTCGTCTCGATGGTTTCGACCATCGCCAACGGGGGAACCTATCTTCCGCCGAGAATCCTTTTCACGCCCGCCACAGCGCCCGACCAGAAGTCTGCCCCACAGCAGGGGCCTCAGCCATTCAGATCCAATGAGGAACTTCCCAACCCGCTTCCCTCCGGCGCTCATCGCGTCATCTCCGAGATGGCGGCGGCACAAATGCGCAAAATGATGGAAGGCGTTGTCCTCTATGGCAGCGGCAAGCCCGCACAGCTCAACGGCTATTCAGCCGGCGGAAAGACAGGCACCGCACAGAAGATCGACCCCGCCACCCACCTCTATTCGAAGACGATGCACATCGCGTCATTCGCAGGCATCGCGCCAGTCAACAATCCGGCCATCGCTGTCGCCGTCGTCATCGACAACCCAAGGTCCGGCCCGTCCTATTACGGCACCGCCGTCTCCGCGCCCGTGTTTGGCGACGTCGCGCAGCAGGTCCTCGAGTATCTCGGCGTCCCCCACGACATCGACGTAAAGCCTCCCAAGACGGCGAAGGAGAAGGCCGTCGATCTCGTCGAAGACGACTCCGACGCCGATCAGGAGCAGGTCAACTCGCTCTTCGCTGCCGTCAACGATCTTCCCGCCGACGACCCGCTGCGCAATCCGCAACCGGTAGCGCAGCCCGCCGCAGTTCCGTTCGCGCTCGCTGCGAATCAAACGTCGGCTCCACCGCAGGTCCCGGCGAAGCCGACCGTCGTCAACCCCGACAGCGCGTCTCCGTCGGCAGCTCTCGATCCAAAGTCCACCACACCACAGGCCTCTGCGCCTCCGCACGATGGTGCTGGCTCCACGCAGGTCTCGGCAAAGTTGGCCGCACCGCAGGTGTCGCAGGTGGTGACCATCAGCGACGGTAAAAAGCTCACCGTGCCCTCGCTCGTCGGTCTGCCCTTGCGCAAGGTGATCGAGATGGCCGCAACTGCGGGCCTCAACGTCGAGATCGTCGGAGACGGCATCGCGCGCGAGCAAGCGCCCGCCCCCGGCACGAAGGTCCCCAACGGCACCAGGATCGTCGTCCGCTTCTCTCGCTAACCGGATCGCTGCTTCTGCTCGTTTGCGTTGTTTCGACTTGCACGAACATGGCTGCCCCATCCAAGCGCAGTTCGGGTGGGAAAGCAACGAACCCAACCCAGCCACCGTCACCGCACTACAATCAACCTTCGATCATGTTCTGGAAAGACCTCATCGCCGAAGTTACCGCCGTCGGTTCATCCGGGGACTCCGCCGCGCCCATCACTGGTATCGAGTACGATTCGCGCCGCGTCAAGCACGGAGCCGTCTTTGTCGCCATGAAAGGCGGCACCACCGACGGCAATCGCTTCGTCGACAAAGCCCTCGCTGCCGGCGCCCTTGGCATCATCACCGACTCATCGCCCACCTTCGACCATCTCCTCGTCTACAACCCTGAGATCCCTGTCCTCGAAGTCGAACACGGCCGTCGCGCTTTAGCTGAAGCCTCCGCCGCCTTCTTCGGCCATCCTGAAAAAGCGCTCGCAGCCACCGCCATCACCGGTACCAACGGCAAGACCACCACCGCCTATCTCACCGAGCAGCTCTTCAACATCGCCGCCCGCAAAACAGTCCTCGTCGGCACCATCGAGTACCACGTTGCCGGCGAGGTTCGCCCCTCGCTGCACACCACGCCCGAGCCCCGCGATCTCTTCGAACTCATGCACGAAGGCGTTCAGCGTGGCGCTACCGAGCTCGTCACCGAAGTCTCCTCGCACGCCCTCGACCAGGGCCGCAGCTACGGCATTCCCTTCGACGTCGCCGTCTTCACCAACCTCACGCGCGACCACCTCGACTACCACGGCACGATGGAGAACTACTTCGCCGCCAAGCGTCTTCTCTTCGATGGCACGCGTTATCCCGCGCCGCGTGTCGCGATCCTGAATGAACATGACCCGCATACGCGCAGGCTCGCTGCAGCGGCCCGCAGGGCCGGAGCCGAAGTCCGCACCTACGGCATCGGCCCCGAGACCTCCGCCGATTTTCGCGCCACCGGCTTCACTCTGACGCCCGCCGGCGTCACGCTCACCCTCGAAACACCCGCCGGATCCGCCACTGTCCAATCGCACCTCGCCGGCGAAGTCAACATCCTCAACCTGCTCGCCGCCTTCACCGCGGCCCACGCCCGAGGAATTGAATTCAGCAGCCTCATCAGCTTCGCGCCACTCCTTAAACCAGTCCCCGGCCGCTTTCAGCCCGTCGATGCAGGTCAGCCATTCACGGTCATCGTCGACTACGCGCATACCGACGACGCGCTGCGCAATCTCACCTCCCTTGCCCGCCAGATGACTCCTCACGGCAAGATCGTCACCCTCTTCGGATGCGGCGGCGATCGCGACCGCACCAAACGCCCTAAGATGGGATTCGCCGCAGGGGAGGGAAGCGACTTCGTCGTCGCTACCAGCGACAATCCCCGCTCCGAAGACCCGCGCGCCATCCTCGCCGAAATCGAGCCGGGTCTGCTGCAATCCGAGGCTCGCTACACTGTCGAGCCCGACCGCACCGCCGCAATCCACCTCGCCCTCGCTGAAGCCAAACCGGGCGACACGGTCTTGATCGCCGGCAAAGGCCACGAGAAGGAGCAGATTCTCGCCGACCGCACCATTCCCTTCGACGACGCCGACGTCGCTCTTTCGGCGCTCCACGAATTGGGATACCGTAAAGAACAATGAAGCTCACGCTCGCAGAAGCAGCCATCGGTGCAGGCGCAGTCCTTGAAGCGCCCTCGAGTATCGTCCATGCCGGAGCGCTTGTGGCCTCCGGTTACTCGATTGACTCGCGTACCGTCGCTCCCGGTGAGCTCTTCTTTGCCGTCAAGGGAGACCGCTTCGACGGCCACGACTTCATCGTCGCTGCCGCCAAGCGCGGCGCATTGGCTGCAGTCGTCTCGCGCGCCAAAGTCGCCGGTCTCCCCGACGATGCGCTCTCCATTCCGCTTCTCATCGCCGACGACACGCTCATCGCCCTGCAGTCTCTCGCGCATCATGTGCGCCGCCACTGGGGAAAACACGTCGTCGCCGTTACCGGCTCTGCGGGCAAGACCACCACGAAAGAGGCCATCGCCGCCGCGCTCGGCGCACGATTCAATGTACTCAAGTCGCAAGGCAATCTGAATAACGCTTTCGGACTTCCGCTCCAGCTTCTTCGTCTCGAGCTCGAGAATGACTACGCCGTGGTCGAGATGGGCATGAACCACCTCGGTGAAATCGCTGCCCTCGCCCGCATCGCCGCGCCCGACTGGGGCGTCGTCACCAACGTCGGCACCGCGCACATTGAAAACTTCGCTGAAGGTCAGGCCGGCATCGCCCGCGCAAAATACGAGCTCATCGCTGGGCTACCTGCCAACGGGACCGCATTCCTCAACTGCGCCGATCCCTTCGTCTCGCAGTTTGGCCGCGACTTCCCTGGCAAGGTCGTCTATTTCGGTGCTGGGCCCTGCGCCGATCCGCAAATCATCATCCAGCGCGAAGACACTTCCGGCCTCCACGTGCATTTCCGCGCTCACGATCGTGAAGGCAATCTCACGCTCCATCTTCTCGGCGCGCATAATGCGTCCAATGCGATGGCAGGACTCGCGGTCGCGCTCGAAGCTGGCGTCGATCTCGATGCGGCCGTCCGTGCACTCGAAACACTTGCTCCCGGAGACAAGCGCGGCGAAGTACTCTCAGTCAATGGAGCGACCATTCTCAACGACAGCTACAACTCCAACCCTGAAGCTCTGCAATCCATGATCCGCACGCTGGCCGCGTATCCGGCCAAGCGGCGCATTCTTGTCGCGGGAGAGATGCTCGAGCTTGGCGCGCACGCGCATGATCTGCACGCGGCCTGCGGCAAGGCCGCTGCCGAAGCGCATCTCGACATGGTTGTCGGTGTACGCGGCAACGCCGAACACATCGCGACGGCCGCTTGCGCCGCCGGCGTCGAGGCTATCTTTCTGCCCGATGCCGCAGCCGCCGGCGAATGGCTCAAACAGAATTTGCGCGCGGGCGATGTCGCTCTCGTCAAAGGCTCGCGCGGTGTACATCTCGAAAAAACTCTCGAAATCCTGAACCCTGGCTTTCAATCCCCGGAGTCCCATTGATCTTCAGAAAATTCCCCGCCCTCTTCCTGCTTTCAATCGCGTTCCTCATCGCGGCGAAAGCTTCCGCCGAGGTCCCCGCGGCATGGACCAACCCCTTCCCAGCTTTCCGCATCGCCGGCGACGCAACACAGGGTCTCTACTACGTCGGCAGCGAAGACCTCGCCGCATACCTCATCGTCACGCCTGCGGGCGACATCCTCATCAACAGCAACCTTGTGTCCTCGCCGCCGCTGATCAAAAAGAGCGTCGAGACGCTCGGCTTCCATTGGAGCGACATCAAGATTCTGCTCATCAGCCATGCGCATTATGACCACTGCGCCGGCAGCGCCGAGATTCTTCGCGAGACCCATGCGAAGTATGAAGTCATGGCGCAGGATGTTTCGGTCGTCCAGTCCGGCGGCCACACCGACTTCAACTACGCGACCGACAAATCAATGGGTTTTCCGCCCGCGCACGTCGATCGCCTTCTGCACGACGGCAGCATGGTTTCGCTCGCCGGCGTCACGCTCACCGCGCATCTCACCGCTGGCCACACCAAGGGAACCACGACCTGGACCTTCGACATGCCCGACTCGGGTCGTACCCGCCATGTCGTCATTGTCGGCAGCCCCAACGTCAATCCCGGCTACAAACTCGTGCACAACACGCGCTATCCGCAGATTGCCGTCGACTACAAGCACGAATTCGAAGTTTTGAGGAAACTGCCATGCGACATATTCCTTGGCGCGCACGGCGGCTACTTCGGCCTTGCCGAGAAGTACCCGCGCTTCAAGGCTGGCAACCGCAATGCGTTCATCGATCCCGCCGGCTACCAGGCCTACATCGTAGACCGCCAACAGGCCTTCGAAGCCGAACTTAAGAAACAATCCGCCGCGCAGCATTAATTCCGATCCGGTCGATCTCTTCTTTCGGATCGTCAACTCGAACAGTGGGGTCCCTCAGATGCCTCAGCTGCGGGCATAGGTGAAGCGGATTACTGCTTCTGCGTCGCGCAGTCGTAGACGGCTCTACCAATCCGTGCAATTACCCGGAATCGAGTGGCCTCATCAGCCGTCGAATCGGTTACGAATACAGCGATCGCGAGCCGCCGTCCGTCCGGCAACGTAATCAGCGCGATGTCATTGGTGGCCGCCGCAATGCCGTTGTCCACGTCCGAGCTTCCGCTCTTGTGGGCCACTTTGACTCCATCCGGGAGATCGCCATCGAGGCGGCCAGACGGCACGGTCATCCACTGCAGAAGCAATGCAGTGTGTTCTCGAGTCAGAGGCGAATGATCGCTGATCGTACGAAGAAGCCGAATGGCCCCTTGCGGTTCAAACCAGTTTCGATATTGAAGCGGATGATCGCCATGAAGGGCGCGTTCGTCGTCCCGTAGCTGAAGCCCCGTGATGCCCAGAGAGGCAATGTAATCACCGACTACGTTCGCACCGCCCGCAAGGCGAAGCAGCATGTCGGCAGCCGTATTGTCGCTGAGCGTGACCGTCATCTGCAGGAGGTCTCGCAGAGGCACGTCGACACCAGCTTGAGGATATTTGTCCTGGAGCGGACTGTGCGGCCTGGGCAAAATCAGATCTGACTTCAGGAAGGGGATCGGTTGGTCCAGCGTGAACTTTCCCTGTTCCACCTGATGAAGGATCGTGAGCGCAAGCGGCAATTTAAAGACAGACTGCATCGGAGGCTGCGCGCTCGGATCGAGGTCGCAGTTCAGCGACGTGCCGGGCAACGAGCAGGCGACCGATACCTCTCCATGCGCGTCCGCCGCAAGGGTACGAATCTGTTGCTGCAGCGGCTGCTGTGCGATCGCAGGGATGACAAAGAGGGCAAGTATCAAGTAAAGACGCATTCTCAATGCATATAAAGCGAATCGGAACACGTCAATGATCCTGTAGATTCCTTTTGCTCATGCGGAGATTTATCGGACTCTTCACCCTGCAACGATCCGCTCGTCTTCCCGCACAACGCGCGTTTTACCATCGCACAGCTGACGCCTTATTGGATCGCCTCAATCAAGACCGCCGCGCACTAATCGCGGGCCCCGTTTCATGTCTGGCGATGGGATCGGTGATTCAGATCAATTGATGCTGCTGGGGTTATGCCAGCAGGCACCCGCTGCGATCAGAGCGTCTGCCTGTTTCGGCCCCCAGGTGCCGCGCTTATAAGGGCGCACGCGGGGATGGTGTTTGAGTACTTGATCGACCACGACCCATGCTGCTTCCACCGCGTCCTCGCGCGTAAAGAGGCCTCCGTCGCCCTTCATTGCGTCGCCCAGGAGCCGTTCATAGGGCGTTTCTTCCCCCGGCTGCTGCTCGAGCAAATACAATTCGCGTTGCTCCCCGATAAACTCCTCGCCTGCGCGCTTCACGCGAGCAGCGAGCCCGATTTCTGCATTCGGAGAGAGCCGGAAGCGAAGGTAGTTTCCCTGGCACTTGGCTGCCACTGCGTCTGCAAAGAGCTTTTGCGGCGGTGCTTTCAGCTCCACAAGAACCTCGGTTGCGGTATCTGGCAGATACTTGCCCGAGCGCAGACACCACGGAACGCCGTCCCAACGCCATGAGTCGATCGAAAGTCGAAGAGCGCAATACGTCTCGACATCGGAGTTTTTCGCTACGTCTTTTTCCTGTCGATAACCCTCGTATTGGCCGCGCACCATGTCTTCGGGTTTCAAAGGACGCATCGCCTTGAATACCGTGGCCTTCTCTGTTTGCACTGCGGCGAGATGCCGGCCTGCCGGCGGTTCCATGGCAAGCAGCGCGACGATCTGAAAAAGATGATTCTGGATGACGTCTCGCAAGCAACCGGCGGATTCGTAAAATGCGCCGCGCGTCCCCACGCCGAAGTTTTCAGACAGGGTGATCTGGACACTGGAGATGTAGTTGCGGTTCCAGATCGGTTCAAGGAATGAATTGGCGAAGCGGAAGTAAAGGATATTCATGATCGCTTCCTTCCCGAGGAAGTGATCGATGCGAAAGATCGAGTCTTCAGGGAAAACCGACCGTGCCACTCGGTTCAGCGCACGAGCCGAAGCCAGGTCACGCCCAAACGGCTTCTCCACGATCACGCGCGCATTCTCAGCCAACCCGGCTGCGCCCAGCCCCTGGATAACGGTCCCAAACAGCGAGGGCGGAATGGCGAGATAATGTGCGGGACGACGCGCTTTACCGAGCTCTTCCTTGATCGTCGCGAACGTTTTGCTGTCGTTGTAATCCCCGCTCACGTACCTGAGTAGCGACAGAAGATGCTGGAAGGCCCGCTTGTTATCGATCCCGCCGGACTGCTTGATGCTTTGTGTCACGCGCCTCTGCAGGCGCTCAAGAGACCATTTCGGAAAGGCGACACCGATGACGGGAACGTTGAGAGTTCCGCGTTTCACCATCGCATAGAGTGCGGGGAAGATCATCTTGTGGGCGAGATCCCCGGTCACGCCATAGACCACAAGAGCATCGGAATGGGAAGTGGGCATCAGGCACCCTTCTGGTGAGCGGCCGCCGTTTGCCAGTGGCCACCGAGTTTGTCTTGCTATCCGATGATAGCTTCCCGGCGCAGAACGAACCCTGTTGAAGGAGTGCCATGACGTGAGCGGAGACCGAAAGTCTAGTCGATCTGTCTTAGCGATACGCGGTCTTTGTAGCTCGTCCCTCCACCGACAACGATGAGATACCTCGAATGATTGTGAAGAACGATGCTTCCTGCGCCTTCAAACGTGGAGTAGCCTGGATTGCCCGGTGAGCGCGTATCGGGGCCCATTTCTTCATGCTGATGCGCGATCACCTGATAGTTGTGAGCGCCTTCACTATTCAATTCAATATGCACTGTCCGTTGGCCTTCCCCATGCGGAAGAACCATCTTCTGAGCAGCATTCTTGTCAAATGCGAGCGAGAACTCATCGAAGGTGGGAACAAAGTCGACAGCTTCGGGGATAGGGATGGGATGAACTTCAACAGTGATCGAGACTGAATCCGGTCGCAGAACATTGGCATCGGGCTTTAAAGGCGCTTCTTGCGCATGGCCCGCATCTGCCCGCACCACAACCGGCTTCTGTGGAATCATGGCTCGATGCGCAGAGTGCCATCCCAGCCACACAATGAGGACTCCCACAGCACCCAGGGGAACCATAATGTAACGAAACCACCACCGGATTTCACTTTCTCTCTGATCGTCCGCCATGTTGACGGAATTGTACTATCGATTCGAAGCAGCAGCTCCCATCGCTTCGCCGCCGTACAACAGTAGTCAAGATGCTGCGCTTTCCGAGAAGGGACGATGCGACAGGCCTTGCGAGCGCGATCCGGGATCGCTCTCAATACATCGTTGCTCACCGTAGCGGTCCCAACGGAACCGAACAGAGCCGCGAGTTTCGAACCCTGATCCGGGTTAGTCATTATGGTGTGACCGGCTCGATGCGCTAGTCGTGGGTTAGGCTGAGTTTGTTTGACGAACTACAGTCCAGAGCCCCAAGCGGAGGGAACCGGTCATGAGAGAGAAGTTACGATTTTTGGGTTTGGATGTCC
>Ga0181526_10000812_pt1 | contig 31612 bp, 19 predicted proteins | sample PEATcosm2014_Bin_35_FD_119750 | JGI IMG/M metagenome (GOLD analysis project Ga0181526, IMG submission 119750) | Peatland microbial communities from MTU Mesocosm Facility, Houghton, MI, USA - PEATcosm2014_Bin06_30_metaG | ecosystem: Environmental > Terrestrial > Soil > Wetlands > Peat | place...
AAGGCGATCGAGCCGCTGCGCTTCCACGGCAGCGAAGTCGTGCTCTTCCACGTGCTCGATCCCAAGGAAATCTATCCGGAGATGAAGGGGCCTGCAATTCTCGTCGACCTCGAGACCGACCGCAAGCTGGAGGTAATTCCCGATTATGTGAAGACGGAGTATCGCGCCAAGATGGACAACCACCTGGAGCAGATGCGCGACCGCACCCAGGCGGCGGGAATGGGCTATCACCTGCTTACCACCGACAAGCCTCTGGACCGCACGCTGACGGAATACCTAACGCTGCGGCGCTCCGGCCGCACCTCGGGACTGGGAGGCGCGTGATGGGGTTCCTGGCACCGTGGTTTTTGGCTGGGCTGCTGGCGGTGGGATTGCCCGTGTATGTGCATCTTCTGCGCAAGCAAACCACGGTGCCGCGCCTGGTAAGCTCGCTGATGTTCTTTGAGCAGGGAACGCAAAGCTCGGTGCGCCACCGCAGGCTGCGCTATCTACTACTGTTCGCACTGCGGGCAGCTCTGGTACTGCTGCTCGCGTTGGCGTTTGCGCGGCCGTTCTTCCGCCATAAGTCCGTGTTGGCGAGCGATAAGCTGCTGCTGGTCGCCGTCGATGATTCGTTCAGCATGAACGCTGCAGCCGGAGGCGGCGCTGCGGGTACTAAGCTCGATGAGGCGAAGCGAGGCGCGCTCTCGGCCCTCTCCGCCAAAGCGCCCGGACAGAAGGCGCAGGTCATTGCGCTCGGCGGTCAGATGCGCTTGCTCACCCAGCCAACGGAGGATTCGTCGCAACTGCGCGCGGCCGTGCAAGCTATCGGCCCCGGCGACGGCCACGACAACTTCGGCGAACTGGGGCGCGGCATGCGTGCGATGGCGGAGACCGTGCACACGCCGATGGAGCTTGATCTCTTCAGCGATATGCAGGAGTCGAACATGCCCGGCAACTTCGCGGACATGGTAATGCCCGGAAACGTAACCCTGCTGCTGCATCGCGTTGGTGCATCGGCCGCGACTCCCAACTGGACAGTCGAAAGCGTGGAGGCGCCCGGGCAATTGGTCGACACCAAGAAGGTGCGCGTTCTGGCCGTTATCGCTGGGCACGAGACGCCTGCAGCCACTCGCACGGCCTCGCTCGTGGTCAACGGCAACACCATTGCGACAAAGAAAGTTGACATTCCCGCGAATGGCCGGGCGACGGTCGCGTTCGAGGGCCTCGACGTGCCCTACGGCGAAAGCCGGTGCGCGGTGCGCATCGACGCGGCCGATGGTTTTCCCAATGACGACGCCAGCAACTTCGCAGTGAAGCGCGCCGACCCCGAGCGTGTTCTGTTTGTGCATCAGGCGTCGGACACGCGCTCGCCGCTCTACTTCGGTGCGGCGCTGGCAGCCGCTGCACAGGCCTCATTTGTGCTCCAGCCCATCACGCCGGAGCAGACTTCGGACATCGATCCCACCAAGTATGCATTCGTTGTGCTCTCGGATGTGTCCTCGGTTCCATCGATCCTGGAGAACACGCTCATCCGCAATGTGCAGGATGGTGGCAGCGTGTTGGTTGCCACAGGCATGGCGGATTCGCATCGCGAGCACATTGCGGTGTACGGCGGCAATGTGGCGGACGGCCACTTCTATGCGCGTGGGTCGGCGGAGGATGCAGGCTTCACGACGGTAGGTGAGGCGGACGCCGCGCATCCTTCGATGAGGGACGCGAACAGTTGGGAAGGTATCAAGTTCTTCTACGCGGCCGCGGTCGACCCCGGCAACGCGCGCGTTGTGGCGCGGTTGGCGGACGGAACTCCGCTGCTGGTGGACAAGCAACTCGGCGAGGGCCATGTGCTGCTGTTCGCCTCGGGTTTCGACAACCTCACCAATGATCTCCCGGTAAATCCGGCGTTCGTGGCGTTTGTGGACCAGACCGCAAAGTACCTGTCTGGCCAAGAGCGCGCGAGCGGCGCTCGCGTAGTGGACTCGTTTGTGCAGTTGCGGAACCCGGTGAATCGAGAGTCGGGTGCCGTGGCCAGCAAAGCCACGGTCGACATTGTCGGCCCCGATGGAAAGCGGCCCCTGACGCTGAAGGAGGCAGCCGTGGCGGAGTCGTTCCAGTTGGCGCGCGCAGGTTTCTACCAGATTCAGTTTGCCAATGGCCGCGATGCCCTAATTGCGGTTAATCCAGACCCGCGCGAGTCGGATCTGGCGACCATTCCGGACGATGTTCTGAAGCTCTGGACCGGCGCCACGGAGACCGGATCGGCAGAGACGGCAACAGAATCCGCGGCGCAGGGGGAAAACAACGTGTCGAACCTGTGGTGGTGGGTTATGCTTCTATTATTGGGGGTTGCGCTGGCGGAATCGGGGCTTGCCAGCCGTTACCTGGGTACGCAGCGGGAGGAACTATGAGCAAGCGGCAGCAGCTCAACCTCTACATCCAGCAGGTGCAGCAAAGGCTGCGGCTGGACGCCGGCCTGCGGGGGGCAGCGGTGATCGCAGTTGCCGCGCTTGCCGCGACCGTAATTCTCACCCTTATCCTGAATGCGTACGCCTTCCCGGCTGGCGGCCTCGCGCCCGCGCGATTGGTGCTGCTTGCCGTCGTGGTGGGTGCGGTGTGCTTCGGGTTCGCTGTCCCGCTGTGGCGGCTCAATGTGCGGCGTTCGGTGGGCCGCGCGGAGACTGCGTTTCCTGAGTTCCAGCAGCGACTGGTTACGTTCTTTGAGAAGGAAAACGAAAATGTGCCCGCACCGCAGAGCGAGCTTTTCCTCGAACTCCTCGCCGCCGACACGCTCAAGGTCGCCGATTCCGACGCCGCGCGTCCGGAGGGCTTGGTGCCGCGGAAGCGGCTGATGTGGCTGCTCAGCACAGGCGTCGTCTGCGCCGGCGTGCTGGTGTGGATGATCGCCGCGCGCCCGGGCTTCATGGGGTATGGAGCTTCGCTGTTGTGGACCGGCCCGCACAAGGATGTGCCGCCCATCTATCAAATTGTGGTCACGCCGGGAGATGCCGCCGTGCGCCGCAACAGCGACGAGATGGTGACTGCGCAGGTCATCGGACTCTCGACCAGCAAGGTCAATTTGTTTGCCCGCTACGCCGGCGCGTCGAAGTGGGAGTCCGTCGCAATGCAGCCGCAGATGGACGGCTCGGGCTTCCAATTCTTGTTCGCCGGCCTGCCAGAAAACGTCGAGTACTACGTGCAGGCCGGCGCAGCCACTTCGAAGCACTTCAAATTCCGCGTGGTCGATCTACCGTCCGTCAAGTCCATGCAGGTGACCTATCACTATCCCAAGTGGACCGGCCTGCAGACCGTCTCCGAAGAGCAGGCCGGTGATCTGCGCGCGCTGGAGGGAACCGACGCGGCGCTTACCGTGACCATGACCGCCCCGCTGAAAGACGGGCTGTTCGCACTCGATGACGGGCAGGTCGTGCATCTTACGGGCGGCGGCGGCAATGTCTACCACGGCACCATCCACATGGAGAAGGATGGTGCCTATCACGTCGCTGCAACCGACGAAGGGCAGCAGGTGCGCCTCTCGGAGGATTACTTCATCTCCACCAGCAAGGCGAACCCGCCGGAGATTGCAATCAATCGGCCCGCGGGAGATTATCGCGCGAGCCCGATCGAGGAAGTTACCGTCGGCGTCAAGGCTGGAGCGGATTTCGGCCTGACCCACGTCAGCCTTCACTACTCGGTCAACGGCGGCGCGGACCAGACCGTGAACATCCTGAAGCAGCCGGGCGCGAAGGACACCAGCGGGACCGCGACCCTGAGCCTCGAGGACTTCAAGCTGCAGCCGGGCGACGTCGTCAGTCTTTACGCGACCGCGAAGGACAATCACGCCGAGTCGAAGACGGACATCAGCTTCATCCAGGTCGACCCGTTTGAGCGCGAGTTCTCGCAGTCGCAGCAGAGCGGAGGCGGCGGAGGCGGCGGCGGCGGTGGTGGCGGCCAGCAGAACAGCCAGACCGACATTGCGCGGCGCGAGAAGGAGCTGATCGCGGCCACGTGGAAGCAGGTCAACGCCAAGGGGACCACTCCGGAGCAGGCATCGGCCATGGGCAAGACGCTCTCCGAAGCGCAGGCCACGCTGAAGCAGCAGGCGCTGGCGCTCAGCGCGCGCATGCAGTCGCGCGATCTCTCTCAGGCGAACGAGGAGTTCAACAGCTTCGATAAGGACATGGAGCAAGCCGCTGCCGGCATGCAGCCCGCAGCCGACAAGCTGAAGGCGATGCAGTGGCAGGAGGCTATGCCCATCGAGCAGAAAGTGCTGCAGGCGCTGCTGCGCGCTGAGGCGACCTTCCGTCAGATCCAGGTGGCATTCGGGCAGCGCGGCGGCGGCGGTGGTGGTGGAGGCGGTGGCAGCGCAGGCCGCGATCTGGCGAGCCTCTTCGATCTCGAGATGGACACGGAGAAGAATCAGTACGAGACCGCACAGACGGCTTCTCCCGCGGAGCAGCAGCAGAAGAAGGTGGACGACGCGCTGGCGAAGCTGGATGCGCTCGCCAAGCGGCAGGAGGAACTCGCGCAGAAGCAGGGCAACCAGGCGCAGAACTTCCAGGAACGCTGGCAGCAGGAGATGCTCCGTCGCGAGGCGGAACAACTGCAGCGCGATATGGAGCAGATGCAGGGCCAGCAAGGTCAGCAGGGTCAACAGAGCGCGAACGGCCAGCAGGGGCAGCAAGGGCAGTCGGGACAGTCCGGTCAGTCGGGACAGTCAGGTCAGCAGAGCGGGCAGTCGAGATCCGGGCAGGCATCCGGGTCGCAATCGGCTCGAAATGGCACGCAGGACGGCAACACCGATCCTCGCTTGAGCCAGGCGCTGGAGCGGCTGCGAGCCGCAAATGACGCGATGGGCCGCGCCGGCGGGCAGCAGGGAGCCCAGCAGAGTGCCGCGGAGACCAAGCAGGCCGCCGACCGCCTGCGCGAAGCTACGGATTTGCTGGGTGGTGCGCAGAAGCAGCAGGCATCCAGCAAGCTCGACCAACTCGGGCGCGATACGGACCGGCTCTCGAAGGAGGAGGCCGCGCAGGCAGACCGCGTGCGCAAGCTGGCCGCCGAGGGCGAAGCAATGCAGGCCAAGAGTGCAGCGGGCAACTCGCCCAGCGCGGCGGACGTTGCTGCCGCGGAGAAGGAGCGGGAGAGCCTCGCCAACGATCGCCAGCAGATGTCCAGCGATCTCGAGAAGCTGCAGCGAAACATGCGGGACACGGCGCGCGAGTTGGCTCCGACCCAGCCGGGTGCAGCGTCCAGCCTGCGCGATGCGTTGAGCGGGATGGATCAGACCGACCTGACTAACCTGGTGCAGCGCACCGCGGACTGGCTGCGCGATGGCATCAATCCGAATTCCAACGGGACGGAGACGGAGATCGCCAGCGGGCTGAAGAAGCTCGACGACCAGGTGCACAAGGCGGCGCAGGCCGCCGGCTCGGGCCAGAACGCGCGCAATCAGGACAACGGAACCCAGACTGCAGCTCTGGGTGCGGTAGATCGCCTGCGAAGTCAGATCGAAAGCCTCTCCGGCGGAAGAAGCGGCCAGCGTCCCGGACAAGCTGGCCAGCCCGGTCAGAACGGACAGCAAGGTCAGAACGGACAGCAGGCGCGCGCTGGGCAACAAGGTCAGGGCCAGCCGGGCCAGCGCGGACAGGCCGGCCAGCAGGGCCAGGGCCAACAAGGGCAAGGCCAACGCGGTCAGGGCCAGCAGGGCGGCCAGAATGGCCAGGGCGGGCAGCCGGGGCAGGGAAATCAAATGGCCCAGGGCGGTGGTCGGCAGGGTGGACAGATTGGCCAGCGCGGCGGACAGCAAAACGCGCCCATGGGCGGCGAGTACGTCAACGGATCGTTGCGTGGCGGCGGCGGCAGCACCGACGCTAATCTCAACGTCGACACGGGCGGCCAGCGGTACAGTTCGTCGCGGAACCCAAACGCGCCGCAGACCGGACCCAATCCCGCGGATACGCAGCGCTTCATTCAGCAGGGCATGAATGAGTTGAGCCAGCTTCGTCAGGACGCCAAGGGCGACGCCGCCGCGCAGAAGGAGATCAACGACCTCGAGAAGGAGATGCAGAACCTTGATCCGTCGCGCTTCCCGGGCAACCCGGCGATGGTAGAGGAGCTGCATGCCAAGGTACTGAACGACGTCGACAAGTTGGAGTTACAACTCCGCCGCGATCCGAATGCGCCGCAGGCAGGCCAGGCTCACACCGCGGCACCGCCCGCAGTTCCGCCCGGATACGAGGACGCGGTAGCCGAGTACTATCGCCGCCTCGGCAAGGGCCAGTAAGCCCCGCTCGCGATACGATGATTGGGTGCCTAATACTGATGTGATTCGAATTGTGCGCGCACGCGTGCTCGACGTGCGCTTCCCGACGTCGCGCGCGCGCATCGGCTCCGACGCGGTAAACAAAGACCCCGACTACTCAGCCGCCTACTGCATCCTGGAAACGGATGCAGGCGTCGAAGGCCATGGGCTCACCTTCACGCTCGGTCGCGGCAACGAGCTCTGCGTAGCCGCACTCCGCTATCTTGCCCAGCAAGCCGTAGGCCGAACGCTCTCCTCAATCACCGGTGACCTCTGCGCCTTCTCGCGCCTGCTCACGGACGACAGCCAGTTCCGCTGGCTCGGCCCGGAAAAAGGCGTCATCCACATGGCTGCCGGCGGCCTCATCAACGCCGTGTGGGACCTCTACGCCAAGGCCGAGCGCAAGCCCCTCTGGCGCCTGCTGGCGGAGATGCCGCCCGAGCAGATCGTCTCCGCCATCGACTTCCGCTACATCGACGACGCGCTCACTCGCGAGCAAGCCCTCGATATTCTCACCCGCAGCCAGGCCGGCATGCCGGAGCGCCTGCAGCGCCTTGAAGCCGAAGGCTATCCCGCCTACACCACCTCCGCCGGCTGGTTCGGCTTCAACGATCAGCAGGTGCGTCAGCTCTGTCGCGAAGCCATGGCCGAGGGTTGGACGCACTTCAAGCTCAAGGTTGGCGGCGAGCCCGCGGACGATCTGCGTCGCGCGTTGCTAATGCGGGAAGAGATCGGCTGGCAGAACAAGCTCATGGTCGACGCCAACCAGAAGTGGGGTGTCGACCAGGCCATCGCCTGCACTCGCATGCTCGCCCCGGCCAACCCCTACTGGATGGAAGAGCCCACCAATCCCGACGACATTCTCGGACACGCGCGCATCCGCCGCGAGGTGAAACCCATCCGCATCGCCACCGGTGAGCACTGCCACAATCGCGTGATGTTCAAGCAGCTCTTTCAGGCGCAGGCCATCGACGTCTGCCAGATCGACGCCGCCCGCGTCGCCGGCGTCAACGAGAACCTCGCGGTACTGCTCATGGCGGCGAAGTTCGGCGTTCCGGTCTGCCCGCACGCCGGTGGGGTCGGCCTCTGCGAGTATGTCCAGCACCTCTCGTTCTTTGATTATTTACGTGTCTCGTGCAGCATGGAAGATCGGGTGATCGAATTCGTCGATCATCTGCACGAACACTTTCTCGATCCCGTCCGGATGGTGCGCGGGCACTATCAGCTCCCCCTCCGCCCGGGTTATAGCATCGAAATGAACCCGGAATCGCTGGCCGCATACAACTTCGACGGCGGCGCGGCATGGAAGGAGCTCGCATGAAGCTGGTGACGTTTGTAGAGCGCGACTGGGGCCCTCGCCCCGGCCTTTTAGTTGGTGGCGGTATCGTCGACCTCAGCAGGGAGGGCTTCCGCGATTCCATCGCATTCATGGCCGCGGCCCCCGGCGTGCAAGCCGATGTGGCCGGCTCCAGGCCCACCGTTGCTATGGACAACCTGAAGCTGATGGCGCCGGTTCCTGCTCCGCCGCGCATCTTCGGCATCGGCGTCAACTATGCCGAGCACGCGAAAGAGTCTCAGACGGAGCCGCAGAGCGTCCCCACCGTCTTCATCGTCCTGTCGTCGGCGGTCGTCGGCCCAGGCGCCAACGTGATCCTGCCGAAGGCAAGCTCGAAGGTGGACTACGAGGCCGAACTCGCCGTAGTCATCGGCAAGCCGGGGTACCAGGTTCCTGCCAGCTACGCGATGGACCACGTCTTCGGCTACACCATCATGAACGACGTCAGCGCCCGCGACGTCCAGCGGGCCACTACGCAGTGGTCCCTGGGCAAGAGCTTTCCGACGTTCGCTCCGATGGGACCGTGGGCCGTCAGCAAGGACGAGATTCCCGACCCGCATGCCCTCGCCATCAGCCTTACCATCGGAGGCGAAAAGCTGCAGGACTCTAGCACCGGCCTGATGATCTTCAAGATTCCCGCACTCATCGAGTACATCTCCGGAACCGTGCCGCTGCAGGTCGGCGATGTCATCAGCACGGGAACTCCCGCGGGCGTGGGCATGGGCCGCAATCCGCAGCGTTGGCTCAAGCCCGGCGAGGAGATGGTCATCCAGATCGAGCACATCGGCGAGTTGCGCAATCCGCTGGTGGCTGAGTCGTAGACTCGGCCGCCTCGAAAGCTTGGTGCCGCCGGACAGGGGGAAGTATCCGCGGGGGATCGATTTCTTGCGCAACTGCAACTTATTCAGGCAAACTGCGTCAAGATAGATAAGTCGTGTAAACTCCCGGATCGCCCGGACGACTGGGTGACTGGACCGAATAAGAGGTTTCTTGCCATGAAGTTGTTCCGCAATCTACTGCTTGCGCTTATTGCATTTACCGTTGTGGCCGGCTCGGTTACTCCTGCGAACGCCGCTGGCCGTCACCACAGAGGGCACCACCACGGCCACAGGAAGTAACCTCATCTGTAGCAGCAAGACAGACCCGGCCGCGTGCCGGGTCTATTTGCGTTCGGTCAATCACTTCAGGCCCGGTCATTTACTTTTAGGGTGACCTGTTCCCGGCTTACAACGCCGTTAGGGCGCAACCCGCCGATGCTGATAGAATCGATTGAATCAATTTGCAGAATTGTGGAATCAGGCGGAATCAAGCACTTACAGATAACAAATGGTTTAGCTGCGACACCAGCGATATCAGCGGGACGGATTCCGCTGAAATCGCGATTCGGTTCTGCAAATCTTCTGCAAAATGAGAAGTCCCCAACCGGTTGAATTAGGTTGATTCACACAGGAACGAGCTGGCCCAGCGGTTCGTGTCGCTTAGCGGGAGCGCACGCTTGTCTCTCCAAACTCCGAAGACTATGGGCCATCTTACTGTTGATATCGCTATCGATTAGCCGCTTGGTCGCGGGTTATCTCCTTGTGACGCTCAGGAAGATCTTATCTTCCACTCGATGTTCCGAATCCTTATTGTCCCCTCGATTAGGGAGAAGCGGCGGCAGTCTCGAACCTAACCAAGCCCGAGCGGGCTGGCACCTTATCTGAAGTAGGTGAATACTGGTTTTGCAGTTCTGATTACCCCTTTACTTTCAATAACTTAGCAGAACTATACCGCCATCTAAAGTACTGTAAAACCCTAGATGGAATTCTCTCAATGGTGTGAAAATGGTGTGGTTCGCAAGCTGCAGGATCCCGGCCAGTGCCGCCAATATGCCTGCCTTCGGCTCTCAGTTTTACTCAACAACCAGGGTGACCGTCGTTGAATGTGACAATGTGCCGGAGGTTGCCGTCACAATGATGTTGTAGGTTTGCGGCTGGTTGCTGCTTTCTCCGCTGCTTCCGCTTCCGCCTCCGCCACAGCCCGTGAGAGTAGCCAGGCCGCCAGCGCCTGCCATCACCATTACGAGGAGGGCAAGCAGGCTCAACCATGGTCTCGACCGTCTGATTCTGCCCAGGAAGGGCAGGATCAACAGACTGAGCGCAATCAGTGGCAGACCCCGGTCGGGGCGGCTGCTGTTGTCGAGCATCGCAGTCGTCGGAACCTGAATCATCAGCGCGACGTTGGTAGCAGCGCTACCTGCAGTAAGCGAGGATGGGCTAAATGTTGCCGTGAATCCTGTCGGTACGCCGGAGGCTGAAAAACTGACCGCCGCAGGAAATGTGGTTCCTCCCGATGGAGTCATGGGTAGAGTGTAGGTCGCCGTTCCGCCCGGCTGGACCGACTGCGATGAGCCGCTCGCTCCTATCGTCAGGGTGAAGTCCTCAACCGTCTGGCTGACAGCGGTGCTGGAGACAGAATTGAAATTACTGTCGCCGCTATACGCCGCGGTGATGGAGTGCGATCCCGCCGCCAGTGTCGAGGTTGTCAGGGTCGCGATGCCGCCGGTCAGGTTCGCTGTTCCGAGCGTCGTTCCGCTGTCGGAGAAGACCACGGAACCAGTCGGCGTGCCGACTGAAGAGGCGACCGTCGCGGTAAGGGTGACCGTACCCTGCACCAGGCTGGGGTTCGGCGATGCGGTCAACCCCGCTGTGGGCGAAATCTTGTTGACCGTGATGGAGTGGGTCACCTCGGCGGCAGCGGCGTAGGTCGTCGTATTGCCGGACTGATCGGCCGCAACCACAACCGTCCCTGCGCCGGTGATGGTGAGGGTGCTGCCGCTAACTGACGCCGGTCCTGAAAGGACGCTGAACACGACCGCGAGACCGGAACTGGCGCTGGCCGAGAGGGATATCGGCGCAACCCCGTAGTTGACGGGCGATGCCGGCGCGGCGAACGTGATGGTCTGGGATTCCTCCGCCACAGTAAAGGAAGCATTCTGGGTCCCGGCCAGGAAGTTGCCTGCTGCGGCCTGGCTAGCCTGCAAAACGACCGAACCCGCGGCGGTCAGCGTAACTGTGGAGCCGGAGATGGTTGCCGGCCCGCTGACAACGGAGTAGGTGATGGCTCCGGTGGAGTTGGAGGTAGCAGCTACCGTGAACGGCGCCGCTCCGTAGGTCTGATTCGCCACGGTGAAGGTGATGGTGGGAGCGCCTGCTGCTACAGTGAAGGTCGCGTTCTGGGTCCCGGACAGGTAATTTCCTGCCGCGACCTCACTTGCCTGCAGTACCACCGTACCTATTCCGGTCAAGGTCACCGTCGATCCGGACACAGTTGCCGGTCCGCTCACCACCGAGTACGTGAAGGAACCGGATGAGTTGGACGTTGCGGCCACCGTGAATGGTGTCGCCCCGAAGGTCTGGTTCGCCACGGCGAAGGTGATGGTTGGAGCTACTGCCGCCACGGTGAAGGTAGCGTTCTGAGTTGCCGCGGCATAGTTGCCCGCCGCAGCCTGGCTCGCTTGCAGAACCACCGTCCCGGCGCCCGTCAGGGTCACGGTGGACCCGGAGATGGTTGCCGGCCCGCTGACGACGGAGTAGGTGATGGCGCCGGAGGAGTTCGATGTAGCCGACACTGCGAATGGCGCGTTGCCATAGGTATGGTTCGCCACGGTGAAGGTGATGGTGGGAGTTGCCGCAGCTACGGTGAACGTGGCATTCTGCGTTCCAGCGGCATAGTTGCCCGCCGCCACCTGACTCGCCTGCAACACCACCGTACCCGCACCGGTGAGCGTAACCGTGGAGCCGGAGATGGTTGCAGGACCGCTGACCACGGAGTAGGCAATGACGCCGGGGGAGTTCGAGGTAGCCGACACCGCAAATGGCGCGTTGCCGTAGGTCTGGTTCGCCACGGTGAAGGTGATGGTGGGAGTTGCCGCAGCTACGGTGAAGGTCGCGTTCTGGGTCCCGGCAAGATAGTTTCCTGCTGCGACTTCACTTGCCTGCAGCACTACCGCACCTATTCCGGTCAAGGTCACGGTCGATCCGGAGATGGTTGCCGGGCCGCTGACGACAGAGTAGGTGAAGGCGCCAGTGGAGTTCGAAGTTGCGGCGACAGCGAAGGCTGCCACTCCGAAGGTCTGGTTCGCCACGGTGAAGGTGATCGTCGGTGCTGCCGCGGCTACGGTAAACGTCGCGTTCTGGGTTCCGGCCGAATAATTGCCTGCCGCGGCCTCACTCGCCTGCAACACCACAGGACCTATGCCGGTCAGCGTAACCAGCGCACCGGAGACGGTTGCCGGTCCGCTGACCACGGAGTAGGTAAAGGCGCCAGTGGAGTTCGAAGTTGCGGCGACAGCGAAGGCTGCCACTCCGAAGGTCTGGTTCGCCACGGTGAAAGTGATCGTCGGAGCAACTCCTGCTACTGTGAACGTCGCGTTCTGGGTACCGGCTGCATAATTGCCGGCTGCGACCTGACTCGCCTGAAGCACGACCGTACCCGCGCCGGTGAGGGTGACCGTGGAGCCGGAGATTGTGGCAGGGCCACTGACAACCGAGTACGTAATCGCGCCGGAGGAGTTTGAGGTAGCAGCTACCGTGAACGGCGGATTGCCATAGGTGTGGTTCGCAACGGCGAAGGTAATGGTTGGCGCAGCTCCTGCTACCGTGAACGTGGCATTCTGTGTTCCAGCGGCATAGTTGCCGGCGGCAACCTGGCTCGCCTGCAACACCACCGTACCCGCGCTGGTCAGTGTGACCGTGGAGCCGGAGATCGTTGCCGGTCCACTGACGACGGAATAGGTGAAGGCGCCGGATGAGTTGGACGTGGCGGCCACCGCGAACGGCGTCGCTCCGAAGGTCTGGTTCGCCACGGCGAAGGTTATCGTGGGTGCTGCGGGTGACACGACATAGCCAAGCGTGTTCGAGGTGCTTGTGACGAAGACGGTGTCACCGGGATAGGTGGCCTTCAGGCTATCCGTACCCACTGGCAGTGCGGTGACGTTCAGCGTGGCTACACCGCTACTGAGGGTACCTGTTCCCAGGCTTGCGGTCCCGTTGTAGAACGTAACCGTCTCGCCATTGGTATTGCCGCTAGCCGTTGAATATGGGCTAAGCGTGGCGCTGAGAACCACCTGTTGTGCATACGTGCTGCTAGTCGGATTCGCGGCCAGCGCCAAGGTCGTGGTTACCGGCGCGGCGGTGACGGTGACTGGAGCTGTTCCGGTGGAGCTGTTGTAGAGGGATGAGCTTGCGGAATCGGGAGTGTAAGTCGCCCTAAGGGTGTCCGAACCGGTTGCCAACGACCCGGCCAGAACTGAGATGGCTGCGGTTCCGCCGGAGAGTGGAGTGGAGACAGAGGTGTAGCTGCCACTGCTGAGCGTGATCGAGCCCGTTGCCGTCGGGTTGCCATTACCATCGCTGACCGCAACGGTCACCATAAGGGCCTGCGCGGTCGTGACGCTGGAAGGGGATGGAGTCACGGTGACCGTCGGAGTGACCGCGGCGCCGGTCGTCCCTCGCAGATTGATGGTCTGGGTCGCGTAATCAGTCGCAAGGGCATTCAGATTGTTGTCCGTCAGGATCAGCGAGCCGGTGATGATTCCTGCCGTTGTAGGTGAAAAACTGATGGGCAGCAGGCAATCCGCACCGGCTCCAAGCGTTCCTGCGCTGGACGAACTGGTGGTAAGAAGTGGACAGGCTAATCCCCCGGTGCTGTTGAGAGTGAAGTTTGCAGCGATGGCGGGATTCTTCCCGATGTTCGGAATCGGAAAGGTTAAGGGAGCATTCCCGATATTCTCGACCGTGACCGTCTGCGGGCTGTCACTGCTGGTCGAGCCGACGGCGGTCGAGGCAAAACCCAGGGTGGGAGGCACGGCACGATTGAATTTGAGAACCAGATTCGCGGTAGGCTCCGCGACATAGAGGTTGCCCTGGCCGTCCAGGGCAATTCCCTGAGGGTTGTTCAGCCCGGTCACGATGGGCGTCACAACACCGGCGGGAGTGATCTTAACGACTTCGTCGGTCCCGAACTCCGCGACATAAAAGTTTCCGGAGGCATCGATTGCGAGGCCCGAGGGTGACGAAAGTCCAGTGGCAATGGGCGACTGTGCGCCGGAGGGCGCGATTTTGGTCACCAGGCCGAGGGGCCTCTGGGTGGTATACACATTTCCAGCCGCATCCACGGCCAGGAATTGGGCCTGTGTCAGGTTGCTGGCAAGCGTGGTGAGCACTCCGCCAGAGGTAATCTCGAGAATTTCATAGGTGCCGATGCCATTCGAACTCGAAGTGAGGTTGCAGACAAACAAATCTCCGGCGCCATCCACCACTAAACCCGTAGGGGCAGCGAACACCTGGTTGGATTCCCCTTCAATATAGGACTCTGTCCCAGAGGGAGAGACTTGAACCACTTCGTTATCGCTTACAGTGGTGTAGAAGTTTCCAGCGCCATCGAGCGCCATCCCATATGGGCCCTCAAGTGCAGCCGGGAAACTGGTGATTGTGCAGTCTGAAGCGGATGCGCAGCCCAGGTCATTGGCGGCTACACGCAACACCGAGTCCTGACCGTTATTCGCGATGAAAACGTTCCCAGTACCGTCCACCGCAACCGACACCGGAGAGGTCAGTAAGCCTCCGCCCACCGGGATTCCCGAGGCGGCCGTTAAGGGGCCATCAAAGGCAATCTCGGGCGCAACACCTGTGCCGTAAAAGTATGCACTTCCAAGGTAGTTCCCGCTTGCGTCGTAGATCGCCACCGAGCCTTCGCGTAGGCCGGGGGCTGTTGGCGAAAAGCTGATTGAAATCGTGCATGTCACTCCGGTTGTGGCTGGAGAAGTCGTAGGGCAGGTTCCACCGGTGCTCTTGAAATCTAGATTCTGCACACCGCTCGTCAGCACCCGAATAGACGAAGATCCAAGAACCAAGGCAGGATTTGGGAAAAACGCGGTAATCGTTTGCGAGGCGCTAGTGCTACCGACATTAACGCTGCCGAAGTTTAGCGCGCCCACAGCCGCCCCAGGCTTTACCACAATGATCTCGTTGTGGCCTGAGTCGGCGATGTATAGGTTACCGGAGCTATCCATCGCCAGGCCCGTTGGCGCAGAAAGAGTCGAAAGCGTTGGAACCGTGGTCTGAACGCCTGCGGGCGTTATCTCAACCACGCGACTGTTGTTCGTGTCGGCTATGTATAGATCTCCAGCGGGATCGGTCACCATCTGTGAGGGACCAAGAGGTGCGCCAAAAAGATATTGGCTAGGCGGGATTCCGGCAGTGCTGCTGGTGCTTATGTTGAGTCCGGTCGTCGGGATTATGGTCTGCGATCCCCCAGGGGTAATCTTCACCACCATCGGGGTATCGGCATTTGATTCCCCTAGAACGTATTTGTTTCCATTTGAGTCCACCGTAACCGACACTGCCAACTCCATCCCATTTACGGACACGGTCGGAAAGTTGGACGCCGTCGTGCAAGTTCGGCTGCCGGCTGGGATTTCAAGGATGTAGGCATCGTCAAGCTCAGAGCTTGCGATATACAGGTTGGAGGAGGAGTCGGTTGCCATTGCCCCCATACCCTCGCTCGTGTAGAGCGGACAATTCGATATGTTGTTGGTATAGGAAGCTAGCAGATAAACCGGATTTACACCCAGCGGAAACTCCACAGCAGGATAGCCGGCATCATCTAGAAAAAGATCGCCAGCCCCGTCAACTGCCAAATACGGCGTTTCCTGCACAATATAGGAGTTCATACCGGCGTTGACTGCAAACGTACCGGATGCTACAACCGATAGCACTCCTGCGGGAGTTATCTTCACGATGCGGTTATTTCCGGCGTCGGCGACGTAGACATTTCCGGCGGAATCTATTCCAAGCCCTTGCGGATTGCTCAAGCCGCTACCGAATGATCCGCCAAAAAAAACGGCCTGCGCGTTCGAGACCCCATTTGCGCCCATCAATAGGCAGGCGAGCAACGGGAGATGGAACAGTATCCCAGAAGTCGCCAAGCCGCTGACGAAAACTGGTCTCCTGGCCAGAGGGCGCGTCGCACGCGGAAGTCCTCGCAACCGCCGGGCGGTGTGGCGGAAGGCGGCGAAGGGCGCGATGGCGCCAATTGGCTGAAGGGTGGCTCGTACCAATGCGAGGATTGCAAGCAAGGCAGAAATATTCGCCAGATTGCGAATGGGCAAGCGCAGCATAACCTCATCTCCAGTGCTTCATCCCCGGAAATCTCAAGGCTCTGCACAACCGGAATGGGGACCCTCCCACCACGCGAAATGCACAGGGAAGTCGTCAGCCCTGGCGCACCATCACATGGAGCCGGTTTTGCAGCTTACATCTGGAATTTCGGTGAGTCGGTACAAGAGACGGGGCCCACAGCAACATCTGTACGCGTCCCAATACATCGGAACTGCTCAAACCAATTCAGGTTAATGTGGGGGGAGGGACCTGAACCAACTCGTTTGAGAGCGCCTGCAAAGCGATGATTCAGAGGAAACCTGATACTTTATACCAGTCGTCTAGTGCATTTGCAATCCTGCCAAATGGGAGATGCGGTGAAATATGGCGTGACCACAACCTGCAGGATCCCCGACCTGTTGTGTCATCCTACGATCGCTTTCGCTCATCAGTTCTGAATGAGTGACTTCGGCGATTTATTGTCAATCGTAGCGCTACATCGAAAACAGACGGGATGCTCATCAAGGGCGTTATCGCAATCGGCGGGTTACTTGTGCCGATTGCGATAGCGCGATTCGGGGGAAGCTCCTTCAGTTCTGCGGCGGGAGTGGTGCAGGTGGATCCGTTGGCACTACGCTGCTCGTAGTGGCCTTCGGTGCGTCCCCGGCCGTACTTGTCTCTGCTACTGGACTAGGGGGAGCAGAAGATGGACTAGGGGCAGCAGAAGGCTTTTGCTGAGCGGCGAGCGCGTTCGCGTCCAAGGTTCGGACATCTGCCGCGTTCACATCCTTGTTAGTACCCTTATCTGTCACATCTAAGACAAAGGTCGACCCTGGAAAGAAGTCGATATTCTTTCCGCTCGTCGTGAAGTCGAGTGAGACGACGTATCCAAGAGCGCCGCCAGCCATTCCCCCGGCGAGCGAACCGAGCCCCCCACCAAGCATCCCACCCGCTAAGGCACCCATTCCAGCGCCGCCGCCAGCGAACATGGCTCTTTTCAATCCGTTGCCCTGCCCAAGAACATCTCCTTCTTCGTCGACCTTTTGCACTCCTTTAGCATTCGTAATCTCCTTAAGGGTGGCCTGAATCTTGTAAGTTGTATCCCCAACGGTTAATGTCTCGAAGCCAAAAATGATGTGAGACTTCGGGGCATTAGCATCCTTCGCGGGCTCCAACTTAGTGATGTGCCCTTCCACAATGGCACCTTCGATCTCAGCAGGCTGCGTTACGCGAGCAACAAACGAGTCGCCGGCTTTGTTGAGGCTGGTGCTAATGGGTGAGTCGAGGATGACGGTGATTGGTCCGTTCTTGAAGGGTTTGCCACCAGCGCGAGCGGTGGAGGGGGCTAGGGCAAGCAAGGCGAGAAGCGAAACGTGGAAAACAATGTTAGCGGCTTTCATGATGAGAACCTCTATCCTTTAGGATTTTGACGTCGACTAGGATCTGGACCAATGAAGCACGACTTGTACGGTACCCTTACCGGAAACGCCAAAGACAAGGCGCTGGTAGGAATTACTGGGGGCCGGTGTTGCCGCCAACCGGATATGCTTTGTGTCCGTCGGCTGAACGATGACCGGAACACCGGGGAGGCCGCCGGAGATCAGAGTACCGGTGTCACAGGTGTTACCAGTGATGGTGACGAGCGCATTCCCCGTGACGGAACCTTGCCAGACGATGTCCCCCGATGTAGGTCCGACATATGCTGGCTTAGCTGGGACCGTCTCCTGTTCCTTACGAAGCGCTGCTGCCTGTTGAGCCTCCTCCTGTTTCTTCTGGATTTGGAGCTGCTGCTGCGCCTGTGCGAGTTCCTGTTGCTTTGCCGCCTGCTCGGCGGCCAACTTCTGCTGTTGCGCGGCCATAGCATCTAGTTCCGCCTGCTTCTTCGCTAGTTCCTGCGCCTGCTGTTGTTGAAGCAATTGGTCGGCTTGGCTGGCCTGCACTGCTGGTGGCGGCGTTTTGTTGGCTGCGGAAGCCGGAGGTACCGACGGAGAGGGCGACTCTCCTGGTGCCGCTGGTGTAGGGGCCTTCCCAATCAACGCAGTGGAACTAGAATCAGAGTGGCCGGTTGTCGAATTGGGATGCTGCTGGTTAACGGGCGAGTTCTGCGACTTGAAAATGCCACTCCACAGCAGGCCGACCAGCAACAACAAAAGCACCGCAGATCCCATCAGGATGGTCTGCAGTGATATCCATCGAGAACCGGTCTTCTTTTCTGGTAGTCGCTGTTTAGCTGTCGACATAGCTTCGCTCTCCGCCAAAATGGCCCTGGCGAACCTTCCCCATCGACTGGACGACTAAATTGAACCCACAATTAAATGAAATGAGAGCAGATACGTCGCAATTGTGCTAAAACTGAATGGAATTTGCAAGAGAAATCTCACCTCTTCCTCTGAACCCACAAGCCGCGTACGTTTTGGTGCTATTCGCTGACATTTGAGCAGCCTCAATTGGAAGTATCCAAGGCCGAACTCAGGTTACGGGCAAAGCGTGATCAATTTTCGATCCATTGAATGGAAATTCTTCGGCAAGAGACTCTTCAATCCTTCGACTGCGCCGGAGTTCGACTTGCGATTCGCGTCGCAAACCGATATTGGCAAGGCGCGAGATCACAACGAGGATGCTGTTCTCTTCGAAATTCCAGCTTCTCCGCGAGTATTGACGCGAAGAGGGGCGATTGCGATTTTGGCCGACGGCATGGGCGGTCACGCGGCGGGAGAGATCGCAAGTCAGCTAGCCTGTTCCACTATTCGCACACGGTATTACGCAGGCCGCGGTTGTATTGAAGACGGGTTGCGCAGCGCAATCGAAGACGCTAACGGGGTCATTTTTCAAGCAGCCCAGAAAAACGCTGTGCAGCGCGGAATGGGGACTACCTGTGTCGCACTGGTAATCGTGGGTGCGAGTGCTCATTATGCTTGGGTGGGTGACAGCAGGCTCTACCTCATCAGAAACGGGTCCATTTACAGACTTTCCGAGGATCATACGATCATTAACCAGTTGGTTAAAGATGGCCTGCTCGATTCCTCAGAGGCAGCGTCGCATCCGGACCGCAACGTCCTTTCGCGCGCACTGGGGACCCACCAAACGGTTGAGATATCCAGCAGTACCCAATCTTTGGAGGTCCGCCCAGGTGACCGCTTCCTTCTATGTTCGGATGGCTTGCATGACCTCGTGCCGGATGAGGATTTGCTGCGCACGTCTCAGCCCCTCGACGGGAAGCGCGCCGCTCAATCGTTGGTCGCTCTGGCCAATGACCGGGGCGGGTTAGATAATATCTCGGTAATTATCGTCGAGGCTGCGGAAAGGCACGCGGTGCCACTCGAACCAGCAAATCCGCGAGAGACACGGGAGCTACACCGGACATGAGTCTTCAGATTGGTCCATACAAAATCGTCTCCGAGCTCGGTACGGGCGGCATGGGTATCGTATACCGGGCTCTGGACACTCAAATCCTCCGTGAAGTCGCCCTAAAGCGCCTGCGGTCGGAGTTTGCTGCGTCCCCGGCAGTGATGAATCGGTTTCGCAACGAAGCCAAGTTGCAGGGGCGGCTGAATCACCCCGGAATTGCCCAGCTATATTCCTTATTCCAGGGTGACGGTGCGACCTGCATCGTGATGGAGTTCGTGGACGGGGCGCGACTCAAGGATCTTTTGCCACTCCCGACGGATATAGCTGCTTTCGTTATGATTCAGGTGCTTAATGCGCTGGATTATGCGCATCGTCTCGGCGTACTACATCGAGATATAAAACCGGAAAACATAATAATTGACCGGACCGGGTGCGTGAAGGTGATGGATTTTGGCATTGCGCACGCCATCGGCTCTGAACGCATGACCCGCGAGAAGAGCATGGTGGGCACCATCGAGTACATGGCGCCGGAACGCATTCTTGGGCGGGAAGTAACCAACCGAAGCGATATCTACTCTCTCGGAATACTGCTTTTTGAGATGCTTTCCGGAAGACTGCCGATGGATTCGATCGTCGAGTATGAGCTGCTTAACTGGCAGATCGAGAATAGTCCCCCGCCCCTCAGGGATTATGTCGATGTTCCACCTGAGCTTGACCTGATTATCGCTCGAGCCATGGAGAAGGATCCGCTGGCACGTTACTCCTCCTGCGAGGCCATGGCATTAGACTTAGCGTGCTTCGTGCCGGATAGCGCCGGCGCTTCAGCCAGTTTGCAGCAGCTAGTCACCGCAGCACGGAATCGAGGCGGCGAAGGTAGCGCCGCGGATTTGCAGGCTATCTATCGGAATGTTCTCTCCTTGTTGGATGCGGGCGATTTTGCTTCTGCCGAGCGACTGCTTCGCCAGCAGGCAGAGCGCTATCCGGGCTCTGAGAGTCTTGCTGTGGATGCGAGATTTGCCGCTTCCCTGGTTCTGTCGAACGGCCCATCAGTTCCGGATCGCGCAAACCTGCAGCAAGTCAGGTGCGGATTGTTTCATGCCCTCATCTGCGAACGGAATGATGACGCTGAAGGAGCGCAGAAGATTCTGCGCCACGCGCAAGGACAGTTTCCAACATCGGTACTGCTTCAGATGGCGGTCGCACCAGGCAATGTCTCCTGAGTTTTAGTTGCTTTCACATTGTGTTGATTCCTGAGGACAGACTTCATGCCAAATGAGTCCTTTTCCGAGCGTCGAATTGCAATCATTGTATTATGCGTTTGCGTCTGTGCTCCTGTCGCATTGGGGCTGCGGGTATGGTCATTACGGTCTGAACTGTCTTCGACGCGGAAGTTGTTGCAGTCGGAAAACATCGCATCCGCCAGCCAGGAGCTAGAGAATATCTCTCTGCCACAGAACAAAGCCTTCGTGGTCTGCAATCGAGGCAATATCGATGTGGAAATCCGCAACTTCTCAGTCGCCTATTGGGATAGCGCAGGACGCCTGCAGGTATTGAACGCGTTCAATCACGGCTGGAGCCCCTATCTACTGCGCCGTGGTGAGGTGAAGCAAGTTCAACTCGCTGAGTGGCCGGGAACCTATGCCCTCTACGCGATTGACCTCTCCCAAAACGGCGGAGCCCGGTTATACACAGGCACCTCGGAAACAGAAGACGAAAGCTGCATTCGATTGAAGTAATAGGCGGAATTTCCTCCATGACTGGTGCAATTCTGGCACTGCCCTCAATTGAGCTTGAGTGGAACGGCTCTCGAGACGCTACTCAACCGATTCGGATGCGAGTGGGTGCGCATATCCATGCCGACCCGAGAGCCCAATCCGCCGGCCTGGACAACTCAGGTATTTTCCCTTCCTTCTCTATCGCTTCGTACAGTGGGGAATTCGAGATCGGCTGTGGGGCCTCGAAGGGGAAGATTCGGCCCTTACTCAAAGAGGCCACAATATCACGAGATGCCGCTCTCGATATTCTGCAGCAACTTGGCGAAGGTTTAGACCTCCTGCACAGCCGTGACATAGTGCATGGTTTTCTACGGATCGAGACACTGCTGGTGGATGAAAAAGGGCGTGTGTTTGTTCCAGATTGGTTCCTGCGATGGGACTCCGCGCAACTCGACCAGTTAGCAGCGCAGCTTCCCCAGATAACGCCGGAGTTTCTTCGCCAGGAGGAGCTTACCCCGGCGGCAGACCAGTTCTTGCTGGCCTGCATCGCTTACCGGCTCCTTTATGGGGTGTTTCCTTTTCAAGCGGCTACACGGGTAGAACAACTCCTCCGCATCGGCTGTGGCATGTGGGCGGAGAATCCTCCGATGGAACCTGACATTGGAGTTTGCGATGTCTGGGACCGCGTGTTTTCTCTTCAGCCGGAGTGGCGCTTTCCCTCTTGCCTCTCGTTTGTGGATGCACTTCGGGCCGCCTTTTTGTCGAGCACTGCCGCCGAGTCGAGTGGTGAAGGCGCATTTGCTTCTGACCAGGAAGAGCCGACCATAGACAAGAGAGGCAATGTCCTCATTTGGGCCGCCGCGGGCATCCTGGCAATCGCATCGGTCGGCTTAGGGGCCTGGAGTGCCAGCCTCTCCAGACAAGTGCAGTCTGAAACGTACCAACTCCAGTCCGAGGCTGATCCTGATGCTGCGGCATCCGCGCCACTGGGGAACGGTATCCTTAATGTCTGCAATTCTTCCTCCATACCGCTGCAAATAACGGAGGCAGCTGCGATTTATAGAAAAGGGGATTCTCTCCAAGAGTTCGACAGCTCTGACCACTCAAATGCGAGATGGGCTATCGCGCCAGCTTCCAAACAATCCCTGTCGTTTGCTGAGAATGGTGGTGTCCTGTGGGACGGGTCTACGCTCTTCTATTATCTGGGCTACCAGATTGGGGATGACTTCTATGTGTCGACTGGTCTTTGGGATAAGGTAGACGGGTGCCTTGAACTGGCACCCCACTAGAAAGTTATAGAAACGGGCCGTTTCCTATTGCCAAAAAACTGAATCCTGAGGCATACTCCACGAAAGACGGTGTTTTTCCTTCCCAGACTGCCCGAGGTGCTATTGTGTGTTCACTTTATCGCGTTTGGGGCCAAATCATCTCTTCTGGTAAGCGACGGCGCGTCACGGCTGTCGTGTTGGTCTTGATGCTGATCGTCCCGGCTGGGACGCGGACCCTCCTCGGTCAGACAACAGCGCAGCAGCAGGAGCAAGAACGCGAGCGCCAGCAGCAGGAACAAGAACGCGAGCGCCAGCAGCAGGAGCAAGAACGCGAGCGCCAGCAGCAGGAACAAGAACAGGAGCGCCAGCGTCAGCAACAGGAACAGGAACAAGAGCAGGAACGACAGCGCCAGCAGCAACAACAGCAGCAGGAACAAGAGCAGGAACGACAGCGCCAGCAGCAGCAACAACAGCAACAACAGCAGCAGCAGGAACAAGAGCAGGAACGACAGCGCCAGCAGCAGCAACAGCAACAACAGCAACAGCAACAGGAACGCCAGCGGCAGCAACAACAGCAACAGCAACAACAGCAGCAGGAGCGCCAGCAGCAGCAACAACAGCAACAGCAACAACAGCAGCAGGAGCGCCAGCAGCAGCCACAGCCACAGCGCCCCTCAGGTGCCGCGCCTTACCCCGTACGTAACGCGCCTCCACCCGTGGTACGCAACAACCCGGCAAACGGGCAGCCGGCGAATGGTTCTCCTGTCCTAAGCAACCATCCGGTTGAGCCACCGCGGCAGGGACTTCCGGTCCTCACCACACACCCGGGTGAGCCGCCTCGGCAAGGTTCTCCCGTCCTAACAGACCATCCGGTTGTGCCGCCACGGCAGGGACTTCCCGTGCTAACTGGGCACCCGGTCGAGCCACCCCGGCAGGTACTGCCCGTGCTCACTGTTCATCCGGTGGAACCGCCCCAGCCGGGTTCTCCGACGCCGTCTGTCCTACCCCCAACAACTTCTCCTGTTGCAAGGCCATCTGCTCCCTCCGCAGCGGCAGTGCTTGGTAGGCCTGCTCCTGGCGTGGTTACGACGGCAGCTCCCACTGTAGTTGTGGTGCCGCAGCAAAGCCGGGTAAGCGCAGCCGCAGTGTTGGGTGTTGCGCCGAATGCGCAGGTGGCCGCCAACTCCCAGTGGGGAGTGCGGGCGATGATGGCCCCGCCGGGACAGGGTATTCCGGCAGATCCGGACGCCGCCAAAGCTGCGGCGGCAAAGCAGACAGGTTGCTCAAATTGGGCGGACGATTCCGTGACGGTATCTGCTTTGGGTGAGGATTCGCTCTTCGTGAACGCGGATGTCGTGAGCGGCATTGTCGATGCCAATGGAGCACCCAGCTTCTCGGGTCAGTTTCTGAAGCTCCAGTATCGTGCGGACGCAAAGACGCCATTCTATTTCGGATTGGGAAATAGTGCAGATCGGCAACTCGCCCCAGGCCAGAGTGCACTGGTTACTGTCGTTGATCCAGTCAGTTACGGAAATCGAACCCAACATCTGACCGTTCACTACTGCAAGCCTTAAGGGCCAAGCTTCAGCCGGAATCAGCGGGGAGGGGAAGATGGAATTAGCTTCGCTGCGTTTAGCTGTGTGTGCTGCTGTGCTGTTGCCCGTTACATGCATCGGGCAGCAATGCGATACCAGCGCCTTCACTTATAACCAGTCCAATGGCGAATATTACATGCCGGGCGGCACCAATTCGGCTACAAATGCAAACCAGTGCAGTTGTCTGCAGCAACAGTGGGATACGATCAACCAGCAGATCCAGACACAGCACCAGAATTGCCTTGACGCGAATCAGAACCAGCCCAATGTTCCCAACTCGGGAGCAACTCCAGGCAGTTTGTGCAGCCGATCCAGTTGCCAATCGCTGCACGATGCGTTGTATACAACGATGGCGCCGAGGGAACAACAGCAGATGGCTGCCTGCAACGCTTCGGTCGCACAATATCAGGCCCACCTTCAGGCGCAGCAGGCCGCTGAGCAGCAGCAACAAGCCGCGGAACAAGCAGCGCAGCAACAGCGAACGATAGAACTGACTTCGCTGAAGCAACAGATCGCCGCCATGCTGAAGTCGTCGCAGGACGCAGCACAGGCGCGGGTAACCGTGGTCCAGCAGTTGCAAACGCGCATTAGCCAGGAACTAAGCGCCGCCACGCCCCAGAACGCCGCCCCGAACAGCATTTCACCGCAAGGGTCGCCCGGCGCAAGCTTCACAGGAGCTGGGATGTCAGGCAGCGATTCCAGCCAGCCAGGAGAAGGTGACTCCCCTGAATCTGTGTCAGCCCCAAATGACGTGGTCGCGGCTGATTCTTCGATTCCAAATGGGCAAAGTGAAGGAGTCACAGTTCTGGATTTTAGCCACCCAGATTCTATACCGAACGGTTCGCCTGGAGTCACGGTTCTCGACTTCAACGATCCAAATGGCTTGTCGAACGCTTCGCCTGGAGTTACAGTTCTCGACTTCAACGATCCAAATAGCTTACCGAAAGATTCGCCGGGCGTCTCCGTGATTGATTTCACTCCCCCGGCTCCATCGTCTGACGGAGCGCAAAGCAGCGTTTATAGCGCTGAGCTTATGCAGGCGGCAGACCAAGGGCCGCAGACCACCCAAGCCTCGAATGGCGGGACGACAAACGCAGCAGCCGCGGACCCGACTGCTGCCGGCAGTCTGCCCGGTGCCGATTCCCTCGCCGAGGCACCTGGGAGCGGGGACAACTTTGGCGAGAGCGAGCCGCTCCTGACAAAGGAGAAGAGCGAAAAATTGGAAGCAGTGCAAACTGTCGATGAGAAAGCGGTCGACCAATCGGTGAGCCTGAACCAATCCGCCTTGGAGGCCATGGATGACTTGCCCGACACCCCGGAGAATGCGGCCTTGAAGCAGAACCTTGAGGATGCAGTAGAAGAGGGCAAGGGCTTAAAAAGCTTGTTCACCAATCTAAAATATGGCCTCGATACTGCGAATATGGTGAACGATATCGCATCCGGAAAAGACGGCGGCGACGCGTTTGTAACGGTTACCGGTGACGCGGTCCAGACGGCAATCGGAAACTTTCTGGAAGGGACAGTTCTGGAAGGTCCCGCCGGAATCGTTCTTCCGTTGTTCGATTCGACCGCAACCGCTACCGAGCCGCAGGATGTTATAGGCAATCCGAGTGCAAGTTTTCAAGAGCAGGCGAGCGCGCTGCACTGGCTTTACAGCGTGCAATTCGATCAGACGCAGGCGGCTAACGACAATCAAGTCATCACTGCAAGTGCGCAATCTTTTGTGATGCAGCAGACCAGCAACTTCATGAACTCCAGTCAGTTTACCCTAGGCCAAAAACAACAGGCCTTTGGCTATCTGCTTCGTGAATACCAAGGACACCAAGCTCTTTGGAGTCCTCAACAGGTTCAGCAGTTGCAGCAATACTTTTTTCAACTCTACGGAAACCAGGCTGGAGGCAGCACGATCCCCTGAGCGAGAAGATCATAAGATTCGGTCAGTGGCAATTCATCGAGGATACTGGGGCAGTACGAAGCCGAGGAAGAAACCATGAAGATAGTCATTAAGTATCTGGGAAGCATGACTGGACGAACTGACACGTTTGATCCCGCACAGGAGATTATCGCCGGTCGTGAAGAAGGTTGCGCGATCAAATACGACGCGGACCGCGACGACCTGGTCAGCCGCCGCCACGTGAAGATCGTGGCTAACGCCGCCTGCCCGTCAGGGTTCAATATCGTCGACTTGCAGAGTCGCAACGGCACGTTCGTAAACAAGCAGCGCATCTCGACACCGACCTGCCTGCAGCACCTGGACGTGGTCCAGTTGGGCGCGGGCGGCCCCGAGTTTCGCGTAGAGTACGATCCACCGCCGGCAGCAGCCTCGCGCCCTACTCGCCTCGCTGTTCCCAGCGAACTCTCCGCTGCGCGAATGACACGCGAAGCCGCGATTCCGTCGGCCGCCGCAGCTCCTCCCCCGCCTGCTGCCGCGGTGCGCCCCGTGGGACGGCTTACCGTCGAGCGCATGCTGGGGGAAAGCTTCCGCAAGGTCAAGCTTGAATCCAATAAAGCGCTTTGGATTGGAGTTGCCGGGATTGTTGCCGTGGTCTGCGTTGGAGTGGGATTGTACGTGTACCTTCAACGGACTTCTCAAGAGAGCAAGATGCGGGCGATGGAGCAGCAAATCCTTCTGCAGAAGATGGACCAGCAGACCAAGTCGGAGCCCGTCCTGGAGGCGCAGACCCAAACCCAAATCGCGCAGTTGGAGGCGCAGCTCAAAGCGGCCCAGGAAGAGAATCGAAAGCAATTCTCGCAGCTTGCCCTTTCAGGTGGGAGTTCCCCGCAATCAGCTTCCGCTTCCGACCCGCAGGCCGACGCGCAAACCGATGCTCAGTCCGAGGCCTACGACAACCAATTGCAACAGGCCCTGCAACAGTTTTCGAGCAACGACATGGCTGGTGCCATGAGGACTTGCGCCGCTCTGATCCAGATGGACAAGAAACGCTGGGAGGCATACGCTCTGGCCGGAAGAGCATTGAATGCCGCGAACCAGCAGGCTCAAGCAAAGGGCTTTTTCCTGAAAGCGGAACAGCTGGCTCCAGCTGAAACGAAACCCCAAATTCAGCAGATGATTGCCCAAATGGGTGCGCCCCCTCCCGCCTGAGGAACGAGTCGCAGATCCGGCGGCGGCAGATGTCGCCTGACGCAGAGGACCCCGGCCCGTCTCCTCCCTCGGAAACTGCGTGGTAGTGCGAACCCCAGGGCCTGCATAACCTAAGGCGATGAAGCGGAGAATGCCATGCGATTGACCCGGAAGAGCCTTCGCCTCACTCTCGCAATCTCGTTCCTCTTCGCGGCAGTGGCGACCCACGCCCCTGCCCAGGCCGCGGCCAGCGCCGCTGTGCCTACCGCTGCGCCCGCCGCGGCACCCACCGCAGCACCCAGCGCTGCCGCCGCAGCCGCACCCACCGCTGCACCCACCGTTGCACGCACCGCTGCGGTTGCCGCCGCGCCTACCCCCGCAGCCGTCAAGCAGACAACCGCTGCGCTCGAAGCTAAGGCCCACCAGCTGGTCCTCCAAAAACAGTACGCAGAAGCGCTCAAGCTGTACCAGACCTCCGCACAACTCGGGAGCCCCATAGGCCAGCGTTTTGTCGGATTCTTTTATCAGGGCGGCCTCGGCGTTCCTCAGGATTATGCGCAGGCCATGGCGTGGTATCAGAAAGCAGCGGCGCAGGGAGATGCCAGTGCCCAAAGCGATATTGGCTTGATGTACATGATGGGCCAGGGCGTGCCCCGGGACTACGCGCAGGCGATGGCCTGGTTCCAGAAAGCAGCGGCGCACGGAGAAACAAGTGCCCAGAATGACATCGGCTATCTCTACATGAGAGGCCTCGGCATGCCTCAGGACTATGCGCAGGCGATGCTCTGGTTCCGCAAGTCAGCCGCGCAGAAGAACGCAGACGCTCAAACCGATTTGGGCTTTATGTACCAGCACGGACTGGGCGTACCCATCGATCTCGCGCAAGCGCGTATGTGGTACCAGTTAGCGGCCGCGCAAGGCGAAACCGGCGCGCAATCCGCCCTCGCCCAAATGAATGCAACCGCTCCAACCGTTGCAGTTGCACCTGCAGTAGCGAAACCACCCGCGCAGCCGCGGCAGGCAAACATCGTTCCCATCGCAAACGCGAAAGAGGCCGTGGCCAGCCTCGAACAAGAAGCTAACGCGTTACAGGCGCAACAGGCCACGGCGAAACAGCAGCAAGCACAAGCACAGATCTTGGGCCAGCCCCAGACCGCAGCCCAGCAACTTACCCCGGCCCAGCAAGCCCAGGTCCTAGCCGCAGTGCAGCGAGACCGCGTAATGCAGGCACGGCAGCCGGGGGATCCAATGCCGATGTCAGAGCTACTGGCCATTCAGCGACAGCAAGCCCAGATGCAAGCGCAACAGGCCGCAGCCCAAAAACAAGCCGCCGCACAGCAGCAGCAACAAGCGCAGATGCTGGCCCAACAGCGGGCTGTGCAGGCGCAGCAGCAAGCCAATGGGACGGTCCCTCCGCAGGCCGTCGCCGCCGCCTATGTGCCGCCTGTGGCTAGTCCATTGGCCGACCCCGGCACCCAACAGTGGCTCGTCGCTGCCGGTCAGTCCCAGTCCGACACCAGCAACGGACACAACTTCCACAAAACCACCAGCCTTCAAATCGTCGGCCCCTGCACCCTCAAATATGTCTCGGAAACCCGCGAGACCGACCCCACCGGCCGCTGGATTGTCGGCTGGTCGGACGACCGCGACACCAGCATCGTCAATTTGGGAGCCATGAAAAACCCCAGCGTCAACAGCTCTCGCAACGATGTCAATCTCGGAAACGATAACAACGTTGTGAACGTCAGCACGCTCATGACTTGGGGCACGGGTGCACCGAAGAGCAGCACCGACACGGAAAGCGCAGTAGCCATTACATTCCAGGATTCCAGTTCCGCCGATAAGGCTGCCGGCATTTTCACTCAGGCCATCAAGAGTTGCACCGCCAGGCCGAATCAATAACTGTAATCGTGCGCGAATTCCACCCAGCGGGCCTACGCTTCCCGCAGCCACTTATCGGAGGGTGAGTGCGCTCCCAAAGAAGCTGAATCCAGGGTGGTTCAAGGTAATATACATATCTGAGATAAGTGTTACGCTGTTCTCTGTTCTCGGCGGGTTTTCGAAGTACATCGCTTAACAATATACTTCAGCGATGCTGCGAAATGGCTCTGCCAATACGGGGACCTTCAACCAGCGAAATAGCGCGATTCGGTGATCGGCTTCCTCAACATCGAAGCTACGTAGTCAGCATTGACCGTGACTTATCCGAACATCTCTTTTATCGCTTCAGGCAGACATAGGATGCGGTTGGGCTGCGGATGGCCAGGCGGGTGGTGAAGTCGGCGGCGTAGGAGCCGGCCGGGCAGATGAATAAGGCGAAGTCCTGCTTCTGCGAGACCTCGGCCTGCGACCAGCCGGTGTTCTTCGCTTGTCCGGCGGCAATGTCCGCGCTGGAGGCGCCGATGGGGTCGGCGGGGTTCTTGGCGATCCAGGTGAGGTTGATGGGCTGGCCGCAGTTGTTCTGGAAGGAGAGCCAGTTGTAGGAGTTCGGGTCCCAGAACTCGCTGATGCAGGCCTGGGTGATGGGGGGAACGGTGGGGGTGGCGGCTCCGGTGGAATTGGCCGCAGAGTTGGTGGGCGGGGAGTAGGGCGCGGGTTGATTGGCGTTCTGCAGGGCCTGGATTGCGGCCTGCTGCGCGGCCTGTTGCGCGGCGAGTGCGTTGGCCTGCTGTTGCGCCTGGGCCGCGGCGGCGTTGGCGTTTCCGGCGGCGAGGATCGCGGCCTGCTGCTGGTCCACAGTTTGCTGGATGGAGTCGGGGCCGGCGCCGGGCAGGCTTTGGAGGGCGGTAACCAGGGCGCTCGGGGTGTTCATCCTGGCCTGGGCCGCGGCTCCCGCGGCGGCAACCTGCGCTGCCACCTGCTGCTGAGCGGCGGCGCTGTCGCTATAGGTTTGCAGGTTATTCTGTTGCGCGGCGGCCACGTTCGCGGCTACTCCAACCGATTGCAGATATTGTGCCGCAGAGAGGTCCTGCTCGCGGCTGTAGGCATTCTGGGCCATGCTCATCAGCTGATCGCTGGTGAATAGCTGGAGCATCTGCGGATTGCCTTCTACAAATCCAAAGCACTGGTTCACCGGATCGCCGTGGGTTCTGGTATCGCAACCGCTGGCCTGGCTGAGGATTACGCTTGCGGCCTCGGTGTTTCCATGGCTGAACAACTCGCTGGCCAGACCCTGACAGTTTCGACTATGGGTGGATGCCTGGCTGTCCCACCAGCAGCCCAGGATAAGGGCCTTCATGACCTCTTCTTCGGCGTTGGCCTGCGCGTATTCACTGGCGACTCTCGTACATACGGTGGTGGCTGCGTCGGCCAGGTCCGACCCGCTGAGATCGTTGCGCTGACCATTGCAGGTTGGCACCTGGTCCTTCATGGCATCCTTGCTCTCCTGCATCGCTTTTAGTTGGCTTGAGGAGGGTTCGTCGACCTTTTCTGGCTGGCCGCTTTGATTGACCAGGCTTAGCAGTTGCGCCCCGCTCTCGGCTTCCAACTGTGCAGGGGCGTGTGTTGCCGTGGTGGCAAAGATGAACGAGATGGCGAGGGTGAGGCGAAGGCGGTTGCTGATCGATCGCATGGCATTCTCCGATGTGGCGGTGGACGTACAGGACTGCGGTTCGGCGTACGCGCTACAACTACGTGCTTCGGGGTCAGCCCTTCAACTACATATATTGTTGGGGAAAAAACTCGCCAGGGTGGGGCGATCCGGAGGTCGGTTCGCGGGATCCTTGTGGGAGCTAATATACACAGATTTCTGCTGGATTGGAAACAGATTTGCGCTGCTTTCGTTCTCAAAAAGAGAATTGTGTCGAGTCTGACGACGTTCCCCACTTCTGCACTGGCTCTCGCAGAAACAGCCTGATACAACGGCCATCAAGTTCACGTGCGTAGGCAACTTCGGAACGACCGCGCGAAAAACTGCTCGACGACCGGCTCCTTGGTTCTTTTGGTAACGCCCTTGATCTTCACCAACCCGACAGAATTTCTCCACTCGATGGGGCGATATTCCTGACCGGCCTCCCTAGATCCGCACATACGCAAGTATGATTTCGGACTTGGGGAGGATCGGCATGAGCAAGAGCAGCGAGACGCAGATCATTGCTGCGCTGAAGCAGGTAGAAGCGGGGCGAACGGTGGACGGAGTGGATTTCGGGGTGTGCCTGTCCAGCCGAGGGGGGAAAGTAGCTGGGGGCCTGGGGAATCGATGTCAGGGAATTGCCTGTCAGCATCTACGTACTATCTGAGATACATGCTATACTATTCTCCCTCCGCGTCGGGTTTCGATCCGGCGGCGGGGGAGAACGGTGGGTATATGGCAAGCAAGCAGACGATCAAGCTGTACTGGTGTACAACGGACGACCATGACCAAGATTGGTTCATCTTCGCTGCGAGCGCCAGGCAGGCGCGATCGTTCCACGAGGATTATGAAGGTTACGATAAAGGCGATGCTCACTCCCGTCTGCTCGTCTCCGACATCACCCTGAAGGAGTTCCAGAACGGAACTCCTCCCTGCCATGCCCAGTTCCAGGACCTCTTTGAGATCGGCTTCCATAACGCTGGTACGAGCCCGAATCGACGCCGGGCGGGATGGAACGGGGAGATCTTCCGCGATGGCATCCTCGAGGCCATCATCGAGCTAGGACGGCAGCAGCTGGCGGTGACGCTGCAGGAGAACGGCGGCCAGGAGCCTGGAAAAACATCGTCCGCAACGACGGCGCCGGAGAGGGCGGCCGGGGTGGAAACAAGGCTGAGACTGGTCAATTAGGAGCCATACCGGACAGCTCTGCGCAGGGCTGGGACGGGCTGCCGGGTGAGCGGCGCCGGCGGGTGAAAATCATGCGGTCACAAGAGCTCGG
>Ga0181526_10000813_pt1 | contig 31588 bp, 29 predicted proteins | sample PEATcosm2014_Bin_35_FD_119750 | JGI IMG/M metagenome (GOLD analysis project Ga0181526, IMG submission 119750) | Peatland microbial communities from MTU Mesocosm Facility, Houghton, MI, USA - PEATcosm2014_Bin06_30_metaG | ecosystem: Environmental > Terrestrial > Soil > Wetlands > Peat | place...
CGGATGCTCGCCACCACCACCGCCATGTCGGGCTTCAAGCCCGCCTTGCGGCACTTGATGTCGAAGAATTTCTCGGCGCCGAGATCGGCGCCGAAACCCGCTTCGGTGACGACGTAATCGGCGAGCTTCAAGGCAAGCGTGGTGGCGATGACCGAATTACACCCGTGGGCGATGTTGGCGAAGGGGCCGCCATGGATGAAAGCGGGGTTGTTTTCCAGCGTCTGCACCAGATTGGGCTTGAGCGCGTCCTTGAGCAGCGCCGTCAACGCGCCTTCGGCCTTGAGCGCGTTGGCGCGCACCGGTTTGCGGTCGCGGGTCGAGCCGACGATGATGTTGGCGAGGCGGCGTTGCAGATCCTCGAGCGAATTGGCCAGGCACAATATCGCCATGATCTCGCTTGCCACGGTGATGTCGAAGCCGTCCTCGCGCGGAAAGCCATTGGCGACGCCGCCGAGCGAGGAGACGATGGAGCGCAGCGCGCGGTCGTTCATGTCGAGGCAGCGGCGCCAGGAGATGCGGCGCGGATCGATGCCGAGCTCGTTGCCCCAATAGATGTGATTGTCGATCATCGCCGCCAGCAAATTGTTGGCGGCGCCGATGGCGTGGAAGTCGCCGGTGAAGTGCAGGTTGATCTCGTCCATCGGCACCACCTGGGCATAGCCGCCGCCGGCGGCGCCGCCCTTGACGCCGAAACAGGGTCCCAGGCTCGGCTCGCGCAGGCAGATCACCGCCTTCTTGCCGATGAGGTTGAGCGCGTCGCCCAAACCCACCGTGGTCGTGGTCTTGCCTTCGCCGGCCGGGGTCGGATTGATCGCGGTCACCAGGATGAGCTTGCCGTTGGGGCGCGTCGCCAGCGCCTGGCGGATGAAGCCCATGCCGATTTTGGCCTTGGCCAAGCCGTAGGGCTCGACGCTGTCCAAGGGAATGCCCAGCCGGCCGGAGGCGATCTCGGCGATCGGCTTGAGCTTGGCCGCCGAGGCAATCTCCCAATCGGTCTTTGCGGCTGTCATCGTTTGACTTTAAAGCCAGTTTCCCCGGTGGCGAGGGTGAAATTACCCCGGACGATGGCGCGCATCCATGTTCCGGTGCGGGCGATGCCGCCGAAATTGTAGAAATGCAGCCCGCTAATGCCCAGGTTTTCGCCATCGGCCCGGGCGAGATCGCCGATCACCGCCTCGGGTCCGGATTCGGTGAGCAGCCGGGCGACCGCGGCCTGGCGGCCCATCAGCATGCGCAGGGAATTGCCGATGCCGCAACGCAGCGCGTATTTGGTCAGGGTGCCAATGTTGGCCGGCCCGGCCAATCCCACGCGCAGCGGCGCCGCGACGCCGTCGCCGCGAATGCGCCGGAGCCAGTCGAGGATCGGCTGCGCGTCGAAGACGAATTGGGTGACGATGGTGGGGGCAAGCCCGGCCAGAGTCGCGCGGGCGATCTTGAGCTTGAGCGCGTTGTCGAGCGCGCGCCGGGATATTTTCGGATGCCCCTCGGGATATCCCGCGATGCCGATGCGCGTGATGCCGTGTTTCTCGAAGGCGCCGCTTTCGATCAGTTCCAGGCTGGATGGGAACGGCCCCGCCGGCTTGTCGCGGTCGCCGGCGATCAGCAGCGCCTCGCCGACCCCGGCCTCGCCGTTGAGCCGCGCCAGGAAATCGCCGAGCTGCACCTTCCCGGTCAGATAGCGCGCGGCGATATGCGGCACCGGCTGGAAGCCCGCGCGTTTCAATTGCCGGGCGGCGTCGATGGTTCCGGCGGGAGAATCGCCCGGGCCGAAGTTGATGTAGAGCGGCTTGCCCGGCGCGATCAAGTCGCGGTAGGCGTCCTCATGGGCGCGATCGCGTGCCGGCAGCTCCAGAGTGGCGTCGCGGACGAGATCGATGATCCTTTGCCGCACCACTTCCGGGGGGATCGCGGCCGCGTTGCCGTCGGGCCGCGACGCAGCCGGCATCAGGTGGAATCCCGTTTGCGCGAGATCACGAAGGATTCATCCCAGAACCACAAACCGCCGTGCTTTTGCAGCACCTCGCGGGTGGCGTCGAGATAGGCGCTGTTGGAAATCACCGCCTCGAGCCGCTGGTCCTCGATCTGCGCCACGTAGATGGCCGCGTTCCAGGCGGCGAACAGCGTCGACGTGCCGATCGATTCCCCAACCTCGCTCGGCAGCGTGTGCATGTCGTAGCGGAACAGCGAGCGCGCATCGGCATAGGCGTTGAAGTTCAAACTGCGCCCAGCGGGCCCGAGCTCGGCCTTGACCGCGCGCAACAGCTGATGGCGGTCGTGCTGGAACGGGTTTTCGTCCGGCCAGATCTTCTGGATGATTTCGAGCCCGGGGTCGTGCCCATGGGCGTGAATGCCGATCAGCCGCCCGCCCGGCCCGAGCGCGCGCGCCAGCGGCGCCAGCACCTTCTGCGCCTTGAACTCGAGCGAGGCGCGGGCGCGATAGGGCTGCGAGGCGATGACCAGATCGTAATCGGCGCGCGTGACGCCGCGCTTCGGCCGCATCGGGTCGAGCAGCAGCTTGTAATCCTCGCGGTAGAGCACCAGCACCACCGGCTTCTCGTAGATCGGGTTGCCGCTGGTCTTGCTCATCTTGGCTCGCCAGTTTCGGCTCAAGAAGGGCTGGAGCTGGGTGATCTGCTGCTCGAATTCATGCGAGGTGTTGCCGGTCAGCCCGACCTCGTGCCACACCATGCTGGTCGCGGCGTTGACCGAATTCGGCGTCAGCCAGGGCGCCTCGGAATAATACATGTTGGTGAGGATGAGCACGGTGGTCGGATGCTCGAACAGGCGGTCCGGCATCTTTTCGAGCGCGAGGCGCACGTCCTCGAGGCTGATCTCCTTACCGACGATGTAGTGCGGCGTGGTGGGGAAGCGGTGGTGGAGCGTGCGCATGACTCGTTCGAGCACGGTGCCGTCGCCGATGCCGGCGTCGAACACGCGCACGCCCGGCGGACGCGGATGGATGCTGGCGATTTCGAGCCCGACGCGCTCGGCCACCACCCATTTCTCGCTGCAGGTGTTGACGAAGAGCAGATATTTCTGGCGGTTGTCGTAGAAGCGGAAATTCTTGTCGGTGGCGGCGGCCGGGGAAGCGGCGGAGACGGGCGCCGAGCCGTTGACCGGCGCGGGCTTGGCCGGGGGCGCCGCTTCGCCGGCGCTTTTGTGCCGGCCGATGAAGTTGCGCACCCGCTCCACGGTTTCGACCGTGACGCGGCCGCCGAAGCGCAAGCGGCTGACGAGCTTGCCGTCATTGACGGCGAGGCGGCCGAAGGTGGATTCCGCCATGCCCACGCGCCGGCAATATCCCGAAATTTCCTGCAACAGCGATTGGCTGTCCAAATCTTCGTTCCTTCCCCGCGACCCGGCTTGTTCTTGTGGCCGGATTCCAGTCGGCGAGGCGGATTGGGTCAACCACAATCTCGCCCACTTTAGACGTGGGCAATATCGTGGGCTATATCCCACTGAAAATCGTTGATAAATTAGGCATCTAGACTTCAAAACCTTAGGATTTCTTATAATGGCAGGGTCGGAACCGGCCGCGCCGCGATCGCTCGAAGCAAAAGCGGGGTGGGCGGAGTGGGCAGGAAATTCTAGGCCGAACCCCAGATTTCGGCGGCGGTTTCCACCACCAGCGCCAATTTGCGGCGCTCGATCTCGACCGAAACGCGGTTGCCGTGATGCGTGCTGGCGAAGCCGCATTGCGGGCTCAAGCAGAGATTCTCCAGCGGCACGAACTTGGCGGCGGCGTCGACCCGGCGCTTCAATTCGTCCTTCGATTCAAGCCGCGGCAGCTTGGTGCTGACCAGGCCGAGCACCACCTTCTTGCCCTTGGGCAGGAAACGCAGCGGCTCGAAGCCGCCGGCGCGCGCGCTGTCATATTCGAGAAAGAAGCCGTCAACCTTCGCGCCGCATAACAGCGCCTCGGCCACCGCGTCATAGCCGCCTTCCGCCATCCACAGGCTTTGGAAATTGCCGCGGCAGGTGTGGAGCGTGACGCCGAGGCCGGGCGGCCGCTCGGCGATGAGATCGCTGATGATCGCGGCGTATTGAACCGCAAGCCGGTCGGGATCCTCGCCGTCGCGTTTCACCTGGGCGCGAAGATTCCGGTCGCATAAATAGGCGAAGGAAACGTCGTCGATTTGCAGATAGGTCAAGCCGGCCTTGGCGAGATCCGCGATCTCCGCCCGGTATGCCGCGACGATATCGGCCCAGAATTGCTCCATGTCGGGATAGGCCTGGGCGCTCACCACCTTGCGGCCGCCGCGCATGTGAAGAAATGTCGGCGCGGGAATGCAGACCTTGGGCGTGCGCCTGGTGGTTTTGCGCAGATAAGCGAAATCCGCGCCCATGATCGGCCGCGTCCGCTTCACCTTGCCGTTCACCACCAGCATCGAGCGGGTCTCGGCGGTCTCGCCGGCTTCCCCCTTGAAGCTCACGGCATAGTTCGATTGCGTCGCGGCGATGCCGTCGAACCCGGTGAGAAAATCGACATGCCAGAAGGCGCGGCGGAATTCGCCGTCGGTGATGCCCTGAAGCCCGACTGATTCCTGGAGATTCACCGCATCCACGATGGCCCGGTCTTCCACAGCGCGCAGTTCGGTCCGGGAAATCTCGCCCGTGGCGGCTTTTGCCCTTGCCTCATGCAGTTCGGGCGGCCGCAGCAGCGAGCCGACCTGGTCGGCGCGAAAAGGCGGCTTCTGGCTCGCGGTCATGGCTTTTCCGGGTTGGTGGCGCGCAAAGGCCCCTTAGGCGCGCTTGCGCCGCTTGGCCCCGGGTTTGACGGCCTTCTTGGCGGCCCAGAGTTGCTTCGAGGCGATTTTCGCGCCCTGGCTGAGCGCTTCGAGCTTCGCCCACATGATCGAGGGATGGACGCGGCGGTAGAACGGCCCCTGGGCGAAGCCGCAATCCGTGCCGGCAATCACGTTCTCGCGCCCCACCAGTTTCGCCAGCCTGACGATGCGCTCGGCCACCAGCTCGGGATGCTCGACCACGTTGGTGGCGTGGCTGATGACCCCGCTGATCAGGATCCGGTCCTTGAGATCGACGTCGCCCCAAACTTTCCATTCATGCTCGTGGCGCGGATTGGCGCCCTCGATGACGAAGGCGCCGACGCGCGCTTTCAGAATGATGTCGATGATGTCCCGCAAGGGCACGTCGGTGGTGTGCGGCCCCGGCCAACTGCCCCAGCAGACGTGATAGCGCACGCGGTCCTGGGGAATGCCCTTGAGCGAATGGTTCATGATCTCGATCTGGCGCTCGAGCCATTTGCGGTATTCCTTGAAGGTCTTGGGCGGCACCATGCGGTCGAAGGTGACGGCGGCGCGCGCGTCGTCGAGCTGCACCAGGAACCCGGCATCGACGATCATCTTGTATTCGGTGTGCATCGCCTCGGCGACCGCCATCTGCAGCTCGTCGTCGCTCTTATAGTACTCGTTCTTCTTGTCGGGGATGACGCTTGAAACCGCCGCCACCGGCAGAAACGCCTCTTTCACCTTCACGCCCTTGAGTGCCGCCTTGAAGTCGTCGATATCCTGTTGCAGCGCCGCCTGGCCGGTGTAGCGGATCGGCCCGACCACGATCGATTCCGACGTCGTCGCCTCGTTCTCCCTTGCGTCCAGCTCGACGTAGAATTCGGCGAAACGCGCGCGATCGGCGCCGCGCGCGAAAGGGTTACCGGCTATGAAAGGCCGGCGGTCGAACCCCGCCAGCCGTTCGAGCGCGTATTGCGACCAGCTGATCGCCTTGCCGAATTCGCCGTCGCTGACGATGTCGATTCCGGCTTCGGCCTGCCGCCGCACCACCGCGGCCACGCTGTCCTTGAGACACCTGGCGTATGCCGCTTGGTCATAAGGCTTGCCCGCCTGCTTGGCGCGCAGGAATTCCAGCAGCGCGGGCGGACGGATGAGGCTGCCGACATGGGTGGTGAGAATTCTGCTGCTGCTGTCTTTCAACGCCGTCTCCGTTATCGCTCGCCCTGGTTTGACTAGTGGGCCTTGTTTGGCATTTTGTCGCGCGTTACGTCAACCCGCGGGGTTCGCCCACCGCCGCCGCGCGTTCAGGTTTGCCCACCGGGTTTTCCCGGATGATCGAAATTCATCAGCCGCAGGCAGCTGACCAGGGCGGCAACGGCCGAAAATCCCGCGCCGATCAGGATGGCGATACTCTCCTTGCCACTCGCGGCTCCAGGCTGCGCTGCAGCCAGGCCGAATACCAGCGCCACCAGCGACGTGCCGGTGGTCTGGCCCAGGAGACGCGACGTCGAGATGATGGCGCCGGCGCCGCCGCTGCGCTCGCGCGGCGTCGATGCCAGGATCGCGCGGTTATTGGGCGACTGGAAGATGCCGAATCCCACGCCGCAGATCGCCATGCGCCACGCCACGTTGGCGTAGCCGGGATGCGCCGGCAGGAATGCCAACAGCACCAGTCCCAGGCTCAACGTGCCCAGCCCGATGCCGCCCAATATGCCGGCGGGATAGCGGTCGGAGTAATGCCCGGAAATGGGCGCGACCACGGCGATGGCGAGCGGCCAGGGCGTTATCAAGAGCCCGGTCGTGACCTGCGACAGGCCGAGAGTGTTCTCGAAATAGAACGGCAGCGAGACCAGCGCCAGGCTCTGCGCGATGAAGGAGCACACCGAAGTCGCCACCGACAAGGCGAAGATCGGCCGCGCGAATAGATCGATCGGCAGCATCGGAAAAGGCGAAAGCTTGAGCCTGACGGCGAAGGCCGTGCCGAAGATCGCCATCAGCACGAACTGCGTCGCGATCAGACCGGGGCTCTCGCCGTGGCCGAAACCGTCGATACAGGTGATGAGCAGGCCGAAGGTGAGGGCGTTGAGCATCGCACTCAAGCCGTCGAAGCGATGATGCGAGCGCCGGTTGGGCGGCAGCATGCGCGGCGCCAGACTCAACGCGATCAAACCCAAAGGAATGTTGATCAGGAACAGCCATTGCCATGTCGCCACGGCCAGGACTCCGGCGGCCACCGTTGGCCCGGCGGCGGCGGATGTGGCGACGATAAAGGCGTTGATGCCGATGCCCCGGCCGAGCATGGCGCGCGGATAGATCGTACGGATCAGCGCGGCGTTGACGCTCACCAGCGCGGCCGCGCCCGCGCCCTGCACCGCGCGCATCGCCGCCAGCATGATCAGCGAGGTCGAGGCGGCGCAGCCGAGCGAGGCGAGCGTGAACACCGCCAGCCCGCAAAGATTGATCCGCTTGTAGCCGTAGATGTCGCCCAGCGAGGCGAGCGGCAGCAACATGATCATCATGGCCAGCTGGTAGGCGTTGATCACCCAGACTGAGCTCGCCGGGCTCGCCTTCAGGTTCTCGGCGATGGTTGGCAGCGCGACATTGGCGATCGAGCTGTCCAATACCGACATCGAGACCGCGATGACCACGGTCACGATCGCCCATAGCCGCCGCGGCCAGGGCAGGCCGTCCTCGAATTCGACGTTTTGGGCCGTTTCCGTCATCTCTGCTTGGCCATCGTGGGCTCTTTATATATGAGTCCGGCATAAGCCATAATCGGGCAAAGCGGCCGGCGTTTATGAGCCCGCGGCGAGGGGAGGGATGAAGGCATGAAAACCCGCATCGGCAAGCGTGGCGGGATAGCGGGTTTGGTGGCATGGCTCGCGCTGGCAAGCCCGGTCGTCGCGGTGGTTTGTGCGCCGCCTGCCTGGGCGCAGGAGCTCCAGACCTGGCGGCACGGCATGCTCGAGGCCAAGAGCGATGCCGGCATATTGATGATGATAACGCGCCACGACTTTGCCAAGAAATACGGCCTCAAGATCGAGATCAGCCAGTTCAAGAGCGACGTTCCCGAGGTTCAGGCGGCCATCGCCGGCGAGCTCGACAGCTTCGAAGGCGGCGTGCCGGTCGGCATCACCGCCGACGCCCACGGCGTCGATATCCGGGTGATCGGTTGCCAATGGCCGGGCCTGCCGCACGGCATCTTCACCAAGGCCGGCGTCACGTCGATCGCCCAACTCAAGGGCAAGACCTTCGCCATCTCCGCGCCCGGCGCCATGCCCGATACGTTGGTGCGCGCCGTGCTGGCGCAAAACCACATATCGCCCAACGACGTGACTTTCGCCAATCTCGGCAGCGACCTCGACCGCTACAAGGCGCTGCAGGCGGGCGTGGTCGATGCCGCGGTGGTGTCGGGTGAATACGCGCCGATCGCGCAGAAGGATGGCCTCAAGCTGCTGGTGCGCGGGCAAGACGCGCTGCCCAATTTCATGCGCATCTGCATCATGGTTCCCGGGACGGTGCTGAATCAGAAACGCGCCCTGGCGGTGGCATTCCTGGCCGCCGAGATGGACGCGTTGCATTATGCGTTGGCGCACAAGGACGAAACCATTGCGCTGACGCAGGAATTGACCGGAACCAAGCCCGACGATCCGCGCCCGGCCTACATCTTCGACCAGGCCAAAAGCGGCGGCGTCGATCCGACCCTGGCGATTCCGATGGGCAAGCTCGACTGGATGCAGCAGCAGATGGTCCAGGCGGGAACCCTGCCGCAACCGATCGATCTGAGTAAATACGTGGCGCCGGATGTCCGCGCCGACGCATTAAAGCTCATCGCCAAATAAATTCCATGCCGCGTTGGCTGATCACCTGCCTGTCGGTCGCGATCTTTCTTTCGGTCTGGGAATTCTTCGGCCGCGACATCAATCCGGTGTTCGGCTCCTATCCGAGCGCGATCCTGGCGGCGTTCTGGGATATGACCCGCTCGGGCGAGCTCCCGGCGGCGCTGGCCCAAAGCCTGCAGCCTTTCGCCGCGGGCTATATGCTGGCGATCGCCATCGGCGTGCCGTTGGGATTGGCAATCGGCCGCTTCCGCACCGTGGAGGCGGCGCTCGGCATTTACGTCACCGCCGGCTATGCCATGCCGCTCGTCGCACTGGTGCCGCTGCTGATGTTGTGGCTTGGCCTCGGTTTCAAGGTCAAGGCGGCGGTGGTGTTGCTGATGTCGGTGTTCCCGATCTGCATCAACACCTGGGCGGGGGTGGTATCCGTGCCCAAGAGCCTGATCGACGTCGGCAAGTCTTTCGTCGCCTCCGACGCCGTCATTCTGCGCCGTATCGTGTTGCCGGCGACCTTGCCTTATATCGTCGTCGGCATCCGCCTGGCGGTGGGGCGCGCCGTGGTTGCCATGGTGATCGCGGAATTCTTCACCGCGATTTCGGGCCTCGGCGCCATCATCATCAACTCGGCCAATAACTTCGACACCGCCAAGATGTTCGTGCCGGTGCTGGTGCTGGTTCTGCTGGCGACCGGCCTCAACGCGCTGATCGGCGTGTTCGAGCGGCGCCTCGCGCCCTGGCAGGCCGAGATCGCCGGACGCGACAATTAGCAAGATTGCGCCGCATCATGCCCTCGGGCATGCTTCGCGCCATGAAAGACGATGCCATGCTCGCCGGAACGGCGCGACCACTTGCCGCTTCGGGAAGCGCCGCGCCCTATTGCATCTTCATCCGCAATCTCGTCCTGGCGGCGCGCATCGGCGTCCACGCGCATGAAAAATCCCGGCCGCCGCGCCTGCGCATCGGCGTCGAGATCGGCATGAAGGGCGAAGCGCCGGGGCGCGACGAAATCGGCGCCGTGTTCAATTACGAGGCCATTGTCGAGGGCATCAAGCGCATCGCGTCGGGCGGGCATATCAATCTGGTCGAAACCTTCGCCGATCGGGTGGCGAAGCTCTGCCTCGCCGACCGGCGCGTCGCGGGCGTGCGCGTCAGCGTCGAAAAGCTCGATGTCTATCCCGAAATGGAAAGCGTCGGCGTGGTTATCGAGCGCCGCCGCTAGAGCCATATCGGCTTGAAGTTCAGGCGCCGGTTTCGATCGCCTGCGCCATGGATATCGCCTGGCGGGTTTCGGCGACGTCATGGACGCGCAGGATCTGCACGCCTTGGCCGAAGGCATGGAGCGCGCCGGCGAGCGAGCCGGGCAGGCGTTCCCCGACCGGCGCTCCGGTCAGCAGGCCGATCACCGATTTGCGCGACACCCCGACCAGCACGCCGCAACCCAAGCCGTGGAACAACGCAAGCCGCGCCAGAATCTCGAAATTATGCGCCGGCCCCTTGCCGAAGCCGATGCCGGGATCGACCACGATGCGCGCCTTGGCCACGCCCGAGACCTCGCAGGCGGCGATCCGGCCGTCGAGATATTCCGCGATCTCGATCGAGGCGAGATCGTAGCGGGGCGCCGTTTGCATGGTTTGCGGCTCGCCTTGCATGTGCATCAACACGACAAACGCCTTGGCCCGCGCCGCCACCGCCGGGCTGCGCGGGTCGCCCGCCAGCGCGGTGATGTCGTTGATGATGCGCGCGCCGGATGCCAGCGCGCCTTCCATGACAACGGCGTGGCGCGTATCGATCGAAACGACCGCTCCGGCTCCGGCGAGCTCCCGCACCACCCGCTCCACCCGCTGCAGCTCTTCCTGCGGCGAGACCGGCGCGGCGCCGGGCCGGGTCGATTCGCCGCCGACATCGATGATGTCGGCTCCGGCGCTCAGCAGCGCGCGGCCCTGTTGGATGGCGCGGACCGGGTCGACGAACGCGCCGCCATCCGAGAAGCTGTCCGGCGTCACGTTCAATATGCCCATGATCGCCGGCCGGTCGAGCGCGAGCCCGGCCCAGGGCGGACGCTTTTCCGCGAGCGATGCCAGCAGTCGGGTGATGCGCGTCTTGACCGGCGCGCTCTGTTTCTCGGCCCAGGAGCGTAGCCGGGGCAGGGTTGCCACCGCGGCCGCAACCTCGCCGCGCCGCCGCGCCAGCAACTCGGCCGCGGCGAAGGCCTTGGCCCCCCCGGCCAGCGGCAGCGCCAGTTCCTGTTCAACCGCCTGGACCGCCAGCTTGCCGGCGAGCAGCCCGAGCGGCCGGAGCCAAAGCTGCGAGCTGGAAGTCTCGGCATCGATCAGGGAGTCGAGTTCGGTCGCGATCGGAATGTTCTGCGGCATGGCGGCGAAAGCGTTGCGGGAAACCTCCCTAGCATATCCACCGCGGCCTTGGCCGGGTTGCGCTTTCCGGACAAAAGCGGGAACGCCGGATTCAGCACGGATATACAGGTCAGAATTAAATATGGTTAATATAGAAACCGCTCAACAGCATGAAAAATCACATTTGTTAATATAAAATGCAGTAGACGCGTCAATTTTTATAGAATATATTCGTCACCTACTCGAATAAATCTTAACCATGACTTGTAATTACTTGCTACACCCCTGTCGATTATTTTGACACTTTCCTTAATACTTGTTAACGGGCGCAAGCCCGCGGTCGAACAAAAACGCTGGTGTCAGGGACGATGGTTGCGAGGACTGCAATGACGAAGTGGCGATTGGCGCTACGCACCGGCGTGGCGCTGGCTGCGTTGCTGGCGTTGAGCCCCGGGGCGTGGAACGGCGCGCGGGCGCAAACGTTGAGCGACACCGTGCGCCTGACGGTCCAAAGCAATCCCAAGATCCTGTCCCTCGAAAACAATCGCCAAGAGGTCGATTCCGAATTGCGGCGCGCGCGCAGCCTCTATTTGCCGCAGATCGACATGCGCTCCTCGCTCGGCCCCGAATACACCGAGAACATCTTCGATGAAGGTTCCAACGGCGGGCACATCCGCCAGGAATTGTCGGCGGTGTTGACGCAAAAGCTCTATGACGGCGGCGCCACCACCGCCGAAGTCGATCATCAGCTCGGCCGCTCGCGTTCCGCCGCCTTCCGCGTGTTCGAGAATTCGCAGTATGTCGGCCTCGACGCGGTCGAAGCGCATCTCGATGTGGTGCGCCTGCGCCGCATCTACGCTCTCTCCAACGACAACGTTCAAGCCCATCAGGGTCTGATCGATCGCATTCAAGCCCGCACCGCCGGCGGCGCCGGCCGCGCCGCCGATCTGGCCCAAGCCCAGAGCCGCCTCGAACAAGCCCAGGCCGAGCGCGACGAGATTCGCGGCGACTTGGCCGATGCCGAGGCGCGTTACCTCACCATCGTCGGCCAGGCCCCGGGCACGCTCGAAGACGCGCCGGTTCCGGTCGGCGTGCTGCCGACCGATGTCGATGCCAGCGTCCGCATCATGCAGGCCGCCAATCCGACGGTGAAAGCCCGCGAAGCCGATATCGATTCCGCCAAGGCGGCGGTCGAATTGGCGGATTCCCGTTTTGACCCGGTCGTCACGATCGAGGCCGGCGGCGATCACAATCACAATGTCGGCGGCGTTCCCGGCCGCGACAACGAAGCGCGCGCGCTGGTCGTGATGCGTTGGAATCTCTACGCCGGCGGCAGCGACATCCATAACCGCGAAGCGGCCTATGCCCAAGTGGCGCAAGCGCGCACCACGCGGCTCGAGGCGCTGATGCAATCCGAGCAGGATTTGCGCAAGGCCTGGGCGAGCTATGACGCGGCCTCGCGTCAGGTGCCGCTGTTGACGAGCGCGGTGCAGCACGACGGGGAAGTCAAATCGGCCTATGACCAGCAGTTCCAGATGAGCACGCGCAGCCTGCTCGATCTGCTCGACGCGCAAAGCGAGCTGTTCCGGGCCCAGATCAAGATGGTCACGGCGCAGGAACAGGCGGTGTACTCGTCCTACAAGATACTGGCGGTCGAAGGCCAGATGCTCCAGGCGCTTAACGTGCCTGCGCCGCTCGAAGCCGATCCCACCACACCGGCCCGGCGTCCGGAGCGCCCGCAATCTTAGCGCCCTGGCGCAGAAGGGGCGGTAGTCTCACATGACCATCGACAGCGAAGACGCCGAAATCACCCGGCCCGGGATTGTTCGGGGCAAGCGCGCAGGCAAACGCGCGTCCGCGCCGCGATCGGTCGACGATCCTCTGCTGGGATCGCTCGCCATACTGAGCGGCCTGTTGGAACGGCCGATGTCGCCCGAGGCGTTGCGTTCCGGATTGCCGGCGATGGATGGGCGGATTTCGCCCGAGCTGGCGCTTCGCGCCGCCGCGCGCGCCGGAATATCCGCGGCGTGGCGCGAAGTGACGCTCGATGCGATCCCGCATGCCAATCTGCCCTGTATCCTGCTTTTGAACGACGGCGGCGCTTGCGTGCTGGCGGCGGTGGAGATGGGCGAAGCCGAGATCATCCTGCCGGGCACGCGCGGCGAGCCGGTCCGGCTGCCTTTGCCCGAACTCGAATCCTTCTATATCGGCCGCTGCCTGATCGCCCGGGCGGAATACCACTTCGATGCCCGCACCGAGGACATCGTGCCGCCGTCGCGCGAATCCTGGTTCTGGGGCACGCTGCGCCAATTCTGGCGGATTTACGCCCATGCCGTGGTGGCTTCGGTCGTCATCAACCTGTTCACCCTCGCCAGCCCGCTCTTCGTCATGAACGTCTATGACCGCGTCGTGCCCAACAACGCGGTCGAGACCATGTGGGTGCTGGCGAGCGGCGTGTTCGTGGTCTTCGTCTTCGATTTCATCCTGCGCACCGCGCGCAGCTATTTCGTCGATTCCGCCGGCAAGAACGCCGATGTCGTGCTGGCCAGCCGCATCTTCGCCCATGTCCTGGGCATCCGCTTCGACGCGCGGCCGGGCTCGGTCGGCGCGCTCGCCGCCAATCTGCGCGAGTATGAGAATCTCCGCGAGTTGGTGACCAGCGCGACGCTGGTGGCGCTCGCCGATCTTCCCTTCGCCGCGCTGTTCATCCTGGTCATCGCCTTGGTGGCGGGGCCGGAGGTGGCGCTGGTGCCGCTCTTGGCCGTGCCGGTGCTGTTGGGCGTGGGATTCCTGCTCCAGGTCTCGCTGCGCGAGATCATGACCCGCACCATGCGCGAGGGCTTCCAGAAGCACGCCATCCTGGTCGAATCGCTCGAAGGCCTCGACACCATCAAGATCGCCGGCGCCGAAGGCCGCGCCCAGCGGCTGTGGGAACGCTTTGTCGGCGCGACCTCGCGCACGGCGATGAAGGCGCGCTTCCTCTCCACCCTCGGCATCAACACCTCGTTTTTCGTGCAGAATTTGGTGAGCGTGCTGGTGGTGGTGGTCGGCGTGTTCAAGATCGCGTCCGGCGATCTCACCACCGGCGCGCTGATCGCGTCCTCGCTTTTGGCCGCGCGCGCGATGTCGCCGCTCTCCCAGGTCGCGTCGCTGCTGGTCAAAATCCATCAATCGACCATCTCGCTCGCCTCGCTCAACAAGGTGATGCACCTGCCGCTCGAACGGCCGGTGGGCAAGACCTTCCTGTCGCGTCCGGAGCTGCGCGGCGAAATCGAATTCCGCAACGTCGCCTTCGCCTATCCCGGCCATCCCCACGCGGCGTTGAACGGCGTGTCGTTCCGGATATCTCCGGGCGAGCGGGTCGGCATCATCGGCCGCATCGGCTCGGGCAAGAGCACGCTGGCGCGGCTCATTGCCGGCCTTTATCAGCCCACGTCGGGCGCGATCCTGCTCGACGGCACCGATTTGAGGCAGATCGATCCGACCGATCTGCGGCGTAATTTGGGCTATGTGCCGCAGGACGCGTTCCTGTTCTTCGGTTCGGTCAAGGACAACATCGCGCTGTCGGCGCCCCATGCCGATCACCGCGCCATCCTCAAGGCGGCGACCATCGCCGGCGTCGACGATTTCGTGAAGCGCCATCCCGACGGTTTCGACATGGCCGTCGGCGAGCATGGCCGGTTCCTTTCGGGGGGCCAGCGGGAAGCCGTGACCATCGCCCGCGCGCTGCTGTTCGATCCTCCGATCCTGGTCATGGACGAGCCGACCGGCGCCATGGACAACTCGGCCGAAAACCGGCTGCGCGAGCGGCTCGAGCCGGTGCTCGCGCGCAAGACCCTGTTGCTCATCACCCATCGCAGCTCGATGCTCGCGAGCGTCGACCGGCTGATCGTCGTCGACGGCGGCCGAATCGTCGCCGATGGGCCCAAGGACAAGGTGCTGGAGAAGCTCGCCGCCGGCAATCTGCGCGTCGCATCCACCGGGGGCCCGGCATGAGCCGCCCCGCCGTCAGCCTGGCGCCGGGTCATCGCGACGTCCTGAGCGGCGAAGTCAGTCGCTTCGCCTATCTGCTGACGGTGTGCGTCGTGGGATTCAGCGTGCTGTTCCTGATCTGGGCGAATTTCGCCACCCTGGACGAGGTCACGCGCGGCGAGGCGCGGGTGGTTCCCTCGCAGAAGGTGCAAGTGATCCAGAACCTCGAAGGCGGCATCTTGAGCGAGATGCTGGTGCACGAAGGCCAGGTGGTCCAGGCCAACGACGTCATCCTGCGGATATCCAACACCAACGCCCAGGCGGCTTATCGCGACAGCCATACGCAAGCCCTCACGCTCAAGGCGATGATGGCGCGGCTCGATGCCGAGGCCCAAGGCAAGGATCCGGTTTTCCCGGCCGACGTGCAGCAGGAAGCGCCGCAGATCGTCGCCGGCGAGCAAGCGCTCTACGAGAACCAGATCGCGCAATACAAAAGCGCGGTCGGCGTGCTCAACGATCAGTTGACCCAGCGCCAGCAGGAAATCGCCGAATTGAAGACGCGCGATGAAGCGCTGTCCCGCTCGCTCGGCCTGGCCAAGCAGCAACGCGATATCGTCGCGCCCCTGGTGCAATCGGGCGCGGCGGCCAAGCTCGATCTGGTCAAGGACGAGCAGATGGTGAGCGATCTCGAAGGCCAGCTCGCCGAGGTGCGGGTGAGCCTGCCGCGCGTCGAGGCGGCGCGCGACGAAGCGGCCCGGCGCATGCAGGAAAAGACCGCGGCTTTCCAGTCCGACGCCCGCGCCGAGCTCAACAAGCACAGCGCCGAATTGAACGCGCTCTCCGAGAAAACCGTCGCCGAGCGCGACCGCGTCGACCGCACCGAGGTGCGCTCGCCGGTGCGCGGCATCGTCAAGGAGATCAAGGTCAACACCATCGGCGCGGTGATCAGTCCCGGCCAAGACCTGGTCGAGATCGTGCCGCTGGAAGATACGCTTCTGGTCGAGGCCAAGGTCAGGCCCGCCGATATCGCTTTCCTCCGCCCGGGCCAGCAGGCCACGGTCAAGATCACCGCCTATGACTTTTCGATCTATGGCGGGCTCAAGGCCACGCTCGAGCAGATCAGCGCCGACAGCATCAAGGAAGACGGGCCGCGCGGCGAGACCTTCTTCCGTGTCACGCTCCGCACCGACAAGAATTATCTCGGCGATGCCGCGCATCCGCTGCCGATCATGCCCGGCATGACCGCTTCGGCCGAGATCCTGACCGGCCACAAGACGGTGCTGGCCTATCTGATGAAGCCCATACTCAAGGCCCGGGAACGCGCGCTGACCGAGCGTTAGGTACGCAGCACAGGACGCGGAGCGGCCGTCGTGCGAAGCCAAATTGGACCCCGCGTTAACGATTCACTAACCACGGGCGGCCGATGATCCGGGCATGGCGCACCCCCTGGATCTCCTCCATCTCGGCATCGGCGGCGAAGCGGCGCTGGCGGTCTATATCTTCCCGCTGGTGCTGGCGGGGATCAGTGATTTCCGCACCCTGCGCATTCCCAATTATCTCACCATCGCCTTGGCGGCGGCGTTTCCGCTCGCGGCGCTGGCCGCCGGCCAGCATGTGGATTGGCTTTCGCATATCGAGGCCGGGCTTCTCGTCTTCGCCGGCGGCGCGGTGCTGTTCGCTTTCGGCACCATGGGCGGCGGCGACGTCAAGTTGCTGGCGGCGACGGCGCTGTGGGCCGGGCTCGGCCAGGTGATGCCGCTTTTGGCGATGGTGGCGATCGTCGGCGGGGTCTTCGCGCTCGTCATGCTGGCGTTGCGCCATCCGTTGGCGCAGACCGCGATTTTGGCGAGTTTGCGCAGGATTCCCGACTTCGCGCAAAAGCGGATGCCGATCCCCTACGGCATTCCCATCGCGATCGCAGGATTGCTGATGGCGCCGATGCTGCCGGTTTTCGGCTGAGAAATCTTCCTAGGTCTGGTTCTCGTCGGTGACGAGCAAGTGATGGGTCGGCGGATAGAACAGCGTCAGCCCGCTCTCGAAGGTGCAATAGGCAAAGCCCGAAACGTCATGCCCCGAGGCGGTGACATGCGCGTCCAGGATGCCCTGGGATGCGACAGGCTCGCTGGTCACCACGGAAATCTCCTGGCCGGAATGGTCGAGAATGACCACCTCGTTGCGCGCATCGGGGATCAGGTCTTCGAGCGCCAGCGTCAAGACGGGCGCCTGCGCCGGACTATCCGCATGGGGCGCGGCTTCCTCGCCGAGCGGGATCGGTATGTCGCCGGCCGGATTGCCGGTAGGGCGGGGGCTCATCGCTTAGGCTCCAAGGGGGCTCCAGATTAATATCGCCATGCTCGCACGCCGATATTAACCATCCAAAAGGATTTGTAGTTAAAACTATACACCGCCTTGTGATTATTTTCGGCCCCGGCTAAGGGGCGGCGGGACCCATGACGGAAAGATCGGACACGGAACGGGCAAAGCCGCCGCCGGGGGCGGAATGGGAGCAGCGCATCCTGCAGCTTGCCGGGCGGCGTTATTCGCTTCGGCTTGAAGCCTGTTACTGGCAGGCGCTCGAGGCCATATCCCGCCGCCGCCGCCAGCGCCTCAACCGCCTGGTCGCCGAGATGGCGCAGAGCCGCGCCCCGGGCGTCAATCTGGCCTCCGCCTTGCGCGTCTTGTGCGTCGAGGAACTCGGCCGCGCCGACCTCGCGCGCCAGCTCGCGGCCGAGCGCACCAGCGTGCTGGCGTTGGTGCAATCCGCGCCCGCGCCGGCGCTGCTGCTCGATGCCGGCCAGCGCATCATCGCCGTCAATCTCGCCTTCGCCCAATGGGTCGGCATGGATCGGGACCGCCTTCTGGGCGAGCCGGCGTTGCGCCATTTCCGTTTCCGCGCCGAGCCGCAATTCGCGGTGCTGTGGGCGGGGCTGGGACGCGAATGGACCGAACCGCATGCCGCGCGCATCGTCAATATCGAGCCGGGCCGCGTGCTGGCGTCCAATGTCAGGCTGGTCCCGGTCATCGCCGGCCGCGGGCGGCCGCTTTGCCTGGCCTGGGTTTTGAAATAATTCGTTAACCATGCTTTCCGGCGGCGGCTTATCCCGGCCTTAGCCGAAGCTTAAATCTGTCCTCTTAGAGTTTCCCTCGTCGAATTCACGATGAGGTGAGACGTGCCGCATTTCCGCTGGAAACCGGTGGAGTTGCTGATCGCCACGCTGCTGCTCGCGAGCCGGCCCGGACCCGTCCCGGCCGAGGAAATCGCGGCGCCGCCGCCGCTGTTCGGCAAGCACGAGATCCATTACTCCAACCTTGCCCAATTCACGCGCTGGACCGATCTGCTCGCGCGCTGGAATGCGGAGCGCGAGGACGCCGCCGAATCCTGCATCGCGGCCGATTCCGCTACGACGCCCTGCGCGCCGCCGGAATGGATCGATCTGGTCGAGCGCCTGCGCGGCCTGCCGTTGCGCCGTCAGCTCGAGGCGGCCAACGATGCGATCAATGCGCATCCCTATGTCTCGGCCGCGCAGAACTGGGGCGATCCGGCGCATTGGGAGACGCCGTTCGAATTCATGCGCAAGAACGGCCAGTGCCAGGATTACGCCATCGCCAAGTTCCTGCTGTTACGCGAGCTCGGCGTGCCCAACGACCGCATGCGCTTGGTGGTGGTGCGCGATGTGCGCCGCCAGGTCGATCACGCCGTGCTGGTGGTGTCGGCCGATGGCCGGGAATTGCTGCTCGACAACCTGATCGACGGCGTCGTGCCGGCATCGGCGGCGGCCGATTACCGGGCCTATTACTCGATCAATGAGACCGGCTGGTGGCTCTCTTTGCCCAATCCGCTCATGCCCGAAGGCCCGGTCGCCCAAGTCGCCAGCCGTTAATAAAGCCGTCAAAGCGGCTTACATTTCTTCTTTTCCGATTGTTAGCAACGGACTACAGATCAGATTACAAAACTGTCACGGCGCGGCTTCCGGGCCGAATCAACTTGCCTAATAAGGTCTGAATCTGTAGCCTGAAAATGGCAGATGGCTGCGGATTTTTAACCAAATCCACGGCGCCGGCCGGCGGTTAGACCGGTAGGCGGACGCGGCAAAAGCCGCGTATCATTTCCCGGGCTGGCCCATAACATGGAAAGCCGGTCCGTTTCGGGTGCGATGCTTCAAGAAGAAGGCAAAGCACCGCCGAACCAACCATTCGGTAGCGGGGGGCATTTGGCCGCTGGACTGCGCAGGTTGGGGGGACGGATGTTTCCCGAGCGTCAGCTGTTGCTGAAGAGCTCGCGCGGCGTTCGATCGCTCCGATTCCCGGGCTGGTTACAAGCGATGGTTGTCGTCGCCTGCTTTGCCACGCTTGCGAGCGCCGGTTTCCTCTCCGCGCAATATGTCGCGTTGCATCGCACGCTCGATCAGATCGCCGGCGTCGACAATTCCTCGCTCCTGTCCCTCAATTCCGATACGCCCGATGCCGCGCGCGCCATCGCCAACGGCACGGCGATGGCCGATCTGAACCGTCATCTCGCGTCGCTCAACGATCAATACGCCGCGCTCGAGCAGCAGCACGACGCCGACCAGGACAAGATATCCGCGTTGGCGGCTCAGGTGGCATCGCTCAACGACGCCGTGGCCAAGGCGAATAGCGGCCAAGCGGTCAACGATTTGACCGCGACGCTGAACGCCACGCGCGTCGAGCTGCAACGCTCCGAGGCGCAACGCGCCGATCAGGCCAATCGCATGCGCCAGCTCGAAGCCGACGCGCAGACCGCGAAGCTGCGCAACGATCAGATGAAGGCCCAGATGGCGGCCAAGGATCAACAGCTCCAGCAGGTGACGCTCGAGCGCGATCGTTTCCGCGCCATGCTCAACGACAAGTCGGGCAAGGTCGCGCCGGTCCTCATCCCGCCGCCCGGCAACGCGCCCAGCAATGTGCAAGGCTCGAACATGGTGCCGCCGGTCGACGACGAGCAGACGGACGCGCTGGTCGACAATCCGGTGCCGCCGTCCGTGGTCGACAATCGCGTCTCCGCTCCGGCCGGCGGCGATAACGGCACAAGCCGCATGACGAGCCGATTGGAACTTCTGCTCGCTTCCACCGGTGTCGATGTCGAGCAGCTCTTGAACCGCATCGGCCCCGTCGTCACCCAGGCCTCGTCGCAAGGCGGTCCCTTCGTCGCCCTCAACAGCCCGACCGGCATCGCGTTGCAGGATCAGCAGCGCCAAGCCCAGCTGGAAAAGCTGCTCAAGACGTTGCCGCTCACCGCGCCGCTGGTGAACTACGGGATCGGCAGCGGCTTCGGTCCGCGCCGCGATCCGTTCAACGGCCGCGAGGCGTTCCACACCGGGCTCGATCTCGAAGCGCCCTATCGCACGCCGGTCTACAGCACCGCGCCCGGCACGGTGGCATTTACCGGCGTCAAGGAAGGCTATGGCCGCACCGTCGATATCAATCACGGCAACGGCATCGTGACCCGCTTCGCTCACCTCCATCGCATTCTAGTGGCGCGTGGGCAGCATATTGGTGCACACTTCGAGATAGGCGAACTCGGGAGCACCGGGCGCAGCACGGGGCCGCACCTGCACTACGAAGTCATCGTCGACGGCAGGCCGCTGGATCCCGCGAAATTCTTGGAGGCGGGCAAAAATGTGGTTCAAACAAGATCACAGTAAGCATGGCGCTTCGAGCCATGGCGGCAACGGCAAAAGCCGCGGCGGCGTGCCCTCGATCCTCAGCGCAGGCTTCAAATCCGAAGGCGACATCGTCAGCGACGGCGAGGTTCACATCCTCGGCACGCATTCGGGCAATCTCGTCGTGCACAAGCTGACGCTCGGCGAAGGCGGCTCGATCACCGGCACGGTCGAGGCCGAGAGCGCGCTGATCAACGGCAATCTCTCCGGCCGGTTGACCGCGGTGTCGGTCGCGCTAGGGCCGACCGCATCGGTCACCGCCGATATCGTCTATGTCTCGATGAAGATGGAACCCGGCGCGGTCTACGAAGGCTACAGCCGCCGTGTCGAGAGCATCGAGAGCTTTTCGGCCGACGGCATGAAGCTGTCGCCGCCGCAGCGCCAGCAGCTCGAGAAGATGCGCGGCAGCCATGAAGGCGTGGCCGGCAGCGCCGACTAGCCGGCTGCGCGCGCCAGCGCGGCCTTGAAGGTTTCCTTATCGACGTTTCCGCCCGAGGCTATGACCGCGACGGTCTTGCCGCGCCATTCGTGTTTGCGCGCCAGCACCGCGGCCAGCGCCACGGCGCCGCCCGGCTCCAGCACCAGCTTGTAATCGGCGAACGCCATCGCCATGGCGCGGCAGGTTTGATCGTCGCTGGCGGTTTGGCCGCCGTCCACCAGACGCCGCGCGATGGCGAAGGGAATGACGCCGGGCGAAGGCGCCAGCAGGCAATCGCAGATCGAGCGCGCGGCCGGATCGTTGGCGAGAATCCGGCCGGCTTCGAGCGAGCGGCGCATGTCGTCCACGGTTTCCGGTTCGGCGGCATAGACCGCCGTTCCCGGGCTTGTCCCTTTGACCGCGAGCGCCACCCCCGCGACCAGCCCGCCGCCGCTGCACGGCGCCAGCACGGCGTCGAGACGCAGCCCCATCGCGCGCGCCTGTTGCGCCAATTCGAGCCCGGCCGTGCCCTGTCCGGCGATCACGCGCGCGTCGTCATAGGGCGGAATCAACGCGGCTCCGCGCTCGGATGACAGGCGTCCGGCAATCGCCTCGCGGCTTTCCTTGTAGCGGTCGTAAAACACCAATTCGGCGCCGTAAGCCCTGGTATTGGCGGCCTTGATCGCCGGCGCGTCCGCCGGCATGACGATGATGGCGGGCAGGCCCAGCAATTGCGCCGCCGCCGCCACGCCCTGGGCGTGATTGCCCGAGGAATAGGCCACCACGCCGCGCTGGCGCGCGTCCTTGCCGAGCGACAACAGCGCGTTCAAGGCGCCGCGGAACTTGAAGGAGCCGGTGCGTTGCAGGCTTTCCGCCTTGATCAGAAGATTGAATCCCAGCCGCGCATCCACATCGGGCGAAGACAAAAGCGGCGTCGTCACGATGTAAGGCGCGATCCGCGCCGCAGCCTCCGCGATTTCGGCGGCCCCGGGCGGCGCCGGGGTCTTATCCTCGGGCATCAGAGCCCCAATAACGCCGGCAGACCGGCGAGCGATTGGATCTCGGCGGCGGGGGAGGCGGGCAGGCGCTCGGGCTTGGCGGAGGATCGGTTGACCCAGGCCACCTTGAATCCATACAGCGCCCCGCCCGCCGCGTCCCAGGCATTGGACGAGACGAAGCATATTTTCTCCGGGGCCAAGCCGAGGCGCTTGGTCACGAGCGCGTAAACGCTGGGATGCGGCTTGTAGATGCCGCAATCCTCGACCGAAATCACGTGTTCGAGGAGATCGCCGATGCCGGCCGACTTGACCGCGGCCGCGAGCATCATGGGCGAGCCATTGGACAGGATGGCGGCGGGCCGGCCGGCGCGCTTCAAGGCTTCGAGCGTGGCCTTGGCGTCGGGATAGGCCGACAGCACGAGATAAAGCTCCATCAGCCGCGTCCGCAGACCGGCGTCTTCCACGCCGAGCGTTTCCATGGCGTAGTCGAGCGCCTCGCCGGTCACCTGCCAGAAATCCGCGTGGCGGCCCATCAGGCTCCTGAGCCAGGAATATTCGAGCTGCTTGGTGCGCCAAAGCGCGGCGAGAGGATCGGCCTTGGGCCCCAGCGCGTCGCGGCATCGCCTGGCCGCCGAAGTCACGTCCAGCAGCGTGCCATAGGCGTCGAACACGCAGGCCGAAGTCGATGACAGGGCCGGATGCGCCATGCGCGGCTCAGCGCTTCAGGTCGCTGGCGAGGGTGAAGGCCAAGTTGGTCTGGCCCAGCCGCAGGCGGTAGATCTGCAAATTCTCGAGCACGCGCTGCACGTAGTTCCGCGTCTCATCGATGGGTATCGATTCCACCCAGTCGATCACGTCGACATTGGACGAGCGCGGATCGCCGTATTCGCGGATCCATTCATTCACCCTCGCCGGGCCGGCGTTGTAGGCGGCGACCGCCAGGACATAGGAGCCGGAAAAATCGCTGAGCAACCCGTCGATATAGGCCCGACCAAGCGTCACGTTGTAGAGCTTGTCGGTGGTCAGTTTCTTCTTCGAAAAGGGGATGTGCAGCAGCTTGGCGACCAGGCTCGCGGTCTTGGGCATGAGCTGCATCAGCCCGCGCGCCCCGGCATGGCTCACCGCGGCGTGGTCGAAGGCGCTCTCCTGCCGCGTCATGGCGAGCAGCAGCGGGGTTTCGACCGTGTCCTCCTTTTTCGTCTGGGGCAGATCGGGGATCGGATAGCCCTCGGCGATGAGGTTGACCCCGGCATAGCCGGCGCGCTTGGCCGCGGCCACGGCCAGGTCGGGACGGCCGATATCGATCGCCAGCCGCGTCACCAGCACGAAATCCGCCGGGGTCGAGACCGTTTCCGAAAGCTGCCGCAGAAAAGGCCGCACCGTCTCCTCCGCGTCGGCCTCGCCCAGATCGCGTGTCACCCGCACCAACTCGCGCTGCTCGAAGGCCGCGATCTCTTCCGGCTTGGGCTTGGGCTCGTCGAGAACCGAGGCGGGCGCCGCGCCGCGCGCCTCGGCGGCAAGCTGGCCGTAATAGGTCGTCACCTTGCCGGCGGCGATGTCATACCATTTGGCGGCGAGATCGGTTTTGCCCATGGCCTCGGCCGCGCGTCCCGCCCAATAGGCGCCGCGCGATAGGCTGATCGGTAACTTCATCTCGTTGTAGAGCCGGACGAAATGGTCGTAGGCGATCTCGGGCTTGTTGAGAGAGCGTAGCGCGATCCAGCCCGAAAGGAATTCAAGTTCGGCGAAGGCCGGTCCGGTGGTGGCTTCGTGATGTTCGGCCAGGCGCAACGCCACGTCGGGCTGGTTGTCGGCCAGCGCGCGGCGCGCCACGTATTCCCGTTCGACCGCCCATTGGGTCGCGTGGTCGGGATCGGACGGCGCGGAATCGAGCAGCGCGATGGCGTCGTTGTCCATGAATTTGCGCCGGCTCCAGCGCACCAGGTCGAAGAGCAGGCCGGTGTCGTTGCGCAGATTGGGCGGCAGCTTGGCCGCCATCTGGCTGGCGTTGGATTTCAAGGCCTCCAGCGCCATGCGCGTTTCGGCCACCGCGCGTGGGCCGCTGGCCACCAGCGGCAACATGCGCTTGGCCGCCGCCGTCTGGCCGTCCCACAGCAGGCGGCTGAGCCGCTGCTCGTCGTCCACGGGGCGCAGCACGCCGCGAAAACGCTGCAACATCGATTTCTCGTCGAAGGGATTGAGGTTGCCGCCGATCCAGATCTCGCGGATGCGCGCTTGGCCCTGGTCGGCGTTGCCGGCGGCGATCATGAGTTCGGCCGCGCGCAGCTTGCCGTTGAAGCTCACCGGCGGGTGATTGGCGAACCAGGCGGTTATGTCGGCATCGCCGACGCCGGACATCGCCTCTTCGGCGCGCTCTTCCAGCATCGTCTGGCTCGGCCAGTCGGGGTGGTCGGTCATGAACTGGGTGATGTCGAAGAAGCTCGCGCCGCTGCCGCCGCGCGTCAGCGAAAGCCACTTGAGCGCCTGGGCGGGGAGCTGGTCCTGCGCCTTGTCGGCCTGGACCCAGGCCGCCCTCATGTCGCCCCGCTCGGCGGCGGCGAAGGCCGCCTGGTAAAGCTTGCGGTCGCCGTCGGACAGCGCCGCCGCGCCCGCATGCCGCGACGGGCCGAGCAAGGCGAAAAACAGGATGAAAAGACCGACGATGAACGACTTCACCAACGCAACACTCCCCCGGCCCCCGTCTTCCCTCTGCGAGGCGCAATCCCTAGTTTAACGGCCGAAGCGGCCGCTGTCAGGCGAATGGTTGCGGTCGGCGCCGCTGGGGGTCTATTTTGAGGCCCAGGGGCCGGTTTGGATCGGACTGGGCCGGGCCCTGGAGGTCAAAATGTTCAAGGGTTCCTTGGTCGCGCTCATCACGCCCTTCCGCAACGGCGCGGTGGACGAGAAGGCGTTCCAGAGCTTCGTCGACTGGCAGATCGGCCAGGGCACGCAAGGCGTGGTGCCGTGCGGCACCACCGGCGAGTCTCCGACCTTGAGCCATGCCGAACACAAGCGCGTGGTCGAGCTGTGCGTCGAGGCGGCGAAAGGCCGCGTGCCCGTGGTCGCGGGCACTGGCTCCAACTGCACCGCCGAGGCGATCGAGTTGACGGCTCACGCCAAGCAGGCCGGCGCCGACGCGGCGCTGATCGTCACGCCTTATTACAACAAGCCAACCCAGGAAGGGTTGTATCAGCACTACAAGGCGATCAACGACGCGGTCGACCTGCCGTTCCTGATCTACAACATCCCGGGCCGTTGCGTCGTCGACATGAGCGTCGCCACCATGGCGCGGTTGGCCAAGCTGCCCCGCGTGATCGGGGTCAAGGACGCGACCAACGATTTGGCGCGACCGTTGAAGACGCGCGCGGTGATGGGCAAGGATTTCTGCATGCTGTCGGGCGAGGACGCGACCGCGCTGGCCTTCCTGGCGCAGGGCGGCGATGGCTGCATTTCGGTCACCGCCAATGTGGCGCCGCGCGCCTGCGCGGAAATGCACGCGGCCTGGCAGAAGGGCGACGCCAAGCACGCGATCGAGATCAACAACCGGCTCGGCGCCCTCCACGAGGCGTTGTTCGTCGAAACCAGCCCGGCGCCGGTCAAATACGCGGCGTCGCTGTTGGACAAATCCACGCCCGAGGTGCGCTTGCCCTTGGTCGCGGCGAGCGCCGAGGCCCAGGCCCGGGTCAAAAGCGCGATGCGCTCCGCCGGTCTGCTGAACTAGGGCTTCCATGGCGCTCCGCGGCGACGAGCGATACGTCGCGCAAAACCGCCGCGCGCGGCACGACTACCTGATCGAGAACACGCTCGAGGCCGGCATGATGCTGACCGGCACCGAGGTCAAGGTGCTGCGCAAGGGCCTGGCCTCGATCGCCGAGGCCTATGCCACCGAGAAGGACGGCAAGATCTATCTCTTGAATTCGCATTTCCCGATCTATGCCTCGGCGCGGGTCAATCACGAGCCGCGCCGGCCGCGCCTGTTGCTGCTGCACAATCGCGAGATCGACAAACTCCTGGGCGCGGTGAAGCGCGACGGCGTCACGCTCATTCCGCTGGCGATCTATTTCAACGAACGCGGCAAGGCCAAGCTGCAATTGGGCCTGGCCAAGGGGAAGCGCAAGGCCGACAAGCGCCAGGCCGAGAAGGAGCGCGACTGGCAGCGCGACCGGGCCCGGCTGATGCGCGACAAGGGCTAGGCGAGGCGCTTTTTCAATTCCCCGAACATGGCTTCGAACATGGCTTCCGTCAGCCGGCCGGTGTTGGTGTTGAGCCGCGAGCAGTGATAGCTGTCGGCGAGCCACGGCGCGGATCCAATCGCGTGCAGCGCGCCGTGGCGGAAGGGGAAATCCCCCTTGCGCTGCCGCAAGGCCGAGAGCGCGGCGTTGTGCGCGATCTGGCCCAGCGCCAATATCGCCCTCAATCTCGGCATGGACGCGATTTCGGCCGCGAGAAAGCCGCCGCAGGATTTGATCTCGCCCGGCTCGGGCTTGTTCTCGGGCGGCACGCAGCGCACCGCGTTGGTGACGCGGCAGTCGATCAGCGAAAATCCGTCATCGGCGCGTTCGGCGTATTCGCCCCGGGCGAAACCGAACTTCTTCAGCGTCGTATAAAGCAGATCGCCGGCGTAATCGCCGGTGAAGGGACGGCCGGTGCGGTTGGCGCCCCTCAAGCCCGGCGCTAGTCCGACGATCAGCAGCCGCGCCGAAACTTCGCCGAAAGACGGCACCGGTGCGTTGAACCAATCGGGGTTCGCCTGGCGCTGCTTGGCGCGGAACGCGGCGAGGCGCGGGCAGAGCGGGCAGTCGCGTCCCGGCTCCGTCCTCCCCCCGGAAGCGGTCACGCGTTGCTGTCGCTCATCACCGGAGCGCGCACCGCGTCGTCGCGGTGGTGGCGCATGATCTGCGGCGCCAAATCTTGAAGCTCGACGAACACGTCGGCCTGGCGGCGCAACTCGTCCGCGATCATCGGCGGGGCCGAGCGGATGGTCGACACCACGGTGACGCGCACACCCTTCTTCTGCACCGCTTCGACCAGGCGGCGGAAATCGCCGTCGCCCGAGAACAGCACGATATGGTCGAGGAACTGCGCCATCTCCATCACGTCGATGGCGAGCTCGATGTCCATGTTCCCCTTCACCTTCCGCCGCCCCATGGCGTCGGTGAATTCCTTGGTCGGCTTGGTGACCATGGTATAGCCGTTGTAGTCGAGCCAATCGACCAGCGGCCGCAAGGGCGAATAATCCTGTTCCTCGATCAATGCGGTATAATAGAAGGCGCGTATCAGCCGGCCCTTTTCGCCGAACAGTTCCAGGAGCCGCTTGTAGTCGATATCGAACCCCAAGGAACGAGCGGCGGCGTGAAGATTGGCGCCGTCAATGAACAATGCAATTCTTTCTTCGGGATAAAATGTCATGTGCAAACTCCATCAATGTCCAAAACATGCCGGGTACTTATCCGGCGGGCTGATTTGACTTCCTCGCGCGCTCCGCGTCAATACGCGATGCGGGAGAATTGACGTGATCTTAATCGCCTTTGGCGCGAATCAACCCAGTGCCCTGGGACCGCCCCGGCTGACGATCGAAGCCGCGATGGCTAATCTCGATCAAGAAGCCGGCAAAATTATGGCACGTTCCCGATTCTACCGCTCGGCTCCCGTCCCGATTTCTGCGCAACCCTGGTATGTGAACGCGATAGTTTCAATCGAAACGCAGCTTCAACCTGAATTATTGTTAAACTTGTTGCATGGCATCGAGACACATTTGGGCCGCGTGCGGCGCGAAAAAAACGAGGCGCGGGTGATCGACCTCGATTTGCTCGATTATAATGGTTTCATCCGCGACCGGCCGCCCATCCTGCCGCATCCGCGGATGCATGAGCGCGCTTTCGTGCTGCTGCCGCTGGCCGAGATCGCGCCCGGCTGGAAACATCCCATTCTCGGCCTTACGGCCGGGCAATTGATCGCGCGTCTGCCGCCGGGCCAGACCGCCCAGTTGATCGAGGGACCGGTCGAGGACAGGTGACAGGCCTATCTTCGCGCGCTATGGATCAACCATGAGCCAAGGCAAGCGGGAGCGGCTGCGCGACATCATCGCCCGGGAATCGCTGCTCACCGGCGACAACTTCACCCTCGCCTCGGGCAAGAGCAGCGGCTACTTCTTCGACATGAAGAAGACCATGTTCCATCCCGAAGGGGCGTCGCTGACCGCCGATCTGATCTTCGAGGCGATCAAGGACGACAAGGACGTGGCCTATATCGGCGGGCTCGAAATGGGCGCGGTGCCGGTGATCGCGGGCGTGTGCCTGCGCAGCTGGCCGGAACGGCCGATCTCGGGCTTTTTCGTGCGCAAACAGGTCAAGGATCACGGCACGGCCAAGCTGATCGACGGCAGGCTGGAGCCGGGCAGCCGCGTCATACTCCTTGAAGATGTAACGACAACGGGCGGCTCGGTGATGAAGGCGGTGGAGGCCGTCCGCTCCCAGGGCTGCAATGTGAAGAAGATCGTCACCATCGTCGACCGGCTGGAAGGCGCGCGCGCCAACCTCAAGAAGGAAGGGCTGGAGCTGGTCGCGCTCTATACCCGCGACGATTTCGCGCCCAAGAAGTAGCCCACGGTAATCTATTGTTAACCATGCCGGCGCTTGCCGGCTCGCCCACGCGCCCGACCCTCACCCGATATTAAGGAAATAGCCGCTTAATGGCGGGGCTAGCCCGTTTTTGGGGGCCCGTTTTCAGGGGCGCGCGATCCGCATGCGTATTTCGGTTTTCGGCATGGGCTATGTCGGCACGGTTTCGGCCGCGTGTTTCGCCGAGCTCGGCCACGACGTCACCGGCGTCGACGTCAATCCGCGCAAGGTGGAGATGCTCAATCGCGGTCTATCGCCGGTGGTGGAAGAGGGGATCGACGAAGCGGTCCAGGCCGGGGTCAAGGCCGGCCGTTTGCGCGCGACCTCCGACGCCGACGGCGCGGTGCTGCAAAGCGACATCTCGCTCATTTCCGTCGGCACGCCGATGAACCGCAACGGCGCATCCGATCTCTCGGCGCTCGACGCGGTGGTCGGCCATATCGGCCGCGCGCTCCGGCACAAGAACGGGCCGCACACCGTGGTGCTGCGCTCGACCGTGCCGCCCGGCACCACCGAAACCCGCGTCCTGCCCGCGCTCCACGCGCAATCGGGCCGCGAGGGCGACAGCGGCCTGTCGGTCGCCTTCAATCCCGAATTTCTGCGCGAAGGCTGCTCGGTCAAGGATTTCCGCAATCCCCCCTTCACCATCGCCGGCAGCCCGAGCGAGGCCGGATACCGCGCGGTCGAGGAGCTTTATCGCGGGATTGCCGCGCCGTTCATCCGCACCACCACCGCCATCGCCGAATCCGTGAAGTGCCTGTCCAATGCCTTCCATGCGGTCAAGATCACCTTCGCCAACGAGGCCGGCGTGCTGCTGAAGAGCCTGGGCATCGACCCGCAAGAGGCGATGCGCGTCTTCTGCGAGGATCGCCAGCTCAACATTTCCTCAGCATATCTCCGGCCCGGCTTCGCCTTCGGCGGCTCGTGCCTCCCCAAGGACGTGGCCGCGCTGGCCGCGCTCGCAAAGGCGCGCGATCTCGACCTGCCTTTCCTGTCGCATGTTTTGGCGGCCAACGAAGCGCACATCGCCCGCGCGCTCGATGCCGTGCTCAAACACAAGCGCGGCAAGGTGGCGCTGCTGGGCCTCGCCTTCAAGCCCGGCACCGACGATTTGCGCGATTCGCCCTTCGTCTATCTGGCCGAAAGGCTGATCGGCAAGGGCTACGAGCTCGCGATCTTCGACCGCAACGTCCATGCCGCCAAGCTCCTGGGCAAGAACCGCGAATTCATCGACCAGGAAATCCCGCATTTCGAGCGGCTGCTGTCGCCCGATCTGGTTCATGCGCTCGAAGGCGCGGCCATCATCGTCATCGGCCACGCCTCGCGCGCCGACATCGAGCATGTGAAGGCCCATCACGCCGGCCGTCCGGTGCTCGATCTCCAGGGCGTCAAGGAACTGCGCGAGCAGCATGGCGTGGTCTACCAATCTCTCTGTTGATGGCGCCCCGCTGATGGATGCCACATTCCCGCAAGCCCGGCCGCGTCTGCTCTTCGTCTCGCCGCAATTCCTGTTTCCGGCGGATGCCGGCGGCAAGATCCGCACCACCGGCATTCTGCGCCGGATGAAGGGCGGGTTCTTCGACATCACGCTCGCTTCCCCGGCGAAGCACTGCGAAGCCCGGCGTTTCGCGTCCGACATCGCCCAAATCTGCGACCGCTTCGTCGCCTGGCCGGGCGGACGCGCCAAGACGGGCCCGCCGGCCGCGCTCAAGCGCTTGGCCGCGCTGTTCGGCCCTTTGCCGGTTTCGGTGGCAAGCGACCGGTCGGAGGACGGCAAGGCGGTGGTGGCGGCGTTGCTGGGCGAAGGCTTCGACGCGGTGGTGGCCGATTTCGTTCATTCGGCCGTTCTGTTCGAAACGCCGCCGCCGCATTCCGTGCTGTTCACCCACAACATCGAGGCCGAGATTTTCGCGCGCCATGCGCGCCACGCCGGCAATTTCGTCAGGCGCGCGGTATGGCGCGGCCAGCGCCGCAAGATGGCGGCGTTCGAGGCGCGCTGGCTGCCGGCCTTCGGCAAGGTGATCGCGGTATCCGAACGCGATCTCGCCTTCTTCGTCGAGAATTACGGCGTACGCGGCGGGGAAGCCATCCCGACCGGCGTCGATTTCGATTACTTCGCCTTCGATCCCGGTTCGGTCCCGCCCGAGGTTCGGGATGCGGGCGGCGAATTGGTCTTCACCGGCTCGATGGATTGGCCCGCCAATGTCGACGCCATGCGTTATTGCATGGCCGATATCTGGCCGCTGATATCCGCGGCGCGGCCTCAAGCGCGCCTCACCGTGGTGGGACGCAACCCGCCGCCGGATCTGGTGGCCGAAGCGCAACGGCGCGGGCTCAACTGGCGCTTCACCGGCCTGGTCGAGGACATCCGGCCCTTCGTCCGCGCGGCCAATGTTTATATCGTGCCGCTGCGCGTCGGCGGCGGCACGCGCATCAAGATCTACGAAGCGATGGCCATGCGCCGCCCCGTGGTCTCCACCTCCATCGGCGTCGAAGGCCTGCCGCTCGAGGCCGGGCGGCATTACCGCCGCGCCGACCAGCCGGCGGATTTCGCGGCTTCGGTGTTGGAGCTGCTCGACCGTCCCGGGGATGGCGCCGATCTCGCCGAAGAGGCCTATATCTTCATCCTCAAGCGGTTTTCCAATCGCCGCGTGGCGGCATTGTTCGAGGAAATCTGCCGCCGGGCGATGACCGGAAGCGAACCGGCTCTGGTTCGCGGCCCGAACGCCGCTCTTGCCGGGTAGCACGGCCAAGGGCCAATCTTTCTAGGCTTCGCACGTCAGGTGCTACGCGGGGGCCCGAGGCGTCGTGCGAAGCGAAGAAAGGCTTAAGCATATCCGCCGATTCCAGACAGGCGCCTGTTGCGGTGCAATAAAACACCCCATATAGTAAGGGGAGACAGGCGATTTCCGGAGATATCCCTTCATGGCGCGCGTTACCGTCGAAGACTGCATTCTCAAG
>Ga0181526_10000814_pt1 | contig 31586 bp, 19 predicted proteins | sample PEATcosm2014_Bin_35_FD_119750 | JGI IMG/M metagenome (GOLD analysis project Ga0181526, IMG submission 119750) | Peatland microbial communities from MTU Mesocosm Facility, Houghton, MI, USA - PEATcosm2014_Bin06_30_metaG | ecosystem: Environmental > Terrestrial > Soil > Wetlands > Peat | place...
GATCTCGACGTCGGAGGCATCCGGACGGCCGAGGACGAGGACAGCCGGCCGGGCGATGACGGCCCTCGCCAGGGCGAGCCGCTGGCGCTGGCCCCCCGAGAGGGAGAGCCCTTGCTCGCCGATTCGAGTCTCGAGGCCCCAGGGGAGCTCGAAGACGAATCCCGCCTGGGCGAGCTCGAGGGCATCGGCGATCTCGCCGTCGGAGGCGTCCGGGCGGCCGAGAACGAGGTTCTCCCGGACGCTCATGGAGAAGAGCACCGGGTCCTCGAAGACCATGCCGACGTGGCGGCGAAGAGACTCGAGCGTGAGGTCGCGAACGTCGCGTCCATCGAGGGTGATGCGGCCCGACGTCACGTCGTAGAGCCGGGAGGGCAGCGACACGAGCGTGCTCTTGCCCGACCCGGTGAGACCGACGACGGCGACCGTCTCTCCGGGCTCGATCGTGAGGTTGACGTCGCGCAGCACGGGAGCCTCGCTGTCGGGGTACGAGAAACCCACGTGCTCGAAGGTCACCCGTCCCGTGGCCGCCACCAGCGGCACGGCGGAGGGCCGATCCTTCACCGTCATGTCCGCATCGAGCAGCTCGCAGACGCGGTCGGCAGCCGTGGCCGCCTCGTTGGCCATCGACAGGATCCAGCCCAGGTCGATGATGGGGAACTGCAAGAGAACGAGCAGTGTCGTGAAGGCGACGAGAGCGCCGAGAGTGAGCGAGCCGTGCGCGACGGCGATGCCTCCGATGAGCACGGCCGCTGCCATCGTGAGGTTCGGGACGAGCGTCAGCCACCCCCAGAAACGGGCTCGCAGGCGCACCATCTCGAGGGCCGAGCCGCGCAGGGCGCGGGCAGAGACACCGAACCTCGCCTGCATGAGCGGCCCGCGCCCGAAGGCCTTGACGACGCGCATCCCGCTGGCGGCCTCTTCCGTCAAGGTGGCGAGGTCGCCCTGTTGATCCTGCACCCGGCGCGAGATGGCGGCATAGCCGGCGCCGAACCGCTTCGCCAGCACGATGACCGGAAGGGTGGTGACGACGGCGACGGCCCCGAGGGGGGCGTAGGTCCAGATCAACAACGCCATGACGGCGAGGTACTGGAGCCCGTCGACGACGAAGTAGATGGCACCGAAACCGAGGAAGCGCCTGATAGTCCCAAGGTCGGTCGTCGTGCGCGAGAGGAGCTGCCCGGTCTGCCAGCGGTCGTGCAGCCCGACAGGTAACCGCTGCAGCCGCCCGTAGAGCCCATCACGGATCTCCCGCTCGATCTTCAGCACGGCGACGGACTGCACGCGGCGGCGCGCCACGACAAGGACGACCTCGAGGAGGCCAAGGCCGAGGGCGAGGAGGAACATCGGCACGAGGGCGCTTCGCTGGCCCCTGCGTATGGGACCGTCCACGACAGCCTCGAGGACGAGGGGGATGAGCGTGCTGGCGGCGACGGCCACCGTGGCGCACACGAGCATCACGATCATCTGGCGCGAGTAGGGGCGGACGAAGCCACGGAGCCGCCAGAGCGACCGGTAAGAGGCCGCGCGCCTCTCAGCCGGTTGTCCCCTCATTGCCTCGAATCTACCGACGGAGCGCCGGGTCCCCGTGCCGTCTGGGCGCTGTCGGTTCGCCCGAACCGTGAGCGGCGCCTTCACTTTCGCCCCCTCGGCGCCGGGTGCAAAGATGACCGCCTGGACGGACGAGGGGGACTCAGGTGAGGGAGCGTTCATCAATGACGGCCGGATGGTCGGCAGGATTGCGGCGGGGGCGGCCGGCTCGCTCGGGCGGCGCACGGCTCTTCGCGCTCGGTGCCGTTGTCGTCGCCATAGCAGCCGGAGGCACGGGCATTGCCGGCGCCGCAGGGGCGCCACGTCACAAAGTGGCATGGCATGTGAGTACGGCCTACCCGCCTGGCACCGTCGCGTCGGTCGGCTCCGCCTGCCCGACGTCGTCGGCCTGCTTCGCCCTCCTCGACGTCAGCAACGACCTCGCACAGGATGCTTTCGCCAGCACGGCGAACGGTGGCACCTCCTGGAAGGTGACGGTGCTGCCGGCCGGCTTCGCGCCGGTCTCGGGCGCCTTCATCGACGGCGACTCGCAGGAAGCCTTCGACGAGCTCGCCTGCCCATCGGCTACGACGTGTCTCGTGCTGGGTGAGAAGCTGTCGAACGAGCATCCGGAGCTGGCCACGACCACAGACGGCGGTGCCGAATGGAAGGTGACGGCACTGCCCGGTGCCTTTGCGCCGCAGTTGACGGTCGATCCCAGCATCGCGTGCGTGACGGCCACGACGTGCCTTGCCGCCACGGGGGCTTCCCCCACGTCCGGAGCCCTCCTGCGATCGACGAACGCTGGTCTCAGTTGGACGACGGAGACGAAGACGGCGTTTCCTCTCAGCTGGATTACCTGCTCCTCCTCGACGGCCTGTGGGGCCCTTGGCGATGGCAACTTCCTTGTCAGCGCCGATGGCGGCAAGAGTTGGACGACGCACTCGATGCCCACCAAGAGCAACGACACCGACCAACTGGCCTGCGGGTCGTCAACGTCGTGCCTGGCTGCCGGCATCTCTTCGCCCACTATCTGGGCGACATCCGATGGCGGCAAGAGCTGGCACTCGTCCACGATCGCAGCGTCGCTCGGGTTCAACAGCGTGTCCTGCGGAACGGCGAGCGTCTGCGAAGCCGCCGGTTCTGAGTCGAAGTTCCCGGACGTCGCCGCCATGTGGCGCACGACGAACTCGGGCGGTAGCTGGGCGTCACAGTCCGTGCCGGTTCCGAGCAACGGCTTCTCGAAGGCGTACGTCCCGAGCATCGTGCTCAACAACGTCGCCTGCCACGGCGCCGACGACTGTCTGCTCTCCGGCTACACGCAGGCTCGCTTCATCTCGTTCTACCTCTTCGGTTTCGTGGAGCGGACGGTGAACGGCGGCAAGAGCTGGAAGCAACAGCCGATACCGACCGGCGTCAACACCCTCAACGCCGTCTCCTGTGCTTCCGCAGCCGTCTGTGAGGCCGTCGCTTCGCAGCCAACCGGGATGTTCTTCGGCACCTCCCGCAGCGGCGCGAGCTGGAAGCTGCAGCTGGAGACGATCCCGGAGGTGGGAGGGTCCTATGACGACGTTGCCTGCGCCAGTACGAAGCAATGCGTCGCCGTCGGCGACATCGATACCGGCCCGACCTCAGGGATTGGCGCCATCGCCGTGACGACCGACGGCGGTGTCAAGTGGACCACGAAAGGGATTCCGAGCGCCTTCAGCCTGTCCGGAGCCTCCTGTCCCTCGACAACCGTGTGCTTTGCTGTCGGCTTCGCGAGCACCGAGGACAGCCCTTCGTTGCTGAAGACGACCAACGGCGGCGGGTCGTGGACGGAGCAATCGGTGCCTTCAGCTTTCGGCCGTTTGACCGACGTGGCGTGCGCCTCGACCAAGAGTTGCGAGGCGGTGGGCGATGCGGGGAGCGGCGGTCCCCTCATCATCGGCACGGCTAACGGCTCGAGCTGGAAGAAGCAAGCAGCGCCCGCCAGCCTGCCGGCGGGCAGCTTCCTCTCCGCCGTGGCATGTCCGACGACCAAGGTGTGCGACGCCGTCGGAGGCACGACCGGAGGCGCCACCGGCGGCCCCGCCGTCCTGCTTGCAACGGCCAACTCCGGCGGTTCGTGGAAGGCCGTGAAGGCGCCGGCCGGAGTCGGCACGCTCAACGACGTGGCTTGTAGCTCGGTCAAGTCGTGTGAGGCCGGCGGCAGCACCACCTCTGGGCGCGGTGTCTCACTCGCCAGTTCCAATGGCGGCTTGGCCTGGGGCGCGCAGCCACTTCCGACTGGCGTCGCCTCCCTGTCCGGCCTGTCGTGTCCGTCGACGGCGGTGTGTTATGCCTCCGCCGCCTCGACAGAAGGCGCTGCGCTGCTCCTGAAGCTCTCGTAAGCGGAGGGCGCCGTGGCGGCGCCCGGAGTACCGTGCGGGGGTGATGTTCGGTCGCGAGCACCTCGTCGAGCGGCGCTGCAAGGCCTGCGGAGCGGCCTGGCTGCTCACGCGCGAGCAGGCTCACCTCTCGACGCGGCGACCGCACCTGACAGCACGCGGCACCGGAATAGGGCCCGGCAACTTCCAATCACCGGAGCAGTTCGGGGCCGGCCTCGATCTCGGGGCGGACACCGACGCCCTCCTGCTCGCCCGCGATCTGCTGGCTAGCTGCCCGAAGTGTCAGCTGCAGGACTTCACGGATCGCAGGGTGACCGACGATGACCCCGCCTCCGCCGACGCATCCCGGGCGGCGCTGCCCTGAACCCTTCGCGGGGCCAGGTTGCGGTCGCCGCGGAGGGCCGCATTTGGGTGATCGGCGGCATTCTGCTCAGGCGCCGAGACGCCTGAGCAGAACCGCCCGGCTGATCGCCTCAGCCGATGCGCAGCACGGCGCTGATGCCGGTCGTGTCGGCTCCGGCACTGACGATGAGCGGGGTGGCATCCTGCTGCTGGCTGACGCCGTCCCACCACTGCGAGCCATAGGCCCCACTGTCGCAGGACTCGAAATTCACCTCGTAGCTGCCGGCTGGCAGCCCGACGATCTCGTAGCTGCCGCCGAGCGTCTCCGCCTCGTAGAACTCCTCGCCGAAGGCGGGGACAGCGATGACGCAGATCAACGAGAGGGGTGCCCCGCCCACGGCGGAGACGGATCCCGAGATCTCTCCTCCGACGGCCAGGACCGCCGAGATGCCCTTCGTCACCGAGCCGGCCGTCACGGCGACGTTGCCGTTCCAGGCCGACGACTGATAGTTGTCAGTCGCGCTGCACGGGCCGAAGCCGACCGCGTAGTCCGCGCTCGTTGCCAACCCCGCCACGGTGTAGCCGCCATGGAACGAGACGGCGGCTTCGAAGACCGGGGGGAGGAGAATCGTGGCGTCGTTGTTGCTGACGGTGACGCAGGCGTCCGATACGGCTGTCCCGTTGGAGAGCGTCACACGTCCCGTGATCTCGCCACCGGCACCGAGCTTGAAGTCGATGTGGGAGATGACGACGCCGGCCTTGACGTGAAGGTTGGCTCCACGCTTCCAAAACTGCGTCGTGTAGTTCGCCCCGTTGCATGCGCCGAAGCCGATCGAGTACTTGCCCGACGGGAGGCCGGCGACCTCGTAGTCGCCCCCGAAGCCGTAACTCTCCACCTCTTCGCCGCTCGACTCGTTCCCGCTTGTCTGCTGGAGGAGCAGGCACATGCCCGTGAGTGGAGCACCGTGCACCGTCTCCAGTGTTCCCTCGATGACGCCGCCGGGCGCCAGGGCGATGGAGATGCCTTGCGTCCTGACGCCTGCCTTCACCTTGAACGTTGCGCCCTTGTGCCAGAGGGCCGACAGGTAGTTCTCTCCGTGGCAGGGCTCGAAGGCGGCCTCATACGTGCCGGCCGCGACATCGCGGGCGAGGTACGTTCCCTTCTGGCCGGTCACGGCGAGGTAGATCTCTTCGGCGGTGAAATTCACGAGGAGAACGCAGATGTCCGCCAGCCTGGCGTGGGTCGACGCCGACGTCACGGTGCCGCTCACCGCCCCGTTGCCGAAGGAGGGGAGCCTCAGCGCGATCGAGATGTCGGGCGTCGTCTCGCCGGCAGTCGCCGAGACGACGGGGGTGGCCTCCACCGGGGTGGCCTGATGCCAGTAGGTCGGTGCGTAGTCGTTCAGCTCGCCAAGGCCGCACGGTGCGGCTTCGACGAGATAGTTGCCGGAGGCGATGCCGGTGATGGCGTAGTCGCCGGCGGCGTTCGTCACAGCGGAGCCGACGGGGATGTAGTTCAGATAGCTGTCGATGTTCCCGCCGTTCAGCATGGCGGAGGAGAGCGCGGTCACGCAGGCCTTGGCCACCGGCTGATGCGTCGCCTCGGCGGTGATGGTCCCGGTGATCTCGGCGCCCACGGTGAGGGCCGGCGAGATGCCGGCGGTCGTCTCGCCGGCGGTGACGGACACACCGGTGGCGAACATGGCGTCAGCCTCGCCGTTCCACCAGAGCGACTGCAGGTTGACGCCACTGCCGCAGGGGGTGAACTCGACGTTGTAGGTACCAGTCGGAAGGCCGCCGAGGGCGTAGGCGCCGGTCGGTCCGCTCTCGGCGACGCCTTGTGCCACCGTCGGGAGCCCGTTCAGGCTGGCGCTCGATTCTGCGTAGACACAGACGCCGGCAGCACCCCTTGACGATCCGGCCACCGTGACGATGCCGCTGAGCTCGCCACCCGGTCGCAGCTGGGCTGACACTCCAGATCTCGCCTTGCCGGCGGTCACCATGACCGCCCGCGCCGTCGTCTGCGTGCTCTGACCCGACCACCACTGGCCGATGTCGTTGTTGGCGCACCCTGCAAAGAAGATCTCCCATTTCCCGGGCAGCAGGCCGCTCAGCGAATACGACCCGGACGAGCCCGTCAGGGTGTTGGCGACGGCGCCGGAAGCCGAGGTGGCCGTTACGCAGGCCCGCCGGAGTGCAGTACCGCCGGCCGTGACGGTCCCGGTGACCGTGCCCGTTGTCGATGCGGCGAGCACGGTTTGTCGCGCCCGCAACTGCGGAGCGGCGGCGACCGTGACCTGCAGGACTTCGAAGTGACGGCTACCGCCCTGCGTGCTCTCGAGGAGGAGGCGGCCGACTCCGCTCTGTCTCGGAAGACCGATGACAACTCGGTCGCCCGGGTTGTAGGAGAGACCAGCCGGGAGCGACCCGGCTGCCAGACGCCAGGCAGCCGGCCCGTTTCGGGGCATGCTGGCGAAATACGGGTGACCGACCGTCCCCGCCGGGAGCGCGAGCGTCGAGACGGCGCCTGGCTCGCTGAGCGTTTCCTGCAAGCCCGCCGGCGCCAGTGTGCTTCTCGTCTCGGTTCGGGCGGTCGGGGCGCTGCGATGCGCCGTTGTCGCCGAGACCGGGCCGGCCACGACGACTCCGCCGACGGCCACGGCGAGAACGAGTGCGACGAACGGGCCGATGACCCGCTGAGGCGTGTGCGGGCTGGACCGTTCCATGGTGTACCTCCGATGCGCCGTGTCCCGGCATATCCGGATGGCACGCCGGGGCCTCTGGCGTCTGCGGTCCACAGTACTGCGGCCCCGGCGATAGGGCCTGTGGGCGCCGGGCTCTCGGCGAGGTCGTCCGGTTGCGCAGGATCCGGGAGGATACGGACACAGCAGCAGCGGGGGAAGCTACGGTGTTGCGGATGGCTGCGCGAGGGTTTCTCACCTCGGGGGCCGCCGACGAGACGCTCGGTACCGAGAGCTCCAGCACGGCCGTCGGAGACGAGCCGTCCGCCCGGACGCTCGCCTCGAAGAGCCCGGGCGGCCGGGGGAGAGCCGGGCTGTGGGTCGCCATCGGCGTCTACCTGGTGCTCGGCATCCTCGCCAACCTGCCCGCCTGGCTGCACGGGGCCTCTCACACGCTGCAGTGCGGTGGCTGCGGCGACAACGGTCAAGAAATCTGGTTCCTGACCTGGGCGGCGCACGCCCTCACCCACCTTGTGAACCCGCTGCGCACGAACTGGATCGATTTCCCGTATGGGGTCGATCTCGCTGACAACACCTCGATGCCGTTGGCGGGATTCATGGGGGCGCCCATCACCTGGGTGTTCGGTCCCATTGCGGCCTACAACGTGCTCATCACGTTCGCCTTTGCCAGCTCGGCAACGGCCTGCATGCTCGCCTGCCGTCGCTGGACCGGCACGGCGGCAGCTTTCGTCGGCGGTCTCCTGTACGGCTTCTCGCCCTACATGATCGGCCAGGGAGCGGGCCACCTCTTTCTCCTCCTTGCTCCCATCCCGCCGCTCGTGCTGCTCGTGCTCGACGAGGTGCTCGTCCGGCAGCGGCTGCGATGGTGGTTCTCCGGCTTGCTCCTCGCCCTGCTTGAGGTGGTCGAGCTGGGATGGTCGCCTGAACTGTTCGCCGACATGGCTCTCGTCACGGCCATCGGCGTTGTCGTGTTCGCTGTCGCGCAGCGGCGGCAGCTTCGCGCGCGGTTGCCGTATGCCCTGCCGGCGCTCGCCCTCGGCGTCATCCTGACGCTCCCCTTCGCCGCCGTCGTGGCAAAGGTCGCACGCTCCGGACCGGACCACACGAAGGGGTCGGTCCATCCCGTCAGCCTCCTCGCCGGTCTGTCCACCGACCTCGCCGGGCTCGTCGTGCCGACGACGAACCAGCGGTTCCCTCTTGGCTCCACCGCGCTCGGCAGCCGGCTCGTCGGGCTGACTCCGGCCCTCAAACCGCTGGTACCGGACGTCACGGAGAACGGCGCCTACATCGGCATCCCCCTCCTCATCCTCATCTGTGTGGGCGTCTGGAAGTACCGGCGCAACGGGCTCGTGCAGTTCTCGGCACTCATGGCCCTCGTCGCCCTCGTGATCTCCATGGGGAGTCGCTTCCATCTCCTCGGACACAAGACGCCGCTGCGCCTGCCTTTTGACGTGCTCGCCCACCTGCCGTTCGTCGACAGCGAGGTGGCGTCCCGCTACTCGCTGTTCATGTGGCTTTTTCTCGCTCTCATCGTGGCGGTCATCACCGATCAGTGGCTCTTCGCCCCGAGGCGCCCGCCGCGGCACGAGCGTACCTCGACGGTCGGCATGACCAACCGCGCCTTCCCGGCGGCCTTGCTCCTCGTCGGGATCGTGTCCCTCGTGCCGAACTGGCCCTACAACACGGCCGAGACGGCCGTACCGCCCTGGTTCAGCTCACCGGCCGTTCAAACGGTTCCGGTCGGATCGAGCCTGCTTCCGTACCCGATCGCCACGAACGAGCACAACCTGGCCGAGCTGTGGCAAGCGCTCGACAACTTCCGCTACCGCATGCCCGGTGGCGAGGCGGCCGTGCCCAAGTCGCACATCGGAGTGATCGGGAAGGCCTACGAGTACTGCTGGGCGAACCCGACGGTGGACGAGCCGAGGCCGCTCTCCCTCGGGGGCGCTCGGAAGAACCTCGTGACCTGGCAAGTGCAGACCATCGTTATACCGCTCTCCTCCCTCAATGCCGCCTGCGCCATCCGATACATGACCCTCGTCGTCGGCACACGTCCCTCGCACCAATACGACGCCGCCGTCTGGCGCCTGCCGGCGCCGCACAGCGGCTCGTCGACGTGACGAGGCGTCGTCGCCGACGGGCCGCTCGGTGACCGACGTCGCTCGACCGCTGCGGGTCTGCATTGCCTCGCCGAGCTTCCCCCCGGACCTCGGGGGACTCGGTCAGCATGTCGCGCACTTTGCCGGCGGGCTCTCGGAGATTGGATGCGACGTCACGGTGGTCACGCACGTGCCGCCGGGCGGCAACGTCGTGGCCGGCGAAACGACCGAAACGGCGGGGCTTCACGTCGAGAAGTTTCCCGTTCGTGTCGGCGGACGGCGCTTTGCCTTCGCGCCCCGCCTCTCTCAGTGGGTCAGGGATCACCGCATGCAGTTCGATGTCGTCCATGCCTTCGGCTTCCACGGTTCCGTCGCTCTCAGCCTGGTACGCAAGGGCGTACAGCCATTCTTCTTCACGCCGGTCTTCCACGCCGGCGGCAGCTCCCGCCTTGCTGACATCGTCCACGTCCTCTATGACCCGTGGGCGCGCCAGATCTTCCACAGTGCGAAGGTTGTCTTTTGCGGGACGAGCGCCGAGCGTCAGTCGCTTCTCGAGCAGTACGCCTTCTGCGAGTCATGGGCTGTCGTGCAGTACATCGCGTTGGATTGGGACTCCTTCGACGTCGAGCCGTTCCGCGAGCCGAGCCCTGTCATCCTCAGTGCCGGGCGTCTCGAGAGGTACAAGCGGGTTGACCGCGTCGTGCAGGCGATGGCGCTGCTCGACGAGGAGGCCGATCTCGTCATCTGCGGTGCCGGTCCGGATGAGAAGCGCCTTCAGCTCCTGAGGGAGCAGTCGCCCGTGCGGGAGCGTGTCCGCATCCTCGGAGCCGTCAGCGGCGACGATCTGCGACGTTGGCAACGGACCGCCAAGGTCGTCGTGAGCCTCTCGACCCACGAGTCCTTCGGGCTTTCCTTGGCCGAAGGAGCCGCTGCGGGCGCCTCCCTCGTGGCGTCGGACATCCCGCCGCACCGCGAGATGGCCGCGGCAATCGGCGTCGAGGCTTCCTGGGTCAGCACCGATGCGACGGTGCAGGACATCGCGGAATGCTTGCGGGGTGCCCTTGCGCTGCAGAGGACCCAGGCATTGGAGGGGGCGTCTTCCCATCCTCCGCACCGGCGAAGGTGGGTCGACGTCGCCACCGAGACGCTCGCCTTCTACCACGAGGGGATGTTGTCGGGCCCTCACGTTTCTCAGACCTTTGAACCATGAGCCGTCGTCGCGTCTGTGTGGTCGGCTCCGGGACGTCCTATCTGTCAGGCATCAGCTACTACACGTACTTCCTGTCACGCGCCTTGGCCGCTGACAGTGACGTGTCGGTCATCCTGATGCGAAAGCTCGTGCCGAAGGCCCTCTACCCAGGTGGCGCACGCGTCGGGGGCGCCTTCACCAAGGTTTCGACGGCGGAATTTGCACCCACCTTCGACGGCGTCGACTGGACTCTTTTGCCGAGCCTCCCCAGGGCTGTGGGTTTCCTGCGCCGCCGACGACCTCAAGTCCTGCTGCTGCAGTGGTGGTCCGTCTCGTCCCTGCCTGCCTACCTCCGCTTCGTGGGGGCGGCGCGCCGAATCGGTGCCGGCGTGATAGTCGAGCTGCACGAGGACGTCGACACGGCGGAAGCGCGCCTCCCGCTCGTCGGCCGACTCGCCACACGCTGGCTTCGCCTCATCCTCGATCGCTGCGACGCTTACGTCGTGCACTCCGACTGGGACCGGCAAAGGTTCCACGACCGCTACCAGCTCGACGACGCCAGGATCCACGTCATCCCGCATGGTCCATTCGATTTGGTCGACGTCCCCGCCGCCACCCCCGACAGCGCCCCGGCGGCGGAAGGCACGATCACGATCCTCTTTTTCGGGACCATCCGCCCGTACAAGGGTCTCGAAGATCTCGTCGACGCCTTCGACGGCTTGCCGCGAGACGCCGGAGCCACTTGGCGCCTCGTGGTCGTCGGTGAGACATGGGAGGGCTGGACGCTCCCCTTCGAGAAGATCGCCGCCAGTCCGCACCGCAGCGACATCGAGGTGGTCAACCGCTACGTGAGCGACGAGGAGGCCAGCACGTTCTTCGCCGCTGCCGACCTCGTGGCACTGCCGTATCTGCGGTCCTCGGCGAGCGGGCCGTTGCACCTCACCATGACGGCGGGGCTGCCGGTTGTCGTCACGCGCGTCGGCGGCCTCGAATCGGCCGCTGGCGCCTACTCGGGAGCGGTGTTCGTGAACCCGGCCGAGCCGGATGACCTGCGCCGGGGCATCCTCGAGGCGAGCCGCCTCACGGGCAGGCGCTACGAGGATCCCTACTCGTGGGACACCATCGCCGAGCGCTACGAGGCGGTCTTCGCCGGCCTCGCGCTGCAGCCGAGAACCCGTAGGCGAGGCATCGCAGAAGTCCGCGGCGACCGTTGATTCAAAGGGCGCGCTGCTATCATCGCCCCGTGCGACGAGGACTTTTCCAAAAGTTCGCCGCCGCCGGCCTCGTGCTCGGGCTCTTCATCGCTTTCGCTCCGGCCGTCTCAGGCGCGCCGTCGACACCGCAGAGCGCCGCCGCCACACCACAGCTCGGCATCGACGTCGTCGTCGACAACCAGTCGGCCTTTACGACGCCCCAGGCCATGGCGACGGCCAAAGAGCTCTTCTCCTACGTGAAGTCCCTCGGTGGCAATGCCGTGTCGCTCAACTTTCCCTTCTACATGACGTCGCAGACCTCGAGTGATCCGAGCTCGGGCGCCGGAACACCGTCGCCTGCTCGCATCGCCGACCTGGCGATGCTCGCCCGCGGCATGGGCCTCCAGGTTCAGCTCCGGCCCTATCTGAGCGAGGCTGACTTTCCTCCTCCCTATTGGCGAGGCACGATCAAGCCGACCGACCCTGCTGAGTGGTTCGCCAGGTACTGGGCGTTCCTGCGCCCCTATCTCGTCGTCGCCGCTCCATCGGGCGTGAGCTCGTTCAGCATCGGAATCGAGCTCGACAGCATGATGAAGTACCTCAACGACTGGATCCCGCTCGTCACGCAGGCACGAGCCACCTTTCCCGGCACGATCATCTACTCCGAGCACCACGTGCCGCCGCTCGAGACGCTGCCGGGGACACAGCTCGGCTGGGACGCCTACACACCGATCCCGTTGCCGAGCGGTGCGCAGCCCTCGGCGGCGGCCTTCACGAAAGGTGACCTCGCCAACTACCAACAGCCGGGCTTCCAGGGCACACCGGGGGAGACGACGCTCGAGGAGGTGGGGATCGCCGCCGCGGCGGGGGCCAACCTGACGCCGTGGAACGTGGACATCCCAGCTGGCACGCCTTTCGACCGCAGCCTCCAGGTGGACTGGTTCACCGCCGCTTGCAATGCCATGTGGGATCTCCACATGAAGGGCATCTACTTCTGGGTGCTGTTCCTGGCGGACTACTCTCCGAGCGAGAACGACACGAACAGCTATACGAACTGGGTCGACACCCCGACGGCCACGGCCATCAAGTCCTGCTTCTCGCGGACGTCGTGAGCACCATGGCGCCGGCGTCTCCCGTCATCCTGCGAGGACGGAAGCACCTCCTCATGCTGGTGCTCTTCCTCGCAACGGTGCTCGTCGTTGGCGGGCTCGCCCTCGCCGGCTCCTTCGTGCCTCGCGCTGGCTCGCCCGCCGCCCGCTCCGTCCCTGTGAGCGTCAAGTGGTCTGCGTCGGTGACGATTGAGCAGCCCGCAGGTGTGCCCGATGCGGTCTCGTGCGCCTCGTCGGGGTTCTGCATTGAGGTCGACTCGAGCGGCAACGCCGTCGTGGATCAGGACTCTCACTGGTCGACGCCAGTCGCCATCGACAGCGGAAGGGCCCTCACGGGCATCTCTTGTCCATCGACCACGTTCTGCGTCGCCGTGGACAGCGCCGGCCGGGCTGTCGTGTTCGACAAGGGTGCTTGGGGGAGTCCGGCGTCGATCGACAGCTCGGGACTGAGCTCGGTGTCGTGCCCAACGAGCGCCTTCTGCATGGCGGCCGACGTGGCGGGTGGCGTCGTCGAACTCCATGGGTCGACATGGTCGGCACCCGCCACGGTCGACACAACGAGCATCACTGCCATCTCGTGTGCCTCGACGACGTACTGCGTCGCTGTCGACCCGAGTGGCTCGCAAGTGACGTTCAGCGCCGGCACCTGGGTGGCCCCGCAAGTGATCGACGCCTCGGCCGCCCTCACCGCCGTCTCCTGCGTGGTCGTGCCGTCACCGTTTTGCGTCGCGACGGGCGACAACGGCGACGCCGTGAGCGGGAGCGGCTCACTCTGGACGCCGACGTCGCTCACGGGTGCTTCGACATCATTGACCGCCGTCTCGTGCGAGAGCGCCGTGTTTTGCGTGGCGGGCGACGAGTCGGGCGCCGCAGAGGTGTGGACGGGCAACTCATGGTCGGCGACGCCTGCGCTCACGAGCGGCGGTGTCGCGCTCATCGCTGTGTCCTGCCCTGCGTCAGGCAGCTGCCTGGCTCTCGACGCCGGCGGCGACGCCGAGCGCTATGCGGCTGGTGCGTGGTCGCGTTCGCTCGCCGAATCGCCCCCCGCCACTGCGACGGCAGTGTCCTGCGGGTCACCGACGTACTGTGTCGCCGTCGACACCGAGGGCGGCGCCAGGGTGTGGACCGGGAAGGCGTGGTCCACTCGTTCGGCGCTGCCGAAGGTGGGCGCTCTGGAGGCCATCTCGTGCACCGGCTTGTTCTGTGCCGCCGTGAGCGACACCGGCCGCGCCGCCATGCGGATCCACAATCGGTGGTCGGTGCAAGTCGTCGACACCAACCCGATCCTGGCTGTCTCCTGCTCCTCGGCGACGTACTGCCTGGCGACCGATTCACAGGGCGAGTACCTGAGATGGAACGGCAAGCACTGGACGTCACCCAGCTCGCGCTATCCGTTCAAGTACGGCTTCAGTCACGGCCTCGTCGCGGTGTCGTGCCCCGAGCCCTACTTCTGCATGGCAGTGGACGAGACAGGGCACGAGATCTTCTTCACGGACACAATCTGGCAGCACTATGCGGACAGGCTAGGGGGCGCATTCACCTCGGTGTCCTGTCCGACGACCCAGTTCTGCCTCGCGGTGGATGCAACGGGCCGTGAGGTGACCTTCTCCCAGGTCGGGACGAAGCTGGAGTGGTCAGGTCCGAAGCAGATCGACAGCGTCGCTTTGCGCTCCGTCGCCTGCAGGAGCGCCAGGTTCTGTATCGCTGTAGACGACATGGGTCGCTACCTTGCGTTCTCCGGTGGGGCGTGGCACGCGCCGGTGAACGGCGTTCCGGCCGCCTCTCCCAACTCGATCTCCTGCACCAACTCGGTCTGTGTCGAAGTGGGGGGAACTCGAGCGGTTATAGCGTCGATCACCTAAGCTAAGTGAGGCATCGAACGCGCCCGGCGACTTCTCAGACGCGTCGTCGCTCGATCAGCTCCTCCAAGATGGCGTCGAGGATCGTCGTCGTCTTGCTGACGGTGAACTGCTCGGCTCTGCGCTGTCCAGCGAGGCCCATCTCGAGGGCGGCGGTCGGGTTGTCGAGGAGGTGACGGATTGCCGTTGCCATGGCGCTCGGATCTTGGGGTGGCACGAGCAGCCCGCTGATACCGTCCTCCACGCTTTCGACGAGCCCGCCGGTTCGCGTCGCCACGACCGGACAGCCCGCGCTTGCCGCCTCGAGCGGCACGAGGCCGAACGGCTCGGCCCACCGAGACGGCACGACGCCGATCCCGCAGTGACGCCAGGCCGCCATGACCTGATCGTGCGGCACGTTCTCCCGCACGATCACGCCGCGTGGCCACCTCGTCGGGGTGTCCGGCCTCGGCGTGCCGAGAACAACGAGCGGGGGGACGTCGTCGCCGAGCAGCTCGAAGGCCTCCAGGAGATCTGTGATCCCTTTGTGGATGCCGAGGGCTCCCACGAAGAGCAAGTAGCCGTCCTGCTTGGGAAGAAATTTCGGCCGCGGAGTGGCACCTGCGGCGACGGTGGCGTCATCCTCCACGAAGCCATTGACGACTGTGACCGGCACGTCCGTACGACCGAGCGCGAGCCGGACGGCACGTGCCACCGCGGTCGAGACGGCAACAATGCCGTCGATCCGCCGATGCAGAGCAGCATTGGAAGCGAATAGCCCGAGCGTCAGCGCTGTGCCCTTGACCGCTCCGTACTGTTCGTCGCTGCAGGGGACGCAGCGACGCAATGCCGGCCCGGGGCAGGTTCCATCGTCCCGGTGATACATCAGCGTCTTCTTGGGGCAGGCCAGCGAGTAGTCGTGCTGGGTCCACAGCAGCGGCGGCGAGGACGGCGTCTTGATGGCCAGATAGCTGTAGGCGATCCAGTTGTGCGCCTGCACGACGTCGGGCTGCTCCTCGTCGAGGATCCGCTGTAGCTGCCTGGCGACGAGGGGATCGGGGAACGGCGGGTGGTATGGCTTATCCGGCGACGCCCATGCCCGTCGGAAGCGGGTGTAAGTGCCCGAAATGCGGTACACGCGAAACCCGATGTCCTCCATACGATTGGTTGCCACACCGCCGGGCCGCACAAGCGTCACGACCGAGACGTCGTGTCCGCGTCGTGTCCGCTCGCGGGCGAGGTACAGCACATGCGACTCCATTCCGCCGATGCACGGGGCGAACAGGTCCGTGAGGTGGAGGATCTTCACGCCACACCTGGACTCGAGGAGCTGCGGGCGAGCGCCCCGCCTCGTTCCACCGCACGCGATCGCAAGGCGATGGCGCCGAACACGAGGCAGCCCAGGCACTGCGCCGAGCCCCACACCCATCCTGGGCTGGCGACGCCAAAGACCGGAAGCGCCCACCAGGTGCCCGCCACAGCGGCGAGGGCGATCGAGACGTTGACGAGGGCGGCCTCCCAGAGGCGCTGCTGGATTCTGAACCGAGAGACCGCCACGTTGGTCACCATGTCAGGGATGCTCGATACGGCGAGGATGGCCAGGAGGGAGGCGCCGTGAGCCCCGTAGGCGGAGCCGAAGAGGTCGAGCACGAAGCGTCCAGCAAAGACGTAAACGAGGACGGGAACGAAGAGGAGCCCGCCGGAGAGAGCGACGGCGGCGACGGTCTTGGAGCGCAGCTGCTCTGGTCGGAGGGATCCCTCGGCCAGCAGCGCCTGGCAGATGGATGGGGAGATCATGAAGCAGAGACCGCCGACGAGCCACGTGATGGAGAACCATCCCGCCGCCGTCGTGCCGAGTCGAGTGATGACGAGGATCGGCAGTATCTGCGGCGGCAGCGTGCCGCCAAGAACGCCGAGAACCTGGGCGCCGAAGCCGCGTCGCAGCACGCGCCATCCGCTCGGATCTGCAAGCTCCGCTTCGGCCGGAGCGGCAGGAACCGTCCGCTCACGCGCCCGTTTCAGCTCGCCCTTCGTCCAGGACCGCGCGGCCCACAGGCAGGCGGCGCAGCTCACCGCCACCCACGAGATCATGACGGCGAAGGGACCGCTCACCAATCCGAGGCGGATGGCGAGCACTCCGAGCAGCACCATCTTTCCGGTCCCGAAACCGGCGTTGCGTGCCACCATCAATTGCGGGCGCCGCACTGACAGCGCCGAGCCGTCGAGGATGATGCCGAGTGAACCGGCGACGGCCCCGAGGAGGAAGAGGGGGGCGATTCCGAACGTCCTCGCCTCGTTGAGGTTGCCGGGCAGCACGAGGAGGGTGGGTACACAGCAGGCGAGGGCGATGGCGCTGGACAGGATGACGGCGGCTCGCAGGAGCGGAACACGATTCTGGCTCCGAGGCAACCGCGTGAGCAGTGTCGTGACGATGGGTTGGCCGGCGATGAGGGAGATGAGGGTCATGGCGGCGACGAGCGACGTGGCGACGCCGACGGCCGATGCGGTCCAGCGATGTGCCGCGATGGCCCAAAACAGCCAGCCCGTGGCAGACGTGATGACCGACGCCAGCATGACCCCGAAAGAGCCCCGAACCAGGTGGGCGTGCTCGCCCAGCCGCTCCAGCATCTGGGTACGGCGCGTCCGGCTCATCGTGGCTCGTGACGGGGCGGTTCGGAGCCGAGGCCTCGAGAATCGTCGCCTCGGCGTCACAACCGTGCCGCCGTTCATGCCCGGCAAGGGAGATGTGGGCTGAGGTAGGCGCCGTCGTTCGACCTGATGGACACCGCCGGGCAGCTTCCCACAGAGGGAGGCGCCGCCACCTTGAGCACGACATGGGTGACGGCAGCCGAGATCGTCTCGTGTTCGACTCCCGTGTTGCCCACGTACACCGTTAGCGAGATGGCCCCGGGAAAGTGCACACGGGCGACCTCGACCGGAATGCTGACGGTCGTCCCAGCGATCGTCGCTGTCGGCGCCGACAGCGAGAAGCTCGATTCGACCGGTGTGGACGGCAACAGGAGATGCGTCACGATGGCCACGCCGACGGCGCCGCCGGCGAGGAGAAGCGCGAGGCCCAGGGCCTTCAGGCTGTTTCTCGCCGAGGGCCCGCGTTGCCAGCCGACGAGGAGAAGACAGCTCACCGCCACGCCCGGAAGTACGAAGACGGCTCGACCGAGGTGGACATGAAGCGCGACGGCGAGATAGGCGACGAGGACGTAGAAAGCCATCGAAGCGATCACCGCCCCGACGAGCCTCAGGATCCAATCACCTTCGGTGTCGGCGCGGGTGATCAGGAGAGCACCGGGGAGCGCGAGGAGAGCGCCTCCGCTCAGAACGACACGGATGGCACCGGCGGCACCGCCGCTCGGCAGCAGAAATGAGAGCAGGAGAGCGACGAGCAGCCCTGCGACGATCCCAAAGCGTGTGGGAGACGGTCGTCTCGCCTGCTCCACCGGCGCCTCCGTTCCCGCCGGTTCGGGCATCATGACCGCTCCAGCCGCGCCATGCAGGCCGTGCTCAAGCCGTTGCTCGCCACTCCGACGTCGGTCTCGAGCTGCTTGTGGTCGACGGCGAGGATCTCGTAATCGCTCGTGGCGTAAACGGCGTTCAGCCAGTTGAGGCATTCGAATCGAAGGACGTTGACGGGCGGGATCACATACCGGCTGCTCCCGTGAGGCTCAGAAGACGAGTACCAGTATCCCTGTGGCGCCGGCTTGCCATTTCCCATTCTTCGGTCCACCACGACGTAGTCGATCGTGGCGAAGGTCGCAGCGAGCTGAAGCGACAGCTGAGAGTCGAAGGTGATTCCCCACCAGGCGCTCGGCGTCACGAGCGTCACCTCGGAGCTCACGGCGATCGGGCCGGCGACGTATCGGTCGGCAAAGACGAGCTGACGACTGCGGCCGTGATCGTGAAACCAGGCGGCGACGAGGCTCGTCTGGGTCCCGTCGGCCGCAGCGTCCTCGCCGTATTGCACGGGTCCTCCGAAGCGATAGGCCGACGTGGTTGCCGCCGCCACCCCACCGATGGCAGCGACGACGAACATGACCGTCACGGCGACGCGGCCTCCTCGCGTCTCGAAGTGCCGGAGCCAGCTCACTTGCCGGCGGCGGAAGGCGAAGCTGAGCTCTCCTCGCAGCGCCCGGTCGGCGGCCAGGCCGATCACGACGGCGAGCCCGATGTAGGAGAAGGCCCACGAACGGTGGACGGCCTCTCCGAACTGGGCAGCTGTCAGCAACGGCAGGGACGCGAAGTAAGCGAGCCCAGTGAGGGCGGCGACATAGATGAAGGAGCCGAGCTCCTGTCGTCTCGCCAGAAGCCCCCAAATGGCCCAGACATACGCTGCCAACAGCACGGGCGGCAAGAGGAACCCGCAGACGACTTCGAAAAGCGGTAAGCCGGTGTTCCCGAAGGCGGTGTGACCTTGCAGCGCCGACGCGATGCCGAGGAGGCTCAGCAGTTGACGGAACTGACCGCTCAGGTTCAGGGCGGGTGAGAGGTAGACGGCGAGCGGGTGGCCGATGGCGACGAATCTCGTCGTGGTCACGATGAGAGCCCAGACGGCCAGCAACCATGCCACCTGCGGGGACTCCGGACCGCTTGCCGGTGCCCTCCCACGCCGCAGGCTGACGACGACGGCCATGGCAGTGAGAAGGACGCAGTTGACGACAGCTGTGACGTGGTGGGTGACGACGAGCGACAGCGAGAACGTGAACGAGAGCCCCACCCAAGTCCAAGTCGTCGATGGCTTGGGCGCCCGCGTGCCTCCCCCGATGGCTCGCAGTGCGAAGATGAGTCCCCACAACAGGAGAGGAATGGCGAGGGTCTCGTAGGCGTACTGTGAGTCGAAGAACAGCCAGGAGGGGTTGAGCGAATAGATGAGGGCGGCGAGCCCCCCCGCCCGCTTTGACGACGTGATATCGCTCACGAGTATGAAAATGGCGGCGAGGATGGCGACGTGTGAAATGGCCGCCACCGCCATGGCGGCACCCCAGGGATAGAGGCCGCTCACCTCGACGATGCCCCCGGTGATCATCTCGAGTCCGGGGAAGCTGGAACCTATCTGCAGCAGTGCGGGCTCCGCCACGGGGTGCCCGCTCCGGAGGAGATCCTCCAGCAACCGGAGGTGTGAGAACTCATCGAAGTAGAGCGGCTGAGCACCCGTCCTGATCATCTTTGGCAGCACGCTCCAGCCGGCAAGAGCGAGCACGAGGGGTCCTCGATCGACGTCGGACGTGGTCCGGCGTGCGAGGAGCCAACCGACGGGCAGCACGACGGCGAAATATCCGACCCAGAAGATGTAGAACTGGAGCGACATGCTGCCATTGGCTGCCACGAACTCCGCCAGCGAGAGCAGCAGACCACTCGCCACGAAGACGAGAAAGAGCACCCGTCCCGGCATGGCGGACTGACGCGACGCTGCCCGCTTCACGTCCGTGCTCGGGGTCTTCATGGTGCCGGCCGTGAAGGGTGTCCGCTCTCGATCGCCGGCCGCTCCCGTCACGGACGCTTGACTGGCTGAAGCGAGTGCGTCGCGGCCCGGCGCGAGGACACCCGCTCGTAGATGACGGCGTAACCGGCGCGCAGGCCGTCCCTGAAGGCGTGCAGGTTGGAAGTGCCGTGCCGCCGCTTGTCCTCGAAGCTCGGAATCTCCTTGACGATCAGCCCCGTGCGGGCGGCCCGGCAAAACACGAGCGACTCGATCTCGAAACCGTGGCCATACGGCAGGCCACGGAGCATTCTCCGGCGGCCGGTGCGAGTGCTCTCGGCGTCCTTGGCCTGCGCGATCAGATCCGACAGGTCGAGTCTTGAGACGGCATCCATTCGCAGCGCAAAATAGCCGTAGGCAAGGTCCGTCCAACGCACGCCGTACAGAAGGTTGACGGCGATGGTGAGCATGCGATTGCCGGTGGCGCGCAACCATGTGAAGTCGGAGGAACCCCCACCCGGGAGGCCACGGGAACCGCGTGCGAGGTCGGCACCGGCGAGCAACGCACCGACGAACAGGGGGATCTCCTCGCCGCGCATAGAACCGTCGGCGTCGAGGAAGATGACGAAATCTGAACTCGCTTCGAGCATGCCCGTGATCATCGCCAATCCCTTGCCTTTGGCGCACTGGTGCACGATCTTGATGTCGGCCCGCAGTCGTTGGGCGCGGTCGACGCTGCCGTCGGTCGAGCGACCGTCGACGAGGATCACCTCGTCAATCGAGGCAGGCAAGGACCCGAGGACTTGCGACAGGTTCATCTCTTCGTTGAGGCAGGGGAGAACCACCGCGGTTGTGAATCCCACGGAGCCATACTGTCACCTCAGCGACCCTGGCGAGCAAGGGCAGCTGAATGCCTGACCCGTTGGTGACATGCACGCCGCCACTACTGCGTGAGCGCCGACGGGATCTTGCCTCTCGAGAGCGCCGCGATCTCTTGCAGCCGGGTGATCATTGCCCCGCTCGCCACCGAGGCGGCGTAGTCCCGCTTGATCGTGGCGGCGGCCGCCTCACCGAGTCTTCGCCGCTCCGCCGGACTGCTGTACAGCCGCCGCATCCAGCGTGCTGCCTGATCGATATCAGGATCCGCCCAGAGCTGGCCCGTCTCATAGATCGAGGACATCCCCTCGAACTCTCGGTTCTCCGTCACGGCGATCGGGCGCAGGCGGTAGCCAACTAGGCAGCTGTTGAGCTGTGTCATGAAATCCATATTTCCGGAGTATGCAGTGGCGATGACCGGACGGCCGAGGTACATCGCCTCTGCCATGCCGAGCCCGAACCCTTCAGACCTATGGAGCGAGACGTAGACGTCACAGAGTGCGATGAGTGCGTCTAGCTCAGCTTGCGTGACGTCATCCTCGATGAGCAAGCCGCCGGCTTCGGCGACCTCGCGGGCGAGCCGCGCTTGTGCCGCCGGGAGACGGGCGAGGTTGATCGTCTTGATGACGAGGCGAACCGGGCCGCGTCGCTCCTCGGGCCGAAAGGCGCGGCGGAAGGCGCGGATGACATCCCACGGGTTCTTGCGGGCAAGTGTCGAGTTGGCGTCGAAGGCGTAGAGGAACAAGCAGGCTCTCTCCGGGAGCCCGAAGTCAGCTCGCGTCATGCGCGGAGACGGCTCCGGCTCCACGACGCACGGCATGACCTTCACGGGCTTGTCGGTGTAGCCGCGGAAGGCGTCCGCCGTGAAACAGCTCCCGACCCAGATCTCGTCGACCCTGCCGACCTGCTCGACGAAGACGGTCGCCAGCCTCGGCAACTCCCAGAACCACGACGCCACGACATAGGGAAGGGAACCGGGTGGCCGCAGCTGTTCCTCGGCGACGAAGACGAGCTCGTTCACATTGAGGTACCACAGGCTGATATCGCTCGCACTCGACACCGGCACGCCCCCCAGCCACGCCGGTGCCCGTTCGTGTGAGCGCGGCACCTCCGGAACGGCAGAGAAGTCGACAATCGAGAGGGGCACGCCAGCTCCGAGGAGAGCAGAGACGGAGCGGCGGGCAGCCTCGGCGAGCCCAGTCGCCGCTCGCCAATCCCCGATCGCCCGCACCGCACAGCGGTCTGTCATCGCAGCGGTGACCGCTGTCGGGGCGGGCGCCTTCAGTTGCAGGCACTCCGACACGAGCCCGAGATAGCCGTCAGAGACCGCCTCGTACGTCGCTCCGCCCTCCACAAAGGCGCGCGCCGCCTGGCCGGCGGCCCGCGCTGTGGCGGGATCGGCTGCGGCGGCACGCATGAGCGACTCGAGCATCTTCGCCTCGTCGTCGGGTTCGGTCGGCACGGTCCAGCAGAAAATCGAGTCGAGCTCCCGGTACTGGGGCACGTCGCTCACGATCACCGGCTTGCCCGATCCGAAGGCGCGCATCACCACTCCGCTCGTCTCGCCGGCGGTCGGCCAGCGCAAGGAGATGACGACGTCACAGCCGAGTATCTCCTGCTCAAGTACGTCGGTGGAGACGTCGGTCGTCAGGCGAACAGCGTCACGGAATGACCCCGAAGTGATTCGTTCGCGAAGCTGCCGGACGTAATCTGGCGAGTCGCCCCGACCGACGATCACGATCTGCGTTTCGGGAACGTCTTGGTGAACCCTGGCGAAGGCCTCGAGGGCGATCAGTGCTCGCTTGTGGGGAGCGAGCCCGCCGAAAACACCGAACACCATCGCTTTGTTCGGCCGTTGACGAGTCGATGAGGTAGGGAGTCGGATTGTTCGCGCAGGGTGCGGGAGATGCGTCACCCGTAGAGAGGGGTGCCGGCGGATGAGCTCATCGCGTGCCCAGGCGCTGTGCACCACCGTCATGAGGCTCTGCTCGACGAGGCGACGGACCATCAGCAGCCGGAGGCGGTCAGGTTCCGGGCGGCCGTCGACACGGATCATCGGGATGTGTCCGTTCAGTGCGGGGTCGTTGTAGCGCAGCTCCTCGAGATAGAGCGGGCTGTCTGCTCCACCGCAGAGCCCGGCGTAGAAGTCGGCGAGCGACGGGTCGTGCAACACGAGGAGGCCCGGGTGGTCGAGGGCGCGGGCGTGCAGGTACCCGTGCAGCCAGGCATGGTTCCCCATCTGGTAGACGTCCAGGTCGCAGCGGCCGGCGGCACCAGATTCGTAGGCCGTCGCTCCTACGACGGCAACGCCCGCCGGGGCGCGCACGCAATCCACGACGTCGTCGGCGACGACGGCGAGGACGTCGAGGCGCCCGGCCAGCTCGGCGAGAAGGTCGTAGCTGTAGTCGGCGATGCCGCTTTGCTGGGGGGGCAGCGGGCTCCACCAGGCGATCCGCCTCGGCGAAGGATCCGTGAGCTCCTCGCTAGACACGCCGGGCGACGACTGCGTAGTCCAGGGCGCCGTAGAGCCGGTCGTTGATCGCCGCCACCAAGGGCAGCAGATCCGACGCCCACGGCGAGGCGGCGTCCGGTGCGTGCAGCCCGGCGGCGGGATGGAGGAAACGCACGTCGACCTCGACGAACCCGCGCGAGGCCACGAGGAACCGCAAGAACTCGGGGTTGAGCGGGCGCAGATGGGAGGGATCGAGGTAGAACGTCGAGGCACCGACGACGAGGTTGTCCGGATTGGGCGTCTCGACGATGAGCACGCCGCCGGGCCGCAGCGCCCGGACTGACAGGTCGATGAGCTCGAGGAGTCGCTCGACCGGGAGGTGCTCGGCGAGGTGAAACGCCGTGACGGCCGCAAGTGACCCCTCCGGGACGGAGGCGAGATGGTCGACCGCATCGGCGCGGCGAACGTCGAGGCCGCGCTCGAGGCAGCTCGAGACGTAGTGCTCGTTCAGCTCGACGCCGTACGCCTCGACTCCGGACTTCTTGAGCACCTCGAGCCACTCTCCGCGGCCGCTGCCGAGGTCGAGGACCGGCTCGTGCGGCTCGAGGGTGAGGATGTCGTCGAGGTACTCGGCAGCGCGCTCTTTGATGAGATCGAACGAACCGCGAAAGAAGTCCTGCAGGGCCGGGTACGTCGTGTCGAGGGCCGATGGGTGTGCGGCCAGCTCCTCGGCCGCAGGTGCTCTCGGCAGCGATCGACGTACCTCGTTCAGGAAGAGGTCCACCTGCACCTTCAGTAGCTGCGCCTCCGCACGCTCGCGGACCCCGCTCGACTGAGCCTCGGTGAGCTGGTTCTGCAGCTCCTCGATCCGCAAGCCGATCTCGGTGAGCTCCGATCGCAGCGACCCGAGCGCCTCATGGTGCCGCAGGAAGGCCTGCCGCTGCACGAGGTCGAGCTGCAGCCGGTGAGCGACCTCCTGCTGGCGGACCATGTCTCCGACGTCGGACAGCTGCGCTTCGACCGCCTCCCGCAAGCCCTGCAGTTGCAGGGCGAGGGACCCGAGGCCTCCCGCCTGGTCGTCGAGATTGGCGCGCAGGTCTGTCACCTGACTCTCGACCGTTGCCCGCAGACCTTCCTCGAGGGCGGCGAGCGCGGCAAGGACGGCATGGTTGAAGGCCACTTGATGATGGAGGAAGGGCCAGCTCAAGCGAGCGACGAGCCGCTTCACCAAGCGGGACGGCGTCCGACCCGGGAACGGCAATCCCAGGTCGGCGTGGGCGGCGGCCTCCTGCAACGAGGCTGCGCGATCTCCGGGCTCCACGCGCTCATTACAGCAGACGTCGGCGAGTTGCGACGATCATCGAGGCGTTGCGGCTTGCCGCTGACTCCGCCGTGGCGGCGCTGCCCGGTCGTCTTGAATAATCGCATGGCGGGGCGCGGATCTGCGAGGATACGGAGGTGACGTGCTGCAGGCCCTCGTCAGGGTGCGATGTCTGAGCTGACCACGCCCGACGGGTCCAATACTCCGGCACGCTCGAGCGAGTTTGGTGCCATGCTCATGCCGGCGGCGGTGCGATGACCACGGCTGGGAGTCGTCTCATCGACTGGACGGGTGAGCGCTGCGTGCCCTGGGCCGAGGACCTCGAGGTCGTCTACGAGCACTACCACCGCTACCTCTTTGCCGCCTCCCACGTGGCGGGCCGGCGCGTGCTGGATCTCGCCAGCGGCGAGGGTTACGGATCGGCCCTCCTCGCCACCCTGGCCCGAGACGTCGTCGGACTCGACATCGACGCCGCCAGCATCGCCCACGGCAAGGACACCTATCAGCTGCCGAACCTCTCGTTTGTCGAGGGCGACATGCTCGACCTGTCGGCCATCCCGGACGGGTCGTTCGACGTCGTGGTGTGCTTCGAGGCTGTCGAGCACGTCGACGACCACGCCGCCCTCCTCGAAGGCGTTGCCCGCGTCCTTGCACCGGACGGCTTGTTCATCGCCTCGACGCCCGACCGCGACGTCTCGCACAGCCTGCACCAGGACAACCCGTTCCACGTCCGCGAGCTGAACCCTGACGAATTCGAGGGCCTCCTCCGAGCGCAATTTCCGCAGGTCCGCCTGTGGGGGCAGAACCTGGCCGTGGGTTCCGTCCTCGCTCCGCTCGAGCCGGTCGAGGTGCCGGGCGAGCTCACCACCTTGGCGTTGCAGCCTGACCAGGACCATTGGGTGGCCGGCACGAAGCTGATCCCGCGCTACCTGGTGGCAGTGGCCTCGCAGCGGGATCTGACGTCCTTGCCCGGCTACAGCACGCTCGTCGACGTCGGATTGGAGCTCGTACAGCGCACGATCAGGCAGCGCGAAGAGGCTCGCGGCGCCTTGGCCGTGGCATCGGAGGAGCGGGACGAGGCGCGCAGCTTGCTCGCCGCGGCCTCCGGTGAGCTCGAGGATGCCCGCAGGGCAGCGGCTGAGCGCACCGAGGAGCGAGACGATCTCGCCGGCGCCTACGAGCAAGCGCTGCAGTCCGTGCGTCGACACCGCCGCGCCGAGCTGCGCGCCGTGCGTCGCCGCGAGACCTTGGCAGCCGCCCTCGCCGAGGCGAGGGAGAGCCTGCGCCAAGCCGAGCGCGTGCAGGAACAGTCGGCTCGCGAGCTCGAGGTGCTGACGTCGTCCGCCTGGTTCCGCGTCGGCCGCGCCTATCGGCAGGCGATCGAGGCGTTGGCCCCAGCGCGCACGCTCCGTCGTCGCAGTTACCGCATCGCCGTACGGGCCCTGGCGGGCGTGCGCCCGATCCGCACCCCGAAGACGGCGCTTCCGGCGGCCCCCGTCGTGCCGGCAGCTACCTCGATCCGCTTGCCGACCGTCGAGGATCCGGAGCTGACGATCGTCATACCCGTCCACAACAACTGGGCGCTCACCGCAAATTGCCTTCGTTCCATCGCCGAGGATCCTTGCGCCACGCCCTACGCAGTCGTCGTGGTCGACGACGGCTCCACCGACGAGACATCACGCATGCTGAAACTCGTGAAGGGCGTCGAGACGGTTCGCCTGCAACCGAACGGCGGCTTCGTGCACGCCGTCAACGCCGGCCTGGCGGCCGCACGCGGTCGTTACGTCGTGCTGCTCAACAACGACACGATCGTGCGCCCTGGCTGGCTCGATGCCCTCGTCGAGGTCGTCGAGACGAATGAGGAAATCGGCATCGTCGGGGCGAAGCTCGTGTATCCCGATGGCCGGCTGCAGGAGGCGGGCGGCATCGTGTGGCGAGACGGCAGCGCCTGGAACTTCGGCGGCGGTGACGATCCCGCAGATCCGGCCTACAACTTCAGGCGAGACGTCGATTACTGCTCAGGGGCATGCCTCCTCGTTCGCCGCGAGGTGCTCGACGCCACCGACGGTCTCGACACGCGCTTCGTGCCGGCCTACTACGAAGACACCGACCTGGCGTTCTCCGCCCGCCGACTCGGCTATCGCGTCGTCTACGAGCCGCGCTCGGTCGTCGTGCACCTCGAGGGCGGCAGTCACGGGACCGACGAGTCGACGGGCGTGAAGCGGCACCAGGTCATCAACAAGGAGGTCTTCCGCGCCAAGTGGGAGGCCGAGCTGGCGAGCCATCCGTCAGGTGAGGCGGGCCGCCCCCGAGCTGACAGCTGGCGTCCCCCCTCCGGGCGGGTGCTCGTCGTCGACGAGCAGATACCGACGCCGAACCAGGACTCCGGCTCCCGGCGCATGTGGGAGCTGCTCTGCATCTTCCGGGAGCTCGGCTTCGGCGTCACGTTCCTGCCCAACAGCGGCGTCGACCTACCGGCGTACTCGGCTCCGCTGCGCGATCTCGGGATCGAGGTGTTGGACGGTTACAACCGTTTGCCGGGTTTCCTGACAGAGGTCGGCGACGATCTCCGCCTCGCGATGCTCTGCCGGCCCGAGCCCGCCTGGCAGCACCTGCCGATGGTGCGCAAGCTGTGCCCGAACGCGAAGGTCATCTACGACACCGTGGACTTGCACTATGTGAGGGAGCGGCGCCGCGCCGAGGTTGAGGGCAACCTGGAGCGGTTCCGCATCGCCGAGCATCAGCAGGCGATGGAGCTCACGCTGGCGAGGTCGGCCGACATGACGCTGGTGGTGTCGCCAGTCGAGCGCGACATGCTGCTCAGCGAAGTGCCGAGCCTGTCGGTTCACGTCGTGCCGAACATCCACCGGGACGAGGCAGGCGGCCAACCCTTCACGAAACGGGAGGGCCTTCTCTTCGTGGGCAGTTTCCCGCACCCCCCGAACGGGGACGCCGCCCACTGGCTGGTCGAGGAGATCCTCCCGCGGGTGTGGGAGGAGCTGCCGGACATCCCCACCTACATCGTCGGGAGCCATCCCACCGACGACATCTGGGCCCTCGCCGGCCACGGTGTCCGCGTGCTCGGCTGGGTGCCCGATCTCAGCGACCTCTACGAGAGAACCCGGCTCTTCGTCGCTCCACTGCGCTACGGGGCCGGCATGAAGGGCAAGGTCGGCGAGAGCCTTGCGCACGGGCTCCCCGTCGTCACCACCCGCATCGGTGCGGAAGGGATGGGCCTCGTGCACGAGAGCGACGTTCTCGTATCCGACGGAGCCGAGGAATTCGCCACCGCCGTCGTGCGCGCCTATCGCGACGCCGAGCTCTGGATGAAGCTTGCTGGCAACGGCCGGCGCACGATCTCCCGCCGCTATTCGCCCGACGCCGTCCGGCCTCTCGTCTCACAGGTCCTGGCGGACCTGCGCATCCCGATCGCCTAATGCCGAGTCGTCAGCCGCCGGCGAGCGAGAGCACGTCGTCGGCCGCCTCTTCACCGGAGCGCACGGCGCCCTCCATGTAGCCGTTCCACACGGCCGAGTGATCGGCCCCGGCAAAGTGGATGCGCCCGATCGGCGGGCGTAGCGCCGAGCCGTACGCCGTCCAGACGCCCGGGGTGAAGTGCGCCCCGTAGCAACCGCGGGTGAACTCCTCGGCCATCCAGTCCCGCTCGATGTATTCCGTGATGTCGCGCGCCCTCGGGCCGAAGTAGCGGGCGAAACACTCGACGGCGACCCGTTGGCGCTCCTCCATCGAGCCTCGCGCCCACTGACGGCCGTCGTTGCCTTCGATGAAGCCCATGAGGATGCCCGGCCGGCCCGACGGCGGCGAGTTGTCGAAGGTGACCTTGACGGGTCCGATGTCGGAGGCCGCCTGCCCGGTCAAGCCGTCTTGGCGCCAGAAGGGCTCGTCGTAGACGGCGTACAGCTTGATCACCGAGCCGGCCGGGAGCCGCTGGGTGAGCTGGTCACGCCAGGAAGGCAGGGCCGGGGCATACTCGAGGCGGCCGGCAAGGCTCGGCGGCAGCGTCACGATCACCCGATCGCCGGCGACGACTTCGCCGCTTCGCAGCAGCAGGCGGACACCCGTCTCATCCTGTTCGACTCGCCGCACCGGGCTCCCAAGGTGGAGCCGCCCGCCGAGGTGTTCGGCCAGTGCCTCGCTGATGCGGACGGAGCCTCCGACGACGCGGTCCTGTTGGGCTCCCCGGTCCACGGAGATGAGTCCCTCCAGGTCTGTGCCGGAGTGGGCGTAGAACAGCGCGTGCAAGGCGGAGAAGTCCGTGCTCTGCGCCGAGAAGACCGCCTCGGCCACGATGCGGAAGTAGCTCCGCCCCACCTCGGTCCGCAGGTTGCGCAGGATCCAGGTCTCAAAGGTCTCGCCGTCCAGCTGGGCCGCCCGCGGAGCGTTCCAGGGCTCGTCGAGGGGAACGCGGTTCGCCCGGCGCGTGAACCTCGTGAGGCCCTGGAAGAGGTCGGCCAGGACGAAGGGGCTGAGCTTGGGGACCGCCCCGCGACGCGAGCTCATCCGGCTCGTCTTGCCGCCGAGGAAGATGACGTGCTCTCCCTCGTTGTAGGTCGGGAACGTCTCGAGGCCGAGCTCGCTCACGAGGGAGTACATGCGGTTCTGGGTCGGGCCGATCCACTGGCCTCCGAGCTCCACCGGCACGCCGTCGGCTGTCTGCCCGCCCTCGGTCCGTCCTCCGACCCGGGGGCGTGCTTCGAAGACCTCGACCTCAGCGCCGCCCGCAAGCAGGCGCCGCGCCGCCGTCAGCCCTGCGAGGCCCGCCCCCACGACGATGATCCGCTGAGTCGTCACGCCCCCATCTCCCTTCCCGCTGCCGTCTCGAGGCCATGCCAGGTTCGTCGCACGAAATACGGCCGGCGGTCGGCTGTGCCTCCTCCGAGATCGCGAAACCACGTCTCCTCGAGCTCCTCGGCGGCGGCGAAGGCGGTGGCTGAAGAGGGTGGGTCCTCGATCCAGGCGGCTTCCGTGCGATCCCGTGCGTGCCGGTAGCGGGGGAGCAGTCCGGCCAGGTCCGCCACGGTGGCGCGGTGCAGGCGTTCATGGCGCCACCAGAGCGTGTCGGGGTCGTAGCGGTTCGTCGGCGCCGGGCCGAGGTCCACCGGCTCGTGCACGCGCACGGGCTTGAAGAGCGACGTGCAGGGCGCCGCCGTCGCCGTCGCCCAGTGCAGCGGCCGGTCCCTCAGATCGGAGACGAGCGACGCCGTCGTTTGGCTGGACGCCAGCATGCCGCCGGCGTGCACACACGGCGCTTGCAGGGTCCCGTTGACGGGCGACCAACGGGGGATCCCACCCGGGCCGTGATCGCGCAGCGCTGCCATGAGCGCTCCCGGGCTGCCCGCCCCGGCCGTGGCCGCCTCCGTGCGGGCGCGACGCAGGCGACAGGCCGTCACCCGCTCCCGCACGTGGTCGGCGAAGGAAGCGGCGAAGGGGGCGATCGTTAGGCCGTTCGAGATGCTGCGGGCTCCGGAGCGCACGGCCTCGGTCGCCCAGTGGCGACCGGCCGTCTCGAGGACCAGGGCACCGCTGGGATCGGCGATGAGGAAGCTGTTGTGATACGTGAAACCCGGCCGCTCGTAGCTGCACGCACCTCCCTGCCCGTACCGCTCCAGCAGGTCGATGATCACCGAGGCGGCACCATCGGCGTCGCTGGCGCGTTCCAGGGCGAGACGCAGGAGATCCATGCCGAGGAGGGCGGCCTCACCAGCCGGCTGGTTCGTGAACACGGCCTCGTTCCCGATGACGACACCGTGCTCGTTGGCCCCCATCTCGGCGCCCCACATCCACCAGGGCCGCGAGATCAGTACGGCGTGGGTGATGGCTGCCTGCGGGATCTCGATCCACGTGCAGGCGAGCCGCCCGCCCGGCTCGTGCCGAGCCGCCGGCACCCATTCGAGGAGCTGTGACTCGTTGCCGTCGCGGTCGCTGTTCTTCGCGAAGAGAACACCTTCGTCCGAGATCCGCACCATCGTGTCGCACACGGATCCGACCATAGGACAACGGCGAGGTGGGCGGTTGGTGGCAGTCTGGAGCGATGCAGCCGATACGGCCGTCCCGCCATGATCTCGAGGCAGCCGCCGGCCGCCGGATACCTGACGTCATCGCGCTGCACCTCGACGTGCTCTTTTGCGGCATCAACCCCGGGCTGTGGTCGGCGGCTGTCGGCCATCATTTCGCCCGTCCCGGCAACCGCTTCTGGAAGGTCCTGCAGGCGGCGGGGTTCACGCCGGAGGTCGTCGCCCCCGAGGACGACCGCCGCTTGCTGGATCTGGGTCTCGGGGTAACGAACCTCGTGGGGCGTTCAAGCGCCAGGGCGGCCGAGCTCACGCCGGAGGAGCTCCGGCGCGGCGGCAGGCGACTCGTTCGCACGGTCAGGCGCTGGCAACCCCGCTTCGTGGCCGTCGTCGGCATGGGCGCCTACCGAGTCGCCTTCGGCAAGCCGAAGGCCGTCGTCGGTGAGCAGGCCGAGACGGTCGGCGGCGCTCGCGTCTGGCTCCTCCCCAACCCGAGCGGCCTGCAGGCCCACTACCAGTTCGACGACCTCGTGGCCGCCTTCGCTTCGTTGCGTGCGGCCGTCGGCACGGAGCCAGGGCGGAAACCCTGACGCGAGCCGGCCGGGCCTGAGGTGGTCTCAGGCCCGGCCGGTCAGCGTGTCGCTCAGCGGCACCGTGGGGCAGTAGGGCCGCCGCACGGTCAGCGGCGGGATGGTCCGCTGGCCGTGGGGGTTTCAGGCGTTGCTCAGGTCGCCGGGCAGGTGTTCTTGTACGACTGGCTCTCGAATTCGGGGTAGCCGAGCGTCGTGAACTGGTTCGTCCCGTACTCGCCGTCCTGGCCGAAGTCGTTGGCACGAGCAGAGACGTTCCCGAATGCGATGAGGCAATCCGACCCCGTGTTGGTCTCCGACCAGTACGGGTAGAAGTGCCCCGGACCGTTTGGCGGGACGGTGCATCCGCTCAGGTCGCTGGCCGTGCAGGTCGACTCGCTGAGGGCGATGTCGGTCTGGAAGAAGAACGACGAATACGGTGCCCCTGCCGAGGTTGGCCGTTGCTGCTCGAAGCTGCCGGCCCACGTCGCCGTCGGCTGCCGTCCTGTCGGCCAGTCGGTGTAGTAGGGCTCGCCA